>Ga0247727_10017651_pt1 | contig 11333 bp, 8 predicted proteins | sample WisWelCaveWW1625_FD_202498 | JGI IMG/M metagenome (GOLD analysis project Ga0247727, IMG submission 202498) | Biofilm microbial communities from Wishing Well Cave, Virginia, United States - WW16-25 | ecosystem: Environmental > Aquatic > Deep subsurface > Groundwater > Cave microbial mat | place...
CTGGCGCTCGGACTCTGGGCCGTGTGGCGCGGCAATCGGATCGCGGCGCCGGCCGACGGCGATACGACATCGGGATTGCAAACCACGCCGGAGCATGGCGCGAGATTCGCGACCGTTGGAACGCGCTTCGTATGGTGCGCGGCGGCGCTTTCCGGTGCGTTCGCGCTGGCATACGAGGTGGCTTGGACGCGCGCGCTGGCGCAAATCCTGGGCAGTTCGACCTACGCTTTCGCGCTCATCCTGGTCGCGATCCTGCTCGGCATCGGTTGCGGCAGCTTGGTGCACGGGCGCCGTGGCGGACTGCGCACCTTCGCCGCGGCGCAACTCGGGGTCGCGTTGTCGGCGGCGCTGGTGGTGCCGGTGCTGGTGCGGCTTCCCGATGTGCAACTCGTCCTCTTTCGACGCGTCGAGAATCATGGCGGAGTGCTGGTCGTACAGCTCGGGCTCTGCTTGGCAGTCATCTTGGTGCCGGCCTGGTGCATGGGGGCGGGATTCCCGGCGCTGGTCGCAGCGATGGTGCGCAGCGGCGATGCCGGCCGCGGCGTCGGCCGCATCTACGCCGCCAACACCGCCGGAGCGATCGTCGGCTCGCTCGCAGCCGGCTTCGTCGCACTCCCGCATCTCGGAACCCAACGCACGCTGGTGCTGGTCGTGGCGATGAATGCGATGCTCGGAGGTGTTGCGTGGTTGCGCGCCGGACTGCCGCGCCGTGGTTTGGTTCTCGCCGCGGTCGCGCTGCTGTTCGCCGCGGCCACGCCGCGTTGGGATCCCTACGTCATGGATGCCGGCATCGCCATCGGCGGACCCGCAACCTCGCGTGGCCCGCTGCGCGTCGACGCCGCGACGCTCGGCCGCGGCTCCGCGTTGCTCGACTATCGCGAGGGCGTGACCGCGACCATTTCCGTGCGCCGTGACGAAACGCAGTTGTACCTCAAGACCAACGGCAAGACCGACGGCACGTCGCGCGGCGACATGCCGACCCAGCTCATGCTCGGGTTGCTGCCGGCACTCGTGCATCCAGAGCCACGCCGTGCCCTGGTGATCGGCCTCGGGACCGGGGTGAGCGCCCGCGCCGCGCTCTCGCCACCCGATCTCGAGCGCCTCGACGTCGTCGAGATCGAGCCCGAGGTCGTGCGCGCCGCGCGGCGCTGGTTCGGCGGCGTCAACCAGCCGCTGTTCACCGATGGCCGCGTGCACATCGTCGTCGACGATGCGCGTGCCTTCTTACGGACCACCACGACGCGCTACGACTTCGTGGTTTCGGAGCCCTCGAATCCGTGGATCGCGGGTGTCGCGACGCTGTTCTCGGTGGATCACTACCGGCGCTGCGCAGCGCGCATGGCGGAGGGCGGCATCTTGGCGCAGTGGGTGCAGATCTACGCTCTGCACCCGACCTTGTTGCGCATGGTGCTGGCATCGTTGCAGGCGGTGTTCCCGTACACCGCGGTGTACACGTTTCACCATGGCGATCTCATCGTACTCGCGAGCCGGACGCCGCTGCCGCGATTCGATGCGCCGTCGATCACACAGCGCATCGAATCCTGGAAGGTCGGAAGCGAGATGCAGCACGTCCTCAAAGTGCACACCGGGGGCGGCGTCGCCGGAGCCTGTGTGCTGGGAACCGCCGATGTGGCGCGCTTCCATGCCGACGCGCCGGTGCACACCGATGATCGCCCGCGGCTCGAGTTCGAGGCGCCCCGCAGTCTGTACCTGACGACGCGCGATTCGAACGCTGCGTTGTTGCGGGCGGCGCGCCGCGATGCAGCTCCCGCGCTCGCCGCACCGCTCGACGCGCGCGGCGCACTCGACGCCGCGCGCCTGGCGCTGGAAGCGCAACGGCCGTTGGACGCGCGCGTTTGGTTCGAGAACGCGCCGGCCTCGACACTCGATGCGGGCGCCTTGACGTTGCGCGGCGAAATCGCACAGGCACTGGGTCAGCCGGAGGCCGCAGCGGCGGATTGGCGCCAGGCGCTCGACCTCGATGCAGGCGCGTGGCGTGCACAGCAGAACTTGGGGATGTTGCAGATGATGCAGGGCCGACTGCAGGAGGGGTTGGTGTTCCTGGACGCCGCCAGCGTCGCGGCGTCGCGCGACGTGCCGCCCGACTTCGAACCGAGTGCGCGCTATCTCGAACTCTTGCTGCAAGCGGACCGCACCGCCGCGGCGCGTGCCGTCGCCGACGCGATCTTGCAGGCGCTGCCTCCGGCTCTGCCCGACAGCGCCTTGTGTGGGCGGTTGGTCGGCCTCGCCGCCCGGGCGCACCTCGCTGCCGGCGACGCGCGCACCGCGGAGCAACTCGCACGGCGCGCGCTCGCGATCCAGCCGCAGAACACCGCGGCATGGCGAGCGCTGGGCGGCATCGCGTTCGCGGCCGGTCGCTACGCGGAGGCGGCGCGCTGGTGGGAACACTTGCTGGAGTACCGGCAAACCGGTACCGACGTGCTGTTGCCGCTGGCACAAGCCTACGTCGAAAGCGGCGATCGCCGGCGCGCACGTCGCTTGCTGGACGACATCCTGCGCCGCGAACCCGATCAACCTCTGGCGCGGCGTCTACGCGCGCGACTGTGATGCCGGCGGTGGCAGCGACAAGACGCTGCGAAGCGTCGCGATCAACGTCTCCGCCGCTTCTTGTTTGGTGACGTAGCCGGTCGCGCCACAAGCGCGGGCCGATTCTCGGTGCGCACTCTCGTCGTGGAAAGACAGGACCAGAATCGGCAAGTTCGGATGCTGCGCGCGCAGGGTTCGCAGCAAATCCAGACCGTGGCGCGGATCGGCGATGCCGTCGCGCGGCAAGCGCAGATCCATCAACACGAGATCGGGACGATGTTCCGCCACCGCCCCCAGCGCCGCGGTGTTGGAGTCCGCCTCGGCACAGATCGACAAGTCTGGTTCGCGACCGATGAGGGCCGCGAGACCATGACGCACGACCGGATGATCATCCACGACCAGGATCCGCGCCCGCGTCGGCGGCTCGTCTGCGCGCGCTGCACTCATGAGGCGGGCGGAGCGAGGAGGTCCGGCAACGTCACGACGACCTCGAAGCCGCCGCCGGTTGCGGCGCCGGCAGTGAGGGTCGCGCCCAAACGGGTGGCGCGATAGCGCATCGTCTTGAGTCCCATGCCTTCCGGGTCGCGGTCGCCGGCGGTGGGCCCGCGTCCATCGTCGTGCACGTGCAGCACGGTGCGCCCCTCACGCAGCGCCAGGGATATTTCGATGTGCTTCGCTTGCCCGTGCCGGACCGCATTGGTGAGCGCCTCCTGGACGATGCGGTAAAGATCGGATGCACAGGTCGGCTCGTCGAACTGCACGCGCGGATCGCACCTGACCTGGCATTCGATGCCGTGGATCGATGCGATGACCTCGGCGAGCATTTGCAGCGACGGCACCAAACCGCGCTCGGGAACCTCGAGCGCACTCATGACGTGCGACAGCGCCCGCAACCGCGCCAACGCGTCGTCGGCGTGGCCAGCGATCTCGTTCGCCAGCCCAGCCTCCGGATGCGCCGCGTCCTGCAGCCGCAGTTGCAGCGCGCGCACCAAGTACGCGAGGCCGGAGAGCCGTTGCCCGAGATCATCGTGCAGATCTTCGGCGACGCGTTCGCGCTCGCACTCGCTGATACTCAGGATGCGTTCCTCCAGGGCGCGACGTTCGGTCACGTCCTCGCACAGCACCAGCAGATTGCCGCTATCGGCGAGCCGGCGCACGGTCTCGCGCACCCAGATGATGCTGCCGTCGCGCCGCACCTTGCGCAGTTCCCAAGGCTCCACCCGCCCGGCGGCCCGGTTGGCGTCCTCCATGCGTTGTAGCACCGCGTTGCGATCGTCCGGGTGGAAAATCGCCAGCACCGGTTGGCCGATCAGTGCCGCCGGCTCGTATCCCAACTGCCCGGCGCCGAACTCGTTCACCGCCAGCACGGTGCCGGCGGGGTCGAGGGTGAAATACATCGCCGGCATGTTCTCGTAGAGCGTGCGGTAGCGCTCCTCGCTGTCGCGGAGCGCGGCGGCGGACCACCGTTCGCGGGTGACATCCTTCACCGACACGAAGACTTTGGCGAGACTGGTCTCGTATCCGGGAGCCACCGAGCAATGAACCCACACGTGGATTGGATCGCCGGCCAGCGTCGTGCTCGCGGTTTCGCCTTCGAACATCGTCGCGCCGCTCGCCCACGCGACCAGTTCACGGCGCCACAGATCGATGGCCGTGCCGGTGGTCAACATGCGGCTCAGGCGCCCCTCGAGTTCTTGCTTGGTGGAGGCGCCGTAGAGTTGCAGCGCGGCGCTGTTCACGTCGGTCATGCGGATGCTCTCGGCACAGGCGACGGCGACTTCGGGATGCGCCCGGAAGTGCGCCTCGAAATCGCGCACGCCGGCGGCATGCAGCGAATCCAAGCAGCGGCGCACGCCGCTGAAATCCTTTTCGAAGACGGCGTCGGGGCAATTCTCGAACAGACTGCGATAGTGATCCTCGTCGGCACGGCGGCGCGTGACGTCGAAGGCAATGCCAAGGATGGCGGGGCGATCACCGTAGAGGACGCGGCGGCCGGTGAACTGCACCCAGCAACGACCGCCGTCGCGTCGGCGCAACGGGACTTCGTAACTCGACGGCACCGTTTCGCCGCGCTGGCGCGCTTCGCCGTTCAGCCGGATGCGATCCCTCCACTCGGGGTCGACGACTTCCCAGAAGGCCATGCCCTCCAGTTCGACGACCGTGAACCCGGTGAGTGCGGCGGCGGCAGAATTGACGTAGATGTTGCGATCGCCTTCGAACACGAACACGGCGGCGGGGAGTGCATCGGCGAGGGCGTGCAGGCTCGACGGGTCGAAACCTGGATCCGATCCGAGGCCAGCGGTGGTGGCAGGCTGCGATGACGGGCTCGCCTCCATGCCGGCCACACTACCACCCTCCATGTGTCGCTTCCAGACCTCATCCGCCGACGTGCGCGCGTATCGGGATGGGCGTGAAGTTGGTGACCCGTTGGTCGAGCGGTGGCGAATAGAGGTGCACGGTCACCAGACCCCCGTCTCCGGGGTTCACGATGCGGTGAACGTCGGTCGGTGCCGCGACCGTGATGTCACCGCGCGCATAAATCCGCTTCGATGTCCGTTCCGGACGGCCGTCGGCGTCCAGTCGGAACATTTCCTCCTGCATGGTCCCGTCGACCACGAGGTAGAGGCAGTTGCTGGCGCCGTGATCGTGGATCGAACTCGCTTGCCCGCCCATCCAACAGATGACGACGAGCTCGACGTATTCGTTCAGGAAGACGGTGTTCCGCGCGTACCGCTCGTCGGTGAAGCGATGGAAGTCGCCGAACTCGAGTCGATCGAGATCGACGCCGCGCGCCAGGGCCAGCATCTCGTCGCGCCCGAGCGCGCGTGTGGACCCAGCCGGCGAAGCGAGCACCGCATGTCGCAGCACCATCACCATGGGGCAAGCCTACCCCCGGCGGCGCGAACCGGGCAACGCGTTTGTTGGGCGGACGGCACCGGGATTGCTGGTTGGGGGCGATGGGGTCCGGGGGAGGATGACGATGGCGGCCGAGATCAACATCGCGGTGCTCGGAGCAGGTCGGATCGGGCGACTGCACGCCGAGAATCTGACGACTCAAGTTCGCGGTGCGCGAGTCCTGACCGTCGCGGATCCGCGCCTGGAGCGCGCACGTGACGCGGCCGCCGCCTGCGGCGACACCGTGCGCGCCACCGCCGATCCGTTCGCCGCATGCCGCGATCCGGAGGTCGCCGCGGTCGTGGTCGCATCCTCCACCGATACGCACGCGCGATTGGTCGAGGAAGCCGCCGCAGCCGGCAAGCACGTCTTCTGCGAGAAACCGCTCGATCTGGACCCGGTGCGGATCCGGCACCTGTTGCAAGTGGTGCGCGCCGCCGGCGTGCAGTTGCAGGTCGGCTTCAATCGCCGCTTCGATCCCAACTTCGCGCGCCTCGCGTCCTTGGTGCGCACCGGCGCCGCCGGCGTCCCGCACGTGATTCGCATCACCAGCCGTGATCCGCAGCCACCGCCGCCCGAGTACGTGCGGGTGTCGGGCGGCATCTTCCTCGACATGTCGATCCACGACCTCGACCTGGCGCGCTTCCTGGCCGGCGACGAAGTCGTGCAAGTCTACGCCACCGGCAGCGTGCTGGTGGATGCCGAGATCGGCCGCGCCGGCGACGTCGACACCGCGGCGATCGTGCTGCGCTTCGCGGGCGGCGCGATCGCGTGCATCGACAACTCGCGCCGCGCGGTCTACGGCTACGACCAGCGCGTCGAAGTCTTCGGGTCGCAGGGTTGCGTGGTGGCGGGCAATCAAACCCCCACCAGCGTCGCGGTGTGGTCGGGGAGCGGACAATTGCACGAACCACCGTTGCATTTCTTCCTCGAGCGTTATCAAGAATCCTACGTCGAGGAAATGCGCGCCTTCGTCGAGGCAGTGCGGAGCGGACGCCCGGTGCCCGCGCCCGGTGAGGACGGCTTGCGCGCGGTCGAGTTGGCGCTGGCCGCGCAGCGCTCGCTGGATTCCGGCGTCCCGGTCGCGACCGATCTTCCCGATGCGGAGATTGCCGCATGACGCGCCCCGATGCGATCGAGGCCTTGGTGCGCGGGCCCGGCACCGCCTTCGCGCCGGGCATGACGGCGCTGGTCGCGGCCGGCCGGCGCGGCGTGGATTTAGGATTCGACTTCGGCGTGTGCGTGTTGCAAGCGGGCGAGGTGCACGCCGAGACCGCGACCGACGAAATCGTGTGGGTGTTGTTGGAGGGCGCCGCCGCGATCGACTGCGGCGACACGCGGTGCGACGTCGAGCGCGCTTCGGTGTTCGAGACACCGCCGACCGTGGTGCACGTCGCGGCGGGAACGGTGTTGCGGATCACAGCGCGTTCGCGACGGGTCGAGTGGGCGGTGGCGCGCGGGCGGAATGCGCGCTACTTCGCGCCGCGAGTCTTCCGGCCCGCGGACGTCGAGCTCGAGCGGCGCGGCGCTGCGCTGGCGCAGGGCGCCTGCGCGCGCACCGTGCGGTTGGTCTTCGATACGCGCACGCGACCGGAGTCGTCCTTCGTCGTCGGCGAGGTCGTGGCCGATGCCGGTCGTTGGTCCAGCTACCCGCCGCACGCGCACCCGCAACCCGAGCTGTACCACTATCGCTTCGCACCGCAACAAGGCTACGGCCACGCCGAGTGCGGCGCCGACGTGCATCGGGTCGAGAGCGGCGACACACTGTGCATCCCGGGCGGCTTGACCCACGCACAAGTCGCGGCCGCGGGCTACGGCATGTACTACTTGTGGATCGTGCGGCACTTGGAAGGCGCACCGTACACCGGCTTCGCCTACGATCCGCGGCACGCATGGTTGCTCGATCCGGCGCAACAAGGATGGACGCCGTGATGAGTACCGTGCGCCTCACCGTCGCCGCCGCGCTCGTTTCATTTTTGAAGCGTCAATTCATCGAGCGCGACGGAACGCGGCACCGGCTGGTGCACGGCGTCGCCGGCATCTTCGGTCACGGTAACGTCACGGGAGTCGGGCAAGCGCTGGCCGAGCACGGCGGCGTCGATCTCCCCTTCTACCAATCGAAGAACGAACAGGCGATGGTGCACATGGCGATCGCATACGCCAAGGCGCGGGCGCGCCTGGGCACGCTCGCGTGCACGACGTCGGTGGGACCGGGCGCCACCAACATGGTGACGGGTGCAGCGACCGCGACCATCAATCGTCTGCCGGTGCTGCTCTTGCCGGGCGATGTGTTCGCGCATCGCATTCCGTCGCCGGTGTTGCAGCAGTTGGAGCATCCGCACAGCCAGGACACCAGCGTCAACGACTGCTTCCGCCCGGTATCACGTTATTGGGATCGGATCGGGCGTCCCGAGCAATTGCTGCGCGCGCTGCCCGAAGCGATGCGGGTGCTGGCGAGCCCGATCGAAACCGGCGCCGTGACCCTGTGCTTGCCCGAGGATGTGCAGACCGAGGCCTTCGACTGGCCGCGCGCGTTCTTCGACGAGCGTATCTGGAACGTGCCGCGACCGCGGGCGGATGCGGCGCGGATCGCGGCAGCGGCAGCGCTGCTGCGCACCGCACGTGCACCATTCGTGATCGCCGGCGGCGGCGTGCACTACTCCGGTGCGACGGCGGCGCTGCGCGCCTTCGTGGACGCGACCGGCATTGCGGTCGGAATGACGCAAGCCGGCATGGGAGCGCTGCTCGACTCGCATTCGCTCTGTTTGGGCGGCGTCGGCGTCACCGGCACCGCGGCCGCGAATGCGTGCGCGCGCCGTGCGGACGTCGTACTCGCCATCGGCACTCGCTTGTCCGACTTCACGACCGCATCCAAGACGTTGTTCGAACACCCGGACGTGCGCTTCGTTTCGGTGCAGATCCATCCCGGCGACGCGGTCAAGCATGCGGCGCTGGCGTTGGAAGGCGACGCCGCCGCCGTCCTCGTGGACTTGGGCGCCGCTGTCTCCGACTGGACGACGACCGCGTCGTACCGCGAATCGATCGCCGTCGCCCAACACGACTGGGACGCGACACGGAGGAGTTACGTCGCCGCGCCGCTTGCGGCCGGCGCGCCCTTGCGCCAAGCCGAGGTGATCGGCCTCTTGAACGAAGTGCTCCCTGCGAACGCGACCATCGTGCACGCGGCCGGCGGTCTTCCCGGGGATCTGCACAAACTGTGGCGTTGCCGCGATCCGTACGCGTATCACTCCGAGTACGGCTATTCGTGCATGGGGTACGAGATCGCCGCTGCCCTGGGGGTCGCTCTCGCTAGTCCCGAGCGCGAAGTCGTGGCGCTGGTGGGCGACGGCAGCTATCTCATGCTGCACACCGAGCTCGTCACCGCGGTGCAGGAAGATCGCAAGATCCTGGTCGTGCTGCTGGACAATGGCGGCTATCAATGTATCCACGGCTTGCAGCGCGCCTGCGGCGGGCGCAGCTTCGGCAACGAGTTCCGGCAGCGCACGCCGGCGGGACTCGAGGGCGCCCGCGTGCCGGTGGATTTCGCCGCCAACGCGCGCAGCCTGGGTTGCGATGCGTGGACGGTGACGGAGCGCGCCGCGTTGCCGGCCGCGCTTGCGGCCGCGCGCGCCACCCGGCGTCCCGCCCTCGTGCACGTGCACGTCGAAGCGCAATCGCTTCCCGGTACCGCGTGGTGGGACGTGCCCGTCGCCGCGGTCTCGAACGACGCCAGCGTGCGCACCGCACGCCGCGACTACGAACACGCGCGCACGGCGCAGCGTTACTGGGGCGGGTGAAGCGCGCATGCAGTCGAACTGGCAGCAGCGTATCGGCATCAACCCGATCGGTTGGACGAACGACGATTTCCACGATCTGGGAGACGCGACACCGCTCGAACGCTGTCTCGACGAGATCGCCGCCGCCGGCTACGCCGGTTGCGAGTTGGGACGGAAGTTTCCGCGCGACGCGGCACGGCTGCGTGCATTGCTCGCGTCGCGCGGGTTGCGTCTCGTCTCCGGATGGCACAGCACGTATGTGCTCTTGCGCGCTGCGGACGACGAGGCCCGCGCCCTCGACCTGCATCTCGACCTCCTCGCGGCGCTCGAGTGCCGGGTCGCGATCGTTGCAGAGTGCAGCCGCCGCACCTATGCCGATGCCGCGGTTGCGATGCGCTTCGGAAGCGCCGCGCCGCGACTCGCCGATGCCGACGGCACGCGCCTCGCCGCCGGGCTCGAGCGTTTGGCGGAGCGCGCCGCGCGCCGCGGCATGCGTCTCGCGTATCACCATCACACCGGCACCTGCATCCAGGAACGCGACGCGCTCGACGCGCTCATGCATCGCACCCGTGCGCTCGGGCTCTTGGTCGACACCGGGCACTTGGCGCTCGCGGGCACGGATGCAACGAGCGTGATCGAAGATCACGGTTCTCGTGTCGCACACGTCCATTTGAAGAATGTGCGCCCGGACGTCGTGCGTGACGCGCACGCGGCGCCGATGTCGTTCGCGGCCGCGGTGCGACGCGGCGTGTTCACCGTGCCCGGCGACGGCGGCCTCGACTTCGCGCCGGTGCTCGCGGCACTGGATGCATGCGGCTACGACGGTTGGTTGGTGGTCGAGGCCGAGCAGGATCCATCCATCACGCCGGCGTTGCCGGCGGCGCGCGCCGCGCTCGCTTACCTCGACACGCTACGCCCGCTGGCGCGGGAGAACCGATGACCGCATCGAAGATGCAACTCACGGTGCGATTGGGCACCGAGTTCTGGAACGACTCGTGTGACCTGCGCGAGTTGGAGCAAGCGGTGGCGCACGGGGCTGCGGGTGCAACCTCCAACCCGGTGATCGTGCATCAAGTGGTGGAGGCCGATCGCGCCACCTGGGCGCCGGTCGTCGATCACTTGATCGCGACCCACCCGCACGCGACCGAGGCCGATCTCGCCTGGCACTTGATCGAAAGCATGGCGGTGCGCGCCGCCGCCATCCTGCAGCCGGTGCATGCCGCGACCGCGGGCCACACCGGCTATCTTTCCGTGCAAGTGAATCCGCAGTTCTATCGCAACGCCGACCGCATGGTGGAACATGGGTTGAAGCTCGCAGCCATCGCTCCGAACATCGCGATCAAGGTACCGGCCACCGCCGCCGGCATCACCGTGATGGAGCAGCTCTCGGCCGCCGGTGTGCGCATCAACGCCACCGTGTGCTTCAGCTTGTCGCAAGCGCTCGCCTGCGCCGACGCGGTGGAGCGCGGGCTCGCGACCGCACGCGCCGCCGGGCGCGACATCGAGCACCTGCGCCCGACGATCACGCTCATGGTCGGCCGCTTGGACGACCACCTGCAGCGAGTGCAAGAGCGCGAGCGCATCAGCCTCGACCCCGGGCATCTCCATTGGGCCGGGATCGCCGTGTTCAAGAAAGCGTATCGCGTCTTCCGCTCGCGCCCGTACCAGAGTGCGCTGCTCGCGGCAGCCTATCGGAGCGTGTTGCACTGGTCAGAACTGCTGGGCGAGCACGTCGTGCTGACGATCCCCTACCGTTGGTGGACGCAGTTCAACGCTTCGAATGTCACGCCGAAGCCCGCGATCCAACATCCGGTGCCGGCACACATCGTCGACGCGCTGTACTTCCACTTCGAGGATTTCCGCCGCGCCTACGATGAGGACGCGCTCGTCGGGCGCGACTTCGACACCTATGGGCCGACGGTGCACACGCTGCAGCAGTTCCTGGGCGGATCGCAACGTTTGGTGGAGTGGGTGCGGGCGCGCATGCTGCAGTCGAGCTGATGCGCCGCGCTCACGAATCGACGCGCCGCGCTCACAGATCCGGGAAGCGGGCGCGCAATTCCGCCGGCACCGGCCCGTGACCCTTCCAACCGGCGAAGCCGAGGCCGCGCCCCT
>Ga0247727_10017652_pt1 | contig 11332 bp, 9 predicted proteins | sample WisWelCaveWW1625_FD_202498 | JGI IMG/M metagenome (GOLD analysis project Ga0247727, IMG submission 202498) | Biofilm microbial communities from Wishing Well Cave, Virginia, United States - WW16-25 | ecosystem: Environmental > Aquatic > Deep subsurface > Groundwater > Cave microbial mat | place...
GTCCTTCTCAATTCCTCCCCTCGCGCACTTCGCGCAGCGTATCTTCCAAGCGATTCAAAATTTCATCGAGCAACACCTCGGGAATGTTGAGCGCGGGTTCGAAGCGCACGGTTTCGGAGTTGCTCATGGTGCCGGCCACGAGCACGCCTTTGCGAAATAGGCGCGAAACAATTTGCCAACCAATCTCCGCGTTTTGGAACTGCATGCCGAGCAACAAGCCTTTGCCGCGCGCCGCGGCAATGAGATCGCCATAACGCTCTTGCAGGTTGCGCATGGCCGCGAGCATATACGCGCCTTTGCGCGCGGCTTGGCCGGGCAAATCTTCTTCGAGTGTGACCATGATGGCAGCAATGCCCGCGGCGCACGCGAGCGGATTGCCGCCCGTGGTGGAAGAGTGCACCTGCGGATCTTTTTCAAACACCGACCAAATCTTTGCGGTTGAAACGAACGCCGCGAGCGGCATCACGCCGCCGCCCAAGGCTTTGCCGAGGCACATAATATCCGGCTTCACGTTCCAATGCTCGACCGCGAACATTTTGCCCGTGCGGCCCAAGCCGGTTTGCACTTCATCGGCCACGAGCAACACGCCATAGCGCGTGCAAATCTCGCGCACCTTCGGCCAATAATCCTCGGGCGGAACAATCGCGCCCGCCTCGCCTTGAATCGGTTCGAGCACGAGCGCGGCGATCGGCCAGCCGATCTTATTCGCTTTCTGCAGCTCAAATTCCAATTCTTCCGCATCGCCAAATTCGACAAAGGAAACATCGGGCAGCAACGGCTCGAAGGCTTTGCGATAGCGCAGCTTGCCCATCAAACTTAATGAGCCAAGCGATTTCCCATGAAACGCGCCGAGCGAACTAATGAAACCGTGTCTGCCCGTGTAAGCCCGCGCCAACTTCATCGCGCCCTCCACCGCATCCGTGCCGTTGTTGATCAGAAAGCTGTATTGCAAATCGCCGGGCGTGATCTGCGCGAGAATTTTGGAGAGCGCGCCGCGCAACGGATCGAGCAGCTCTTGGCTCGAAAGCGGGTTGCGCTGCAACTGCGCGGCAACGGCCTTCACAATTTTCGGATGGCGAATGCCCGCGTTGTAAAGGCCATAGCCACCGAGGCAATCGATGTATTCGCGGCCGAGGTTGTCGCAGAACTTTGAAGCCTGTCCCATCCATTCCAAACACGCATAATCGCCCGCCGCCGAAACCGATTTGCGCGCTTCGCCCCATTGCCGATTCACAAACTGCACGTGATTATCCAACGTCTCTTCAATCATCTTGCGATGATGCCTTTCATCGAGCATCACGCCGGAGATGATGTCCAGCCATTTGCGACACTCATGCCGCACCTCTTCATGTTGCTGATCGCTTTCGCTGAGTTTCGTTTTTAGCGCGGGCTTTTTGGTATCAATCGTTGACCTCAAGCCGTGTAGCGAGGTTGTGGTCGTTTGCGTTTGACCGCTGAACATAATTGCTCCTTTCCAAAGATCACGAGTCGAAAGTTGTGTGAGGGCTTGTCGTCATGAAGAGGCGTTGCCGCAACGCATGCGCTCTTTAATGGGCAAAACCATTAAAAGCTTTCTGTAAGCGGATTACACTGTAAGCGGATACCTCCTTTGCTTTATCCGTTTACAGTGTAATCCGCTTACAATTGAACCTTTGCTTTAAAAGTAAAAGTTGATCTTTTAATGGACGAATGCCGCGCGCAGAGATACGTTTCCCAGCTAGGGCAACATTAAAAGCAAAATGCTGTGCCGGCAACGCGAGGGAGTGAGAACGGAGAGACGTCAACCAAACTTCAAGAGGTCGCGATAGAAGAATTTTTCGTCGTAGAAAACGCGGAAGAGAACGGGGGTAATAGATTGGAGCAACCAGGCGCCAAGGGGTTGCCCTTCGGAGTTTCGCATGCTGAGTACGCTGGTGATGGCGTACGGATTTTCGACTTTGCGCTTCATGATCGCCTTGAGGTTGATCGCAGTTTTATTGCGCTACTTCAAGGTAATAAATTAAAACTCATCCGCAAGTGACAAGATGGCTTTTTCCATAATGCCCAAGCCTTCCGCGAGTTGTTCGTCGTTGATAGACAACGGCATGAGTGTGCGTAAGATATTGCTGTATGTGCCCGCGGTCAATGAAACCAGGCCAAGTTGACAAGCACGCTTTTGCACTTGTTTCGCGGCATCTTGATAGGGGACTCTTGATCTCCGGTCTTGCACCAGCTCCAGTGCGTTCATCGCGCCAATGCCGCGCACCTCGCCGATGAACGGACTCTCCACCGCGAAGCGATGGAAGTAATCACGAGTATACTCGCCCAACTCCAACGCGCGTTGATTGAGATTCAATCTTTCCATCTCTGCAATCGTCGCCAGCGCGGCTTGACAAGCAACCGGATTGCCACCATACGTGCCGCCCAGTCCACCTTCATGCGGCGCATCCATCAACTCCGCGCGGCCCGTGATCGCGCTCAACGGCAAGCCCGCAGCAATCGACTTCGCCATTACAATAATATCCGGCTCGACGTTCGTCCATTCCACCGCGAAAAATTTTCCCGTGCGGCAGAAACCGGTTTGCACTTCATCGGCAATAAACACGATGCCGTGCTGCCTGCAAACCTCCGCCATCTTCTCCAACGCCGCGGCGGGCGCGGGCACGAAGCCGCCTTCGCCCAACACCGGCTCGATGATCAACGCCGCAATTTTATCCGGCGCAACGTGGCTCGCAAAGAACTCGGCGAAAATTTTTTCATTCTCCTCCGCCCAATTGATCGGTCTGGTGTTGTGCAGCCAGCGATATTCGTAAGGATAGGGCAAGCGATACAGATCAGTCGCCATCGGGCCAAAGCCGTATTTGTAGGGCTTCACTTTACTCGTGAGGCTCATGCCCAGCAGCGTGCGGCCATGAAACGCATGCTCGAAAGCAACCACGCCCGCGCGGCCCGTCGCGTAGCGCGCAATCTTAATCGCATTCTCCACCGCTTCCACGCCGCTATTCGCGAGCATGGTCTTCTTCGCAAAATTTCCCGGCGTCATCGCATTCAGCTTTTCCGCGAGCGCAATGTACGGCTCATACGCGGTGACGTGATAACACGCATGCGTAAACCTGCGCGCCTGCTCGGCAATCGCCGCGGCCACTTTGGGATTTGCATGTCCCACATTCATCGCGCCGATGCCGCCCGCAAAGTCGATGAACGTGTTGCCGTCAACATCGGTGATGAGCGCGCCCTCGGCCTTTTCGATAAAGATCGGCGTGGAATTATACGGCCCGCGCGGCACCGCTACTTGGCGGCGTTGCATGAGAGCTTGGCTCTTCGGCCCGGGAATTTGAGTTTGCAAATGAATGGCGGACATGCGGTTTCCTTTTTTGAACAAGGGCAGTTTGATTGTAAATTTTAAAACGAGGGCGCGAAAGTATAAGCACGATGAGCGCTAAAAACAAGAGCGCTGTCGTGCAGTTGTTGCGTCGCTGCGTTACTTTTGAAATGTCATTCTGTAAGAAACTTCCCTCGCGCTGGGCAAATCTTAATAATAGGAGCCGGTTCGAGCACGAGGGAAGGTTCTTCCAGAATGACAAAGTTGATGGAGGTACAATTCAAGCCGCAGCGAGAATATTTTCTTTGAGCCTCAAATCATTTATATTGCCCTCCACAATAAAACTCTCGCACATCACTTGAGGCCTCGTGGCAACTTCTCCCTCCACCTTTCGCGCATTGCGACATCGCAATTATCGTTTGTTCTTCTCCGGTCAAATTATCTCGTTCATCGGCACGTGGATGCACAACACGGCGCAGGGCTGGCTCGTTTATGATCTAACTGGCTCTTCTGCCTGGCTCGGCATCGTCGGCTTTCTCAGCTTTCTGCCGTTCTCCATCTTCGCGCTGTGGGGCGGCAGCATTGCGGATCGCTACGACAAACGCCGCCTCCTTTTAATCATGCAAACCCTCTCGTTGACTGTGGCCTTGATCTACGCGCTGCTCGTTTGGGCCGAAGCGATCACGATTTATTTCATCGTGACGTTGGCCTTCGCTTTAGGCATCGCAAACGCATTCGACACGCCGGCGCGACAGGCTTATGTTGTCGACTTGGTCGGCAAAGAAGATTTGTCGAACGGCATCGCGCTCAACTCCGCCATGTTCAACACGGCGCGCTTGCTCGGCCCGGCCTGCGCCGGCGTTGTGATTGCACAATTCGGCGTGGCGTGGTGCCTCTTTGCCAATGCGCTCTCGTTCGTGCCCGCGGTCGCCACGTTGCTGATGATTCAAACGCCGCGCGCAACTGCGCCGACCCACGCTCACGTTCTGCTGGGGCATGCTATCCGTGAAATTGTGTTTTATATTCGAACCAACAAAACGATTTTAGGCCTGTTGTTATTGGTCGGCGTCACCACCATCTTTGGCTGGTCATTCGTCGTGGTGTTGCCGGTATTCGCCAAAGACATTCTCGGCGGAAATGCGGTGCAGCTTGGCGAGCTCCTTTCCGCGAGCGGATTGGGCGCGCTCGCGAGCGCTATCGTTGTGGCAAGTCTGGCGCACCGCTTTTTGCCGCGCCAACTCGTGTTTGGCGGGTTAATGGTTTTTATTTTAGCCCTCGCTCTTTTTGCGCTCTCGCGCGTCATGTGGCTTTCCATGCTCGCCATCAGCTTCGCCGGCTTCGGTTTGATCATGTTCTATGTGAATTGCAATAGCACGCTGCAACAGCGCACGCCGAATCATTTGCGCGGCCGGATCATGGGCATATACGTCATGTGCTTCGGCGGCTTGATGCCGGTGGGGAGTTTACAAACGGGACTCGTCGCGGAGCATTTCAGCGCGCCCACGGCGTTGCTCTTCAACGCCGCCGTGTGCGCCACGGCCACGCTCGTTGCCATGCGCTTCGTGGCACAAAAAAGATAGGGCCACCGAAAAGCTTTTTCGACGTGCGCTTTTGATCCGTGCGCAGTTCCAAAAAACATTTAGAATTTTATTCTAACTTTCAGCGCTTAACGGTCTAGAGCTGAAGGACAACCTCAATCCTTCCAATTTTTTTCGCCTGCGGCAATGCGAAGGTTGAGGTCGTTCGCGCGCGGCGGGAGGGGGCAACTGAAATCTTTGCGGCCATACGCGCAGGAGGGATTATAGGCAAGATTGAAATCGATCACGTATTGATTTTCTTTCTGCTCGACAAGGTCGATATAGCGCCCGCCGGCATACGCTTCTTCTCCGCTCGCCAAATCCGTGAAGGGAATGAACAAGTAATTGGCATATTGCGCGGGCAACGTGAGCAGGCGATAAACTTCCAAATTTTGATGTTGTCCGGCGAGCGCGAAAGAAAAACGGCCGAAGTGCAAAACTTTTTTCAACCGGCCATCGCTCGTGGCGAGCGCGAGCGTTTCCGGCGAGGCGTATTTCTCAATCGGCCCTTCAAAACGATAGTTGAAAGCAATCGGGAAATATCGCAAGCCGGAGAAATCCGCTTTGGCCGAATCGGGCAAGGGAGAGCCGGAGTCATGTTTGAAATAACGATCCTTGTCACGCCGCTGCTCTTCGATCTTCGTGCGCAAGGCGAGCGTCTTCGCATTTTTTTCCGCGCAGCCAATGAGGGTCGCGGAAATAATGAGTATGAGGCGGAATGAAGTTTTGAACGTCATGGCGAACAACTCTCCAAGAGAATGAGGCCGCAAATTTATCTCAACTCGTAGTCAGCTCGTAGTCGCGCCTTCAGGCGCAAACCATTGCAGGCTTCAGTGATAATCCGCATGTGCTTTCAGCTCGTAGTCGCGCCTCCAGGCGCAAACGATTGCAGACTTTGGCGCTAGTCCGCATGTTCTGCCAGGCCTGGGTCGTGGCATGTGTTCTATTAAAGCCACGGTCAAACCGTGGCTGAACGTGCATTTTGAACACTACACGCCTGAAGGCGCAACTACGAGCGTTGCAACTACAAGCGCCGTGGAAAAGATAACGGAACTTTGTTGGAAAAAGCAAGGCACTGCGCGGAGAGTTTTATTAAGCGGGAATAAACGGTGAGGCACGAAGAAGAAAAATCCATGCACGGAACGAGGAAAGCATTGCGTTTGAAAATGCGTTCAGCGCTTCAACGCACGCGATGCAATTCAATGCGGCGGTTTTGCGCGCGGCCTTCGGGCGTGTCATTCGAGGCAATGGGATTCTCTTCGCCATAACCCACCGCGAGCAAACGCTCCGGCGCGATGCCGCGAGTGACCATATAATTGAACACCGATTCCGCGCGCCGCGTGGAAAGCAGGAGGTTCTTCTTCGAATCACCCGCGCCGTCGGCATACCCGCGAATTTCAAAGGCCACGTTCGCGTTTTCCGCCAAAGTGGAATAGACTTTTTCCAGCACCGCAATCGACTCCGGCGTCGGATCCGCTTGGCCCGCGATGAAATTGACGCCGGTCAAAACGATCACATTATCCACTTCCACCAAAATCCGCGGGCGAACCTCGGGACAGCCTGCCGCGGAGTTGTCGCCGCTTGCCGATTCGGTGGGGCAATTATCCACGCCATCGTTAACGCCGTCGCCGTCCGTATCGACCGACAACGGATTAGAGACGTAGGAGTTCACTTCAATCCCGTCGATCACGCCGTCTTGATCGGTATCAGCCTTCAACGGGTTCGTGCCGGTTTGAGCCAATTCTTCGCCATCCATCAAACCATCCAAGTCGCTATCGGCCTTGAGGGGATTCGTTTTGGTGTTCTTGACTTCTTCGCCGTCAGGCAACCCGTCTTTATCGCTATCCGCATCGTTGGCCAGCGTGCGATAGACCCGAATCTCCTCGCCGTCGGAGAGTTGATCGTTATCGGTGTCCGCCAGCAACGGGTTCGTGCGGAACGTCAGAATCTCATCGCTGTCAACGAGGCCGTCGTTATCGCTATCGGGTGCCTTGGGATTGGTGCCATACTCCTTTTCAATCTTATCGCTGAGGCCGTCGCCGTCTTTGTCTTTGCCCCGTTGCGCATAAATCTGGTCTCGCGGCGCGAGCAAAGCCGGAGCAAGCATGAGGCTGTCCTGCGCTTGTTGCGCATACGCGGCGACGCCCAGAAGGAGCGAAAACAGGAAGAAGGTGATTTTGAATTTCATGTCGAAGACCTGGTTTGATGGCAGAATGAGGAGCGAGCTTCATGCGCTCGTTGTGACGCCTTCAGGCGCTTGCTGTCGATCAACTTAAAATGCCTGAAGGATTACTACGAGCGTTCGTTTGCATTCTTTCGGACAAAGCGTGTGCCAGCCATTTGCGACGAAGAAACAGAAATTTACAATGAGCGCGTGTCGCAACTGAAGCGCGCTGTTGGCTAAAAATTTATCACCTTGCGGCGCGAGGGGATAAAACTCATACATCTCTTTGGGGTTGAAGTTGCGCGAAGCTTTGCGCCGGCCGGTCGTGTTTATAGACGCTAATTCAGGCCGCAAGCGCACAAGGAATTTTATTCCAACCCAAAGCAGCCCGTGGCTTCTTTTAAGTTGAAGCATGGTGGAAGTGAAGAACGGTTTTGCGCGGCTTGGTTTGGCAAAAGGAGTGTAGCGCTTGAGGGAGTAAGTTGGAAAGCACGATGGTAGAAAGACTGTGGCGGGAAAAAACAAAACGCGACGGCATTTGGAAAAAAAACTCCCCACCTTCGCCCTGGAGCGAAGCAAAAAATCCGAGCACCGCTTGAGCACCCTATGTCGTTTGGCGATAGGCAAGTGGCTCCTTGTGAAATCCGTCGCGTGATTTTTCTCGGTATGGCACCAAAAGCAATCGCAGTTTTGAGTCGAAAGTCATCGGGGGAAACACCCAGCGTCGCGTGAAATGACGATTTGTGCGCTTGTTCATCTCGTTAAACCGGCGGACAAGATATAAAAAAAGGCTCAAATGTCAACCCCAAACTTGCAAAGAAGAGCGACCTTGCATGTTGAAACTCGAATCTGTACATTTGCCGCGTTTTGAACACGACGCAAGGAGGCAATGGCAGCTTATTATTTTTTCTCGGACGCGCATCTCGGCGCGCCGCACATTCCCCACGAAGCCGAGCGCAAAGAAAAAATCCTGGCGTTTCTCGATCACGTCAAGGCTTCGGCGCGGGGATTATTCATCGTGGGCGACTTGTTTGATCATTGGTTCGAATATCGCCATGCAATTCCCAAGCGCCACATTGCCATTTTGGCGAAACTTTATGAGTTGGGCCAAAGCGGTTTGCCGATCGATTACTTGGCGGGCAATCACGAGTGGCTGGGTGATTATTTCCCCAAAGAACTCGGCGTGCGCGTTCATCATGAAGCCCTCAGCCGCGAGTTGTGCGGGTACAAGTGCTTCATCACGCACGGCGACGGCGCCGCGAAACCGGACGCGGGCTATCGCATGCTCAAGCGCATCATCAAACATCCCATGAATATTTTTTTGTATCGCCTGCTTTCTCCCGACTTTGGGATTCCTTTGGCGAGCTACATGTCGCAAACCAGCCACAACCTGCAAGAACACGTCGAGAAGTGGGCCGAGGAATATCGCGACTTCGCCGCGAGCAAGCTGGCGGAAGGCTATGACGTTGTGCTCATGGGCCACACGCATCGGCCCAAGCTGGAGAAACTCGAGGGCAAAATTTTCATCAACCTCGGCGATTGGATGACGCACTTCACTTATTGCCAAATCGACGAGGCCGGCGCTCAGCTCAAACATTGGCCCGAGTAGCCCTGCCCTTGTGGGGCATTGAAGCACAACTTGGCGGAATGATTTAGCGGCAGAATCATTTCAAAGCGTTCTGCCGAAAAATTATTCTGCCATAAGCTTTCAGCGTTTTATTCTGAGTTTAACCCGCTAAACGCCTAGCGCCCATCCGCCAACAACCGTGCAGGAATAAACATGAATCTCTCTCGTCCTCTATCCAAAACCGCGATGATTGTCGGCGGCATTCTGCTGCTCTTCGTCGCAGGTATCAGTATTTTCGTGCTCGTGCTCAGTCTGGATCTTCCCGACCCGGGGCAGTTGGAGCGCTATCAACCCAAGCTTGTTTCCAAAGTCTATTCCGCGGACGGCAAGCTCATCAAAGAATTTTTTGAAGAAAGACGCTCGTACATTGCGCTCGATCAAGTGCCGGAGCATATGGTGAAAGCGCTGCTGGCAACCGAGGATCGCCGCTTCAATCAACATTGGGGCGTCAATCTCATGCGCGTGGCCCAAGCCATCGTGATCGACGTCGCGTACATGGAAAAGCGACAGGGTGCGAGCACGATCACGCAACAGCTTTCGCGTTTGCTCTATCTCTCCGCGGAAAAAACCGTGACGCGCAAGATCAAAGAGATTCTCACCGCGGTGCAAATCGAGCGTACGTATACCAAGCCGGAAATTCTCGAGATGTATTTGAACCACGTTTATCTCGGGCACGGCGCGCACGGCGTGGAGCTGGCCGCGCAGCGCTATTTCGGCAAGACCGTGAGCCAGCTCGACGTGCAAGAAGCCGCAACGCTCGTGGCCCTCGTGCAAAGACCGGAATCGCTCTCGCCGATTCGGCATCCGCAGGCGTGTTTGGCCAGACGCAATCTCGTGCTGCGAAACATGTATGCCACCGGCGGCCTTTCCAAAGTGGAGTTGGAACGCTACGCGAGTTTGGAGTTGGGTGTGCAAAAAACTTTGCCCAACGAATATTACGGCATCGCGCCCTATTTCACCGAACACGTGCGCCAAATGTTGTGGGACAAATACGGCCGCGATATTCTCACCCAAGGGTTGACGATCTATACCACGGTCGATACGCGCGCGCAGTTTTTAGCGGAGCAGGCCGTCGCCCAGCAGCTTCAAAAAATTCAAGTGCAATACAACAAGCGTTTGCTGGGCAAAAGAGAGCACTTGCAAATCATCACGCGAGCCATGCTGGATTCGCTCGGCATGAACATGAGACAAGTGCTGCTCGACTCCGCGACCATTCACGGCCTTCTCAGCAAAGAAAGACCGGTGCAAGCGGCGCTGGTGTGCCTCGAGCCGAAAACCGGTTTCGTGCGCGCGCTCGTGGGCGGCCGCGATTTTGACGAGAACAAATACAATCGCGTGATTCAAGCCAAGCGCCAGCCCGGGTCCGCGTTCAAGCCCTTCGTTTATACCACCGTGATCGACAACGGCTATCCGCCCACGTATGAAGTGCTCAATCAGCCCGTGGTCGTCAAACAAGTCGACGGCACGGAATGGCGGCCGCACAACTACGATAATTCCATCGGCGGCTTCGTCACGCTGCGCGAGGCTTTAATGCGCTCGCTCAATTTGCCCACCGTGCGCGTGGTGCAACAGCTCACTAATGCCGCGACCGTGGTGAGTTACGCGAAGCGCATGGGCATCACCACCGATTTGCCGCCCTATGACGCCGTGGCTGCGCTGGGCGCGGGCGAAGTGATACCTCTCGAAATCACCTCGGCCTATTCCGCGCTCGCCAATCAAGGCGTGTTGATGACGCCGGTCTTTATTACGCGCATCGAAGACCGCGACGGCAACGTGTTGGAAGAAACTCTGCCGCACGGCAAGGAAGTTTTGAGCAAAGAGACCGCGAATATCATCACGCACATGCTGCGCTCGGTGATGGACAATCCGCGCGGCACGGCCGCGGGCGCGCGCAGCCGTTACAACTTCTATCGTCCGGCCGCGGGCAAAACCGGCACCACGAATACCTATCGCGACGCCTGGTTCATCGGCTACACACCGCAATTCGTCACCGGCGTGTGGACCGGCTTTGACCGGCAGGATATGAATTTTGAAAAGGGCACGGGCGCGGTGATTGCATTGCCCATTTGGGCGCCGTTCATGCGCGCCTATCACGACACGCTGCGTTTGCCCGTGGAAGAATTTGAGTCGACGGAAACCGTGGTGCAGGTGCAAATTTGCAAAGACTCGAAGAAGATCGCGAACGACGAGTGCCCCACCATCGTGCAGGAAGTTTTCAAAAAAGATTCCGCGCCCACGAGCAATTGCCCGCTCCATCGCGGCCGCGACAAATGGCACAGTTCGAGGAATGCGAGGAGGTCGTGAGAGGAGATTGGGGAATGAAGCAAAGCACAACGCGCTCGTAGTAACGTCTTCAGGCGTCGAATGCTCCTCGCTTGAAATGGCTGAAGAGCTTGGTTTTCAAACTCGATGACTGCATTTTGCTCTGCCACGGCTTGGCCGTGGCATTTTTATTTCATGGGCGATAAAAACGCAAGCCACGGCCAAGCCGTGGCTGAACATTGTCAAATAGGCCATAACTCCTCCTCGAGCATTTTTCAAAAAATTTTTCGAGGCACTCGCTTGCGCTCGTTTTGTTAAAGCAAAATCAAAAGCCAAAGCGTAAAGAGTGTAAAAGCGTAAAAGAGCAAAAGCTTAAAAAAGAGCGTCCTGCGCGCAACGAA
>Ga0247727_10017653_pt1 | contig 11332 bp, 7 predicted proteins | sample WisWelCaveWW1625_FD_202498 | JGI IMG/M metagenome (GOLD analysis project Ga0247727, IMG submission 202498) | Biofilm microbial communities from Wishing Well Cave, Virginia, United States - WW16-25 | ecosystem: Environmental > Aquatic > Deep subsurface > Groundwater > Cave microbial mat | place...
CCTGCTACCTTTTTTTGCGGGCCGGACCAGCAAAAAAAGGTAGCAGGCCGGAGCAGCGTCTGACGCAGAGAAACCTTTGTCCGGTGCTCCCATTAGGCAGGCTGGGAAATCGTCGGCACAACATTTCGCTGTAGAATTGTTCTCAGACGATGGGAACTAGCAGCACCGCAAGCTCCATTGCTGAGTCGGTTGGTCTGTCCGTATTCGCGTTGATTCGCGTTCATTCGCGGCTATACATCTTGCCGGTCTGAGGCGAAGCTGCGCTAGGCCCATTGGCCCCAGAAAGCAAGTCGCGCTACAATCAGTTTCTCGTTATGGAAAACATCCCGCTGGCCTTCATCACCGACGAGTACTGCCAGGACTTCGAGCGCGCCCTCCGGGCCGCCAACCAGTGGGGCTACTCGCTGGTGGAAGTCCGCACCGCCTGGGACCGCAACATCGTCGACCTGGGCGACGACCAGGTCCAAACGCTGCGGCGGCTGGCGGAGGCCGCCGGGGTCGGCATCGTCTCGATCGCTTCGCCGGTCTTCAAATGCACCCACCCGGAGGGTGGCTCGATCGACCATCGCTTCGAGCAGGACGCCTTCCACGCCGCGCACCAGTTTTCCGACCAGCCGCGGATCCTGGATCGCTCCCTGGCAGTCGCCTGCGAGCTGGGAGCCCGGATCGTTCGGGTCTTCAGCTTCTGGCGGACCATGGAGCCCCAGCGACTGTTCGGCCATATCGTGGAATCGCTGGCCGGAGCCGTCGATCGGGCGGCGCGGCGCGGCATCACCATCGGCTTGGAGAACGAGCACGCCTGCAACATCGCCACCGCCGCTGAAGCCGCCCCGGTGCTGCGCACCGTGGACAATCCGAGCCTCGGGCTGGTCTGGGATCCCGGCAACTCTTACATGGCCGGGGAGACCCCGTTTCCCGACGGCTACACGCTGCTGCCGAAAGAACGGATTCTTCACGTGCACGCCAAGGACGGCGTCCGCAATGATGCCGGCGACCGCGTGCTGTGGGGGCCGCTGGGGGAAGGCCGCGTCGGGTGGCAGGCCCAGATCGAAGCCCTGGCGCGCGACGGCTACCGCGGGGCCATCAGTATTGAGACCCACTGGGGTGGCCCGGGGGGCAACAAAGAAGAGGCCACCCGGATCTGCGCCGGGCTGCTGAAGAGGATGGTGGTGGGAGGTGGGTAGTGGGAGGTGGGCTCGGGCATCCGGCCGGCGCCGTGTCATCCCGAGCGCAGCCGTGTCATCCCGAGCGCAGCGAGGGATCTGCTTTCGCCCCGGCGCAACAGCAGATCCCTCGCTACGCTCGGGATGACAATCCACTTTTGCCCTACCCGTGGTATCCTTCCCTTTAGGGGCCCGAAACAGATTGCGGAACATACCCCGCTACCGCCGGTCGGCGCTGGCAGCCTGTGGATTGCTGCTGGCGGGCGTCTCGTTGCTCGAAGCCCAACGCGGCCGGCGCTTCTCTCAGGAGGAGTACACGCCACCACCGCCGGACGCCAACGAGGAGACCGAGTATTATTTCGCCCGCCTGGCCTACCAGAGCAGCGGCTGGGGCCGCCGGTGGGGCGGAAGTTCCTGGATGATCGACTCGCCCAAGGCGGAGCGCCAGTTCCTCCAGGGAGTGCGACGGCTCACTGCCATCCACACCAACTCCGCGGAGCGCTACGTCCGGCCGCTCGACGCCAGCCTGTTCGACTATCCCTGGATCTACGCCGTGGAGGTGGGCTACTGGACCCTGAACAACGAGGAGGCCGCTCGCATGAGGGAATACCTGCTCCGGGGCGGGTTTCTCATGGTAGACGACTTTCACGGCGCCGACCAGTGGGCGGGGTTTCTGGAGAGCATCGAGCGGGTGTTTCCCGACCGGCCCATCGTGGAGCTGGAGAGCGCCGACCAGGTGTTCCACGTGCTGTACAACGTGGATCGCACCGTGCAGGTGCCGGGCATCCAGTACCTGCGCAGCGGCAGCACCTATGAACGGGATGGAGTGGATCCTCACTGGCGGGGCATCTACGACGACAAGGGCCGCCTGATGGTGGTCATCAACTTCAACATGGACCTGGGCGACGCCTGGGAGTGGGCCGATCTGCCCGAGTATCCCGAGCACTGGACGGCGCTGGCCTACCGCTTCGGGATCAACTACATCATTTACGCCATGACGCACTGATGAGCCGAGACTTTCCCAGGTTCGAGAGGTCATTTAACCGCCGAGGCGCCGAGGTCGCAGAGGCCCGCCGAGGGAACTTGACCAAACTCTGCGCTACCTCGGCGTCCTCGGCGCCTCGGCGGTGGACCAGCCCCTGACCATGTTCGAGTTCTTCTTCAAATACCCGCGCACCGTCTTCGAGAAGGGCGAGTTTGTCCTGCTGAGCGGGTGGCCGCTGTGGGCCCTGGCGCTGGCGATCGCCGCGGTGTCGGGGGCCCTGGGATATCACCTCTACCGCAGCCAGGACCGCGAGCGGGTGCCGCTGGGGCGGCAGGGCCTGGTCTGGGCGCTCCAGACGCTGATGGCGGCGCTGCTGCTGGCGCTGCTGTGGCATCCCGTCATTCGGGTGGCGGCGCTGCGGCCCCGCCAGAACGTCATTGCCGTGCTGGTGGATACCTCGCGCTCCATGGCCATGAAGGAGAGCGCCCAGTCACGCCTGGACAAGGTGCAGACCGCGCTTGCCGACGGCTGGATGAAGCAGCTGGAGGACCGCTTCCAAGTTCGGCTCTACGGCTTCAACGCCCAGGCCGAGCGGGTCGACAAGCTGGCCGAGCTGGCGGCCAACGGTAACGCCACCCGGCTGGGCGACGCCCTGGCGGGAGTGCTTCGAGAAACCAGCACCCTGCCGCTGGGCGCGGTGGTGGTGTTCACCGACGGCTCCGACAACGCCGGCAGCCTGGAGCGGTCGGTGATGGCCGAGATCCGCCAGAAGAAGATACCGGTCCATACCGTGGGGGTCGGCCGCACCGAGATCCCGCGCGACGTCGAGCTGGCTGACGTGACGGTAGCCGAGCGGGCGCTGCCGGGATCCCGCCTGAGCGCCCGGGTGAGCCTTCGCCAGAGGGGCCTGGATGGCCAGCGAGCCCGCCTGTCGGTGCGCGAGGGCGGCCGCGTGCTGGCCTCCCGCGAGCTGACGCTGGCCTCCGGCCAGAGCCTCCAGACCGAGGACATCCTGTTCCACTCCGGAGACCCGGGCTCCCGCCGGCTCTCCATCAGCGTCGAGCCGCTGGGCGGCGAGGAGGTCACCGGCAACAACACCCTCACGCGCGTCGTGCAGGTGCTGCCGGGCAAGCGCCGCATCCTCTACATCGAGGGCGAGCCGCGCTGGGAATTCAAGTTCCTCAAGCGGGCCGCCGACGAGGACGCCAGCATCCACCTGGTGAGCCTGCTGCGCACCTCCGCCAACAAGTTCTACCGCCAGGGGGTGGACGGCGACAAGATGCTCGCCGACGGCTTCCCGGCCTCCGCTCAAGAGCTGTTTCAATACCAGGCCCTGATCATAGGCACCATCGAAGCCAACTTCTTCACCCCCGCTCAGCAGGAGATCATCAAGGAGTTCGTGAACCGGCGCGGCGGCTCGGTGCTGTTCCTGGGCGGGCGCAAGTCGTTCGCCGACGGCGGCTGGGCGGCGTCTCCATTGGCGGAGATTCTGCCGGTGCGGCTGTCGCCCGGAACCGCTACCTTCCAACGCCGTCCGGTCAAAGTCGAGCTGACGCCGCAAGGCCGCGAGTCGCTGGTGTGCCGCCTGGAGGAAGACGTCGACAAGAGCGCCGCCCGCTGGGGCAAGATGCCCGACCTGGCCGACTACCAGGCCACCGGGGAGCTGAAGCCGGGCGCCGTCGCCTTGCTGAACGCCCAGCTGGCCGGCTCGCGCAGCATCCCGCTGCTGGTCCTGCAAAACTATGGCCGGGGGCACACTTTGGTATTCGCCACCGGCGGCAGCTGGCGGTGGCGCATGCGCCAGGACCACAAGGACACCACCCACGCCAGCTTCTGGCAGCAGTTGCTGCGCAGCATGGTGGCCTTCACGCCGGGACCGGTGACGCTGGCCTCCGACCGCCCGGTCTACGCCGACCTGGACCGCGTCAAACTGCGGGCCGAGACCCGCACCAAGACCTACGAGCCGGCCAACAACGCCACCGTGGTGGCCACGCTGGCCTCCGAGAGCGGAGAAACCTCGACCTTCGAATTGCACCCCTCGCCCGACCAGGAGGGCATCTACGAGGCCGACGTCACGGCCGCCAAGCCGGGAACCTATCGGGTCGAGATCGTCGCCCACCGCAACGATGAGGAGCTGGGCCGCGACTCGCTGGTGTTCCGGCGCGAGGACGGCGTGGCCGAGAACTTCCATCCGGCCCAGAACCGCGATCTGCTCGAGAAGATCGCCCAGCAGGCCGGCGGGCGCTACTGGGAGCTGGAGGAGGTCGCCAAGCTTCCCCGCGAGATCAGCTTCTCGGACGCCGGCATCACCACCCGCGAGAACAAAGACCTCTGGGATCTGCCGGCTGTATTCCTGACGCTCGTCGGCCTGCGCGCTTGCGAGTGGCTGCTGCGCCGCAAGTGGGGGGCGCTGTGAGGACTCTCTTGTGGCTGCTGGCCGCCGCCCTGGCGGCGCCGCTTCCAGCCGCTGATACCTACTTCCTGATCGCTGGCGGCCTGGGCGGCGAGCCAGACTACGAGAAACGCTTCGCTGTCTACGTCGGCGACCTCGAGAAGCTGGGGCGGTCCCTGGCCGGAGACGCCTCCCGCGTCACGGCCCTTTCGGGCAAGGCCGCCACCCGCGAGGCTCTCCAGGCGTCTTTCGACAACCTGGCCCGCTCCACCACCCCCGCTGACGCCGTGGCCGTCTTCCTCATTGGGCACGGCTCGCTCGATACCAATGTTTACAAGTTCAACATCCCGGGGCCGGACGTGACCGTCGAGGATCTGCGCGGCTGGCTCGACCGCCTCCAGGCCGGCCGGCAGCTGGTGGTGGCGGCCACCAGCTCCAGCGGCGCCTGCCACGACAAGCTGGCCCGCGACGGCCGCATTGTCGTCACCGCCACCCGCAGCGGCACGGAGCGCAACGCCGTGGTCTTCGCCCGCTACTGGGTGGAGGCCCTGCGCGACCCGGCCGCCGACGGCGACAAGAACCAGACCATCTCGGCCCTGGAAGCCTTCCGCTATGCCGAGGAGAAGGTCAAGCGCTTCTACTCCGACCAGAAGCGTCTGGCCACCGAGCATCCCCGCCTCGAGGGCAAGCTGGCCGGCAGCTTCGTGCTGGCGCGGCTGGGCGACGCCGCCGTGGCCGCCAATGACCCGGCCCGCCGCAAGCTGCTGACCCAGCGCGAAAACCTCGAACAGCAGATCGACGCCCTGAAGCTTCGCAAATCGGCCCTCTCCAACGAGCAGTACAAGAAGGAGCTGGAGCGGCTGTTGCTCGAGCTGGCCAGGATCCAGGAGGCCATCGAGAGTGGCCGGTAAGAGGATTCGCCACCGAGGCGCAGAGAGCACTGAGCACCATCAGAAGACCAGGTTCTTGGTTCTTTCTCTGTGCGCTCTGTGCCTCTGTGGCAAAACCCTGCTGGGGGCGGCCCTGGACGCCTGCCGCCAGCACCTGGACCGCGGCCGCATCACCGAAGCCCGCCGCTGCTACCTGGACGCCGGACGCGCCACCTCCGATCCCCGCCTCCTGGCCGAGATCTACTGGAAGCTGGGCGACAAACATAAAGCCAACGACCTGTTCCGGGCGGCGGTCGCCGCGCAGCCCAAGGACGCCGAGCGCCGCGTCGCCTGGGGGCGCCTGTTCCTGGAGGCCTACCAGAAGGACGAAGCCGCCAAGCTCTTCAAGGAAGCTCTGGAGCTGGACCCCCGCAGCGCCGAGGCCCATTTGGGGGCGGCCCTGGTGGCCTCCGGAAGCTTCGAGAGCGCCGCCGTCGAGCAGGCCAAGAAGGCCCTCGAGATCAACCCCAAGCTCAGCGAGGCCCACACCCTGCTGGCCTCGCTCGCCCTGGAGGAGGACGACGCCAAGGCGGCCGGCGAGCACCTGGGCCGGGCGCTCGAGGGCGGCGGCTCGCCACTCCAGGCCTACGCCCTCAAAGGCGCCATCGACCTGCTAAGCGGCAAGAACGACAGCGAGTGGACCGCCAAAGCCCTGGCCCACAACCCGCGCTACGGGGAAGCCTGGGCCACCCCGGCCCATTTCTTCGTCATCACGCGCCGCTACCGCCAGGCCGTGGATCTGTATCGCCGCGCCATCGAGATCCACCCGGAGCTCTGGGAGGCGCACGCCCAGCTCGGAGTCAACTTGTGGCGGCTGGGAGACGAGGCCGGGGCCCGCCGGCACCTGGAGCTGGCCTACAGCGGCGACCGCTTCAGCGCCGTCACGGTCAACAGCCTGAAGCTGATGGACAGCATGAAGCGCTTCCAGACCCACTCGACCCCGCGCATCATCCTCAAGCTGGACGAGAAGGAAGCCGAGTTGCTCCGGCCCTATGTTGAGGAGTTGCTGCTGAAAGCCATCGATACCTTCAGCAAGAAGTACAACTTTGCGCCCGAGCGGCCGGTGCAACTGGAGGTCTTTCCCAACCACGAGGACTTCGCGGTCCGGACCATGGGGATGCCGGGGCTGGGAGCCCTGGGGGTGACCTTCGGGTATGTCGTTGCCATGGATAGCCCCTCCGCCCGGCCTCCGGGGGGCTTTCACTGGGGCAGCACCCTGTGGCACGAGTTGAACCACGTCTTCGTGCTCGGTATGACAGGCCACAAGGCCCCGCGTTGGATCAGCGAGGGCCTGGCGGTCTACGAGGAGCTGGCCGCCGGCGAAGGCTGGGGCGACCGCCTTACCCCCGATGTCATCCGCGCCATCAAGGACAAGCGCCTGCTCCCCATCGCGGAGCTCGACAAGGGTTTTGTCCGCCCCCGCTATCCCTCGCAAGTGCCGGTGTCCTATTTCCAGGCCGGCGCGGTTTGTGAGATGATCGCCCAGAAGTGGGGGTTCCAGAAGCTGCTCGCCATGCTGCGGGCCTACACCGAGGGCAAAACCACGCCCCAGGTGGTCCGCCAGGAGCTGGGCCTGGAACCGGCCCAGTTCGACGAGCAGTTCCAGGCATTCCTTCGCCCCCGCACCGACAAGGTGGTGGGGTCGTTTGAGGAGTGGCGCAAGCTGATGGAGACGGCGGTCAAGCTGGCCAGGGACAAGAACTTCACCGCGCTGGTGGAGCCGGCGCGCCGCGCCCGGGATCTATATCCAGAGTATGTAGAGGCCGGCAACCCCTACGAGCTGCTGGCGGAGGCCCTGGCGGAGCGCGGCGACAAGGCCGGGGCCGCCAAAGAACTGGAGGCCTATCGGCTGGCCGGCGGGCACAGCCCGCGGGCCCTGAAGAAGCTGGCCGAGCTGGAGCAGGAACTGGGGCGCAAGGATCGCGCCAGCCACGTGCTCGAGCAGTTGCTGTGGGTCTGGCCGGGCGATGAGGAGCTTCATGCCAAGCTCGGCGACGCCCTGCTGGGGAGCAACCAGCCGCAGCGGGCGGCGCGCGAGTTCCAGGCCCTGCTGGCGCTCAAGCCCCTGGACCCGGCCGCCGCCCACTACAACCTGGCCCGCGCCTATCACCAGATGAAAAACCGCGAGAAGACCCGCGAGCATTTGCTTTCCGCCCTGGAGACCGCCCCCGGCTACCGTCCGGCTCAAAAACTCCTTCTGGAGATCAACCGCTAACCCCTGATTCCATGTCCACCACCATCGTTCCCGACATTGAAACTACTGATTACCGAGATCTGGTGCGCCGCTTCCGCGACACCCAGGCCAAGATCCGCCAGCAGGTCCGGCGGGTCATCGTCGGCCAGGAGGACGTCGTCGAGCACCTGTTGTTCACCCTTTGGGTGGGCGGCCATTGCCTCATCACCGGGATGCCCGGCACCGCCAAGACCCTGCTGGTCCGCACCCTGGCGGCGGCCCTGGGCCTCAAGTTCAAGCGCATCCAGTTCACCCCGGACCTGATGCCCACCGACGTCACCGGCACCGACATCATCGAAGAGGATGTCACCACCGGCCACCGCACCTGGACCTTCGTGCCCGGGCCCATCTTCACCAACATCATGCTCGCCGACGAGATCAATCGCACGCCCCCCAAGACCCAGTCGGCGCTGCTCGAAGCCATGCAGGAATGGAGCTGCACGGTTCGCGGCCAGACCTACCAGCTCGACCTGCCCTTCTTCGTGCTGGCCACCCAGAACCCCATCGAGCTGGAGGGCACCTACCCGCTGCCGGAGGCCCAGCTCGACCGCTTCCTGTTCAACGTCATCCTGGACTACCTGAACATTCCCGACGAGATGGAGGTCGTCAGCCGCAACACCTCCGGGGAGCTGCCCACCGCGGACACCTGCACCAGCGCCGCCGAGATCCTCCAGTTTCAGAAGCTGATCAAGATGGTCCCCATCTCGGAGAACGTGGCCCGCTACGCCGTGGAGTTGTTCCGCGCCACCCGGCCCCACGAGGCTTCCGCCCCGGAGGTCATCAAGAAGTATGTCAACTACGGGGCCAGCGTTCGCGCCACCCAGTTCCTGGTCCTGGCCGCCAAGGCCCGGGCCCTGGGGCGCGGCAATTATCACGTCGGCTACGACGACCTGCGCGCCCTCGTCCTGCCGGTGCTGCGTCACCGGGTGCTGACCAATTTTCACGCCGAATCCGACGGCGTCTCGGTGGACGACATCCTGCGCCGGCTGCTGGAAGCCTTCCCAGCCCCCCGGGAGTGACATGGCCGTCCAGCGCCTGCTCGATCCCCAGGTTCTGGCCCGCCTCTCGACCATCGAGTTGGTGGCCAGGACGGTCGTGGAAGGCTTCGTCTCCGGCCTGCACCGCTCCCCGCAGTTCGGCTTCAGCCTGGAGTTCGCCGAGTATCGGCCGTACGTGCCGGGCGACGATCCGCGTTTCGTCGATTGGAACGTCTTCGGCCGCACCGATCGCATCTACTTGAAGCGCTACCGCGGCGAAACCAATACCGCGCTGATCCTGCTGTTCGACGCCAGCGCCTCCATGGGCTTCGGCTCGCGCCAGGTGGCCAAGATCGAGTATGCGAGGTTCCTGGCGGCCTCCCTGGCCTACCTGGCCCTGCACCAGCACGACGCGGTCAGCCTGATCGTGTTCGACGAGAAGGTGCGACGCTACCTGCCGCCTTCCACCCGGCCCGGCCAGTTGCACGCCGTCCTGCACGCCTTGGAGCACGCCGAGCCGGCCGCCCGCACCGACGTCGACCAGCCCTTCCAGCATTTCTTGCAGTTCCACACCCGGCGCGGCCTGGTGGCCGTGATTTCGGATTTCTACGACCAGCCGGAGCGGATACTGAAAGCGGTGCGGCCGCTGTGCTACCACGGCAACGACATCATCCTGTTTCACCTGCTCGACCCCGCCGAGATGACGCCGCAATTCGGCGACTCCACGCTGCTCGAGGACATGGAGACCGGCGAGCGCATGGAGGTGGCCCCCGAGTACGCCCGGGGCGAATACCGCCGCCGCATGCAGGCCCACATCGAGCAGCTGCGCCAGTCGGCCCAGGGCGCCCGGGCCGATTATTCTCTGCTGGATACCTCGCGGCCCCTGGATGGGGCCCTGAAGGAATACCTGCTGTTCCGCCAGAAGAGGTTGTAGCATCCTATACGAGGGCGAGAGCGCCCCGAAGCACCGGTACTTGTTAACTTGTGTTTACTTGACATCCTGATCCCCGGCGTGCACAATGGGACCATCAGGGAGGTGTTATGTCTTTGTTTCGCGCGGTTGTGCTGCTCTGTGTATTTACACTCGCCTGGGCGCCGCTCCAGGCCCAGGTCCTTTACGGAACGCTGCTGGGCAACGTCACCGACGTGAGCCAGGGCGCGGTTCCCAAGGCCACTGTCACCGCCACCAACACCGCCACCGGCTTGGTCAAGGAGACCACCAGCGACGAGCGGGGTTTCTACGCCTTCCGGGACCTGGTCGAGGGCCTCTATGACCTGAGCGTGACCGCCCAGGGGTTCTCGACCACCAAGCGAACCGGCATCGACATCCGCGTGAACACAGCGACCCGGATGGACGTGGGCTTGCAAGTGGGCGCCGTGGCTGAGACGGTCACTGTCTCCGCCGCCATGGCGACCTTGCAGACCGACAAGGCCGACCTGCATGCCGAGATCTCGGGCAAGGAGATCACCAACCTGCCGTTGCCCAACTACCGCAACTACCAGAGCGTGCTCAACCTGGTTCCCGGGGCGACGCCGGCGCGCTTCCAGAACGCTATCACGGACACCCCGGCCCGCGCCCTCACTACCAACATCAACGGGACGGGACGCAACACCAACAACACCCGCATCGACGGGGCGACCAGCGTCCACACCTGGCTGCCGCACCACAGCCATTACATCCCTCCGGCCGAGTCCATCGAGACCGTCAACGTCTCCACCAACAGCTTCGACGCCGAGCAGGGACTGGCGGGCGGCGCTGCCGTCACCGTCACCACCAAGTCGGGGACCAACGCCTTCCATGGGGCGGTCTTCGATTTCTGGGACAACCACAAGTTCGGCGCCAAGAATTTCTTCTTCCGCGACCCCAAGACCCCCAAGCTGCTTCAGAGCCAGTACGGCGGAGCGCTGGGCGGGCCCATCAAACGAGACAAGATCTTCTTCTTCGCCAGTTGGGAAGGCCTCAAGCAGCGGCAGAACTACGGCACGCTGGCGACGTTGCCCACCGCCGAGCATCGCGCCGGCAACTTCAGCAATGTGAGCAGCGTCATGTTTGATCCCCAGACGGGCCAGCCCAACGGCCAGGGCCGCACGCCGTTCCCCGGCAACCAGATCCCCTTGGCACGCCAGAGCGCCATCGCGCGGCGTATCCTCGGCATGGTGCCGGCGACCAACCAACCAGGCTTCGGCAGCAACCTGTTCGCCTCCGGGCCGCTGTCCTTTAATCGGGACGACGTCGACAGCAAGGTGAACTGGAACGTCTCCTCCCGCACCACCGTCTTCGGCAAGTACAGCATCATGTACTCGCCGGTGACCTGCCCGGGTATTCTGGGCGAGGCCGTTGGACGCTGCGCGGTGGGCGGCGGTGGGCAGTCGGCGGGCGTGGGCACGGGACACAACACCACCCAGGTGGTCGGCGCGGGCTTCAGCCACACCGTCAGCGCCACGTTCCTGATCGACGGCAACTGGGGCTATACCCGGATGCACCACGACACCCAGCCGCCCGACTTCGGGAAGAACATTGGCCTGGATGTGCTGCGAATCCCCGGCACCAACGGCCCCGACCCCCGGCAGAGCGGCTTCCCGATCATCGGCATCGACGGCTACGAGACCATCGGCCAGCCCAACACCTGGAGCCCGGTGGAGCGCAACGACC
>Ga0247727_10017654_pt1 | contig 11332 bp, 11 predicted proteins | sample WisWelCaveWW1625_FD_202498 | JGI IMG/M metagenome (GOLD analysis project Ga0247727, IMG submission 202498) | Biofilm microbial communities from Wishing Well Cave, Virginia, United States - WW16-25 | ecosystem: Environmental > Aquatic > Deep subsurface > Groundwater > Cave microbial mat | place...
CCCGTACCTCCTGGTAATGACCCTTGGCGAAGACCAGCCCCACCTGCCAGTAATCCTGGCGGTCCATCACCGCCAGAAGCCGCCCGGGCCCGAACCGCCCCAGCAGCCCGGTCGGCGCCTCCGGATCGCTCGCCATCCGCGGCAGCCGGAACCACAGCACGTCCATCGGCGGCGACGTCTTCACCGGCTCGATCCCCGCCAGGTGGCGCACCCGCGAGTGCCTCCCGTCGGCGCCCACCGTCAACAGCGCCCGCACCTCTCCTTCGGTCTCGCGCGTCTGGTAGCGGACACCCTGCACCGCGCCGTTCTCCCGTATCAGGTCGTGGACGTTGGCCCCCATCTTCAGCCGGAAGTGCGGGTACCTGGCCGCCTCGCCGGTGAGGAACTCCAGGAACCTCGACTGCGGAACAAGCATGACGTAGGGGAACTTGGTCTTCAGCCGCCGCAGGTCCACCGGCTGAAATGGTCCATCGGAGGTCTGGATCGCCGGCCCATAGGTTTTCGTGTGGCGGAGTTGGTGGGCCTTCTCCGATAAGCCGATCTCGTCGAGGACCTCCAGCACCGACGGGTGCACGGTGTCGCCGCGGAAGTCCCGCTCGAAGTCCTTGTGCGCCTCGAGCAGCGTCACCGCCACGCCGCGGCGGGCGAGCAGCAGCGCCAACATTGCCCCGCCCGGCCCGCCGCCCACGATCACGCAGCGCGTCTCAGGAATCACGCCTCAATCCCCAGCACCTCGTTGAAGAAGCCCACCACGTGCTTCCAAGCCAGATAATACACCACCAGCGCCACCGGAAACCCGGCCGGATAAGCCGCACTAACGTAGGCCGGGACGGGGAAGTCGAGCGCCCGGGTGACGGCTAACCCCGCCGGCGCCAGCACGAACGGCAGCAGCGCCCCGTACAGCCCCAGCGACAGCCTCCGCCGCTCCCGGAGCCGCAGGTAGAGGATGTTCCACAACCCCCACAGGTTCGGCACCACCGCCATGGGAAACACGATGACCCTCTCGATGGGCACCGGTACGTCGTAGCCATACCGCGCCACCGTGAAGAACGTCATCACCACCAGCAGGAACAGCGTCGGCGTCACGATCCCCGCCATGTAAGCCCGCAGATACGGATGCTGATTCATAGCCGCCTCACAGGTGATACAACACCGCCGGAATCCCCTCCGGGAAAACAAAGAACCACGCCAGCACGGCTCCCGCCAGCGCCCAGTCGAGCCACGAGACCCGCGCCGGGGGCTCCTCGAGCCTCCGCAGCATCTCAGGCCACAGGTCGCGCTCCGGCTCCGCGCTGCCCACCGGCCCCAGAGCCGCCCGCACCAGGCGCCGCACCGCCTCTTCGCCCGTCTTCTCGCTCATGCCCTCACACCCATTCTCTCGAGTTCCTTCCGCAGCCGGCGCACCGCCCGGAACACCCGCGACTTCACCCCGCCCACCGACACCCCCATGGCCCGCGCGATCTCTTCGTAAGGCTGCTCCTCGACCAGCGCCAATGTCGCGGTCGCGCGCAGGTTCGCCGGAAGCTTGCCGAAGGCGCGCCGGATCTGCTCATGCAGTTCCTCCTCCACGGCCGCATCCGCCGCCGGCCGGGCCGCCAGGTTGTCCGGCAGCGGCTCCTCTCGCCGCGCCGCCTTCAGGTGGTCCACTGCCGCGTTGGTGGCGATCCGCCGCGCCCAGGCCGCGAAACTCCGCGACGGGTCAAACCGCGCCCGCGCCCTCCAGATGCGCCAGAACGTCTCCACCGTCAGGTCCTCGGCCGCCGCCCGGTCCCGCACGATCCGCACGATCCAGCCGTAAACCTCGGCCTGGAATTGGCGGAACAGCTCCTCAAACGCCTCCAGTTCGCCCCTCGCGAACCGCTCCGGCGTCTCCATCCATTGCCCTCATTCACTCTTACTGATGTTGCTGCCGGCCGGTTTCCTGTTTTTTCCGCGGCTTCATTCCCCGGTCAGGCCCCGGTCAGGCGGCGCCGCTGTCCGAGCGACAGGCATTGCTCGCCGCTCAGGACCGGCTCGGCGCGCAGCGTCTGCGTGAACCCCACCGCGCCGAGGGCGATCTCGCCCGATTCCGGCCAGTTGAGCCGAATTCTCCAACTGTAGTACGGCCGGTCGAGGTACACCTTCTGGTCCTCGACCCGCTCTCGCTCCACCTGACCGATCGAAACCGGGTGGAGCGCCACCTGAAACCCGGTTCGGCCCCAGTCGATGCGGATGCTCAGGTCGGTGACCCCATGGAACACCAGGGTCGCGGGCGCCACCCGGAACTGCGCGCCGCCGCTCAGGCCGCAGATCCACTCCACGATGAAATCGAGGTCGAGCGCGAGGTCGCTCGTCCAGTCCCCTTCGTCCGCATTGCCTGGCCGCAGCTCGATTCCCCAGATGTGGCAGTCGTGCCAGGACAATTGATCGAAGTCCGCGTCCGTCCAGGTCACGAACATCCCGGTTCGGAATCTTTCTTCGCTCGAACGCCATCCAGGTGGACGCGGCGGGCCTCGGCGCGGCGGGCCTGCTCCCGCCGGCGGCACGGCCGGCACAACTTCGCAGTCGAGTGCACGGACCCCCTGGCCACCTCATACCACCACTTCTGCTGGGTTCCGGTCCAGACCTCCTCTTGCCCGCACCCGGCGCAGCGGAATGGAATGTCGATGTAATACCCTCGCTGTACGAAGTCAGGTTCCCCGTAACTGTTGTACGGGGCAAGCGAAGCAACGTTCACCGCTATGGCCCGGAGCGCAAGCTGCTTCTGCCGCGCCTGCTCGCGCTCCAGAGAGTGCTTGTCCCGGCGCAGCGCCCGCCTGGTCTGGATCTCTTGGCGGCGCTGTTTCCCGCTCTTCATATTCGGCCGGCCCAAACCCGAGGCGATGCCCTTCCAGTCCGGGGCCAGGCTGGAAGCTCGAGAGGCCCGAGTCCGCCGGCATTTCGCCCAGCAGGAAACTCAGCGCTGCGGCCGCCCCGCGTCCCAGTTGAGCACCACCGTGAACGGCGCCGACTGCGCCTCCCCCGATTGCGTGATGATCACGAACTGCCGGCCGTCTCCCGTCACGTCCCAGTGTGTGGCCTCCCGGGCGAACACCGTGCCGATGCGGGACTGGAACAGCGCCGCCGGAGCGCCCGCCTGAAACGAACCGGCGGCCGCCGCGGCCGGCACGGCCATGAGCTTGCGGTCGTCCGCCATGTAGTACAATTCTTTGCCGTCGCCTCGCCACCGGGGCTGATCGCCGCCGTTGGTCGACACCGGCCACTTGCCGGCCGGCGCCCCCTCGCGCGGGAACGCCTGCACGTAAACCTCGTTCTTGCCCGACTCGTTCGATACGTAAGCGATCCATTTCCCGTCGGGGGAAAACTGCGCCTGCTGCTCGGCGAACGCCGTTCGCAGAAACGGAATGGGCTTGCGCTCTCCGGTCATGGGCAGCAGCCACAGATCGGCTCGGGTCTTCGGATCGAGGTCCTCGTAGATCAGGAAGCGCCCATCCGGCGTCCAGTCAGTGGCCTGTTTCCAGTTGCTCGATTGGAGCAGCAGCTCCGCCTCGCCAGTGCCGCTGGTGAGCTTCTGGTAGAGATCGGAGGTGCCCCCCTGGTTGGAAGTGAAAACGATGCGCCGGCCGTCCGGCGACCACACCGGGTACCACTCCAGCACCGGGTCGAAGGTGAACCGCGTGCTGATGCCCCGGGCGCGCTCCAGAATCCAGATGTCGAAGGTCCCGATCACCTGGTCCAAAATGCTCACCGCCAGCCGCGTCTGGTCCGGCGAGAGCCTGGGACGAAAGTGAATGCCCGGTTTACCGGCCGGCCCCAGCCGCTTGCCCTCCCGATCGAACCACTGCAGTTCAGTGGTCAGCTGGCCGGCGATTCCGTAGGCGAGCACGCCGTTGTCGGAGGCGCTCAACGGGGACATGACGCCGGAGTTTGAGACCGGCATCTGATCGGCCACAGCGAACGGCTCCCCGATGAACCGGAACTTCGCGTCGTCGAACGGCTGGGCCAGCAGGGCCCGGTCGCGAACGTACAACAAATATCCGTGAGAGCCCGCGCGCCCCGTGGTGTAGACGGCTGGCGTGTCGCTGGCCAGCACGCGCGGCCCCGGGCGCGATCCGGCTGGGGAACCCAATTCGCCCACGTAGGTCCCGCGATAGTTGGCATCAGTGCTGCGGATGAAATATAGGAAGTGCCGCCCGTCGGGCAGGAAGCCGGGCCAGCGATGCGAGCTCTCCTGGCGGCTCTGGTCGAGCTTGGTGATCCTCACCGGCTGCCCGCCCGTGGCCGGGACCTGGTACAGGGCCTCGGCCACGTCGGGGGCAAAGACGATCACCCCGGCGCGATTCCAGGCCGCGCCGCGGCCGAAGTTGGCGTCACACAGGGTCTGCGGCGGGCCGCCGGCGATGTCGATCCGCTTGAGTTTTCCCTGGGCAAAGAAACCGAGGTGGCGGCTGTCGGGGGCCCAGAACGGCTCCGAGACGCCCTCCGTGCCGTTCAGCCGAGAAGCTGTCACCGAATGGAGTGGCCGCACCCAGAGCATCAGCTTCCCGTCCGTCTCAGCCACGAACGCTACCTGCGAGCCGTCCGGGGAAACCCTGGGCGGGCTGAGGAACGGCGCCTTCTCCATGGGGTGCACCTGGAAGCGCACCACGGGCGGGGCCGGCGGCGGCGTCCGGCCCAGGCGCGCCACCCCGAACCCGACGCCGGCGCATCCGAGCGCCGCCACCCCTGCCAGCGCCGCCATCCGCGCGCGGCGTTTTGGCGCCACTGCCGGAGCCGCCGCCTCTGACACCGTTTCCGACAGGTGCTCCCGCAAATCCCGAAGCTGGTGGAACAGGTCCACCGTCGCCCCGTACCGCTGCCCCGGATCCTTCGCCAGGCACCGCTCCACCACCCACCGCACCGGCGGCGGAATCCGCGGATTCGCCGCCGCCAGCGGGGCCGGATCTTCGCTCAGAATCGCCGCCAGCGTCTGCGGCGCGCTGGCCCGGTCAAACGGCCGCTTCCCCACCGCTATCTCGTAGAGAATCACCCCGAAGGAGAACTGGTCGGTGCGGAAATCGGTCTTCGCCCCGCGCGCCTGCTCCGGGCTCATGTACATCACCGTCCCCAGCAGCACCCCCGGCCGCGTCATCAGCCCGGAGACCGTCTCACCCTCGCTGCCGCCGGCAGTTGCGCTCGCCTTTGCCAGCCCGAAGTCGAGGATCTTGACGCGACCCTCCGGCGTGACCATGATGTTCTCAGGCTTCAGGTCGCGATGGGTGATGCCCGCCTGGTGGGCCGCCGCCATCCCGTCGGCGATCTGGATCGCCAGGTCCAGCAGCTTCCGTACCCCCGCTGCGCCGACCTGCGCGCGCAGCGATTCCCCCTCCACCAGCTCGGTGACGATGTAGGGCGCTCCCGCCTCCACCCCGACGTCGTATACCGCAACGATGTTGGGGTGGTTCAAGGCGCTGGCGGCCCGCGCCTCCTGCTCGAAGCGCTGCTGCCGCTCCGGGTCCGCGGTGGCCTCGGCGCTCAGCAGCTTCAGCGCCACCTCCCGGCCCAGCCGCGTGTCCCGCGCCCGGTAGACCTCTCCCATCCCGCCGGCCCCCAGCATCCCGACAATCTCGTACGGCCCGAATCGCGAGCCGGCTGCGCGTGGCATGGTCTTTATCTTACACTCTTACTGTGACTCCTTCCCGGCGAGATTTCCTTCGAGCCGGACTGGGGGCGGTCGCCCTGGCCCCGGCGCAAACATCCTGGGACTCCGGCCTTGTCCGCCACCTCCTCCCGGCCGTCGCCCCCGACCGCCTGCTGCTCAAGGCCGGCTTCCTCCGCCCGCTCGCCGCCGCCCCGCGCCTTCGCGCCGGCGCGCACACCACGCCCGGGATCCCCTCCGACACCGCCGGCGAGTTCTTCTCCTTCCATCTCGACCGCCTCGAGCCCGACCGCCGCTACGAGCTCGAGCTGCTCGACTCGGCCGGAAAGCCGCTGTGCGCCCCGTGGCCGATCGCGACTTTCCCCAGCCCGGCCTCCGAGCCCAAGCGGTTTCGCCTCCTGGTCTACACCTGCGCCGGCGGACATGACGCCATGCGTATTCCCGATACCGGCAGCCCCTACTGGGTGCCCGTGGCGCTCCGCCGCAAGCTGCTCCAGGCCGGCCTGTCCCATCGCCCCGACGCCGTCATCGCTGTCGGCGACCACGTCTACTGGGACCTCCGCTCCCCCAAGGGCTCCCTCAACCTGGGCGGCTCCCCCATCGCCCGCAAGCTCGTCGGCGAGTTCGACCGCTCGGCCCCGGTCCTCGGAACCGCCAACGAGCCAAAGCTCAAGCTGGCCGTCACCCCGCAAATCTGCGACCTCTACGGGACCCTCTTCCGCTCCACCCCGGTCTTCTTTTTGCAGGACGACCACGACTACTTCGAGAACGACGAGGCCACCGAGCAGATCGTCACCTTCCCGCCCGACGATTTCATGCTCCGGCTGGCCCGCGCCACCCAGCGGCTCTATTACCCGGAGTTCCTGCCCGATCCCACCCGCCCCGCCGGCCTGCCCGGTTCCTCGGCCCCCGACCGCGCCCCCGGCGTCTCGGAATCCTATGGTGCCCTCCGCTACGGCAAGCTTCTCGAGATCCTGATGTACGATTGCCGCCGATACCTGTCACTGAAGGGACCGGCCGCCGGATTCGTCCCCGACACCGTGGAGGCCTGGCTGCGTCGCCGCATGGCGGCCCAGGATACGCACCACGTCGTGAATCTGCCCTCCACTCCCGTCGCGTGGAGCGCCGGCAAGTGGGGCGAGTGGTATCCGGACCTGCTCGTCGACGGCGCCCTCCGCGTCACCAAGCCCAAATACTTCTGGCAGCCCGGCTGGCGGGCGCAGCACGATCGGCTGCTGGCCGCCGCATCCAGCATGCAGCGCCTGCCCGTCTTCCTCAGCGGCGATCTGCACGCGCTGGCCGAAGGAAAAATCCTCCGCAGCGGCGATCTGGATCTGCGGCGCAACCCGGTGATCTCGGTCTTGACCGGCCCGGTGAGCACCGGACCCCTGGCCTGGCCCTCGGCCTGGCGCGGCACCCCGCCGCTCACCCCCACCGGCGTCGAGGTCGAGGAAGGGCTCAAGCCGATCGAGCGCAACGGCTTCACCATCCTCGATTTCACCGAGGACCGCATCGAAGGACAATTCTTCAGTTGGAAGATGGGCGAACCCGAGGAGCGTCTGGACGCGCCGGCGCAGTTCCACCGCTTTCGCCTCGACCGCCGCGCGTAGCGCCCAGCCTACTTCAGCGCGATGATCAGGCTCCGGTACGGCTTGTCCCCGGCGTTGATCAGCGTGGGTGCCTGCTCGCCCTTGTCGTGCCAGATCACTTCGCCCGACTTGCGGGCCACCCGGGTCTTGGCCCCGGTCTTGGCGTCCACGCGGTAGTAGGCGCAGTCATCCAGGAACACGATCACCTGGTCGGTCGGCCGCACGTGGGCATCCCGCGGCACGCCCGGCAAGTGCGTCACCTCGGTCACGGTCACCCGTGGCTTCTCCAGCCTCACCGCCTGGGGCAGCGTGGCGGCGGCGAGCGAAACGACAGCGGCGAAAACCAGCTTCTTCATCGGTTCCTCCGCCGCCAGCATACCACCCCACCGGATGCCCGCTCAGCACCGGCCGGACCGGCCGGCCTAAGCCCCCCGCTCTCGACCCCCATGGGTCTTCGCAGCCGGTCCAGTGGGCTCGAACCCCCAGCCCGCCACGGTTCACCACGTACTTTGGGTCTTTCTAGTGACTGCGATGCCGGTCCACTATCGCCATGCTATGCGACGCCGCCGACGGTGAGCCGGTCGATGCGAATGGTCGGGATGCCGACGCCGACCGGAACGTTCTGCCCTTCCTTGCCGCAGGTGCCGATGCCGTGGTCGAGCCTCAGATCGTGGCCGACCATGGTGACCTTGGTCATCACATCGGGGCCGTTGCCGATCAGGGTGGCGTTGCGCACCGGGCGGGTGATGCGGCCGCCCTCGATCAGGTAGCTCTCCGAGGCCGAGAAGACGAACTTGCCGCTGGTGATGTCCACCTGGCCGCCGCCGAAGGTGGCGCAATACAGGCCGCGATCGACCGAGCGCAGGATGTCCTCGGGGGCGTCCTCGCCGGCCAGCAGGAAGGTATTGGTCATGCGCGGCATGGGCATGTGCTGGTAGCTCTCGCGGCGCCCGTTGCCGGTGGGGGCCGTCCCCAGGATGCGGCTCGAGAGGCGGTCCTGGAGATACCCCTTCAGCACACCCTTTTCGATCAGGACGGTGCGGGTGGTGGGATTTCCCTCGTCGTCCACGTTGAGCGAGCCGCGGCGGCCGGGCATCGTGCCGTCGTCGACCACCGTGCACAAGGGGCTCGCCACCTGGCGGCCGATCAGCCCGGAGAAGGCCGACACCTTCTTGCGGTTGAAGTCGGCCTCCAGGCCGTGGCCGACGGCCTCATGCAGCAGGATGCCCGGCCACCCCGGCCCCAGCACCACGGTCATCTCCCCGGCCGGGGCGTCGGCGGCCTCCAGTTGGATGATGGCCTGACGGGCGGCCTCGCGCGCGAAGTCCTCCGGGGTGCGGACCGTGCGGAAGTAGTCGAGGGTCACCCGGCCGCCCCCGCCGTCCATGCCCCGCTGGATGTTGGCGCCCTCCCGCGCCAGCGCCATGACGCTCAACCGGCTCAGCGGCTGGCAGTCTTCGGTGAGGCGGCCGTCGGAGGTGGCGATCAGGATGTGGCGGACCTCGTCGGCATAGCCGGCACGGACCTGGAACACGCGAGGGTCCCAGGCCCGGGCCGTCTTGTCGGCGCGCTCGAGCAATTCGAGCTTCGGGGCCAGGCCGGCATCGGCCTCGGGCGCGGGCACCGGGTAGAGGTCATGTTCGGCCGCCCGCGCGGCGACCTCCACGCGCGCCGCCGGCCCCGGCCCGGCCGCGATCTGGGCCGCCACCCGCGCGGCGTGCAACATCTTCTCCGGCGCCAGGTCGTCGGTATAGGCATAGCCGGTTCTCTCCCCGGCCAGCACCCGAACCCCGCACCCGACCGAGATGCCCTGGGTGGCGCCCTTGATGATCGATTCGTCCAGGCTCAGCGAGCTGGTTGAGATATATTCGAAGTACAGGTCAGCGTAGTCGCCCCCGCGGTCCAGGGACTCGGCCAGGTAACGCTCCAGGTCGCGGCTGGTCAAGTTGAAGCGGGAAAGAAAGGACATCGCAATTCCAGGCTAGCACGATTGAAAGATTGAAAGTGATTGACAGATTGACAGATTGGGGCCTGGCGCCTGGGTCAATCTGTCAATTCGCCAATGTGTCAATGCGTCAATCCCAGCTCGTCTCTCACCGCCAGGGCCAGCTCGTCGAGCTTCGAGACGGGCCACCGGCGGATCTGGGAGCTTTCGAGCAGCGCGTGGGTGTCGTCGGGCAGGCCGTCGGCCACCACCGCCGTGAGGGCGGCGTCGGACTGGGAGCGGATGCGGTCGAAGACGAAACACAGCCGTCCGGCGTCGTTCATGTCGTGCTGCTGGGAGAGGGCCTGCACGTAGCAGGTGCGGCCGTTGGGCTGGTAGGCGTAGTCGATGTGGAAGGAAAACCGGGGGCTGACGTAGGCGCCGACAGCAACCTCGGACTTGATCCGCTCGAGCAGGTGGTAGAGGCGAAACGTCTCGCGCAGGCGTGCCTGGACCCAGCGACGGGTGCCCGGGGCGGCCTCCTGTGGCCGGACCTCCCCGCGGCGGGGCGTGGCCAGGTAGGTCCTTTCCAGCCGGTCCATCTCTGAAATCGGCGCCGCCATCGTCTCGGCCATCGTGTCGAGGGCCAGCAGGCCCTTCTCCTCGGAAATCTGGAGGCCCTGGGAGAGACTTCCCGTCATCTCCTCGACGTAGCGGGAGAAGCCTTCCCCCTCCAGGCGCCGGTTCTCGAACTCCTCCCGCAGCCGCTCCAGGAATTCGAGGTCGGCCAGGGGGTTCGACCGCAGCCGGACGAAGTCCGGCGTGAAGCGGGCATCGAGCAGGCCGCCGGCAGCATCGTACAGCAGCACGGCCAGGTTGTAGAACTCCTCCGAGAGCCGGTTGGGCGCGTAGCGGAGGAGGCGGAATCTGTACGGGGTGGACATCGGTCGTGAGGGCCTTACCTCCAGTTCGGGAACGGATTCCGGGCGCCCTCCCGGGACGCCTTCAGCAGGTCCGGAACCAGCGCGCGCCGGGCGTACAATTGCTCGAGCAACTGCTCGAGCGCCGGCATGTCGCCGTCATACCATTCCGGCGGCAGGCGCTTGTAGGCATCATCGAGCACATCCAGGCTGAAGTCGCGAATCCGGCCGAGCCAGGGCTCGAAGGAATTGTACCCCGTCACGCCTTCGTAGAGCCAGGGGCGGGGATAGATGCCGATCTGAGGCAGGTCGCGGAATACCCACTGCTGGGCGGTGAAGCAGAAGCCGTGGTCGATCATCAGGGCCAGCAGTCCCGGCTGCTCGAATGAGGCGCCCGGAGCGGGCCGGCAGGGGTGGCCGGTGCCGCGGAAGAAAACCGCCTGACGGCCGTCCGCATTCGAGACCCACTTGTCGAAGGCGGCCATTCCAACAAAGCAATCGGCATTCAGGAGGCGGCGGAACAGCGACTCCGGGAGGTAGTCGTAAACCGCCAGGCGGGCCGGGTCCCCCGGATAGCAGGAGCCGAACTGCAGACCGGCCGCGCAGGGCTGCTGGTGTCCCCCGGCTTCGACGTACATGCCCGGCGAGACTGCTACCAGGCCGGATGAGACTTCGACCACTTCGCCGCGAGCGGCCGGCAATCCCAGGTGTCCGAGCAGGATCCCGGCCAGCAGCTCATTGGCCAGCACCCGGCGGTGCTGCGGATTGTTCTGGAACTTGACGATGTAGTACCGGCGATCATCGGCCAGCAGAAGCTGGGCCTGCGCTCCGCCTCGCATCCGGGCGAAGTGCTGCAGCGCCTTCACGGCCATGTCGTACAATGAGCGCTGAATCTCTAGCTCATTCAGGAGGCATTATGGCAGATTCTCCCGTCACTCCGGCGGCATTCTCGATCTGGGCCCGGCGCCCCGAGGACATCGCTCTCGACCTGATGAAGTTCATCGCCCTGACCACCGGGTACGGCAAGATGCAGGCTGGGGCAGGATTCTCGGGCAAATCGGCGGCCCCCGGCGACAAGGAGTACGCCGACAGCCTGTTGGAGTTATATGGCCGCTGCCGACAAACGGTGGAGAAAAGTTCGGCAGAGCGATAGCCGGGGCCGGGCCCTGGCAAGCCTTCACAACCGCTCCCTACGGTCGGTTGCCAGGATAAGCCTGGCTGATCTTGTGAACTGAAAGGAGTTCACCATGTAAATTGCCTGTTCAGCATGTAGCCAAACGAG
>Ga0247727_10017655_pt1 | contig 11330 bp, 11 predicted proteins | sample WisWelCaveWW1625_FD_202498 | JGI IMG/M metagenome (GOLD analysis project Ga0247727, IMG submission 202498) | Biofilm microbial communities from Wishing Well Cave, Virginia, United States - WW16-25 | ecosystem: Environmental > Aquatic > Deep subsurface > Groundwater > Cave microbial mat | place...
AGGATTCACCATCCCGTTTGAGCATGGCGTGCCTGCGCGAGACTTCGGGCGACTCCAAAACCACATCGCAATTTTCAAGCCTGCCGATCAGGATCATGTCCTTCTTCGTGAGCAGTGTTGCGTGCGCGGCTTGCATGAACCCAGCCACAGACCCTGATGCCCCAATCGGGTTCACGAACGTCAGCCCAATCGAAATGCCGAACTGGTCGTCGCCGATGCGCACGATGGATTCACTGCCAAGCGGATAAAATTGTTCCGGCTCGAGCAATTGATTGTTGACCAGCGTGCCGTTCGCGCTGTTCAGATCACGGATGAAGAACCCCGCCTCTTTTTTCACGACTTCAGCCTGCGCGCTCGACACGAAGCGCAGTGTCTCAGGGACGCGCAGGTCTGCCCCCGGACCGCGGCCGATGATTATCTTGTCCTTTGTAATGGGGAAATAATTTGTGCTTCCGTTATGCCAGCGGATCTTGAAATGAGGGTTTTTCGATGGAGATTCACTGGATAGCCCCATGGAGGGTGGAAGCGTTGCATGCTCTTCCGACTCGATATCCGCAAGGAAGGTCTCGCTTCCAAGCTGGAATTCGATTCGGATTTCCTGCCCTTTGTCGCCCTGACCAATCCGAATTTCGTCCCTGTCTCTCAGATAGGCGTCTTTTGCATAGATGCCGTTGACCAGCACACCGTTGCGGCTTCCCAGGTCTATCAACCGATACCCATCTTTTTCCCTTCTTATTTCCATGTGCCTGCGCGAGATGGATTGAAAGAGATCGGGGAGGACGATGTCATTGCCCTCCTTGCCGCGGCCGATGCGCGTGCTTTCGCCCAGGCGGACCGTTTCCTCCCTCTCATCGGGCCAATGGATAACGATCTGAGTGTGTTTGAGGAATACCGTTCCCGTGCTTTCCGTCACATTCTCCTCCGGGCGAATTACGCTTTACATCGCAGGGGCGACCCGTCAAGGCTGTCAAGATGTTTTGCTTTCGCTGGGCGGGTCGCCCCTACAATATGCAAAACAAAAAGCGCATTATGGTCAGTTGATGATATTATACGAGTTTTTTTCCCGCCAAAATCACAAAGATATTACATTCCGCCTGACCTATACAGCAATCACGCGTCGCAGCCGATTAACCCGCATACTCAACGCGCCGCTGGCGACGAGATCGAGATCGCGAGGCAGAGCAAGTTGGGCGATGTCATAACGCGGCAAAGTGTTCAAGTGTGACCCATGCGCGGGGAAAATACTTCCAGTGCGTGTGGTCATGGCGGTTTTGAATCCACATTCTGCGGCGAGGCGGAACTCGCGCTCTTCCGCCTCGCGGCGGTTGCCAAAAGGATAAGCAAAGTGATTGATTTGTCTGTCGAGGCGGTATTCAAGGATGCGTTTGGATTCAAGAATTTCATATCGCACTTCGTTGTCGCTTAGGCTGTTCAACACATAATGATTGACAGTATGCGCGCCGATGGTCACCAGCGGATTGGATGCGAGTCCTTTGAGTTGATCCCACGTCAGAGCCACTTCGTCCACTTTTTTCAGGAGGTCCACATTGTTTGCCAACAGAACGGAATTGGTTAATTCATCTCTTTGTTGGACATTCGCAAACTTGAACAATTTCCGTACGCCTGCAAAAGCTGAGACTTTGTCTTCGGAGGTCGTACAATCCAGATCGTAGATCCGTCCTTCGTGCTCGAATGTGAGTCTGCCGCGAGTCAGAATCAAATCTTCGAGAAGATACCACCAGATCACGGCGGTTCGTTCGGGGAAACAAGCGCTGACGTTAATCGTGAAGGGGATATTATGCTTCTTGAAGATGGGGTACGCGTAGGTCAGGTTATCAACATAACCGTCGTCGAAAGTGAACAGGACAAAGGGCTTATCAGTTTTTTTTGGACCCGACAGAAAACGATACAAGTCACCGGGTGAATAAACGCTGTGATTGCGCCGCGCAAAGTATTGGATTGTTTGCTCCAGGTCTTCAGGCGTGACCTCCAGAGCGGCATGGCTGCGGATGCGCGGGCGCGCCTCGGCAGGCAAAACTCGATGAAACATCAAGATAACACCCACACCTCCGTAGATGGGGCGAACAAACGGCGCGGCGATTCGCAGAAGAGGGTCAATTCGACTCATATGTTGAGAACCTGCAATTCGGAGTACACTGTATCCATTTCTTCCGCTGAAACAGTCGTCGAACGGAACAGTCGCATTTGCCGCTGTGGAATGGTAATAGAGAAAGGGATGGACGCGCCACCAAGAAAATGGTCGCCGACCATCAGTCCCACCATGCGCGTTTGCAAGCATAGCGATAACAACACATGACGAATGCGTTTGAGGAATACATCCCGCCCGCTGAGATAATGTACTTCAAGCAGAGGCAGGCGTTTGCGTTTCACTTTCTTGAATGAAATCAGCGATACTCCTTCCCTTGCTTTCAAGAGAACAAATGGGTATTTGAATTCGCGATGATCGTCAAAAACGCGGCGGTCGTGAGTGTCAAGCAACGCAGCAATTCGCGATTGATCAAATATCAATTCACAGCCATCGCTCAATGCAGGAACGGGCAAAAGAATCTTGAGCGTAGTGTCAATTGGCTTAAAACCAAACTTCGTGAGGATGGACATCACGCGCCCTCCCGTAAAATTCGTGACCGTCACATCTTTCATGCGAAGTATATGAAAGAGGAGCGGCAATCCCTCTGTGCGAAATTCCTCCTTCACGATCCAGCAGTTGAGGTTGCAGAATTTTTCCATACGCCCATTGATCTCGCGGTTGCTGAACAACGTACCCAGATAACCGATAGCCTCTCCATTCTCTTCAAGGATGAATCCAACGTGCGGCTCGTCACTACCCCAGCGCGGCACGAACAATTGTTGAAATTCCTCCTTCGATGGGCGCGGCTCGCGAAATCCGCTGAAGAGGGGATAAACGTATTCAAAGTCGTCAAGTGTGGCTTTGCGGATGGTGGGCATAAGAGTTCGTAGTAACGACTTCACCTGCCCTGGCGGGCGGCGCTAGGGAAGTCGTTACTACGGTTTTTGTCGCATTTTCTTGAAGCGTTCGCCGTGCATTTCCTCGTTCACGATGTTGACTTTGACGGGGACTTTGAAAGTCGGCAAATGCTCGCGGCAATATTTTTTGATGTGTAATACTGCGGCTTTGGAATCCTCCGGCTCGAGCAAGCGCACATTGGCACAAACAATATTTCCCGTGATGGGATTTTTTTCACCATAAACGGTGACATCGGCAACGTTGTCAATTTGCTGGATCACGGACTCCACCTCGGCAGGATACACTTTCTCGCCGCCAACATTGATCAACTCCGAGCGACGACCCAGGATGCGGAAGTACTCGCCGTCCACTTCGACCTCGTCGCCTGTGATAAACCAGCCGTCTTCGCTAAACGGACTCGGCGCGTTGAGATAACCGAGCATGGCAGACTCTGCCTTGATTTGCAGGATTCCATCCACGACGCGCGTTTCGAATCCTTCGCCTCCAAGCCTGACCCACAACGAATCAGAACTCTTCGACTTCGAGCGGAGAATCCCCACTTCGCTGAGTCCGTAGGTTTGCTGGAGTGTGATTTGGGGAAACAATTTGTGAAATCGATTCAAAGTGCTTTCAGACATCGGTTCTGTTCCGTAAGTCACGGTCTTGAGGCTCGACAAGTCGTGATGCTTGTATGCTTCGCTGAACAAAATCATGTTGATGAACGTTGGTGAAGTTGGCAGTAACTCAACGCGATATTTTTCAATCGCTTCCAATACCTTCTCTGGACTGCGCTCCTGCACGGTGATGATGCATCCGCCGTTGGAGAGTGTGTACAACATCGTGTTGACACCACCGATATGATCATATAGCAAAAATGTAATTGTGCGCTGTTTGTTGCGACGCACTTTGAATTTTTCGAGAATCCCTGTCAGGTCGTGTAATGCGGCTTTGCTTTTCCCCGTCGAACCGGAGGAGAAGAGGATCAGCCCGGGGTGGCGACGCGCGCGTAAAACGGAATACAGGCTGTGGGTCGCGTGGTACGGAAGGAGGTCAAAGATAACCGAATCATCGTCAGCGATGGAAACCCGCATTTCACCCTCGGCGATCTCGGTGAAGTCCGCCTTCTTTGATTCAACCGACTTGGTCAGCGGGACGAGAATGCAGTTATGCTCGATGAGCGCGAGGAACAAGGCGACTGCGTTCGGCGAAAAATCCCCTTCGAGGATGACAACCGAACCGACCGTGACGTTTTGTTTCTCAAGTTCTTTCCGCCATTCGGTGGCGCGTTCCTTCAGCCATCCGTAAGAGTAGGTTTGATCGCGCCAGATGATGGCGTCGCCGTCTTTGTTTTCGTTGAAGGCATCCAGAAGAAATTCGATCATGGGAGTCGCTTGCGGATTTTGTAGTGGCGACTTTAGTCGCAGATGATTTCAAACGATTAAAGTCGTTACTACGTGATTTATGAAACCCCTCCGAGATAAATGACTTGCCCTGTGATAAAGTCGCTTTCGACGCGGAGGAAGAAGTCAATCGCGTTGATAATGTCGCGCGGCTCACCCATTCGGTGAATGGATTGACGCTCCAACAACTTCTGAATTTTTTCAGGAGGCACGCCTCGCAAAAGATCTGTTTGGATTGGAGTTGGTCCCACTGCGTTGATCGTAATGCCGTTATCCGCAAGTTCGCGCGCGAGGATGCGCGTGAGACTCTCGACCGCGGCTTTCGACGCGGCATAGATCGCTTCGCCTTCGAGATTAAACGGGACAGCTATGGTCGTAAAGTTGACGATGCGCCCGAAACGGTTCTTTTGCATCAAGCGCGCGGCTTCGCGGCATAAAAGAAATGTGCCAATCACGTTTGTCTCAAGGACACGTCGCACGCTGTCAATCGGCGTGAGCAGCGCCGCGTTCATCGAGGCGACGCCCGCGTTGTTGATGAGCGCGTCAAGACGACCCTCCCCTTTGCGGATGGATGTCACCATTTTCTTGACCGCATCCTGGTCACTGACATCGAGCGGGACGTGGCGATAGTTCGCATGAAAATAGTCTGATGTTTCGCGAGAGCAGCCGATGACGCGCCAGCCGCGTTCAGCGTATGTTTCGGCGAGGGCGCGCCCAATTCCCTTGCGCGCGCCAGTGATGAGCATGACAGAGTTGGGCATCAGTTCTCACTCAGGAGGACATACGCATAATCCGCCAGCGACTGCACAGAGCGGAATGGGCTATGTTCCTGCGACATGGCGCGCTCATCTGCCAGCGTGATGGCTTTGTCGAACTTCTCGTAGAGTTTTTCTTCGACGACGATGATCAGGTTGACCAGTCCAAATGAATCGAGTTTGGAGGCTTTCCCAAGCAGGCGCGTTTCGGGATCCACTTCGAGTTTCTGTTCTTCGTCGAGTTGTTCGTTGTATTCCGCGACCGCTTCAAGCGCCGCCGCGAGGACTTCTTGTTGATTCATGGGTTCTCCGAAGGATGGAATGACAAAGTAATTATAAGCCATGCGCGTTTTCAAAAACCCCAACCGCAATTGATACTGCATCGTTACGATTGCCCAACGACCTCGTAATGTACGACCTTCGGTTCAAATTCGAGCAGGAAGTCCTTGTCTTCGGGATAGTATTTCGCGGTCTCCACATCCTCGCCCGCGAAGGCTTTGATGGACTCCATGTCCTTCCAAAAAGTGAGTGTGATGAAGTGCGTGATCTCGCCCTCGGTCCGTTCGAGGATGTGGACACTGAGGTTGCCCGCCACCGATTGATAATCAGGAATGGCGTGCTCATTCAGGAACTTGCGATATGCCTCTGCTTTGGAGGTCGGTACCCTGCCATGCCACATTCTTGTGATCATATTTGTCGCTCCGCTGGATTCGAAACTTGTCCCATCAACCGCAATCATCTGCCTCGTTTTCAATCCTGATTTGAAGCGATGCGTGACAGGATGGGACCCAACAATACCATAAATAAAACGTATGCGGTGGCAAGGGGGCCGAGTCCCGGATCCAACCCGGCGCCGACTCCCAGTCCGGCGATGACGATTGAGAATTCCCCGCGCGCGACCAATGCGCTGCCTGCGCGCAGTTGTCCTGATCTATCAATGCCTGCGCGACCTGCTGCCCACCAGCCTGTCAGGATCTTGGTCAGGGAGGTGATCAAACCCAATGCAACAGCGAGCAGGATCACAGGTGGAAGAGTCGCAGGGTCAATTTGCAAACCGAAGAAGAAAAAGAATGTTGCCGCGAACAGGTCGCGCAGGGGACTGATCAAATCATGGGCGCGTTCTGCAATGGTTCCCGACAGCGCAATGCCAACGAGGAAGGCTCCAATCGCGGCTGAGACCTGCAAACGCTGTGCGACGCCTGCAACGAGCAGGATCATCCCGAAGGTCGTCAGCAGGATGATCTCATTTGATTCGTGGGAAATATTCTCGCTGATATTTTTCCCATATCGAACCGCTATGAATAATACAAGGCTTACCGTGACCAACGCGATAAGAATGGATATCAACCCGCTGAGCCAGTTTTGACCGATCAACAATACTGCGACGAGCGGCAGGTATAATGCCATGGCGAGATCCTCGATTACCAGAATCGAGAGGATCACTGGGGTTTCCGGCCTATTCAGCCTGCCAAGTTCACTTAGCACTTTGGCGATGACGCCGGATGAAGAGATATATGTCACGCCTCCAAGCAGGAGCGATGCAAGCGGCTCCCAGCCCAATAGGAATCCGCAAATCAGACCCGGTGGGAAGTTCAACACAAAATCAATTACGCCTGCAGGCAGCCCGCGTCGAAGGCTTTCCTTGAGTTCTGATCCTGTGTATTCCAGTCCCAGCATGAAGAGCAACAGGAGCACACCGATCTCTGCGCCAACATGAATGAAGTCTTCGCTAAAATTGAGGGGCAATAGACCACCGTTTCCAAAACTGAGTCCCGCAAGCAAATATAGTGGGATGGCTGAAAATCCCCAGCGGCTTGCCAGACGCGCCAAAAGCGCCAAGCCAATGACTGCCAGACCTAATTCGATGAATACCAGAGAAACATCAATTCCGGCTTCGCCCATTACTCCTCTTCAAACACAAACTTCGTCGGGTCTTTTGTGAAAGTGGACCAGGCGATGCACTGGCGCGGCGTGAACACGTACAGCCCGCCTTTGTCCCATTGATTCGGTTTGGGGGCGTAACCCTCCTCTTTATATTTTTTCCTATAGGCTTGCGAGAGTTTCTTTCCCAATTCAGGTGACGGCTTTCCTGTTGGAGCGGACGTACCTTCGAGGATGATGGCTTCGCTTCCGCTTTCGAGATGAAGCGAGACGTGCGGGTTTTCCATGATGTTGCGGGCATGACGCGTTTCAGGACTTCCGTCGTAATAGAATTTGTCCTCAACGAACGCGCCCCAGCGCGGGACGACGTGCGGCTTTCCATTGGGGCGGACGGAACACAGCCAGTAGTTTTTGGATTCCGTCAATTGCGCAGCGACCCAGTCCCAGGTCAGGATTGCGGTGGGTCTGTCCACGTATCCTTTGGGAAAAGTTGGGCGGGTGATCCTTGGAGTGTTCATAAAGATGTATCTCCTATTGATGAACGATCAAGCGAAATAAAGAAACAAACTCGCGGCGATCAACGCAAATGCCAAACCAATCTGTATTTCTGAGACCCAATATTTCAACCTATCTTTATCATAATAATGGGTGTATCCGTATCTACTGAGCCAAAATGTGTAAACACCCGTCGTAAACGCCAATATTCCATCGAATAAAGAGCGCGCGCCTATGAAGGGAACCAACAGTAAAAAATATCGCTCTTCAAACTTACTCTCATAAAATAAGACAAGAATTGTTAGGATTACGATCAAAATAAAAATAATTGCGATGGCATTACGATGCCTTTGTTTCAACCACGCGAACTGTGGATATAGCCTGACCAATTCTGCAGTGCTCAAATTCCTGGAGCTTCCTAATACAAACAATGGAAAGTCCAACAATAGCATCGAACCGATCAAGACGAGCCAGGCAAGCAGCGTTGTATCCATGTTATGGCACGATCACGGCGCGCACATCGTTTGTGAAATTTTCCAAATCATCCAGTCGCTGGTTGATTTTGTCGGCGTCCAATGGAATCGTTTGCGAGACGACACGCGACGTATCCAGAATTTTTCGGCGCGCCATGTCCACAAGCAAATGCAGTTCGCTCAAAAAATGATCGTTCGAGCCGATGATCTCCGCCTCCTTGCCAAGCACCTGCCTGTATGTGTTGATCGAAATCGGTTGCTGATTCATACCCACCATCACCGCGCGCCCCAGATTTCCAAGGCTGTCAATCGCCTGCTCCATTGTCTTGCGCAAGCCGATCATTTCGATGGAGACATTTACGCCTTTGCCTTTCGTCAACTTGCGGATTTCCTCCACCGCATCCACCCTGCCCGCGTCGATTGGGATCGCATTATATTCGGATGCCAGTTCGAGTTTATCCTGCTGGATGTCCACCGCGTAGACTTCGATTGCTCCCATTGCCCTCGCCAATTGGATGGCGGACAGACCGAGTCCTCCCACGCCGAAAATTGCCACTGTTTCCCCAGCCTTGATCCTGCTCTTCCGCAGCGCGTGCAAAGCCGTCGCCGAGGCGCACATGAGGGTCGCGCCCTCTTCAAACGGAATCTCATCGGGAAGTGGAATCGCATTCCGCGCGGGGATCGCGATGTATTCCGCATATCCTCCATCCACGTGATGACCGAGCATCTTCACGGTATCGCAGAATTGTTCGTCCCCTGTGCTGCAATAATAGCAGTCTCCGCAAGTGATGTTGTAATGCAAACAAACGCGATCATTCACTTTTACATTTGTTACCTGCGAACCAATCTTCTCGACCATACCCGCAACCTCATGTCCCAACGTGATCGGCATCATGCCCATCGCCGATCGCCCCGCGCGGTAATGCGCGTCCGAGTGACAAATCCCCGCCGCGCGCACGCGCACGAGAATCTCTTTTTCACCGATATTTGGAATGGGAATTTCCTGCAACTCCAACGGCTTGCCTGCTTCGATCATGCGGATGGATTTCATTTGTTGTCTCCATAAAAAATTCTCTCGCGCTGAGCGGAGGGTCGAATGTAAGTAGAGACCCGCAGACGAAGCGCAGGGTTCCAAGTTATGCCGGCTTCGACTGCGTTCGGACGAAGAGCATGTCCTCACTCCGCTCAGCGCAAGGAGCGCGCCCAACTCGCAATCACGCGGACATCCTCAGGCGTTGTGCGACAACAGCCGCCGATCAGGCGCGCGCCTGCATCGTACCATTCCTTTGCCTGTTCGCCAAATGGATCATAAACAGGATCACCGTTCCAATCGTTCGTCGCTGCGTCGTATGTCTCGCCAGAGTTGGGATAAACAAGAATCGGTTTATTTGTCGCTTTCGTTGCTTCGCGGATCAACGACGGGATGTATCTCGGCGATGTGCAATTGATTCCAATCGCGGTGATTTGCGGATGAGACTCCAATTCCTTCACGCAATCGGCAAAGACCTGACCTTCAGAAACATGTTTTTCATCGCGCGCGCTAAAACTGAACCATGCCATGACGTCTGGGTGTTCTTTGAGCAACTTTGCCAACGCCTGCGCTTCGATGAGACAAGGGATCGTTTCGCACGCGAGCAGGTCTGGATTCATTTCGATCAACGCCTTTACGCGCGGACGGTGAAAATCCATCAATTCCTTTTCAGTAAGTCCATAATTTCCGCGATACTCTGATCCATCTGCGAGGAACGCGCCGTACGGCCCCACCGACGCGGCGATGAACGGCTTCGATCTTCCAACACGATTCGATTCATCCACCCAGAATACATCGCGCGCCTCCCGCGCCAGTTGAATGGACTTTTGAATCAACGCAATGGCGTCTTGTTCGTTCAAGCCGCGTTTCATGAACCCCTCGACTGTGGCTTGATAACTTGCCGTGATGGCGCAGTCTGCGCCGGCCTTGAAGTAGTCGTAATGGAGTTGTTTGATGGCTTCGGGTTGTTCGAACAAAATCTTGGCAGACCAGAGTGAGTCCTTCAAGTTATAGCCGCGCCGTTCCAACTCGGTGGCAAGCGCGCCATCTATGACGAGGGCAGGATAACGATCCAGAATTGATGCGACGGGATTATTCATCTTTCAAAATACTCTTGAAAAATTCTGTTGAATAATTTTGCAGTTCCTTGCGGTCATGTCCGACACCATCAATCAGCAGGAATTGAGCGTTCGCTCCCGATTCATGATAAATCGACTCCGCATCCTCCCAACGTGAAAGCGGATCAGCGCCAAAGAGTCGATCCACCTGCTGCGCGGCTTCTTTGTCCCAGCCGTCGGTGAAATCGAGCGAGTCGTTATCGTCAATCGAACCCATGTAGATCAATTGTGGGATCGAGTAGTATGCAACGGAATCGAATGGAACGCCGGTCAACGATTCGAGATCGGCGATGCCCGCGGGGTAGGGGAGCGACTCACCGTTGAAATCTGCGATGGGCGCAAGGAGCCAGCCGCCGGGCGAACCAATCGTCGCGGCTTTGACGCGGTCGGGGTGCAAAATTGTGAAGCGGTTGGCAAACATGCCGCTGGCGGAGAATCCCTGAATGAGGATCTTTTCGTCTGTTTGAATATCATCTTTGGCGAGCTCGGCGCGGGCATGGTCAATCATGGCGATCAATTGCAGGTCGATCCGCGCTAGGTCGGCGCGTTCTGTGGTGAGTGAGTCACGATCCAGCGCGTGGGTGTAGATATGCCAATCTTCACCTGGGCGGATGAAAGCGGGCACGAGAAGTATTACTCCCAACTCATCAGCAATTTTTCGGCGTTCAAAGCCCGTCCACCAGGCATCTTTGCGATGAACTTCGGAGTCGTCCGAACTGATTCCTGAATTATTTGGTTGGACGAGAATGGTCACTTCCTTGCCTTCACGCGCCGCGCGTTTTGCATCGGGTGAAACGTAAAGATAAAAGTCGGCATGATATCCATTGGCAGAATCCGCTGCAAAGTGTTGCACGCGTAAGGCGTAGGGTCCCAATACAACTGCGACAATGACCAGAAAAGCAACAACGATTCCAATAAGAATGCGAATAACGACCTTCATAGGTATCTCCAGATTTTGGCGAGGATACAATTAAATAAGAAATGGATCGTGTCCTTTCCGCTGACCATTCGTTTTGCCTACGAGCTATTTCAAAATGTCACCCTGAGCGATAGCGAAGGGTCTTCACCCCAAAAATACAAGACTCTTCGGTCGCAACAAACGCTCCCTCAGAGTGACATGGTATTTTGGGATGATTTTTACTTTTTGTAATCAGGGAGTCAAACGGTAGAACCGAAAGAAGAAGTTTTCAAT
>Ga0247727_10017656_pt1 | contig 11329 bp, 8 predicted proteins | sample WisWelCaveWW1625_FD_202498 | JGI IMG/M metagenome (GOLD analysis project Ga0247727, IMG submission 202498) | Biofilm microbial communities from Wishing Well Cave, Virginia, United States - WW16-25 | ecosystem: Environmental > Aquatic > Deep subsurface > Groundwater > Cave microbial mat | place...
GCTGATCTGTTCCGGCATTTTGTTTTGCGGCAGCCGGAAATTCGCCTCGGTTTTTTCCAGCCAGATTTTTTGCCGCGTTTTCCCGCCGCCGCTGACGATTTCAATTTCCAGCGGCAGCCGGAAAAATGTTCCCGGCTGCGTTTGCCGCAGCGTCAGCGCAACGGCTTTTTCTTTTGGCAACCAGCGCCAATCGTATTTAATCACCGGATGGCCCGGTTGGCGCAACCATTGATTAAAAAACCAATCAAGCTTTTCGCCGCTCGCGCGCTCCAGGATTTGGCGGAAATCCTCGGTCAGCGCGTTGCCGTTTTTATAAACCCGGTAATACTCGCGAATGCCTTTCCAGAAATTTTCCGTGCCGACCTGCTGCCGCAACATGTGCAACACCCACGCCGCTTTGGGATAATTGTTGGCGTTCAGCAAATCAAAATATCGCGTCACCGTGGTGTCGAGAATCGGCGTCAGCTTTTTGCGCGAGAATTCCAGATAGCTCTCGCGGTTGCCGCGCATCTTCGCGCGAAACGCGGCCTCGCCGTCAATATGTTCGTAAAACAAGGCCGCGAAATAAGTGGCAAAGCCTTCGCTGAGCCAGAGATGGTGCCAGTCCGCTTCCGTCACCGCATCGCCGAACCATTGATGCGCGATTTCGTGCGCAGTCGTGCTTTCCGCGCCCGGCGAACCGAGAATGCTTTCCGCGAAAAAGATCGCGCTCGAATTTTCCATGCCGCCGAAGCGCGTCGATGATTGCACGAGCGCGAGTTTTTCATAAGGATAAGTGCCGATGTTATCGCTGAAAAATTGCAGCATCTGCGCGGTGCGGCCAAAACTTTTTTCCGCCACCGGCGCATCGCCCGGAAAAACGTAGTAACTCACCGGCACGTTTTCCGTTTCACCGAGGTGCAACACCGCAAACTCGGCGGCACCGAACACCATGCAATAGGTCGGAATCGGCGCACGCTCGCGCCAGCTCCACGTTTTTGTGCCGTTCAGATTATGTTGCTCGCGTTCCAGTAGCCCGTTCGCCACCACCGTGTAACGCTCCGGCGCGGTAATGTGAAATTCAACCGTGGCCTTGTCATTCGGATGATCGAGGCCGGGAAACCAATGGCGCGCGCGATCCGGCCAGTTGTCCGCAAAAATCGTGCGGCGCTTGAATTTGTTTGGTTGAATATACAACCCGTCTTTCGGCTCGCCCCGGTATTCAATCGCCAATATCAGCGTGTCGATTCCACGCGGCAAATCCACTTCAACCTGCTCGGCCCCGGCCTGATATCGGGCCGCTTTGGCGCCGATCCGCATCGCCGTAATCGTCATGTTTTTAAAATCAAGCGACAGCGTGGTGTCCTGGGTATCGCGGCGATGCATTGTCAGCAGCGCCTGCCCATCAATCACGTTATTCGTGTCGGTGACGCTCAAGCGCAGATTATAATGCAAAACATCGAAACCGGATTGCCGAACGTAACCGTCGGTGGTTTGCCTCAAATCGAGACTTTGAGCGAATCCGCCTGCCGCAAACAATAGGGACAAAAACAAAACTGTCATTCTGAAAGAATCCTTTTTGTATTTGCGTGCAACATAGATTTCAAAAAGATTCATCCTGAATGACAAGTCCTTTGGGCGGTAAAGACAGTTGGCGCGAGTTTAATTTAACAACTTTTCGGCCAATGTCAAGCAGACTTTTCCGCAAATTGTAATTGCTCGGATTTTGTGGAAATTTAGCGCCGTCGTCGCGGCGGCAGACAGAAGGTCTGCGCTACGCTATTGCCGCGAGTTATTTGATCGCGTTTGAATCAACCGATCGCAGTTTTTCACGCGCTACGAGCTCCGGTCGATTCATAAATTCCGGCCGCACGCGCAGGAAAACCATGCCCACCCAACTGGGATTGCGTTTGAGAAACGTCACGAGATCATCAAAGTTTTCATCAACTGCTTTTTTAATCCCGCGCCGCGCGGAAGCATTGCGAAAGAAAACGCGTCCGGCGCTATCGCGCAGCATAAAGCCGAGATGCGCTGCAAAAATGCCCGGACGGCTCTGAATCACGACGGCGATTTCGCCGCCGAGCAATTTAGATTTTATCGCCGGCAAATTCGCCTCGGGAATATATTGAATCGTCATCGTCTGCGGCGGTGGAATTGCCGTGAGTTCTTTTGCCGGCACGCCTTTTTTTTGCAACGTTGCAAACCGGTTGATCGTTTTCGTCATCTCGACGCACAGCTCGCGGCCAAAAGTCGTCGTGACCTCCTCAACCAGCCACGAATTATTCGGCAGCCAATCGGCCAGCATAAAATGATTGCGACTGCGAATGTCGATTTCGCCGTGACGATACCGCAATTGTGGCAGGCGCTGAAACATTTCTGCATAATTCTCCGCCAGCGTCAGCGCCAGAATCTGCTCGCAGAAGGTGAGGCAATCGACATGGGCGAAATCAATGAGCGGTCGGCGGTCATATTTTCCCAGCGCGCCTTCGCCGAGCGCAAACCAGCGATACGGCGTGTTCAGCGCCCGCGCCGAATAAATTTGCAGGCGCTCGAGAAAATCGGGATGGCGCCGGCTCGTTTGCCGGATCAACGTGTCGATTTCCGCCTCGCTCATTTTATAAAGCGGCTTTGGCGAATAGTTCTGGATTGCACGCGAGTCCGGCACCGCGAGAAAAATAACGAGACTGCTCATGCAATAAAATAAACGCGCCAAGTGAGTTCGTCCTTGTTTAAGAAAGTTTTCCAATATAAATTTGTCGTGAACGAAAAACAAACGCTTTTTAAAATCGCCACGGCGAAACTAAAGTTTCGCACTCCGCTGCGATTGGGAGCAAACTGATCATGGAGAACTACATGCATAAAATCGTTGCCGACGAAAATATCCCGTGCGTGCGCGAGGCTTTTTCGCATCTTGGTAAAATCACCCTGTTGCCGGGACGCGCGATGAGTCGCGAGGCCTTGCTAGACGCCGAGCTTTTGCTCATCCGCGCGGTGACCAAAGTCGATGCAAACTTATTGCATGACACGGCGATTCGCTTTGTCGCCACGGCGACGATTGGCACAGATCATGTCGATTTAAATTATCTCGCTCAACAAGGCATCGCCTTCACCAGCGCGGCGGGGAGCAATGCCAACTCCGTCGCCGAATACGTAATGGCGGCGTTGCTGCATCACGCCGTTAAGCATGAATTGTCCTTAGCAAAATTGACGCTGGGAATTGTCGGCGCCGGCCACATTGGCAGCTGCGTGGCGAAAATGGCTACAGGACTTGGTATGAAAGTTTTGCTGAATGATCCGCCGCTGGCGCGAGAAACGCGCGATCCGAAATTTTTGCCGCTCGCCGCGCTGATGGAAGCCGATATCATCACGCTCCACACGCCACTCACTCATACAGGCGAAGACGCCACGTTTCATTTATTTGATCGTGCGCGTTTGAAGAAGATGAAGCGCGGCAGCGCGCTTTTTAACACTTGTCGCGGCGAAGTCGTCGATAATGCAGCGCTGAAAGAAATTTTGCAAAGCGGGCATCTTCGTTCCGCCGTTCTCGATGTGTGGGAAAATGAGCCGGAAATCAACACTGAGCTTTTGCAGCTTGTTGAAATCGGCACGCCGCACATTGCGGGCTATTCGCTGGATGGAAAATTGAACGGCACGAATCAAATTTACCACGCCGCCCGTAAATTCCTCGGCGTCGCCCCGCAATGGCAAATGGAAAAGGCGATGCCGGTGGTTGCAGAGCCGAACATTCGATTGGAAAAAAATTTAGGGACGAATGAAAAAAAGCTTGATACGCTGATCAAACGCGTTTACGATATCACCGCTGATGATCGGCGCTTGCGCGCGGCTTTAAATATTCCACCCGGCGAACGTGCCCGGTATTTCGATGAATTGCGAAAAAAATATCCGGTGCGGCGGGAGTTTCACAATTATGTGGTAGAATTGTTTGAAAACGACCACCATCTCAGAGATCAATTCAAAACTTTAGATTTTAACTGTCTCCAAATTCATCATCGAAAAGCGAAAATAAACTGACATAACAGAAACAGATCGGGCGTCTTTCCACACGCACATTAATTGAATGCAAAATATTTTATTATTGAGCAAAAGCCCGTAAAAAGTCATAATCATCCACCTCATCCCAATTTTCTTCTAGTCGTTTAAGATAATCCATTTCATCTTGCTTGTCAGATATATTCAACAACTGCAAGAGCCTTTCAATTATCGAATTTGGTTGAGATAAATTTAATTTAACGCATATCTTAACCGCCATTTCTAACGAGCCAACGGCGGCTTCGGGTTTGCCAAGTGTTTCTTGTAAACATGAAAGATAGTATAAATCAACTACTATACTGTAATGATTGCCGCTAAAAGAATGGTTAACAATCGCCAGTGCAAAAGCAAATCCAGCTTGTTTTAAATTGCCTCGTTCATGATATAACCAACCAAGAATTAGCAGCAACTTGGCGTCACCAAGATGATTATCAACGGCGCGGATTCGTATAATTATGCCTTTGCAGTATTTAATAGCAGTGTCGATATGCTTTTTGAGTTGCTGAAGTTCTCCGAGTACTTTTCGAGTTTCGGATTCACCTGAATGGAAACGAATACGCCGAAAAAGCCGATGCGATTTTTCGTAGCATTTGATTGTACGGTTAAAATCATGTTTGTGATAATATAGATTACCCATGGCCTGAAAAGTAAGAGCCTTGCCGAGATGATCCTCTAACTTGTAATAAATTTGTAAAGCATCTTTATAGGATTTCATAGCCGTATTTTTATCATTATTTTCATAGTACGCATCTCCAAGAATTCTTAAAGTTTTAACCTCGTCGAAACGATCGCCAATCTCACGAAAAATCTGAGTTGCTTTTATGTAGCATATGATGGCATCTGATAAACCGCGTTTGGATTGCTGCAAGGCATAGCCAGTTGCAAGGAGCGTATTGCCTATGCCTATGCGGTCATCGGCAGCGTTAAAATGCTGAAGCGCTTTCTCATATGAGATAATGGCGTCTTTATTATCGTTTGTTAATTGGTTAAGCATCGCCAATGGATTGTAGTGTTTTACCTTGTCCTACCTGATCGCCAATGGCAGAGAAAAGAGCGAGTGCCTCTTGGTATTTTTTAATAGCCGCCTCGATGTCTCTTTTAGATTGATAGACATCACCTAAGGCTTTCAACGTATTCGCCTCGCCTAAACGATCATTGCTGTCACGATAAATCTTGAGCGCATCTTCATAAGCTTTGATAGCGGCATTGTAAGTCTGGGTTGTTATGCCAACTCCTTTGTGGATTTGATAAACATCACCCTTCGCCTTTAAGATATTAGCTTCGTCGAATTTATATCCAACGTTGCGTAAGATTGTCAAGGCTTTATCATAGTATTTAATGGCAGCATCATAATTTCGTTGAGATTGATAAACATCGCCAATAGCCTTCTGAGCGTCGGCTTGACCGATTTTATGACCGCATTCGCCAAATAGATTATTTGCTTTCTCGTAGGCTTCAATCGCGGCTACCCATTGATATTGATAGTAATTAAGACGACCACGTTCAAATGCCACTTCGGCTTTATCTAATGCTCTAAGTTTGAGTTGTATATTTTTCCCTTCAGCCAAGCCAATTAACTGGCCCCAAAATTCTTTGCGCCATCCTATTTGCGCTTCTTTCAAAACCCCTTTCCATCTTAAATAGCCTTCCTTTGGTGACACAAGCAAATCGTAATAAAGCGCCTCAAGGCGATAATGATCGTCTTGATTTTGCTGCCAGAGCTTTTCATAATATTCCTTTACTCTGAGGTAAAATGCTTTGGTTTCGACTGGTCTACTTTTGGTTTGATATATGTGCTGCATTTCACGGATGAAATCATTGCAACTCCACCAATCGTCGTGATGATTTATAAATCCAAAATGCCGCAGCCGGTGGAAATCATTTGAGTCAAATTTTATTTTTTTTGGTTCCAATAAAGTTTCTATACTTTCGTGATTAAAGCTACGCAGCAACGCAATCCAAGATACTGCAGTTTTATACTGCTCCGGCAACCGCTCAATCAAATGATCAAATAACCAGTCTCCTGCTTCGAGTTTGTTGTTAAGCGCTTTTTGAATTGCAGAGACCGTTAGTAGACCTTGAAGTGCTTCATTCGCTGCCATTGTCACTAACAATGGACATCCGTCAGTAAGCTTCTGAACAGCTACGGCCAAGTTCGGTTGCGTAATTTGGAGAGAATTAAAAAGCTGCATTGTATCGCTTGGTGTAAAAGGATTGAGGACGGCGACTGCTACTTCAAACGCAATGGGCAACCTATTAGGCGGGTCTTGTGAACTTATCACTACCCGTAAACCAGGACAAATCCGACGAGCGCGCTCCAGCACCAAATTCCAAAACCAGCTTATTAAGGTACGGTCATCGGTTCGTTCCAGAAGCTCGTACATATCGATAAAAAATACCGCCCGCTGAGGCAACTTTTTGATCAAAACCATAAACGCTTCAGCAAGACGTTGATATTTATCTATATCTGCTTCATGCGCCAAACCAATCTTGGCGTCTTGCTGTACGCCGCTAATGTAAGCGCCGGCATGCGCAATCACATTTTGAGTAATCGTCAACCCCTCTCTTTTTCCATCAAGCTCATCGCGAATAGAATCACGCTGCCGAGCAAAATCATCATAGCCGCCAGGTACATAACTTTGCAAGCCGTGCGCCAATCGGTCAAGCATGACAAAGCCATTGCCGCAAACATTTGGTAAGTTCAAAGGCAATTCAGCGTAAGGAATATTACGGGGTTCGCAATACTCTTTGATCAAATAACGAATTAAAGTGAATTTACCATAGCCGCTCATGCCATGCAGGAAGAGAACCCATGGCGAATCCTTTTCCAATAATCGTTTGAAGGCCCCGATCTGGCCTTTGCGGTTAGTGAAATGTTTGATTGGATCAAAATGTGTTGTTCGGGATGCAGGCCCGTCAGCGGGTTTTGGCATTTTGTTTTACCCCTTCAATCGTTCCTTTATTTTTGGCATGAACTTTTTGCCGAATATTTTTGCCGTCAGCAGCTTGTTCAACCTGTTTGATGCTTCCACCTTTCTCCGCCTTGACTTCTTGGTCAATGCCATACGTTGCGGATTCATCTGGCGGATTTTTCTCAAATTCGACGTAAGGGCCGGAGGTACCGAGGCCGATGGTTTTAAAACGAAGCCTGCGATGCCGAAACAACAAAACGATAACAGCCAACAACAGCACTACGATTAACAGTGTGGCCCAATACGGCAACGGAATTTTATCAAGCCATTGCGACATAGGTAAAAACTCCTTTTTTCATGAGGTTCTTAATTCTTCCACAATGTTTCCAAACTCTGCCGTGGCCGCGAGAGATGCGTCGTCGCGCCGTCCACGATAATTTCCGCCGGTCGTAGTCGCGCATTATAATTGGAAGAGAGCGAAAAACCATACGCGCCTGTCGTCATCACCGCCAGCAAGTCGCCACGCTGCACCGGCGGCAACGATCGCTCTTTTGCGAAAAAATCGCCGGACTCGCAAATCGGGCCGACCACATCGCCGTTTTGCCATTCGCCGTCGCGTTGGCTCACCGGCACGATTTGATGATAGGCGCTGTACAAGCTCGGTCGAATCAAATCATTCATGCCGGCATCCACGACGATAAAAAATTTGCCGCGTGTCATCTTCGTGTAAAGCACGCGCGTGACGAGAATGCCGCTGCCGGCCACCAACGCGCGGCCCGGCTCGAAAATAATCGTGCAATCTTTCGGCAAGTCGCGCGTCAGCGGCGGCAAAATTTTTTCCGCCAACTCACTGGGCGCCAGCGTCAGATCGGGGGCCGGTTCGGTGTTCGGGGCGAGTGAAATAAAATTCTCATAAATCGCGCCGAGGCCGCCGCCGACGTCGATGTAATCGAGGCGATGCCCGGCCGCGTGCGCGAGTTGCGCCAAATTTCCAAATAACGCACCGATTTGCGGAAACGGCCACAGCTCGGTGATCTGTGAGCCGAGATGCGCGTGCAACCCCACCAATTTTACCTGCCGCAACGTTTTGATTTCCGTAAACAATTCTTTCGCGCGATTCAGCTCAATGCCGAATTTATCCGCCGCCCGTCCCGTGGAAATATATGGATGGCCGTGAATGTCAATGTCCGGATTGATCCGCAACGACACCGGCGCGAGTTTTTTTTGTTGTGTTGCCAAATCGTTAATGACGCGCAGCTCGGCTTCCGATTCCACATTGAAGCCGCGAATGCCGGCGTCGAGGCCGGCAAGGATCTCATCGTCGCGCTTGCCGACGCCCGCGAACACAATGCGCGAGGCGGAAATGCCGGCCTGCAAAGCGAGTTGCAATTCGCCGCCGGAAACCACATCCGCGCCGCCGCGGAGCCCGGCAAAATCGCGCAGAATGAACGGATTGGAATTGGCCTTCAGCGCAAAACAGATTTGATGCGCATGCGCCGCGAAGGCCCGATCAATCTGTTCGAATTTTTCTCGATATGTTTTGCGGCTGTAAAGATAAAGCGGTGAGCCGTGCGCTGCGGTGATTTCAGCCACGGAAACATCTTCGCAAAAGAGTTGTCGTTGTCGGTAAGTAAAATAATGCATGGCGGCTTGATTAAGTTAGCCAGTTAACAAGTTACTCTAATTAAAAAAAGTGCTACCATATCAATTAATGTTTGATTTTCCGTAACGCGACTTTAGCCGCAACCAAAGCGGCACCACAAAGGCCACAAAGAACACAAAGTTTTTCTTTGTGCGCTTTGTGGCCTTTGTGGTTAAAAATTTTTTCGGGCATGGTAGCATTTCCGAGGCAATACTATAGCAACCGGCTAACCGGCAAACGGGCTAACTTCGATTTCAAAACCCCCATCGTCTTTTTTCTTCACCTCGATCCTGACATCGAGAAAGCGCTTGATCACTTCGATATTTGTTTTCGTGTGCAGCGACAGGCTCTGGGCGGTATAAACGCCGCCGTTCGCCAGCGCGAGATACGGCAGAATTTGATTGGCCAGATGCTCGTCCAGCGCCGCCTTGCTCAACCGGAAGCCGGTAAACATGTCGCACGCCTCCGCGGCCACCTGCTCGGCGGATTTCCCGCGCTGGCCGAACGCCGTGAACAGAAAGGTTTGCACGCCATATTTAACGCGAATCATCAGCACGTTTCCCGGCCCCGGCGAATCTTCGATCTCCGTAATCGTAATCTTGCCTTCACCCCAATGTAATTTCTGTTGTAAAATTTTGCGTTCGCGCTCGGCAATCGAACGCGGCAGCCAGGAAATTAAAATCTCGGCGTTCGCTGTATCCGCCTCGCCGCGCTGTTGCAGAGAAAGAATCGGCGCGGGATCGAGATTCGGGTGAATGGCCGCGACGATCTCGCCGCCGCCGACCGGATAAAAACCGTGCCGGCGAATTTGCACCTCGGCCGCAACGCCGAGTTGTTTCAGCAACGGCAGAAAACTCAGGATAAAAAATTCAAACGGCGGGGCGCCGGGGTTGTGCGTGCCGCCGCGAACTTTAACCGTCGAAGCCGCCGCCGCGCGCGACAGAATCGGCAGCACGGTCTGCAGCACCTGCATGGCGGAGCCGGCGGTCGGGATATTGAAAAAATATTCGCCGCCGCGAATCGGCCCCGGCGTAAATTCAAACTCGAGCGATTCCAGCCGATTGCCTTGGCACTGCGCGCCGCAAATCTCCGCCACGGCATTGACGCAAGCGAGATGCTGATGGCGCAATCCCGGCTTGCTTCTTTTGCGGCGAATGTGAATGAGGCGAAACGCTTTGCCCGTCGCCGCGCTGAGCGAAAGCGCGGTGCGCAAAATCTGGCCGCCGCCTTCGCCGATCCGTCCGTCGATTAAAATCATGAAACCACCTACCTTTGCCTACGGCTGTAAGCTTCCTGCTCCAGTTTCCTGTGAAACTAAAATAACGAAATGCGGGGGACTTTGCAAGAGAGGATTTGCAATCCGAAATTGTGCTGGTGGGACATCCGGGGAGAATCTTTTTCGAGGTCGGCTTACGGGAAGAAAACCGATTTCGCAAACCACGAAGCGACGATGCCGAAAAGCGCAAAATGTAAAGCCACAAGAAGTTTCAACAGGCCTTCTACCTTCGCGAGAAGCACATTGAAATTGTTTTGCCCGTCTTCAAGCTTTGTCAGCCGTGCATGTATTTTTTCAAATTCGGCTTTGGTTTCGGCGTGATATTTCTCAAACTCGGCTTTGAGTTCGGCGCGTGAATTGGCGGTCTCGACGCCGAGTTTCCCGCTTCCTTCTTTTGATTCGGCCCGAGTGGCAGGGGACTCGACTTTGAGTTTCTCAATATCCTTTTTGGATTCGACCCGGGTGTCGGCGATTTCAACCCTTAATTCTGCAACGGCATCTGCGAGCGACTCAATTTTCGTTTCAAGTCGAACGATGGTTTCCGCCGGCGACTTGCGCACTTCGTCTACGTCTTGAAAAGTCATCTTGAGATGTTGTTGAACGACTTTGCTGACGATTTGCTCTAATTGACTTTCGTCGACGGTGAGGGTTGACATGAATTTTCTCCGTCAGCTTTCGCCGCAGGCCTTTTATTCAACGCGCAGACTGGCTCAAGTTACTTCACCATCGGCAGCCCGTACTTCTTGGCTTTGCGATAAATCGTGGCGCGGCCGATGCCGAGCTTCTTCGCGGTTTGTGAAATATTGCCGCCGTTTTCCAGCAACGCGTTGCGCAGGGCGTCCTCTTCGAGCTTCTCGATCCAGCTCGACAGCGTGTTGTCGGATTCGTAGATTTTCTTTTCGCCGATGGCGCGAACGCTGTTCGGCAAATCTTTTGGCGTGATTTCGCGCGCGCCCGCCAGCACCACGGCGCGCTCGATGCAGTTTTCCAGCTCGCGCACGTTGCCCGGCCAGTTGTACGCCATCAGCAACTCCAGCGCGTCCGGCGCCACGCCTTCGATCTCTTTGTTTTCCTGCTTCGAATATTTTTCGAGAAAGTGCGCCGCGAGCAAAGGAATGTCCTCTTTGCGCTCGCGCAGCGGCGGCAGCTTGATCGGAAAAACCGAAATGCGATAATACAAATCTTCGCGAAACTCGCCGGTTTTAATCGCCTCTTCCAAATCTTTATTCGTCGCCGAAATCACGCGCACGTCGACCTTCACCATGTCGTTGCCGCCGAGGCGCTCGAACTCGCGCTCCTGCAAAATGCGCAACACTTTCGCCTGCGTCGCCTGCGTCATCAAGCCGATTTCATCGAGAAAAATGCTGCCGTTGTTCGCGACTTCGAATTTGCCGACGCGCCGGCCGGTCGCGCCGGTGAACGAGCCTTTTTCATGCCCGAACAATTCGCTTTCCAGCAGCGACTCCGGCA
>Ga0247727_10017657_pt1 | contig 11328 bp, 12 predicted proteins | sample WisWelCaveWW1625_FD_202498 | JGI IMG/M metagenome (GOLD analysis project Ga0247727, IMG submission 202498) | Biofilm microbial communities from Wishing Well Cave, Virginia, United States - WW16-25 | ecosystem: Environmental > Aquatic > Deep subsurface > Groundwater > Cave microbial mat | place...
TGCACGGTACTCGGCCAGGGTCGTCGCCCGAAAGTCGGCGCCCGGTTCGTTCGGAGGCGACGGGCATAGGTTGTCGCCGTACATCGTATCGCCGAGAAACAGAAAAAAATCGAGCTGCTGGGCGCGCATCACATCGAAGATGGGGTATCCGGCAGCGCCACGCCGGCAGCGCCCCTGGCCACCCAGATCGCCGCTCCAGGCAAAGGTTACCGGGGCAGAATTCGCGGCGTCCGGCAAGGTCGTGAACTCTCCGCGCGTCGCCAGAGTCAGTGCCTCTACTTGCGCTTGGCCGACCAATACGTGATAGCGATAGCGCGTCGCAGAAGCGAGGCCATCCAGGGGAATCGTCAAGGTATAGTCACGGTCGGCACTGGTGACGAATACCGCCGTTCGAGTAGCCGGCGATCGGATCGTCGCCATCTTCGACATGAGATCCCAAGCCGCAACCGAGGCCCATTCGATTTGCACCGCCTGAGGCCCCTCTGTCCTAAGCCACAACAGCGCCGATTGACTCGTGACGTCTCCGACCGCAATGCCTTGAGGTAGCGGATTCGCGCCTGTCGCAGCAGCAGACGCCACGTTCTCGGCAAAGGGACTCCCCGGCGGAAGCCCTTCGCGGGACGCTGATACGCAGCTGAACACAGCGGGTATCGAGGCAAGGAGAAGGAAGAGCAGACGGAACTGACGCATCGTGTGGAATGGCTTACCGGAACGGGGTCAACGCGTCAAGGTTGGGCAGGTTGAAAATTCAACCCTCCGTCCCGCATACTGCCCTTACCAAACGGAGTACGCGATGCACGATCTGACCTGCCTAATCAAAGGCTGCCAAGCAAAAGTCTATGCCCCGGCCGGCACCCATAGCATCTGCCGGGAGCACTTCCTCAACTATCTCACCTGGCGCCGCCGCAAAGGCCCGCAGATGTTTATGAAGTATGCCGGGATGACAATGGAAGAACGAGACCCCCTCGTCGCCGAATGGGCCAACACCATCCGTGTTGAAGAAGTCCCCACCGCCTCAGCACCAAAAACCTAACGTCCCAAGCCATCACACAAGCCAAAGCAAACTGGCCGACATTTCTCGACCATGCTACAATGCCGACACAAGAAACAGTACCCTCTTCGGAAGGGTGGAAGCGACCATGGCAACAGATGCAAGAACGACGGTCTACTTGAAACGAAAAGTGTACCGAGCCCTGAAGGCTAAAGCAGCCTCGACGGATCAAACCGTCTCAGACCTCATCAATGCTGCGGTGCTGGAAGCGATGCGGGAAGACGACATAGATCGAGCCGCTGTTGCCGCACGACGCAAAGAGCCATCCCGTCCGTTTGAGAAGGTAATCGAGGACTTGAAGCGTGACGGGCTCTTATAGCCTCCTCCTCAAGAAATCCGCAGAACGTGACCTGCAGAAAATCCCCAGAGCAGATCTTCAGCGAATCAGCCAACGGATCAAGGACCTTGCGGCTACGCCGCGACCCTCCGGTAGCGAGAAACTGGCAGGGCAGGACTCATATCGCATCCGACAAGGCGATTATCGCATCGTATATCGTAGACGATGACCAGAGACTGATCGAGATCATCAAAATTGGGCACCGCAGAGAAGTCTATCGCTGAGCAACTACGACGCCATCGCCACCGAGTGGGCCAACACCATCCGCGTCGTAGAAACCTCCACCGTGTCAACGTCAAAGCCCTGACCACTGGACGCCATCACACAAGAAAATGATTCCTGCCACCTTATTCCTGTGCGCGAACACCCTCACACGTTCGCCTATTCTGCACACATGCACCCGGTGAGCGAACCCGTTGCGATGTAGGTCAGATTGTTCCTGTACCGCGTAAAGCCCTTCTGCCGGCTGAACAGCCGCAACAGACACTCCGAAGACTTCTGCTCCACAAAAAATCCGTAGTCCGCCCCGGAAGGCGAAGCCACCAGAAAAGGGCGAGGCCCGAGCGAGCCGGTTAAGAGTACTGTAGTGGTGGACTCGGCGAGTTTGTCTGCCACCTCCTGCTTCTCCCCCTGCTCAACAAGAATCGAGCTCACCCGATCCACGAACGTGTGACGGCAATTCTGATCCGACAGCGTTGTGACCTGGGCCACCGTCGTGCATCCACCAACAAAAATGATAAGAACAGCAGCTAGTGCCTTCTCAGTTGCAGAACACTCAATATTCCTCATTATGGAGTCCAAACCGCCTCAGCACCAAAATCCTAACGTTCCACACCATCACATCAGAAAACGGTTCTCGCACCTATTCCTGCCCTCAGTGCTTCTAACGTAGCGTTTAGCTGCCGGCGCGCTTGCTGCCAGCCTTCTCCTTCGCCTCTGCTTCTTGCACGGTCACGCTAGGGCGAAATGCACGCATGACGGTCAGCTACAATGCCTTGTTCGGTGTGAACCCTCAACGCCTCTTTCACTACTTCCGCAACCGTGTCCTTATTAATGCCGCGCTTCTTACAGTAACTCGACTTAATCCAATCAGAGAGTTTCTTTGTTCCCTTGCTTGAATTGCATGGGACGCAACATCGGGCAATATTCTCACGAGTGACGATACTTGCTTCGTTGATGATGTGTTCCCAGGTTGCCACAGCTTTCCGGACACCACTTGGAGGCATCTGGTCAACCATTTGGGTGCCACAGTAGACGCAGGTCCTATCTCGCTCTTTCACTTCTCTTTCAAGCCAGTCAGGGATGTCCCAATGGTTCATGTGTCCTCCGAATGGACGCCGAACGTAGCGTTTAACTACCTGGTTCGGTGCTCACTTCTTGTATTCTTCAAAGAACTTCTCATCGATGTCGAAGTCCCGTTTCGGAATGAGCCCCAATTCAAGTTTTTCGAACATATCGACGAGAATGTCTCCATCGACGAGCTCAATTGGCGGCACTCCATCCCGTCTGGCTTCCTTCTTGGCTTCTAGAGTGAAAGTGCCGGTGGTAATGATCAAACCCTTGTCTGCTCGGCCCATCATGGCACCGCGAAAATCTCGGACCTGGGATGGATTGACAGCTCCTTGGTACCGCTTGCACTGGAACAATACGTTGAAGCTGACGAATGGATTGATCTGAAGTGTTCCGATACCGTCAATGCCACCATCATTGCTCTTACCCGTCACCGTGACATGCTGGAACCCGGACTCACGGAGCAGTCGTTGACTAAGCCTTTCGAACCCACCAGGCGATAATGACTTGATAAGATCGAGTAGTGCCGATCGATGGTCTTTGATCTCCGCGTCGTGTGGAACTGGCTCATCTGTCGGCGGTTCAGGTTGCTTGTTGTCTCGCTTGAGGTTGAAGCGAGTACTCTGGACTGCTTTGAAGACTTCGAGAGCATTGAACGCCGTGAGATTCGCGGTTGTCCCTTTGTCCGTAAGACTCCACACGCCTCTTCTCGACGAGTCCAAGTAGTCTGACCACACAAGATATTGACGTGCCCAATGTACTTGGTTCTTCACCCTCGATAGACCATTCTTGTTTACCGCTTCTTGCTCTGCCTCAGATACTTTCGCGATTTCCAAGGAACGATCAACAATTTCGGAAGCGGTGCCGGAACCGCCCAACTCACGCAACACTTCGAGAATTGGTCGGAAGAATCGGATGAATTCTGGTCCTTTTGTCTGTCTCACGTTTTCTTCTTGTCACCGAACTAATAAGTCTGCGGCGGGTAGCCGTGCAGTATAGCACGGTAAGCTTGGCACCCCCTGACGGAAAGCAAGTCTACCTGGGAGTCAAATACTAGTTTGCTATTTCGTCCTGCTCCACCGACCAGGCTAGGCTGAGAATCCTGTAATCTATCCGGCTATCACCCCGCTGTATAACCGTCCAACGAGTCGAAGTCGGAGGCGGTTCACCAGGCTATCCCCTCATGTCCCCCTCACCACTTCCTCCTAACGTTGTGGCTAAATAATTCCCCCACTGCGTCCGTCCGAATGATCCTTCCCCCCCATAAACAATGGGATGAGACGGTCTTCTCTCAACTGCGTGCGTCGAACGAGCACCTTCTGAGCGTGCGCGTTCCGCGAGCAAAGAGAGCGAACCGCCTCAACCCATCACCGCACTTCCATGATGATGAATCATCAACCACTCATCCCCGATGCGCTCAAAGAGATTTGTGGCTAACACCTTTGCCTGCTGCGGTTCGTCAGATTGATGGGTAGTAATGTTCTCCACGCAGACGACCCAAGCCATATCGCCTGCCACCTGCACCATTACGTCAGTGAGCTCGAACGTCATGGAAAAGGTATTATTGAAGATCAAGATCCAGGAATCGCGGATCGCGGGCCAGCCCGATCGCAACGTCCAGCCGGGATGGATGCAGGTCACATAATCCTGGTGCGTCCAAACCTTATCCATCTCGCCGATGTCGAGGTTGCCAAACGCGGCATAGAACGCGTGGTTTGCATTGTTCACTTCTTCGATGCGTTGTTCCAACATACACGGCTCCTTAGCTGAAATTGAGCCGCATCATACTGCAATCACAGCGACGAGGGCGAGAGGGACAATGACAGGCAGGAAGAGCAAAAAATCTTGATCTTCGCAGGCTGCTCAAAAAGCTCGCCAGCAAGGCCGCAGCCGATGAAAGCACCGGAGGCGTAGCCTCTGGGCTACGTTGAGGATGCTTTCGAGGGGAGAACGCCGCTGGCGGGTTTTTTCAGCAGTCTGCTAAAGACGGGAGGTTTGCCGATCGACTACCCAAACTCCGGCTAAGATCAGCGAGATGCCGAGGATTTCACTCGTGCCCACTGGTTCTTTCAACAGCACCGCAGACAGGACGACGGCAGCCACAGGAGTTAGATTGCCAAGGATGGAGGCGCGCGAGGGCCCAATCCCCTTCACGCCGAACAGCCAGGCCTGTTGCGCGATGGCCGTGGCGAACAGGACCAGATACCCCAGCGCCATCCAGTCCGCCGGCGTCACGGACCCGATTCCGGCATCCAGCATCTTGCGATCCGTCCACAACAGGGGAATTTGGATAACAGTGGCGACGAGCAGCGTCGTCCAATTGACGGTTAAGGCCGAGTGGCGTTCCATAATCTGCCGGCTACCGATACTGTAGAGGGCCCAGCTCACCACGCCGAGGAAGACCAGCAGGCTGCCAAGCAGCGGCTGATCGCCCGCGGCCTGGAACCCCGCCACGGAGACCAGCCCCACTCCCGCGAAGGACAGGAGCCCGCCCGCCCACACGGCGCGCAGCGGGACATCGTGAATCAACACAGCCGAGAGCAGCGCGGTCACCACCGGGCTCGATCCGATGATCACGCCACCCACGGCCCCGCTCACATAGTTGAGCCCCATGAGAATAAGCAGGTGGTTGCCCAACACGCCGAGCCCGAGCAGCCCCAGCATACGCACATCCGCCTTGGTCAGCTTGGCTAAGGTGCCTTCCTGCCACCACCACGTGGTCAGGAGGATCGCCAACCCGCCAATGTCCCGCAGGGCTGAGGCTTCAACAGCGGAGAATCCACTCAGGGCCAGCTTCTGGGCCACGATCGACCCGCCCCAAAGTACAGCGGCAGCGATGACCGCGCCATAGGCCAGACGGTTTGTTTGAGGTGTCATGTGCAGTGGATACAGTCCTTGCTGATGAACGTCAAGCAATTTACATTCATGACTGAGGTCTAATCACCAAGACTCCATCGCGAATTGTCGCAAGGACCGCTGTGACACGCGGGTCAGTGGCGACCACTCGATTCAGTTCTTGAATGGCCGCCGTCTTCTCATCCGGCGCCGGTTGTTTCAGCACATCCCCGTCCCATAGGACGTTATCGATCAGAATCACCCCATGCGGCGATACAAGATCCAGCGCCCGCCGGTAGTAATTCACATAATTGATTTTGTCTGCGTCGATGAAGATCAGATCGAACGGTCCCTTGAGGTACCGCATCGTATCGAGGGCCGGCCCCATGCGAACCTCGATCTTCCTACCGATTGGCGATCGTGCGAAATACTGCCGCGCGAGAGCGGCTGACTCCTCATCGATCTCACACGTAAGCACCGTCCCGTCCGCCGGTAACGCCTCCGCAAAACAGAGCGCGCTATAGCCGGTGAACATGCCGATCTCCAGCACGCTGGTTGCCTGCACCAGCTGCGCCATCATTTTCAGAAAGGCCCCTTCGAGCGGCCCGACGATCATCTGCGGGGACTCCATTCGCCGCTGAGTCTCATCCCGCAAGGCTCGACAGAGGTCCGATTCCGGTATGGAGTGGGCCTGGGCATAGGCCTCGATGTCGGCAGATACGAGTCTATTCATCGCTCTCAGCGGCCATTAGTTTGAAATCGAGTGGTTCGTTGCGTACACTACATGACAGGTTGCAGATCGGCGCGATCATAGCATGACGGTTCCTGAAGGAGACACCCTACTGTGAAAACCCTGAAGACTGTGGAACCCTTGACGGCCAGACTCTTGGAGATCCAGCGCATCAACAGCGCGGCCTCGCTTCTCTCGTGGGATCAAGAAACCTACATGCCGGCCGGCGGGGGCGAGGCCCGCGCCGAGCAGATTTCTACGCTCCAGGGCATCGCACACCAGAAGCTCATCTCGCCGGAGATTGAACGGTTGCTCGGCACCTGGGTCGATCCAGAGACCGGTGAGATTCGTGACAGCCCCGGGGATGCTTGGGACGAGCCCGCTCGATCCTTGCTCCGCGAAGTGTGGCGTGACTATAGCCGCGCGAAGAAGCTTCCCCCAGATTTTGTCGTTACGCTCAGCCGGGAATGTTCACTGGCGCAGCAAGTGTGGGCCGAGGCAAAGGAACATCACTCCTTTTCGCAATTTCTCCCAAATCTCCGCACGGTCCTGTCGCTCAAGCGAGAAGAGGCCGAGTACCTCGGCTACCGAGACTCGCCATACAATGCCTTACTCGATGTGTACGAGCCGGGCTCCACCATCGCGGCATTGCGCCCGTTGTTCGCACAGATCAAGGGGCGTCTTGTGCCGCTGCTCAAACAAATTCAGCAGAGCTCGGTTCAGATCGACGATACGATTTTATTTCACACCTTCGATCAGGCGCGCCAACTGGAGTTCGGCCGGATGGTCTTGATCGCCATGGGGTACGACTTCGAACGGGGGCGCCTCGACCTGTCGGCGCACCCGTTCACGACGTCATTCCATCCGACGGACGTACGCGTCACGACGCGTGTGCACGAACACGATCTCCAATCCTGCCTGTTCAGTTGTATCCATGAAGGCGGCCATGGACTGTACGACCAGGGTCTCGACCCCCGCTACTTCGGCACGCCGCTGGGCGATTCGGTCTCGCTCGGCATTCATGAGAGTCAATCGCGCATGTGGGAAAACTGCGTAGGCCGGTCGCGGGCATTCTGGCGTTTCTTTTACCCCATGCTACAGCAAACCTTTCATCATCAATTGCGTGGTCTCGACGGAGAACAATTCTACGCGGCCATCAATCGCGTGAAGCCGTCGCTGATTCGGGTCGAGGCCGATGAGCTCACCTACAATCTCCACATCATGCTGCGGTTCGAAATCGAGCAGGACCTCATCGAAGGGCGGACGCACCCGAAGGACTTGCCTGGGATCTGGAACCAGAAAATGGAGGAATACCTGGGCATCGTCCCCTCTAACGATGCAGAAGGCGTGCTGCAAGACGTGCACTGGTCGTTAGGCGCTCTCGGCTATTTCCCGACGTACACGCTCGGAAATCTGTACTCCGTTCAATTCTATGAACAGGCCAAACTGGAGATCCCCCATCTGGAGGATGAAATTGCGGCAGGACAATTGATGGTGCTGCAGCGTTGGCTCGGACAAAAGATTCATCGCTGGGGTCGGATGTTCACGCCGGATCACCTCGCCCAACGCGTGACGGGGAAAAGCCTCGACCCTGAACCGTTCTTGTCCTATGTGGAACGGAAGTATGGGGAGATCTACAGGCTCTAGGGGGGGAGTTGTTCTGAGTTCTGAGTTCTGAGTTCTGAGTTCTGAGTAACGAATCGAGAGTCATGGCTACAACTCAGAATTCATAACTCAAAACTCAGAACTCTCAGGCCAACAGCCAGAGTCAGTATCCCATCGCCTGATTGAGCTTGGCCAGAATCGCGGCGGACAACGTGAATTCCGCCTGCACCTCGATACGAGACGGCACCAAGAGCGTCGTGTGGAAGACAATGTCGCGGATCGGGATCTTGAACTCCGGTTGCTGAGGGGTACTCAATTCGACTGACTCGACCGACTGGGTGATAGACCCGCTATCTTGAGGCCCATACACCGTCACGACCGCCTTCAGAATCTCTACGACCTTCTCGTTCGTCTCAACCCCTTCAATGCCTTTCTCCAGCAACGGAATGACCTCTTCCTGTGCCTGATCAGACAGCGTGAAGTTTTCCACCCGTTCTTTCCGGCGCAGCGACATCAGGTCGTTATCGAGATCCTTGCTGAAGGCCCCATAAGCAAACCGAAAGAATTCAAAGTGAAAGCCTTTAAAGCCCTTGCCGAACATCTGCAGTTCGCACAGAAAACACAGTTGCTGCAGCTTCACATCGCTGAGCAGCCCACGGGGCTCCGCAAGAAGCAGAACATAGAGCAGGAGGGCCCGGTCGACCGTGATCTGATTGGGTTTCCGCATGCCGGTAGGACCTCCATCGTTCCGCCTTTTTTGAGGGGAGCACTATAGACAGCGCCGGAGATTTCCGTCAATTCCTTCCCTCTAGCAGGATGCTGAAAAAGGCCGCCAGCGTCGTTCTCGCATCGCTCAGAGGCTCAACGTTGAGGAGGAGCTTCTCGGAGGTCGGAAGCACTGGAGGGGCTTTTCCGTTCGCCAGGCCCATGTAAAGGGCGAACGGCCCACACGAAGTGCGGTCTGTACCTCCTCGCCTCTTCGCTCGCTGCGGCCTTGCTAGACGACCTTTTTGAGCATCCTGCGGAATCTACTCCTGTTACCACAGTCGTGCAGATCAGTGAAACGCAGGCATGCCAAGAATGTTTTTCCGCAGCCTGCTAGACCATTCGCGCACGGGCCCCCTTGACCAGTTGAGCAGTTTCGTCTTTAATGAGACCCTAATCGGAGGCCCGTCATGGCAACTAAGCATGTGAAGGAAATGGAGTCCCTGAAGGAGCACCTAGGCAAGCATCAGCTCAAGCTCACACGCCAACGTGAATTGATTCTGAACGCCTTCCTCCGGCAAGAGCATATTACCGCAGAGGCCATGTATCACCAGCTGGCCAAGTCCGATCCTCATCTTGGACTCGCGACAATCTACCGGACGCTCAATCTGTTCTGCGATGCCGGCCTCGCACAAGCCCGGCACTTCGGCTCTCAGACGAAATACGACAACGTCTCGCACAAGCGCCACCACGATCACCTCATCTGCACCAGCTGCGATCAGATCGTGGAATTTGAAAACGAGGAAATTGAGCGGCTCCAGGAAGAAGTGGCTACCCGAAACGGATTTATCATCAAGACCCACCGACTTGAGCTCTACGGCCTCTGTTCTCGCTGCAGTCATTGACGAACCGTTTTTTTTCTAGTATCATTTTGAGACGGCTTATCAATTTCAATTCCAAAAGGACATCCTCATGCCATTCGTATGCTCCCTGCCCACATTGCGCCGCACGATCCTCTCAGGTATTCTTCTGCTGTTCGCCGCCGGGTTCTTCGTGCTCTCCGCCCAGGCCGCCGACCAACTCACGATCTACTCCGGCCGCGGGGAACGGCTCATCAAGCCGGTGCTCGACGCCTTTACGGCAGCTACCGGCATTCAAATCGAGCTGTTGTCGTCGGGCACGACAGAATTGGTCAATCGGCTGAAGGCTGAAGGTGACCGCACGTCGGCAGATCTCCTGATTACCAACGACGCCGGCAGCTTGGAACTGGCCCGAACAGCCGGCCTCCTCCACCCATTGAACATGCGGGAAGTCGAACGCGCCATCCCGGCGCAGTTTCGCGCGCCGGATAATGCATGGGTGGGGCTCTCTGGACGATTCTGGATCGTGGTGTACAACCGCACGATGGTGCAGCCGGACCAAGTGAAGTCGCTCCTCGATCTCGCCGATCCAAAATGGAAAGACAAGATTGCGATTCCGAATTCCGGCAGCGAGTATCTGCAAGCGGGCGTGTCGGTAATTCGCGCCACGTACGGAGACGAGAAGACCAGGCAGTTCCTGCAAGGCCTCAAAACCAATGCGGACAGCCAAGTTTACCAGAAAAGCTCGCAGATCGTGGATGCCGTCGCCAAGGGGCAAGTTGCACTGGGTATCGTAAATCACTACTACGTGTACCGTCATCTCGCCGCTCAACCAGGGGCGCCGATTGCGGTGGTGATGCCGGATCAGCAAGAGGGCGGCATGGGGGCGATCATGAACGTCGCCGGCATCGGCGTCGTTAAGTCGACCAAGCACCTCGACAGCGCCAGGCTGCTCGTAGAATTCTTAGTCGCTCAAGCGGGGCAGAAGTTATTCGCGGATCTCGACAAGGAATATCCTCTTCACCAGGACGTGAAGGCGGACCCGGCACTCGTGGAACGGAAGAGTTTCCGCGTGGCGCCGGTCCCCCTCTCCAAGCTGGCCGAACTGCGCGAGCCGACCCTCACGCTGATCGAACAAGTGGGTCTCCGGTAACTCGAAGGGACCCAGCGTGAGCACGATTCGCCAACAACTTGCTTCGCCGCTGCAACTCGTCGTCTTGGCTACTGCGGGAATTATCCTGCTGCCGCTCGGCTATGTCACTGCACAAGCCCTCTCGGCTGATCCGGTCGTCTGGAGCCGCTTGTGGGCAACCCGCATTCCCGAGTTGCTCTTCAACACCGTCTCATTAGCCGCCGGCGTAGCGATCATCACGCTGGTCCTGGGCGTCTCGACCGCCTGGCTGGTCACACGCGTGGAATTTCCCGGGCGCCGGCTGTGGGAAGGCGCCTTGGTCCTTCCGTTGGCGATGCCGACCTACGTGCTGGCCTATGTCTACTCCTACCTATTGGGATTCGGCGGTCCCGTCGAACATCTCTGGCAACTGATGGCCGGTCCCCAAGCGAGAGTCTTTTCTCCCCATAGTTATTGGGGTGCGACGCTCGTCATGGCGTTGGATACCTTTCCCTTCGTGTATCTCCTGAGCCGCAGTGCCCTCCTCAGTATGAACGCCTCGTTCGAAGAGGTGGCACGGGCCAGCGGCGTCTCCCGTCTCTCGACCCTCTGGCGCGTGACGCTGCCACTGATGCGCCCCTCGATTGCCGCCGGGGTTGCGCTCGTCATCTTGTACGTCGTGTCGGACTTCGGTGCGGTGTCATTGCTTCGCTACCAGACGCTCACCTATGCCGTATTCCAGCAGATGACTGGACGGTCCGACAATATCGCGGCAAGCATTTTAAGCCTCCTGCTGGTCGGGCT
>Ga0247727_10017658_pt1 | contig 11327 bp, 14 predicted proteins | sample WisWelCaveWW1625_FD_202498 | JGI IMG/M metagenome (GOLD analysis project Ga0247727, IMG submission 202498) | Biofilm microbial communities from Wishing Well Cave, Virginia, United States - WW16-25 | ecosystem: Environmental > Aquatic > Deep subsurface > Groundwater > Cave microbial mat | place...
CACAATTCGCAATTCCATGAGGTTCTATCGCCATGGCCGATCTCGTTAGGGACGACGATTCTTCCGCTTCGGTTCGCCTCCGAGGCCATACGCTCTTGTGCCTGCAAGGGTTTCGCGGGGAAGGGTACAGTTCTGAATTTATCGCGAACATGGCCGCAATCCACCGTACGTTAACCGATCGCCCCGAGGTCCTGGTCGAAGTTCTTGCGTCTCCGGATGCGGTCTGTGCCGCTTGTCCACACCGTCACCCATCTGGCTGTACGCTCAACGGCGAGAGATCGGAGGAGGAGATGATTGGACAGGATCATGAGGTGCTGCGGAGGCTCGGGCTGAAGGTAGGGGATCGTCTTCGCTGGCACGACATTCTTGCGCGGATTCAGACTTCAGTGACGGGGAATGATCTGCCCTCCATTTGCGGCGGTTGCCGGTGGTTGCCACTTGGGTATTGCCGCGAAGGAATCAATCGGCTGCATAATCCCATTCAGGACACCACCGTTGGACTGGTCTCGCCGCAGTCGCTTCGTCAGGGGTAACCAAGCACTTCGGCAGGAACCTTTGCGGCAACATCTGTGGTACGCGCAGCGTTCAGAGACGTGCGGATCTGTCAGGGATACGGCGACATTCTTCATTTCTGATCGGCTCGTCCGCGCGCGCGGGACAATACCTTCATCGAATAGAGGATCAGTTGGAGCTGGCTAGAAGGACACGGGACCATCTTTAGGAAAGACCGTCGGAAGCCGCACCTCTGTACCTGAAAGTGGACTTTTCCTGTTGCATTCCGCCCGGTTGTGCGCCTAGGCTATACCATGTCAACATTCATCCCATTTCATTTCATTGCGCAAGAAGTCAGTTCCCGTGATGATGATTCCAGCACACATTGTTTTCGCGCGAAGCATTTCCTGTCGGATGATACCCGCTATTCGGGCGGGTAGAGGAGGGTATGATGGCCGATCTGATTCGAACTGCTCAATATTTCAAGGTGCAGATTGCGGATAAACCCGGGACATTAGCCGGCATGCTTGCTCCACTGCGTGAGGCCGGAGTGAATCTGTTGGCCGTGCATGCCTTTCCTCGGAATCGCCGCACACAGGTGGATGTGGTGCCGGAAGATCCCACCGCGTTCAAGAACGTAGCGAAGGCGCATAAGTTGAAAATGCAGGGACCGAAAATGTGCTTGCTGGTGGATGGCGATGATCGCCCGGGTGCGCTGGCCGATCTGACTGATCGACTTGGTTCAGCCAGGATCAACATGATCGCGGTGACCGGCCTCAGTGCCGGCCAGGGACGCTTCGGCGCCATTCTATGGGTCAATCCACGGGATGTGAAAAAAGCAGCCAAAGTCTTCGGCATCGGACTGACTTAGCTACGCACGTCCTCTGCTCCGGCCAGCGCGGCCTGCACGGATGCGACCTCAATCCCTCCTTCTTCCCACCACGGGTACAACGTTTTCAAATGGATGAATTTTTGTAACCTCTCACTTGTTCGCTTGGTCGGATGTCACTGAGGCACGCTTAACAGGCTCGCCTTGAGAACAGATAAAGGGTCGGGTTTTGCAATCCAACATCGCGGAGACTGTCCGCGCGCGAGGGATACGCCATGGTGATGCTGGAGGCGTTCCTGCCGGGAATGTCTCCATCGATTTCCCCTACGAGCGCGCCACATGTTGGGATGAGCCAGCCACCGGCAAGGTGTTCCTCCGGTTCTCTGCCGCGATGAAATTGCATTCTCTCGCCGGCTGGAATAGAATCGCGGCTACTCACAGGATTCGTTATGGCTACCGCGAAACAACCCCTCATTACCGCGACTCCTGACGTTCTAGGCGGCACGCCCGTCTTTCGTGGGACGCGGGTGCCGGTGCAGACGCTCATCGAGTATTTGGAAGGGGGGCAGACCATCGACGAGTTCCTCGACGGGTTCCCCACTGTCTCGCGTGAGCAAGTGATCGCCTTCCTCGAAGAGGCGAAGGCCCGGATGCTTCCTGTCGCTTCGTGAAACTCCTTATCGACGAATGTATCGACCGCCGATTGGCCAAGGAAATCGAAGGCCATGAGGTGGCCACAGTGCCACAGGCCGGCTAGGCTGGTATCCAGAACAGCGAGCTGCTCAGGCTCGCGCAGGCTCAGTTCGATGTCTTTGTGACGGTTGACCGAAACCTCTAATTTCAGCAGCATCTGCAGCAGTTCACCATCGCCGTGATTGTTCTTCAGGCGCCGACGAATCGCTTGAAAGATCTTCGACCCTTGGTGCCTCAACTCCAGCGAATGGTGCCGGTGGCTCCAAAAGGTCAGGTGACTTGGGTGGGCCTGACAACATAATCGGAGGCAACGGATGAAACCACGAGAGACCGAACAAGCAGGACCTCTCACAGCCTTTCTTATAGAAGACCACCGGCGACTTGATATGTTGCTGCAATCGGCTGTGGCTCAGGTTGGCTCTGTCGATCAGGGACGGTATGATCAATTTCGAGCAGGGCTTCTCCGCCACATCGGCATGGAAGAAAAGATTCTCCTGCCCGCCGCCCAGCGACTTCGAGGCGGGGAGCCACTCCCCATCGCATCCAAGCTCCGGCTGGATCATGGGGCCATCGCTTCCTTGCTCATGCCGCCCCCCACGGTTGCGATCGTTGCGACGATCCGTGCCGTTCTCAAGGTCCACAATACAATAGAAGAAGGCCTGGGAGGCTTGTATAAAACCTGCGACGAGCTGGCCGGCTCAGAAGCTGCACAGCTTCTGGCTAAACTCCAGGCTGCACCGGAGGTAACTGTGTTGCCGTGCTCCGATGGTCCCGCCGTGATGCCCGCTGTACAGCGGGCACTGGAGAGAGCTGGTTATGACTTCCACGAAAAGTAGGTAGGGGATCGGGTTTTGCAATTCAACAGTGCCGAGATGGCCTATGCGCGACAGTTGTTTCGCGCTGAAGAAAAAAAGAGGCGGCAGTGTTTGTTGAAGCGAATAATGCGGGTTAGGGGGCGCAGATCCTTTCAAGCGCCTGCTTCATGGGCGGTTTGGGCCACCGAAGAAGTGACAGCTGCACCGCAATCTCGCGGTGATCAGACGACTTTGCGCAAGTGTGCTTTCCTGCGAACCATCACTCGCCGCTCGGCCTCCAGCCAGTGCTCGCTATCACGACCGTCCTGATAGCCGCCTTCGCAGTACAGTTGATAGGCAAGAGACCGGATCTCATCTTCTGCTTTTTGCTGTTTTGCCATGATGCCTCCTGCTTTATTGTACGAATGGCATTATACGTCTCTTGAGGAACTATAGCACCTGTTATCAGGGTCGGCGAGAAAACAGGGACATTCTACTTTCCTGATCGCCCCGTCCGCGCGCGGCGGTCCTTCTTGTTGGTCTTGTGTTCGTCTCCGACTCATCTAGCCCGCATTATTCACGATGACTTCTACTGCAACCGCCGAGACGCCACTGCGACAAGCCTGACGGCGTAGATAGGGGGTCGGGTCTTGCAATCCAACATTGCGGAGATCGTCCGCGCGAGGCGCTTGTATCCTGAAATACCAGCATTGGGATCCTTCCTCGGTTGACACTCTCTTCTCTTATGCGTAGGCTTCCGCTGGACATGAAAGCCGCGTTACTTGTTCGCTGAACGGGGGGAAGGACAAAGGGTCGGGAGTTTTTGTTAGAACGCTCGTCCGCGCGCGGCATTGTTTTAGTTCATGAGTAGCGCCATGGCCTACCTTCGATATTCACGAGACTGTGAGTGGCATGTCTTCGATGAGGGCCAGACAGGCAAGGCTGAGAGTCGTCTTGCCGTATGGCACAAGGATCATGAGGCTCAGGGTGCGGCGTATACTGTAAGCATGATTCAGAAAATGCTGGAGTTGGAAGATTACTCCAGTATCCCCGGATACCAACCGCACCATAAACGCATGCTCCGTGATGCGTTCCAAGCCTGGCTAAGCGAGCAATCAAGCACAGAAATATAGCATCGTGTCCATCTCATCAACTCGTCCGCGCGTGGGATGTGTTGATGAGCTGTCTTATCGCTGTGGTGTTAGCTGTGACCGGCTGTGGCTTCGAGCTGCCGGAGGGTGCAGGCTAACCGTTCCTGATGGGGCGAGGTGAGGGACTGAAACTGAATCCCGATTCCGTGGGCGCCGGACCAACGTACAACGGCCCCTTGGATCAGAATCGGGATCTCTGATTCGGGGAGGAAGAGCAGAAGATCCACCTTCATTCCGGCGAAGGCTCGAAAGGGGCTTTCAAACCGACATCCTTTGCGCGATAGATCCAGCGCCTTGTCAATCGGATGGAGGTGCCCCTGGTGGACGAGGGTGCCGGAAAAAGTCGTTTGGAATCGAGGATATTGTCGCACCACCATAACATGGTTCTTTTCTGCGGTGTTACCGCGGGACGTTTGCAAGGGCTTCCACTGGGAGGAGTATGCAGATGCGGTGCCCGGCTAGAAGCCATGGCGATCGTGCTATTCCTCATGAATATGCATGCTTGAAGACGACTGACTCAGACGGCCCGTCCCTTCATGACCATCGGTGAAGGCAATCGGAAACACCGCGGTAACGTGCTTTTCCTACATGCCCATTTATGCACTGACTTAACCCGCATCATTCATGAACGCTTCTGCTGCAATTGCCAATGTTCAAGCGAGAGGCAGGGGGCTAGAGGCTAGGGGGTGACCAGAAGGAATGTCTTCCCTCTCGCCTCGTGCCACTCGCCCCTCGCCTGGCTTCGAAGCGATTTCGCTACGAACCGTCATGAATAATGCGGGTTAGCCGAAGCCTCACTCGAATTCTTCCCATCCGCTTAAGCGGCTGCCGAACACGAGTGTGCGGTTGCTGGTGGTGACGATGACGAGGCCTTTCTCGTTGTCCAACCGCATGATGTCCTCGTGAATACCGAGTGCCTTTGAGGAGAAGTCGCCAAGCAGAGAGGCAAAGCCCACGAGCCGTTCGTTCGTGACGAACACCGCCCCATAATCAGTCGTCCGGGTCACCTTGACCGTTTCTCGTATCCCGAGGGCTTCATCTAGCCAGATTCCGTCCGCTCCGCGAAATCCGTACAGATGCTTGTCCGTTCTCACCACGCTGAATGTGGGCAACACCCGCCGTTCGAGAATTGTTTCATTGAGATCGCGATCCGTCTTGCTCCAAGTGAGGGTACGGCTAGAAAAACCCAGCAGCCGGCGCGAGGTCACGACAACGGCATTGATGCCGCTTGCACCTGAGCCGGTGACGGTCTCTTGCGCGTCGAGGGGAATCTCCCGACGGCCGCTCACCAAACTGGTGGCGACGGCCTGGCCCTCTTCGATCCAGACGGTGACCTCGTTGCCGTAGTCGACCGCTGGTGTGACACTTGGCCACAAAAGCCAGGCAAGCGTCGCCAGCAGCAGTTGGGGAGGGAGGAGAGTCCAGTGCTCTGCGCGGGGTGTACGCATGGCCTGGATGATTCTACCGCATGCCCGTATAGATAGGGGGGTCGGGTCTTGCAATCCAACATTGCGGGACTCGTGGCCGCGCCGGCTCTTCGATGCCATGGTTGCCGCGGTGATCCTTGGGCGCGGCTCTGCGCAGCGGCTAGCCCGGATTATTCATGAATGCCGTCGCGAGGCGTTCGAGACCGAAGCCCGCCGGGGCTTCTCGCAAGTAAGGCCGACGTAGGCGTACTGGCAGTCCGTCGAGGAGGCCGAACGAGAAAAGCCTCGCCGGGCGAGAGAATCGGACGACGTAGCAGGTATTCATGAATAGTCCGGGCTAGGGTGACTGTGGCCGAAGATCACAGGGGGGACTCTGTGGCCCGGTCACTTCGCAATCGTGATGCTGGGGACTCCGACGCGAGGCACCTCACTGACGGTCATCTGGAACAAGAGATACAGCATTTGGAAGGCCTCGCGGTTCCAGCGTGCCAGCGATCCGGTGGTGTTCACGGCGTAATATTTCCCGTGGGACTGAATCGACAGGTCGGCTCCCGAGGGCGCTCCATCCGACAGCAGGAGTTCCATGGTGTGGACGGGATTTTCGTGGACCATTGGCGTCCGCGGATCCTTGTCGACGTGATATTCGGAGTCTTCTCCAAGCGATCGGCCCAGAAAGTTGAGAATGGTATTGAAGCTCCGCAGCCGGAAATCTCCCTTGAGGGGGTATTCCCCTCCGACGTGCCCCGGGCGGATGTCGAAGGAGACATCGTTGAGCTGCCCTTCTTCCGTTTCGTCGATCAACCGGGCTCGTTCGTCGGGTGAGAGCGTGTTGGGGTCATAGTTGGTGATGAGGATTTGTCCCGTAATTTGTTTTCGAAGGGTGTAGCTGTTGTCTTTCTGGTTGTAAGTCACGAGATACTCTTTCTGTAACGCCTGAAAGCCCTCGGCTGTGACCGAATTGGCGGGAATGGTCCAGGTCCGATTGTAGACGAGCGGTTCGGCATGGAGCTGGTTCTGGTCCTGAATGGCCGAAAGGTGCGTCACCACCCGGCGGAACATCTCGTAGCCTGTCCGGTCTGCCGGCGTATTGCGGTAGACGACCTCCTGGCCATTTTCCGTGACCCGCAGTTCCTGCGCCATCAGCCGGAGCAACAGATCGACGTCGTACCGCTGACGGAGGAGGAGGAGGAACTTGGTTTCCTGAAAGGGGGTCAAGAGTCGCTTGGTGAATTCTTCCCCTTCGATCGGCGCGATACTGATGGTGGGGTTCTCCGCCATACTGCCGCCGAAAATCGGCATGAGCGCCCTGCTGGCCTCTCCTGTGAATGCCGGAGTGGCACCGGCGCTGACACGGAAATCGAACGTCGCGGCGATATTCGAGACGCCGGTGAAGTGAATCGGTTGATGCTGATGGGCGCGGGCGATATTGATGAGCAGTTGTTTGGAGATGGCATCCGTGATCGCCTCATCATAGTTCGTCACTGCGCGATTCAGCGTGATGGGGGAGAGGCAGCCGGTCATGGCCAGGCTGCAGAAGATTCCCGCCAGGGTCAATCGCGCGGGGGATTTTGAACGCTGCCCCATCGTCATGTGAACAACCTTCGAGCGAGCCCGACAATCCTTCGGCAGGTTTGTAGCATAACTGGCAGGGGATGAATAGGAGCCTGTCCGACATTGACCGTTCTACTGCGGCGAACGATCTGCGACCATCTGCGTCGTGCTCGGCCCGCTCCCAAGAACCGTGAAACGTGAGGCATGAAACGTGACACGAAGGTCAGCCTCGGGCCTGCGGCCTCGCGTCTGGCCGCACCTCCTTCGCCTCGCCACGAAGGCAATGCCGAGCAGGCTCCTATCGAATCGCATGTGTTTCGTGGTGAATAACGAAAGGGGTAGAGAGTCTTGGTTTGTGGTCGGGAGTCTTTTCTTGCCCGTTCAGAGCAATGAAGACTCCCGACCCCTTCGATCGCCGCAGTTATTACAACGGGTGAACCACTTTGGCAAAATTCAACAGATCGGTCATGCGAAACTCGCCGGCTGTCGCAGACGGCAGCTCCGGTGTCCAGTTCGGCCGAGCGGCCAGATAGGAAGACTCATCGGCCTTTAGCAGGCCGATAAACACTTCACCGACGATGCGGCCTCCCACCGGTCCTAAACGGAGACCATCCTCCATGATCTCCGCCTCCTTCAAAATGTAAAACCAGAGCGGTGTGCTCTTCTCCATACCAAAGGGCGTGAGCATAACCAGCTGCTCGGGGGTCAATACCGGAACGCCCATCCTCTGCGCAATCGCCTGGCCGGACGGTATCCCGAAATTGACGTGGCGCATCAGATTGCGCGAGGCTAACGACTGCACCCCGTCGGCTGGCAGACCCGGAGCAGGTACACCACTCGAGCCTGGAAGCTGCAGCAACGCGCTGGAAAGCCTGCCGTCAATCCGTTTGTTGTTCCGGAAATTGCCGTCGCCGAAATTGAAGAAGCTTTGCCAGTCGACGAACCGCCGGGCCGCGCGTTTTCCGCCCCGCAGATCGTTCGGGTCGGAAACGGTGGGGGTCTCGGTATCGTCGAAGATACTGGCGGCGAACGGGGGCCCTCCCGTGGGACCGAAGTTCGCACGATAGCCCGGACGAACTTGCGAATGGCCGAAGCGGTAGGCTGCCACGGAAAATTCGATCGGAATTTTCGGGCTCTTTGAACGTCTGTCGCGCCGATCGTCTGCATCATCGTCTACCCGATAAAAGCGGGGTCCATTTTTGAGGATGTCATCAACGCGCTCTTGCCCAATCGTCAGCGGCAGGAATTCGTGCAGGATGATCCACTGATAGTGCCAGCGGACCTGGCGTTGGGCCATCTTGAAGATCCGTTCAGCCGATTCATTGGCTTGAGAAGGATCCTCGCGCAGGCGTTTGATCACCTCGTTATGAAAACTTAGGATGGCGACGTGGAACTGGCTGATGATGACATTCTCATCGTTCCGGCCGTCGCCCAGGAAGGCGTTATTGTTGGGATCACGCGGGAGGTCGAACCGGACCACTCCATTGCGAGAGACGAGCTCTGAACCCGGAATGGGCTCTACGCGCAGCTTGATATCGTCGGAACTCACGTCATACAACAACGGGGACGCTTCCGGCCCATCACCATACACGCTGTCCAGATCGAACGCCGCGGTACGGAAATTGATGGTCTTCTTGGGATTGGTTTTTTCAAGCAACGGGGATCTCGGGTCGAGCGTCACATCATGATCCAGGAACTGGCCGAAGAAGGTGAAGCCCGCCGGCATGTTGGGATTGTCGGGATTGCTCGCCCGGGGATCGCCCACGTTGCCATCCAACGCGTCAATGAGGCCGCCTTTTTCACCCAGCTTTTTGGCCTGTTCACGAGCCTCATCGGTCGGCGGGGCAAAGGGTGGCAATTCAGGAAACATGCGAGTAAAGGAATTCTCCGGAGAGTGGGACCGGTCCCGCATACCGGGAAGGTGCAAATTGTTTTTTCCGTCAGCATAAGCCGCAGTGAGGCCGAACAGCGCTGTAGAACACAGCACTCCTGCTAGACCAGCCGACAGGAACTTCTTGCGACGATGCGACATGGTGTCCTCCTCATGGTGTTACAGGAGTTCTGAAATCCGGGATTCAACCATTGTTTCCGGGCACGAACGAGATGCAAGTCAGGCCTGCGCAAGAACCGAACCATGGGAAGCGCATAATCCATCGCCTCCTTATCCAGGCGAAAAGAAAGAAAAGCGCTCTGTGGAGTACGCTCTCGAACGAGGACTGTATGCGTAAACGGACAGTATGCGAAAGAGTCCATTGGCTCCAAGAAACGTACAACGTGGCTCCTCACACCGGCTTAGCCGAGGGAGGGTTGATCTGGTTTGTTTTGTTTATTTGGTTGATTTGGTTCATCTGCTTCGTTTCGTTCAACCAAAAAACCAAACAGACTAAACAAACCAAATCAACAGGAAGGGCTTGTGGACTATTGCCGCATCCTGCTATAGCGCGTGGCATAGATAGGCAAAGAGAAGTTGTTCTCTGTGAGGCCTGACATGAACTGCATCGAGAAAGACGACTCTCATTGCATTGCAGCAGTGGTCTCCAGATAATGCGTGAAAGATTCTGAGTCCAGCGGTATCTATCGCCGGCAAGAGGTATTGAATGTCTTCGATTTCTTTGGCCCTGATCATCTTCGGTGTGTGCTATCTGGTCATCATGACCGAGCGGATACACAAGACGATTGTGGCGCTGTTCGGGGCGGCGTTGATGATCGGGCTAGGCGTGGTGTCGCAAGACGAGGCGTTCTATTCCCATGAGTTTGGTGTCGACTACAACGTCGTGTTTCTGCTGATCGGGATGATGGTGATCATTAACATTGTCCGGGAGACTGGTCTCTTCGAGGTCTTGGCCATCTGGGCGGCACAGCGGGCCGACGCGAAGCCGTTTCGTCTGCTGGTGTTGCTGGCACTGTTGACGGCTGGGCTCTCGGCCATGCTCCCTAACGTCACAACCGTGCTGCTCATGGCGCCAGTCACGTTGGCCATTACCAAGCGATTGGATCTCAATCCCATTGCATTCCTTGTGGCCGAGGCGCTCGCGTCGAATATTGGCGGGACTGCAACGCTGGTCGGTGATCCGCCCAATATCATGATCGCCAGTAAGGCTGAATTGGGCTATCTCGATTTTCTGGTGGTCTTGGGTCCCATCGCGGTGTTGCTCATGGCCGTGTTCGTGGCTGCGCTTTGGTTCATCTTTGGGCGAGCAATGACCGTGGCGCCGCATCTACGGACAGCGGTTCTGGCATTGAGTTCACGGGAGGCCGTTTCAGATCGACCGTTCTTGCACCGCTGTCTCTGGCTGCTCGGGATCGTCAACGTAGGGTTCTGTATTCATTCGCTCATTCATCTTGAGCCGGCCACGATTGCCCTCCTTGGCGCGAGCATGTTTATGCTGATCGGTCATGCGAGACAGAAACCGGAGGATGCAGCGGAGTTGTCGTATCTGACCGATGTCGAATGGAAAACCATCTTCTTTTTTATCGGGTTGTTTATACTGGTCGGTGGATTGGTGAAGGTCGGTGTGATTCGCTACCTGGCAGATCAGTTGGTCGCGGTGACGCGGGGGAATCTTGCGGGATCCACAATGGCGGTGCTCTGGGGGTCGGCCATACTCTCAGCCGCGGTGGATAACATTCCCTACGTCGCGGCTATGAATCCGTTGATTGTGGACGTCGCCCGGTCGCTGCATCCCGAGATTTCAGATTATGTCGCCTTGGTACATCAGCCAGATATCATTCCGTTGTGGTGGGCGCTGGCGCTCGGAGCTTGCCTGGGGGGGAACGGCACGATCATCGGCGCGAGCGCGAACGTGATAATTGTGGATATCGCGCGCAAAGCCGGCTATCCCATCTCATTCTGGCAGTTTTTCAAGTTTGGGTTTCCCGTCATGTTGGGGTCGGTACTCATAAGCGCGGTGTACCTCTGGTTCCTCTTTCTCCGCTGACCTAGCCCGGACCATTCATGAATACCTGCTACGTCGTCCGATCCTCTCGCCCGGCGGGGCTTTTCTCGTTCGGCCTCCTCGACGGACTGAGCGTTCGCCGCGTCGGCCTTACTTGCGAGAAGCCCCGGCGTGCTTCGGTCTCGAACGCCTCGCGACAGCATTCATGAATAATCCGGGCTAACAGGATGCTGAAAAAGTCCGCCAGCCAGTCTTGTTCATTTGGTCTGTTCGGTCTATCTGGTCTGTCTCGTGTAATTGGTTTGTTTGGTTTGTCTTGTTTATTTGGTTGAACCAGACTAACCGGATAAACCAGATAAACCAAATCAACCAAAATGCTTCCCCGGTTGACTCAGCAGCGTGAATTTGCCACTGTTTTGGAATGGCCCGACCGGGCTATCCGAAGAACATGCGGGAGTTTCGCTGGCAATTTGCAACCGAAGCGGCATGCGTCG
>Ga0247727_10017659_pt1 | contig 11326 bp, 13 predicted proteins | sample WisWelCaveWW1625_FD_202498 | JGI IMG/M metagenome (GOLD analysis project Ga0247727, IMG submission 202498) | Biofilm microbial communities from Wishing Well Cave, Virginia, United States - WW16-25 | ecosystem: Environmental > Aquatic > Deep subsurface > Groundwater > Cave microbial mat | place...
ATGGAATTTGATTTGAGGGATGAGTAATGAAGAAGAAAGACTTCTTGACAGGAAGCAGCATAGAAGTTTTGATGTGGCTGGAAACTGGTCTGCCCTCATTGAGGATAAAGCCAGAATTTTGAAGAGGCAAATACTTAACCTTTCACACAAACTATTGAATCATGCCAGCAAGAAAATGGGAAAATCAGGATGTGATTCAGAAAAACAAGATACTCAAGGTGCTAAAAGAAAACAAAAAATTGGAGTATCTAAGCATCAAGCAAATTGCGGATCTTTCTGGCTTGCACCGTAATACTGTTACCAAGTATATGCCAGATTTAGAGAAACGGGAGAAAATCACCTCATTGAAAGTGGGGCGCTGGTACATTTACAAGATAAAAAAATAACGTAATGTTAAGATTCTAGATATTAATTCTTTCAAAACATTTTGATATAAAATTGGTGAAAAGAATGCCTATAAGCATTAAAGCAATTGGAATGGGTCTTGCAGCTATTTTGGGTGCAGGAGCTATTTTACTAGCTGGATTTGGGAAGGATATGTGGCCAATTTTTCTTATTGCTGCAATTTTGGTGTTTATGCTTGGATTAATTCCTAGACTAAAATAGACTAAACATTCACCGTCAACCACATCTTAATATTTTCAAGACCTCATGACGAGAAAGCGGTTTTGACAACTTCCTACTTATTAGGCATGTTTATTTTTAAAGTAGATATTTTATAGGATGTGAGGGATATTGAGCATGGAACCCGAAAAGATAGAAAAGATTCTCAGAGATCATGAGACAAGAATCAAAAGATTGGAAGAGAAACTATCGAACAAACCAACATCTGAGGCAACATCTAAGAAGAAATCCACGAGTGTCTTTGACTTTCTAATGGAATTGAAAACAGAAGGATTTTTCGATAAACCAAGATTATTAAAAGAAATAGTACAGGAGCTTGCTAGACGAGGATATCATTTCAGATCAACGAGTTTAACTAATCCAATTCAACGAGCACTAAGACAAAAAAAATTGGGCAGAGTTGGAAAACAGGGAAAATGGCAATATGTTAAGAGGTAATTGAATGAAAATTAAAATCACATTAACAGATGAAAAGGGAAATACGTACTTTGGTACAGCAGATCTAACAAAATCTTCTGGATCCTCGGGTAGTAAAACTCTCATTCCAACTGCTAAGCCAAAGAAAAAAAGGCCGGCTGATGTGGTTTCGGAATTACACAAAGAAGGATTCTTTAAAGAAGAAAAAGGTTTGGATGAAACAGCAAAGAAGTTAAAATCTAAGGGATTCAACTTTGGAAAATCTAGCATTTACATGGCGTTGCAGAGTGCAGAATATCTAAAACAGAATGGGCCTAAAGGAAAATCCAAATTCATTCAAAAGTATCCTCCGAGTTAGATTAGATGGACGATTTAGCAAAGATTCTACCCAAGATCAGAAATGCTGACTTGTCGGGTTATCCAGACATTTCACTATACAAAAAACCAATGGAAGCTGGATTATGGGCACTCTGGATATTGGAAGAGAAATTCAAGTTATATGATCAACATTTTACCGCAGAAGAATTAGAAACAGTTCTCCTTAGACGAGGATTTCCATTTGACGCAAAAGAAATCACGAGAGGCTTCACAAGAGCTAAAAAAAATGTTCACAAAATAACAAACATTGACGGAAAGGCAGCTTTCATGATAACCACACCGGGCAAAGATCATCTTAAGCAGTTGAGGGGGCCAAACGACATTCAAGTAATATTTGTAGATGGTAAATCGCCAAGATCTGACTATCAACAATTTTCTGATCTTGCAAAACAAACCAAAGGCGAAGTAAAAATAGTAGATAAATTTTACAGCAGAGATTCGTTAAATGCTATAGAAGAGTTTGGTTCTTCTAGGAAAATACGATTTCTTAGCGCAAAACTAGCAGCAAATGAAAATGATGCTAAATTCAGGAAAGAGTTACAACGATTTAAGAGAGAATATCCTAACATGGAAATGAGATTATATCAAAAAGAACATGAATTGCATGATAGATATGCGCTTACTAATGACTATCTCGTTCTGTTGGGCAGAGGACTTCAAGACATTGGGGGCAAAGAATCATTCGTTATTGCACTAAAAGACGAAGTTGCAAAAGAAATCAAAGAAACGCTGAATACGAAGTTTGAAGAAAGATGGAACAAATCTTCTAATTTAAAATGAATTTAACCCATCTATAATCAAAACTACCAGAAGTTCTTAAATTCATAGTGATGATAAAATCTACGTTGGTAGAAAATCCATTAGAAAAGCGATTTCAACGACTTGAGGAACGAGTGTCAAGAATTGAAAAATTACTATCCAAAGGAAATATCGCTCCTAAAACAAGCGGTATTGAAAAATTAATCGTGGAAAACGTGGAAGATATCTCGACTCAGCATCTTGTAGTGATTACATTGAAACTGAAATCGAAGCAAACTCGTCAAGAAATAAAGAAAACGCTGGAAGATTGGGGAAAGGTGGTTGGTGACTGGTTCAAAGGCGGTAATATGAATAATAGATTGATCAAAATGAGCATTGTAAAAAGAGATGGTGTGAACGAGAAAAACGATGAACTCTTCTTACTGACAAAGAAAGGTGAGCTTCTAGCAGACGAGTTAATTGAAAAAATTAAAATAAAAAGTCACTAAACCTTCGTAGACAATCCGCATCTAGTCTTTTCGAAATCTCTTGTCTGGAAGGTTTTCCTGAAATATAGAATCTATTTAAATTTCTAAATTATAGTCCTAGTAATGCATTCAAAATATCTAGCGTCTCTAAACGCCGAGGAAAGGGAAAGTCTCAAAAAACGACTTTTTGACTCACAACAAGGGAAATGTTTCATTTGTGAAGAACCAGTCGATTTGATTCTCCACAAAGACACACTTCAAATTGATCATATAGAACCACTTCAAGCGGAAGGTAAAGACCATCCAGATAATTTTGCCTTAACACACAATTTGTGTAACGAATCAAAACAAGCAAGTAATTTGAGAGTTGCGAGGTTACTGGCAAAATTCGATAAAATTAAACAGAAAGCAGAGAAAGAAAACCGAGATGCCGCTACATTGTTGGATATCTTACAATTCTACAATGGAAGTAAATTCAACTTTAAATTGACTGCCGATAATGGGAAGGTCAAGTACAGTTTTCCAGATATTGGCGATAACACTATTTATGAATCGATAATTTTTGGAGATTCGTTGAGCAAACAGAGATCATTCTTCGCAGAAATTCCAATAGAATATCTTTATCATGATACTGATATTAATCCCAGAGGTATTGGCAGCAATCTACGCAAGCTCGTTGAAGAATTTTTTAAAGGTAGGCCACAACTGCATATTGCATTAGGAAGAGTTGATACAAAAAATAGTAACACAAGGATATTGGTTTTTGATGGTCAACACAAGGCAGCAGCTCAAATACTTCTTGGAGCGAAAAAGCTGCCTGTAAGAATTTTTGTGGATCCGGATGTAGATTTGCTACTTACTGCTAACACCAATGCAGGCGATACGTTAAGACAAGTTGCATTTGACAAGTCTATAAAAAGAAGATTAGGACATTCGTTGTTCACAGATAGAATAGCAAGATATCAAAAAGAGCATGGAAAGAGCGAGGATGATTATGATTTCTCAGAAAAGGATTTGATTAATTATTTCAAGGGCGAGTCTAGAGAAATGAAAAAATACATTTTGGATGCTGTCAGGGATGGGGTTACGAGAGATGGTGAAAATGCCTTGATGGAATATGTTGATTTTGGAGGAAGGGCAAAGGAGAAACCGCTGTCATATAGCACTATAGACAAAACATTCTATTCGTTTTTCATATATCAGAGTATTTTATCGACTACATTGAATTACAAGGCAGACACTGGCGAGAATCCAAGGGATCTTGAAAGAACACAACTAGTCAGATTAATGAACATCATAGCAGATGAAATCTATGAAAATAAATTCGATTTTAATTTAGGCACGTATAGAATAGAAAACAAAATACAGCAAGGAGAAGATGTGCCGGAACAGCACCTAATTGCATATAGAATGAGTAAAGAAGAGGTACTCTACAACTGGCTGAAATACATAAAATCCATAATTCAAAATTATTTTCTACACATGGGAAAACATGTAGAAGATGATAAGCTGTTTCAAGAACCGTTTCCAGATCAACTATGGATAAACATCAGAAATTTTGTTAAATCCCTTAGAGGTCTTCCAATATGGGTGAACAAAGAACTTTCTGCAACGATATTTGGCGGTAAGCAGAATTATGATTATTGGGCACACATCTTCAAGACTGGTACTACTCCTCAAGGTTTCCGAGTTATGAATTCAGGTCTTGATTATATGCAGATGATTCGTGGGTAACTAAACCTTCGTCGACGTCCCCAGTGCTACCTCAAAGTAACAAAAGCAATCTATTGTTGATTGTTTTGTGTGCTCCGATCCTCTGTCTTGAAGTCGACCGGAAGATCCGCATCTACTATTCTGTAGTTTACCAGTTTTTCTTGGATTAATTTTCTGACTTTCTTTTCACCTTTTGTTAGTGGAGAACCCTTTGTTTTGATCTCAATGAAATCAAGACTGCTTTGATTCACACCTATCAGATCCATTGATGCGTTTCCTGAAGTTGTCGATAGTAGCATGATTTCCTCATATTCATTTAGCAGTGAGAAGGTTCCTAGAATCTGGTTTATCCCGCCCTTTATCTCGTTGATGCCAAGCTGTCGTGATTGTTTTCCTCTTTCTTTGAGTTGTCCAATTGCGTCTTTGTATTTCTGCTGAAGTTTTAGCACTGCTATTGCTAATCCTACTATTACAGCAATGACGATGGCCCATAATAGATACCAAGTCTCGGTTTGAATTTCAATTGCCATAGGAGTTTATCACAGACTTTTATTATTTGAAGTTTAGAAACAGACTATGGTTAGTCTTACGTTCTATGGCGGTGTTAACGAGATAGGCGGAAACAAAATACTTCTGGAGGACAAAGATACGAGAGTTTTCCTTGATTTCGGCAAGGGATTCAGCCGAAGGGCAATGTTCTTTGAAGAATACATCAATCCGAGGGTTGCAAATGGCATAGAAGACTTTCTGCACATGGGGCTTTTGCCAGACATAGAGGGCGTTTATCGTGACGATCTGATGAAAATGGCTGGTAGGAAGATAGTGAAGCCAAACGTAGATGCTGTCTTGCTGACTCATGCACACTCCGATCATGCAGATTACATTTCGTTTTTGCACGAAGACATTCCTATCCACATGGGAGAAACTTGCCATTTGATTTTGAAAGCAATAGAAGAACGATCCAACAGAGAAATAGAAAGAGAGATTCTAAGCTACAAACCAAGACCTTACAATAGAAAAGATGAACCGATTCATCGAAAAATAAACACTTTCAGAACTGGAGACAAGTTCAAGGTTGGTTCTTTAGAAGTAGAACCAATTCATGTCGATCATTCTGTACCCGGTGCTTATGGTTTCATAATCTACACTTCAGCGGGGCCAATTGCATACACTGGAGATATCAGATTGCATGGAACAAATTCTCAGATGACAAGAGATTTTATCGAGAAAGCCAAAGAAGTGAAACCAATAGCTCTGCTTGCAGAAGGAACTAGAATCAAAGATGAAGAAAAGCAAGAGAGCGAAGAGGAGGTTTACAAAGATTCAAACAAAGTAGTTTCAAGTACAGACAGACTGGTTCTTGCTGATTTCAATTTCAAAGATGTCGATAGACTCAGGACTTTCTATAATATTGCAAAAGAAAATGGGAGAAAGTTTGTTGTTAAATTAAACGATGCATATTTTCTGAAATGGCTTTCAAAGGATCCCAAACTGAATGTTCCAAAGATCGATGATGATAACATCATAATTTATGTCCCAAAGAAGAAATCCGGCACCTACTCCGATTCTGATTACAAGGGAAAAGAAGACCAATTTGTGAGTCGCAACAACGCATGGACGGCAGAGCAACTAGCAGTCAAGGAGAGTAAGGTTCTATGTGCTCTAGGGTTCTTCAGTTTTACTGCCTTGATTGACATAAAACCAGATCCCGGAGCAGTTTACATCCATTCTGCCAGCGAGCCATATAATGAAGAGCAGGTCATAGACCAGAAACGAATAGACAACTGGGTAGAGCATTTTGGAATGAACAAGTTTCAAAGCCATTGTTCTGGACATGCGAGAGGAAGCGACTTGATTAATGCTGTGTCTGAAATTAAAGCCGACATGCTGTTTCCGATACACACGGAACATCCGGAAGCTTACAAAGGAAAAGTGCCGAAAATCACGATTGTTAAAGAAGGAATGAAGTATGATATTTGAATTGAAATCAATACTTGCCTTTCAATTCCCTTTGAAGATGATTTTTTGAAGGTTGGTATTCCAACTCGAATCAGCGTTCTTAATAATTTCAAAAAACAGTCCTCGGCTTACTAGTTTTCTACCAACATTTAGCATAATGTTGTTTGATACCCGAATTCCGTTTTCCCAATCTTCTATTTTATGCAAAATGTTGAATTCTATTCTGTATTTCCATATAGAACGTTTGAAAAATTTCTCATCTGGCCAAAATATGGTTTCATCAATAGTTTTTTTCTTTATTTTACCAAAACCTACAATTCTTTTAATGGGAGAAGTTACATAGAATCCTACAAAATCTCCTATCTTGATTGTATTCCATAATCCTTTGCTAGTTTCTGAAAATCCCCACAAGTTTTCTTCAAAAGATTTCCGCCAAGTTCCTTCATCGCCCACTAAAAGATAATAGCGTGTTTCTTGTTCCAATTCTTTGTTAAATCTCCTGTGTATTAATCATTGGAAGTTATATCGGTGTTATTTAATGAACTTCCAATAATTTTTCTCTCATTATTATCTATTCCAAACAATGTGTAAACAATTTCATCTACTTCTTTATCTTTTTTCTCTATGTCGGACACAATCGATGTAATTTCGTTCTTGTATTTGGTGAAATATTTTTCCCATTCATCTAGTTTAGTCAAAGGGATAGTTACTTTGCTTAGCTTTTTAATTCCTAGCAGGAAATCATTAGAACTCAAGTTCCAGAATTTATGTAATCGCCTTGGTATGTCTTCTACTCCAAATTCATTTTTTATTCTATTGAGAAATGTTTTTCTTTTTTCAAGATATTGATTATGGAGATTTAACAAAGAATTGACTGAATTATCAATCGTTTGACGAATAGATTCAGAAGCCTGTGGTATAGGAAATTTGTTTACATATTGCTTTCCATATTCATAAAACTCACCACGGACATATGGACATATTGATTTTGAATAAAACGCTATAACGGATGAGTTCAAAATACCTAGTAAATATTTGTCATCTGTAGGCAATATGTAAGACTTGGGATTCAAGTAAAAATTGTTTGTATCAAATGTAAATTGTGGTCTCTTCCCAAAATGTGCATAAATTATCTTTGGCCTTAAAAAATCATTATAGTATGTACATGTGCGTAATTCATACCACTCTCCCTTGTCCTTGATATCCGTTCTTTCACCGAGTTCCTTTTTGAATTGTTTAAGATAATTCAAAATAGCAGGATATTTTTCTATATCCGTGCCCTTCTTTACTAAAATTATGTACTTATTTTCCCAGTCATATGTATATCTCTTAATTTGTTTTCCAATTAAAAATGGTTTAATGATTTCTTTAGAGGAAGCAGATTCCTTTTCTAACTCTGCCTTTTTCTTTTCGCTAATTACAAATGCCTCGTCTAGCCCAGTCTTAAGTCCAAAGTTTATTTTTTCCTTGCAATATTCAACTAACGGAACTCCTCCGGCTTTGATTTTAGTATAAAGAAGTTTTGACTGTGGATTATCGAAATCCCATGAACCGTCAGTTAGATATGTCTGCTGTAATTTAAAACTGGATTTTTCAACTTGTTTATCAAAATCTGCAAATTCCAATGAATCGATTTTCGAAACTAAAATGTTATTATTAGTTGGAGGAATTTTTTTAATAAGGAGGATGCATGGATATGTTGTTGCATCTTGAAATACCGGAAGATCACCAAAATCAAGAAATTGTAATATTTTGAATTTGACCAAGAAATTTCTAAGGTTTTCACCGTATGTTGATTTGGACCACTTATTCGAGACAATAACGCCAAAATATCCATTCTCCTTCGAGTTTATTATTCCTCTTTCTAAGAAGTACACGTACAAATCGGCCGTACCTGCATAACTCTGATAATTTTTCTCAAAGTAAGGCTTGAACGCAGTTAATCTTTCCTGTCGAACGTATGGTGGGTTTCCAATGACTATGTCAAATCCTCCTTTATCAAAGATTTCTTTGAATTCAGATTTCCAATCGAATGCTCTACTATCAACACTTTTGTCACTTACTAAGCTGTTTCCAATCTTAATGTTTTGAGACAAGTCAATCAATTTTCTATTCCCAGTTGCTATTTTCAAAAACAAACTGAGTTTCGTAATCTCAGCAGATTCTTCGTTTATGTCTACACCAAAAATGTTTTTTTCAATAATTTTTCTCGCCTCGTCTTCCTCATGCCATTTTACAAGCGTGAACTGTTCAGTAAGCCCTGATTTTTTGCCTTTCTTAAAAAACGTGTATTTCCCACCAGCTTCTTTGTAAGCCTGAATTTCTTTGTGTATTTCAAGCAGAATATCGACTGCCTTTAACAGAAATGCGCCACTACCGCAAGCTGGATCAAGTATTTTTATTTCTCTAAACTTTTTCTCTAATTCTTCAATATTTTCAGAGTATTCTTTGATAAGTTCGATAACAGTAGTAGAACCATTTTTTGAAAGATATGGTATAATTGTATTTCTACAAATATAATCAGTTACAAACTCTGGAGTATAGAAAATTCCCTCTCTTTTTCGTTTGGAAACCTCTTCGCCTTTCAGCTCTTCTAAATCTGTTAAAGATTGCTCAAAGATGTGGCCTAATATATTGACATTAAGTTCAGTTACGAAATTAAACGAGTCCATAGCTAACAAATTAGAAATGATCGGATTCAATTTACCACGATATGCATTGACAACCTTTTCAGAGAACTCGTCAAGTTTGACTTCTTTCTTTAACTCAGAATACTGATAAACTTCTTTGAAAAAATTATGATCACGAAGGTCTTTGAAGTAAACTGTTGATGGTATCTTGTCATGAAACACACCGCCGTTAAATCCAAAGATATGTGTGGGTATTTCAGCTCCTTTGTCAAGGCTCTCAAAAAGCCCAATAATGGTTTCTGAGGCATATTTGGAATGTTCAGTTACAGGCATTGCTTCAAGAACCTTGAGCATTCTATCGGCAAACAAACGTCTGTTTAGCTTATCGGTATCTTCTGCAAAGAAAATGAATATCAAACGATTTAGGAAAAGTTGAGCGAAATGTATGGCTTCTTGTCTTGAAACACCATTAATCTCAAATTCTTTTATCAACATCAATCGAGTTTCATGGAAAAGCTTGTAGAATTCTTTGGTGAATTCTCTTTCTTCTATGATAGAGGCATTATAGAGACTTTCTACAAATCTCTTTTCAATTATGCTCTCTCGGGAAAAAATTGAGATAAACTCTCGTAACTTATCATCATTATTTTTTATTTCTATAAAATCAATAAAATGATATTTTGAAGTTCCTTTGCTCTTGTCGATAAGAACAAAGTCCCTGTAGTTCGTGGTGACTCCATAGTCTAGGTTTAAACTTCCCATGTAATCCCATGTTTGTTTTACTGGAGTGGAATGTTCTTTTTTGTCTCTGTATTGAAGTGCAAAGAGGTCTTTTGTATCAGTTCCTTTTGCTTCAAAACAGACCACTTTTCTGCCTTCTTTATTTGTAAAAGTAAATTCGACGTTTCCTTCTTCATAACCCATTTCTTCCTTTACTGGATATCCAAGAAGGTCTTTTAGAATGATTAATGCAAATTTGAAATAATTTTGTTTCTCCTTTTCCAGTTTACCGCTTTCTAAAAGCTCTAACCATTCTTTGGCTGCCTTTCTTTGAGAAGAAGTTATGGTTATGCCAGAACACATTTTTTTGATCGTTTTAAGATTGAAAAGTGCGTGTGTGGCGTCTCTCATTTAGTTCATTTTTAGTTCTGAAACTAGATATAGATAAAGTTCTTACAACAAACCCATAGTCATAACTTAAATTGATTTTACTTCCCTAAAATGACGAAAATTACATCACTGTTCAATTTCCCCCAGTTTCAGATAATTCTTTAAAGCCCTAATTACACGAGAAAGATACCAATCTCTACTTCTCTACTGCCTTTTTCCCATATTCTACCTCCCCAGATAGTAGTCGTACCTTCCGTTGACTAGCTGAACTCTCAGGTAATAGATCTGTTCCGTGTCTAAGCGGTTCCGATCCGCAAAGGAGCGTATGTCTGATTCTAAGGAAAGCTCTTTCATGCGAAACGTGTTGTAGGCAGACAGAAAGTCCTCCTGTATCACCGAAGGGATGTAGTCTCTTGCCAGTGCCAATCTTGCATTTGCCAATTCCTTTGCCTTTTCATAGATTCTCGTTTTTTGTTTGTCAACAGGCTCAGGCATTTGACCAAAAATTCCTCCTGCCAGTCTCACACTTTGTTTGTCGATGTGTTCCCTCAGAACCTGCGTTATGTACCTGCTCTGGTTTCTAATGCTCCCTGTAGTTGCTATTACCACCCTATTCACATCACGTGGCAACGCTGGGTCGAAAACCGTACGGAAGGTCATTTTAGGGGATTTTTCCCCATCTCTGGAGACACCACCCATCAGATTTTATGCAAATTCAAGGGTTTAAAGGGAACTTTTGCCAGCAAAGCAAAATTCCTTTGCCAGCATTCTATCTGTTTTATCAATAGTTTTCAGCATTAGTTCAACAGAAATATGGAAATGAAATTCGAGACAAAATCCGAGCCGTCATGGTTTGCAAAATGGCAAAGACGGATGATGAAATGGCTCATCAAGCAAACTCTTCGTCTGATTTACTTTTTGATAATACTCTTACTGATAGTCATTGTCTTCACATTTCTGATAACTCATTTGAGCTGGGAAAAGATTCTCAGATTTTTTTTGGAAGGCGGACGGTTGGCGACAGAAAGGTTTCTCGCTATTTTCAACACGACTCAAGGTGTGTAAATGGAAAATGACAACGAGGCAGAAAGAAAAAAGAAATTTGCTTTCAAAAATAGCCCATATTGTTCAGTGTGTGGCATCCAGATATTTTCCGACTCAATAAGATGCCCTGACTGCGGAAGGCTTTGCTGCCCCAACTGCTTTGTAGAATTTGAAGACAAAGAAATCGATGTCAGGCAGATGCTCTGCAAGTTCTGTCATCACAAA
>Ga0247727_10017660_pt1 | contig 11325 bp, 6 predicted proteins | sample WisWelCaveWW1625_FD_202498 | JGI IMG/M metagenome (GOLD analysis project Ga0247727, IMG submission 202498) | Biofilm microbial communities from Wishing Well Cave, Virginia, United States - WW16-25 | ecosystem: Environmental > Aquatic > Deep subsurface > Groundwater > Cave microbial mat | place...
CTGATTTCATAGGACGCGGTTGGCATGTCGTGATTATACATGCTACAATTTACCCATGCATCGCGTCGTCCCAGAGATCATCGTCGAGAATTATCGCGCCGCTCGTTATCGCGGGGAGTTCCCGGCGGTGGGAATGTTTTTGGATTTGACCGGTTTCTCCAGCATGACCGACACGCTCATGCAGCGCGGACAGCACGGGGCTGAAGTGCTGGCGAACCTGATGCACGGCGTTTTCGATCCGCTGGTTGAAAATATTTTTAATTACGGCGGCAAGATCGTCAGTTTTGCGGGCGACGGCATCATGGCTTTATTTCCCATTGAAGACGATGAAAAAACGACGGCGATGCGCGCGCTCGCTTCGGCATGGATGATCCAACATAAACTTTTGGAGGACCCCGAGCGGCAAACCGTATACGGCAACTTTCGTTTCTCGGTAAAAATCGGCATGGCGTTGGGCGGCGTTTCCTGGGGGATCATGCGCTCGGACGATGAAACAAAGGCGATGTATTTCTTTCGCGGTTCCGCGGTGGACGATTCGGCCAGGGCGGAACAGGGCGCGCGCGCCGGCGAGATCAGGCTGACGGGCGGAATTTACGCGCTCTTGAGAAATGAAATTGACTCTTCGCCTTCCGCCTCCTTCCGCAGTTTGAACGGGTTCCGTCGGGAATTGCCCGATCCGGCCCCGGACGATTTTCCCCCCGTTGATTTGGAAACGTCGAAACTTTTCATGCCCGAGGAGGTGATCTCGCAGAACATGCGCGGCGAATTCAGGCAGGTCGTGAACCTGTTTATGCGCTTTCCCGATCTGTCTTACGAGAAATTGCAGGCTTTCATGCAGATCGTTTTTGAACTGCATGAGAAATACGGCGGTCTCGTTAACCGGCTGGACTTCGGCGACAAGGGCTGTAACATGCTGATCCTGTGGGGCGCGCCCATCGCGCATGAAAACGATATCGGGCGGGCGTTGAATTTTGTTTTGGATTTAAAGTCGCGGGTTGATTTTCGTATTACAGCGGGCGTCACCTATTACGTGGCGCACGCTGGATATCTGGGAAGCGCCATGTGCGAAGATTACACCTGTTATGGCTGGGGCGTGAACCTGGCTTCGCGGTTAATGATTTCCGCGCCCGACGGCAGTATCTGGATTGACGAACGCATCGCGCGGCGGGTTAAGAATCGGTTTGAGTTCCAGTTTTACGGTTCGCAATATTTCAAAGGGTTTGCCGCCGGGCAGAAGGTATTTGTCCTGACGGGACGCAAGTTGCAGGAGTTGTTTCATCAGGGCGAATTTGTCGGGCGCGAGGCGGAACTGCCGCGCCTGATTGATTTCATCCGGCCTTTGTGGCGGGGGAAGTTTGCGGGCCTGATGATGATCTGGGGCGACGCGGGGATTGGCAAAAGCTGTCTGGTCTATGAAGCGCGGGAATCGCTGTTGCATGGCAGGCGTGTGTTATGGGCGCTTTGTCATTCCGATCAGATATTGCGCCATTCGTTCAATCCATTCCGCTACTGGCTGATCCGTTATTTTGGCGTTGACTCCAGCATGGATGATTCGACTCAGAAGCGGATGTTCGACGCGAAACTCGATCAACTGATCGGGGATACGCCCGATCCCAGCCTCTCCGCCGAACTCGATCGAGTCCGTTCCGCGCTTGGCAACCTGCTGGATCTGCATTGGTCTGATTCCCTGTACGAGCGCTTGGACGCCGAAGGGCGTTATAACAATACATTGAACGCCTTGATCGCCCTGATCAAGGCGGAGAGTCTTCGACAGCCGGTTGCGCTTTTCCTGGAGGACGCGCAATTTCTGGATGAAGACTCGCGGGCGTTCCTGCCGCGCTTGAAGAACGCGCTGACCGCGGGCAACGTTGATTATCCCGTCGCCATCCTTGTTTCATCGCGGCGAACCGGCATTGAAACCGCGCTGGACGAGTCGTTGATCGATCAATCCATTGATCTGGGGCCGCTTTCCACGCAGGCGCTTTTTGATCTGGCGGAGATTTACCTGGGCGGGAAAGTTTCGCCCGATCTGGTGCGCGTGATCGAGTCGCGCTCCGAAGGCAACCCTTATTTTGCCGAACAGATTTTGATCCATTTGCAGGAAGAAAGTTTGCTGGAGATGAGCGAGAGGGGCTGGCAGATCACGCGCCGCTTGAAGGAGACTTCGCTGCCCGCCGATATTCGCGCTTTGCTGGTGGCGCGCCTGGATCAACTACCGCGCAATGTACGGGATGTGATCCTGACCGCGTCCGTGTTGGGACGTGAATTCGAAGCGCGCGCGCTTGCCGAGATGTTGAAGAGCCGTGATGTTGCAGAATAACGATAAGCTTGCCGATGAACTGGGCGAAGCCGAACGGGCGAATATCTGGTCGGCAGTCAGTCCATTTCGCTATTTATTTACGCATGGGCTCTTGCGCGACGCCGCATACGCGATGCAGATGCGCGCCCGGCGCATGGAGTTACACGCCAGCGCCCTGGAAGCGTTGGAGAATATATATGTTGGGGAGGAGGAGCATCACTACGGCGAACTGGCGTATCATGCCGAACGCGCCATCCTGAGCGACAAGGCATTGCATTATTTACGCCATGCAGGCAAAGCCGCCGCAGACTCATATCAAAACCGCCAGGCAGTGGATTACTACACCCGCGCCCTCGCGTTCGTCGCTCCTGAGGATTTGGCGACCCAATATGATCTGCTGGCGGAACGCGTCGAATTATTTTCCCGCATGGGCAAGCGCGACCTGCAATGGAAGGATTTAAGCGCGCTCGAACGCTGGGCGGAAGACCTTGGCGATGCGGATCGTATTGCGAAGGTTTTGATGCTGCGCGCATCATATTACTTTGTAACCGGCGATTACCTGAATTCGATTGATTGCGCCCAACGGGCCGGGATGTATCCCGCGTCTGCGGCGGATACTGAACTGGCTCTCTATACCCAACTGGTCTGGTCGCAAGCGTTACTTCGGCTGGGGCGATTAGACGAAGCCATGCAGCGCGCGTATGAAGCATTGACCGGCGATCGGCTTGTGATTAACCGGAAAGGGGAGTTCAAGGCGCTGGCTGTCATGGGGCTGATTGCTTTGGAGCAAAAAGAGCCAGCCGCCGCCCAGAAATATCTGATTGAAGCTTTGGAGATTGCCCGTGAAGTCAATGACCCCGGTTTCCAGGCCAGGGCTTTGAATAATCTTGCCCTGTCGGAAGGTTCTGTACATGGGAATTACGCGCTTGCCCGCGAATATTATGAACAATCATACAAGATTGCCCGTGAAATCGGCGATCGCATGGCTGAAAGTTTTACTCTTGGCAACCTGGGTTTTGTCGCCGGTATGCAGGGAGATTTTGTTGCGGCGCGCTCGTATCATGAACAAGCCTTGTTTGTCGCCCGCGAGATCAGCAACCGCTACCATGAAACATACACGCTCATCAATCTAAGCGCGGTGGCGGGAATCCAAAACGAAGCGGCATCCGCTTTGCAATACGCCGGACAGGCTTTGGAACTTGCCAGAAAAATATCCGAACGCGCGGGCGAGGCATGGGGATTGCTTTATATGGGGCATGCATATTTGCTGCAAAATGAATTTCATCTGGCGCAAGCCGCATATCTTAAGTCCCTTGAAATTCGAAATGAATTGGATCAACCCTCCCTTGCGATGGAGCCGATTGCCGGGCTGGTAGAGACTTATTTACGGACGAACGATCTTGAACCTGCGTCGCATGAAGCGGAAAAAATACTAAACTTCCTTGAGAGCGGTTCGGCGCTGGACGGCGCGGATGAACCGTTGCGCGTGTATTACGCCTGTTATCTGTTTCTTGAAAAAAACCAAGACCCGCGTTCCAAACAGATCTTGCAGTCTGCGATGAATCTGTTGGAGTCGCAGGTCTCAAAGTTTAGCAATGATGCCGCCCGCAAACGCTACATTGAAAATATTCCGTGGCGCCGCGCGTTGCGGGATGCGGCGCAGGCTTTTTTGCCGCCTTAGACTGAGCCTCCGATGCCGGGGTCGCCGTCGGTCAATTCAATGGTGTCGTTTACGATATCGCCGGTAAAAACATACGGCTTGCCATTGTTTGTGTTGCCGTCAATAATCACCAGTTTTCTGGCCGGTCTCAACGCTGACAGCCCCGCGATGGTGACTTTATAACTTTGATTGATATACTGCCCGTTTTTCTTGATTGCAAAGTTATTGAACCACTGAATGCCTGTGCCGTCCTCCAGGGTTGCGGGCAGGCCGTCAACGCTGAGTTTGTCCACCTCATAATCGCCGTCTTCCAATATCTCAACATCCGCGTCAATTTCTGTGGCTTTGTCTTTCTTGATCTTGAATTTCCTGTTACTGTCTTTTTGAACCTTGCCGGGAATTACAACCTTATTTGCCATCGTCCTCTCCTTTTGAGTTGGTGAATTTATTATACCCGCGAACCTATGAAGTATATCCTGTTCAACAAACCCTTTGGCGTTCTCTCGCAGTTTACCGACGAAGGCACGGGACATCCCACGCTCAAACGTTACATCAACGTTCCCGATGTGTACGCGGCTGGGCGATTGGATCGCGACAGCGAAGGTCTCTTGTTGCTTACCGACGATGGACCTCTGATCAAAAAATTAACCGACCCAAAACACCGCATCGAAAAGACATACTGGGTAATGGTGGAAGGCGATCCGACTCTGGATAAATTGGATCGACTTGCACGCGGGATTCAACTCAAAGACTACCGGACTCTCCCCACCAAAGCCCGCCTCATTTCGACTGGGCTCAACGCAAGCATTCCTGACCTTGGCCTGCCTCCGCGACCCAAACCCGTGACTCCGCACGGACCCACCGCGTGGATCGAGATCAAACTGCGCGAGGGCAGGAAACGCCAGATCAGGCACATGACCGCGGCAGTGGGGTTGTTCACCCTGCGCCTCGTCCGCGTGGCGATTGGCGGAATCACGATTGACGGTTTGAACGTCGGCGAATGGCGCGAGTTAACGCCGAAGGAAATTCAGTCGTTGAAAAACGCAGACCCTAAAGGTTTTTAAAACCTTTAGGGTCTCTCCATGTATAATCATCTCATGCTCAAACAAATCGAATACCTGGTTGCCGCGCTTTCAATTCTGCTCGCGTTGAATTCAACAACCCTTACGCGCGCGCAAACCGTGTACAGCCCAAGCCTTGAAAGCGACGCCTTTGATTTGATCAACGCCGTCAACGCGTTGCGCGCTGCGTATGGACTCCCCGCGTACAGCGTCAACTCGATTTTGATGTTCACCGCGCAAAACCAGGCGGACTTTATGGCGGCGACGGGAAATGTCACTCACTCCGGCCCCGGCGGCTCGACCCTCACCCAGCGTTTGCTCGCCGCGGGTTATCCACTGGCTGGGGATTTATCGTTGGGCGGGTTTCGGGCGGAGAACATTACTTCGGGCGGTACCGGCATGTCCGCGCAGGATGCGGTGGATGGCTGGATGGGAGACGCTCCACACCAAAACACGATGCTTTCTTCCAACCTGACGGAGATCGGCGCGGGCGTGGCGGTTGCAAATGGACGCGTATATTACGTGATTGATTGCGCGCGACCCACGGACAGCGGCGCGCTTCCAGCGTTGACCCAGGCCGCGGGAGGCGGATCAGCCGTCCCTGCGGTAGAGGCGGTGATCATCCCGGTTGTCGTCAACACGCCAGATACCTATGGGGACGTGATCCACGAAGTCAGGTCCGGTCAGTCATTGTGGGCGATTGCCATTGCGTACGGAGTCAAAATAGACGACATCAAACGCTTGAATAATCTGTCCGGCAACGATATTTATCCGGGGGATAAGTTGTTGATCAAGAAGGATGTCGCGCCGACGCCCTTGCCGCCGTTGGAAACGATAACGCCCGCGCCGACTGTCACTGCAACTCCGTCCGCGACTATTACGCCAACGCTTGTTTCCACGGCAACGCCGACTCCTGTATCTGTAAAATCCCAGAACAACGACGCCGTCTTGATCGCCGCGCTTGCCATTATCGCGCTCGCCATTTTGGGCGGCGGGATATTTGCGCGGCTGGGGTCGAGAAAAGAGCCGCGCTAAAACTGGATGAACGTCACGATAAACTGAATTTCGTTTTTCGGCGTAGGTCGGATTTCCCAATGCGGCCTACATTTGACGACACAGCACGGCAAATCCCAAAGACCCAAGAAAGTAGCGTTTGAAACAATACTTATTGCGATGAGGGCCGCCAAACCGGGGAAAACTCCTTTGCGGCGTTATTTGTCAACCGAGTCTCGTTGGTCCCATCGGCTCTTATCGCGTATATCTCGACGTTGCCGTCGCGGTCTGAAAGAAAAGCCAATCTGCCGCCGCCCGGCGCCCAAACCGGGGAGTTATCGGCGGCGGCGTTATTGGTTACCCTGATCTGATTACCGCCATCGGCGTTCATCACGTAGATTTCAGGGTTGCCGTCGCGGTTGGAAAGAAAAGCCAACCTGCCGCCGCCCGGCGCCCAAACCGGGGAATTATCGGCGGCGGCGTTATTTGTCAGCCGGACCTGATTACCGCCGTCGGCGTTCATCACGTAGATCTCAAGGTTGCCGTCGCGGTCCGAGGAAAATGCGATCTTGGCGCCATCCGGCGACCAAACCGGGAAGTTATCCGCGGCGGCGTTATTTGTTAACCTGACCTGGTTGGTCCCATCGGCGTTCATCACGTAGATCTCAAGGTTGCCGTCGCGGTTGGAAAGGAAGGCAATCCTATTGCCATCCGGCGACCACGCAGGCAGATCGTCCAGTGTGGCGTTATTTGTTAACCTGACCTGGTTGCCGCCATCGGCGTTCATCACGTAGATTTCAAGGTTGCCGTCGCGGTTGGAAAGAAAGGCGATCCTGCCGCCATTCGGAGACCAGACCGGCAAATCGTCAGCGGCGGCGTTATTTGTCAGCCTGACCTGGTTGGCCCCATCGGCGTTCATCACGTAGATTTCATTGTTGCCATCGCGGTTGGAATAAAAGGCAATCCTGGCGCCATCCGGCGACCAAACCGGTGAGTTATCGGCGGCGGCGTTATTCGTCAGCCTGACCTGCTCGCTACCGTCGGGGTTCATCACATAGATTTCATCGTTGCCATCGCGGTTGGAAGAAAATGCAATCTTCGCGGTTGACGATTGAGAAACGACAATCTTTACCCAGAACGTATTCTGTCCGCTGGAGCCAATCCCGAAGACGATATTGTCAGACGAGCGCAGGCGGAAATCAGCCTGATATGTTCCAGGCGCGGCAGGCGCTTTGAGCGTGACTGAAACGTCCACGGTCGCGCCCGGAGGAACATTCCCGGTCGTCAATGGAACGGTCGCGGGCGAGTCCATACGTTCGCCGCGCTCAAAGATGAGTACGTACCCGGATGTCCATGCGCATGTGCCGGCGTTTTTCAGCCGCCATGTTTTGGTGAATGAGGAGCCGGGCGCCACCGTCGCGCCATCCGGAATGGTCAGATCGCTCGCCAACTCAGCGCGGTTGCATGCGGTGGGGATCGGCTGTCCCGAGGGAATGGAGCCGCCCCACCCTGCCGAATTGATCGGTACCCTGAGTTTGACCCCGTTCGCGAGACCGACGCCTTTATTTGCCTCCATCAAAACGGCGACATCCGCGTTGTATTTCTGCGCGATGGAATTCCATGTGTCGCCGGACTGGGCGGTATAAAATGTGATGCAAGGCGGATTGTAGATCGTCCCGTTGCTCCCGATATTGGGAATGGTCAGCGTGTCTATGGGCCAGATCTTGTCCGGGTCAATTACCTGCAGATTCGCGTTCCTCACGGCGTTGAAATCCGCGCCGTAGCAACGCGTGATCTGGAGCATCCATTCGCCCTCTATCACTTTATGCGTGACGGTGGAACCGCGCGTAAGAGTAGATGAAGGCGTGTTTGTCGCGGCGCCGATGTAGGTCAACGTCACGCTGACGGGCTGGACGCTCCCCGCGCCTCCGCCGGATGCGGATGTGTTGAAGACCAATTGATTCACGCCGAGGTCGTTTTGTGAAGCGGTGTAGGTCGCTGTGCAGGTGAGGGTCTCATTCGCGGCCAGGATGGATGCGGCTCCGAGGCAATTGACCGTTCCCATGCGGTCATCCTTGACGACAAATTGAGCGGGACCCAATGTGGGGGCGCCTGTGTTTTTGATGGAATAGGTGAACGTGATGGCTTGCCCAGTCTGGCTGTACGATGTCGGATTGGCCGAACTGGTGAGCGTCAACACCGGGATTGGCGTCATTTGGACCACAGTGGCGACTGTATTCGAGTTGACGCCAGCCGCGCTGGCGGTCGCATTGTTCGTTACCGAGCCGTTATTCAAGTCTGCTTGTGTGATGTTGTAGGCGGACGTACAGGCGACGCTTTCGGCAATGTCGAGATTGTTATCCAGGTTGCCGACCGAATTTACCGCCACGCATGAGACAGTTGCCTTGTCGTCGGTAACAGTGACCGGTCCTACGAGAACCATACCTCCTGTGTTTGTCGCCACATACGCGTAGTTGATGGTCTGTCCCACCGTATTGAAGGTCGAGTTCGCGTTTTGCGCCTGCACCGTCAACCCCAGCGCGGGGAATTGCCCAACAACAGGGTTGACTGGGTTATCTGTATTCGCTGTCCTGCCGAGGTTGCAGGCATAGAGGATGGCTACAAGGATTAACCCCAAGCCGAAAAGACGTATATAGCGCATGGTCTACACATCCTTTTCTGATGAACTTGTGGTCGCGACTCGGTAGTTAGAGTATAGCGCTAAAGAGATGAAAACGAATGAGCCTGACGGACTATGGCATGGCTTTCTCAGCCCTTGTTGGCATAACCCCTAACTGCAGTGGTATAATCCTCGCTTATGAACCAGAAAGTCAAGTTTGTTATCTTTGATATTGATCAAGCCTCGGCCGCCTCGGCTTTGCGCGCAGCCCAAGCGTTTGGGATTGCTCTATGAACCTGTGATGGCGTGAGACTGAACTTTGACCTTCAAGTCCCGGACCTTCGGCAGGTTCGGGACTTTTTGCTTGGAGCCAATCTCCAATTCTCCCTGCGAAGCGTCCAGTCTCTATTGTATAATTCCCTCACCTCACACGGAGCCCTTGCAAATGAAAAAATTATCCGGCAACGAAATCCGCCAGACCTTTATAGACTTTTTCGTCGAACACGGTCATACCGCCGTGCCTTCGATGTCGCTCGTCCCCGGCGGCGACTCAACGCTTCTCTTCACCAACTCAGGCATGGTGCAGTTCAAGGACGTGTTCATCGGCACCGATAAAAAACCCTACAAACGCGCCGTCGACTCGCAGAAGTGCGTGCGCGTGGCGGGCAAACACAACGACCTCGAAGACGTGGGACGCGACGACACGCATCACACTTTCTTTGAAATGCTGGGCAACTGGTCGTTTGGCGATTACTACAAAAAGGAAGCCATCGCCTGGTCGTGGCAATTGCTGACCGATGTGTGGGGTTTGCCCAAGGACAAAATCTACGCCACTTGTTTTGAAGACGATCAGGGCAATGTCCCGCGCGACGATGAAGCCGCCGAAATCTGGAAACAACAACCCGGCTTCGATCCTTCGCACGTGATGTTCTTCGGGCGCAAGGATAATTTCTGGCAAATGGCGGATACGGGTCCCTGCGGTCCATGTTCTGAAATCTTCGTTGACCTCGGCGAGGAACGCGACAACTTGCGCGGCACGGATCACATCTGCGGCGTGAACGGTCAATGCGAGCGCTATCTTGAAATCTGGAATAACGTCTTCATTCAATACAATCTCTTTGAAGACGGCCGCCTTGAGCCTTTGCCGCAAAAACATGTGGACACAGGCATGGGCTTCGAGCGCATCGTCTCGGTATTGCAGGGCGTTGATTCCAATTACAAGACCGATCTCTTCACCGGCTCGCTGGATATCTTGCGAAGCCTCACGGGTCATGCTGAACAACAAATGCTCGATAACTTCACGCCGTATCGCGTCGTGTGCGATCATGTCCGTTCCGCGGCGTTCCTCATCGCGGATGGCGTCGTCCCCGGCAACGGCGGACGCAACTACGTGACGCGCATGATCATCCGCCGCGCGGCGCGCTTCGGCTCCAAGATCGGACTCAATGAGCCGTTCCTCGCCAAGGTCGCGCAGGCGGTAATTGACTATTATGGCGGCTTCTATCCCGAACTTCGCAAGAGTCAGACGGCGATCTTTGATAATTTGACGCGGGAGGAAATCCGCTTCGCGCGGACGGTGGAGGCTGGCACGGCCCATTTGGAGAATCTACTCTCCAATCTCCAATCCTCCAATTCTCGAATCCTCGATGGACATAAGGCTTTTGATCTTTACGCCACCTACGGACTCCCCTTCGAAATCTCCCGCGACATCGCGCGTGAACAAGGACTCGACATTGACGAAGCGGGTTTCAACGAAGCGAAGGAAGAGCATAGCAAAGCCTCCGGCGGCGGCAAAGCTATGGGCAAACTCGGCGGCGAAGACGCGGAATTCTTCGCGGGCATCTTGAAAGATTTGCAAAAGAAGGACAAGTTAGGAAAAGATGGCGTTGAGTATGATCCGTATACAGGTATACGCGTAGACAAGTATACAGGCCTGGAAGTGTTGGCGTTGATCGTGAACGGCGTATCCGTTGAGTCCGCGTCGTTGGATGATCAAGTCGAAGTCATCCTTCCGAAGACGGGCTTTTACATAGAGTCCGGCGGGCAGGTGGATGATACGGGATACATTCGCGCCCTCGCTCCTCACTCCTCTCCCGCTGGGAGAGGGGACGGAGGTGAGGGGGGTTGGGAAATTGAAGTATCAGGAATGCGCCGCCCTTCTGCTGGAGTCATCGTCCACATTGGCACAGTGATCTCCGGTCAGCCTAAAGTTGGCGACAAAGCGCTCGCCGAAGTGGATCTGACCCGCCGTCACGACATCATGCGTAACCACACCGCGACGCATCTGCTTCACAAGGCGCTTCACATTGTCCTTGGCGAACACGCGCGCCAGGCGGGATCGCTCGTCGCGCCGGATCGCCTGCGCTTCGATTTCAACCATCCCGAAGCGATGACGCCCGAACAGCTTGAGCGCGTCGAAAAGATTGTCAACGACGCGGTCGCGGCGGACATGGAAGTGTTCCCACACTTGAAATCGCGCGAAGACGCGGTTGCCGAGGGCGCGATGGCGTTGTTCGGCGAAAAGTATGGTGAGACTGTAAGAACGATTACGATTTCTCCAATTGGTTTTGATATGCCCACCGAAGATGCTGTAGTCCATCCAACTGCGGCAGTTGAACAAGAGCAAAAATATTCCTACGAATTATGCGGCGGCACGCATTTGGATCGCACTTCGGATGTCGGCGCGTTCCTC
>Ga0247727_10017661_pt1 | contig 11325 bp, 18 predicted proteins | sample WisWelCaveWW1625_FD_202498 | JGI IMG/M metagenome (GOLD analysis project Ga0247727, IMG submission 202498) | Biofilm microbial communities from Wishing Well Cave, Virginia, United States - WW16-25 | ecosystem: Environmental > Aquatic > Deep subsurface > Groundwater > Cave microbial mat | place...
GACACTCGTCGCTACAACCGCACGCGAATGCATTCCTCACTGGATTACCGCTCGCCCATTGACTACGAACGCATCGCCGTATGAGGATGACCACATGGGGTGTCAACCAAATCGGGTCAAGATCCCCGCTCCTCGCTCCGCTCGCCTGCGGCGGGTGAGCGGCAAGAGTCGTTAGGCCCGTGCGAGAGGAGGAGTACATTTGGCCGCGGTAGTCCTGATGACTCTCAGCGCCGGCATTCTTTTCGCGCTCGGTCTTCTCCATCTTGTCTACACTTTCTGGGGTCCCAAGCTCACACCTCGTGATGCCGCCTTAAGAATCAGAATGAGCGAGGTTTCGCCGGTCATTACTAAAGAAACGACCATGTGGCGGGTCTGGGTTGGTTTGAATGCTAGCCACAGCATGGGTGCAATCCTCTTCGGTCTGATTTACGGCTTTCTGGCAATTGTGCACCGCCAGCTGCTTTTCCAGTCGCCCTTTCTGCTCGTCGTTGGCCTTGCAATGCTCGGTGGCTTTTTTGCGCTCGGTAAGGTTTATTGGTTCAGTATTCCGTTCACTGGCATTGGCATTTCGTTGGCGTGTTATGGCGCAAGCATTGTCATGTCGCGTGCCTAACAACGCGCTCCACCGGACGCCCTGGCCTCGCGTTGCTCGGCCAGGGTTCCCTCGTTCGCTACTCTCACTCGGCGCCGGTGAGCGCGAGCGTTGGGCGGCGACGCGCTTCACCCCGCCGTCGATTTCGACGTGTCTCGTTCGACTACTGGTAAGGCCAGAGACCAGCCGTTCACAATCGACCGGTAGCCGGTCCCTTGGATGCACTTGAAAGGAGAACTGAGATGAGAAAGATCATCGCTGCGCTGCGGGTGTCGGTGGACGGCTTCATCAAGGGACCCAAGGGGGAAGTCGATTGGGTCGACACGTGGGAGGATCTCTTCGATCTGCTCCCCCAGATCGACACGTGCATCGTCGGTCGCGGGATGTATCCCGGTCACAAGCAGTACTGGAGCGCCATGCTGGTCAACCCCAAGGGCGCTTCGAAGGGCGAGATCGCATTCGCACATTTCACCGAAAGAACACCCCATATCGTCTTATCCAAAACGTTAGACAAGGTCACCTGGAAGAACACGCAGATCGTTCGAGACATCAGAGAGATCCGGCGAATGAAACAGCTGCCCGGCAAGGACATGTATGCTGTTGGCGGAGCCACGCTGGTCGGTAGCCTGATGAACCAGCGCTTGATCGACGAGCTCCGCCTGGTCGTGTACCCCATCGTCCTCGGTGGAGGAAAGGCGCTGTTCAAAGACGTTAACAAACGGCATGCGTTGAAGTTTGTTGGGGTCAAGCCGCTAGAGTCGGGCTTGGTCCGTCTGACTTACGGCACGTAATCCTTAGCATCTGCCTCAATCAATGAAACGCTGGAAGGCAGCGCCGCAAAGATTGGCCACAGTAGCGAAATCGCCCAACCAAACGCTCCAGCGGACGCGCCACACGACGGCGCGCCGCTGAGCTAATCGTTAGACGGGCTTTCTTCACGGTCGGGTACCCAAGCCTCGGCGCGCGATGTAGGATTGAAGGCAACAGACTCAGAGTTTGGGGCGGGTATGGTCCTTACAGTCGAGATCGAACAGGAAGAAGACGGGCGCTGGATTGCGGAAGTGCGCGAATTGCCCGGGGTTATGGTCTACGGGGACTCGACAGAGGAGGCCATGGCCAAGGCGAAGGCGCTTGCGCTTCGTGTGGTTGCAGACCGCCTTGAGCATGGAGAAGCCGGACCGGAACTTCTGAACATCTCGGTCAAAGCTGCATGACCCAGTGGACTAGCACACGAATCACGTACAGCGCGAACACGACTCCGTCACTCTTGCGGTTCGAACCCACCATTCGATATCCATCGGCGCCGGCCGCTGCGCGGGCGTTAGCCCGCCACTCGCTTCTACTCCACAGGTCCAGCAAAGGAGGTGCATCCATGCGCCCAAAGACCTAAACCATTTCCATGTCCGTTACTGACAATCATCGTGACGAATCATCTTGAGAAGGGAGAAATCCACCATGTCAACAGAAAGCAAAGCCCTTGGCAAGGGCACAAGCGCAGGTTGGGTCAAGTGGCTCGTTGTAACCCTTGTGCTTGGCATTGTTGCCTTCCTGGCAAGCCCTAATGCCCCGTTGGGCGGCTTCTGGGGTGCCCAGGCAGAAGGTCCCGCGCCGAGTGGTGCGCAGACATCGCTTTTCATCATCCTCGGCGCGATACAGTCCCTCGTGTTCGGGTTGGGGGTGGCCTTCCTCATCTTCGGTTTCCCCCTGGTGAACGCCATAAGACCTGCCAACCGGGGTTTAGGATTGGTGACGTATCTGGCAATTGCCTGGTCTCTTGTCAGTTGGTGGCCGCATAGTAACTTCCATCAGACGCTCAGCGCGGATAATATTGGCGGCCTACTCTCGATTGAGTATGGATTCCACGCGACCCTCATCATCGGCGGATTAGTTGTGGCCTACTTCTTCCTATCCAAGATGCGGCAGGAGCAAATGCAATCCCAGTGAACCGGCGCAAAGGGCGGGCTAACAAGCGCATGCAGCCGATCCGCTCCGCTCGCTCGCGGGCGGCTGATGCGCGCCGTTCGGCGCAACTGCGGGATCCTCCAGGAGGCAACGATGGACGTTGAGGAGGGTACTATCAGCGTCGATGGCCATCGCGTCTGGTATCGGCGCGTTGGCCGAGACGGTATCCCCCTGCTCGTCTTGCATGGCGGACCCGGGGCGGGCCATGATTATTTACAGCCTCTGGAAGGACTGGCGACGGGGCGCAGCGTCGTATTCTACGACCAGCTTGGCTGCGGCAGATCGGATCAGCCCGTCGACTGGTCGTTGTGGCGTATAGAGCGGTTCGTTGCCGAAGTCGGCCGGGTGCGGGATGCACTCGGGCTGAAGCTGATTCACCTCTTCGGCCGATCCTGGGGGGGGTTGGTTGGGCATCGAGTACATGCTGAGCAACCCGGGCGGTGTGGCGAGCCTGGTGCTGGCCAGCACCTCAGCAAGTATTCCGCAGTTTGTGGCCGAAAGCGGCCCGGCTGAAGGCGGCCTTACCGGCAGATGTGTATCGCACTCTGCAGCGCCATGAGGCCGCTGGGGACCTACACCATCCAGAGTATGAGGCCGCCGTTCTCGAGTTCTACCGGAGGCACGTCTGCCGCCTCGACCCGTGGCCCGAATGTCTTCAGCGGACCGTCCGCAACCTCGAAGGTAATGCCGTCTACGAGACGATGAACGGGCCGAATGAGTTCACGGTTGTGGGAAGTCTCAAGGACTGGGATCGGATCGATCGTCTCGGCGAGATCAAGGTTCCGACCTTGATCACGGTCGGACGCTACGACGAGATCACGCCGACCTGTGCGGAGACTCTGCGTCACGGCATTGCCCACGCTGAACTGCGACTCTTCCCGTACAGCTCTCACACGGCTCACCTGGAAGAGACGGACGCGTATCTCCGGATAGTCCAGGAGTTCTTAGCGCACGTCGAGGCGCGGAGCAGATCGGGATGAAGACGGTGAAGACAGGGGATCGCGGCTCTGTTGCCCTGTTGACGACCGATGGTGCGCCGAACAACGGCATCGAGCCGACGCGCTGAAGCGCGCGGCTCATGCCGAGCGTTAGACTGCAGAGCCTAACGGCAAGCCCAAAGAGGGGATTATTGTGACACAGGCAAAGATGAACTCAATACGGCACGTAGCCGTGTTCGTCGCCTTTGTTTGGCTTGTGTCTGGTGCCCAGATCACTTCCGCCCAAAGCAGAGTCAACCTCCTTTACGTAGGAATTCCTTCTTTGCAGATCCCCCTTTCAATTGGCCAAGAACAAGGACTCTTCACAAAACGCGGCGTCGAGGTGCGACTAGTCTTTGTCCCTGGGGCTGACGTCCCTCGTCTAACGGGAGAGAACCCATTTGGGTTCATTGGAGCGCCGGCCGCCCTTCTGGGGGCTGCAGGAGGAACAGACCTAAGGATTCTCGGCTCCTTCAACACTGCCCGTCTTTCTGGCCACGTGGTTGCAAGGCCCGACATCAAGACGCCTGCAGAGTTACGCGGGAAGCGCTTTGGCGTCCGCGCCCTTGGCGCAGCTCTATGGATACACACCGTTCTCGCGCTGGAGCACCTGGGGCTAGACCCGAGACGGGACAACCTCAGTTTTCTACCGATCGGGGATCCGACTCAGATAGTTCGGGCGCTAGAGGCGGGAACTATTGACGCGGCACTTCTCTCCCCAGCGCAAAGTCGTCAGCGTGGAGCGCGAAGTAACGATGTCATCCTTGGGCGCTGAGGAGCCGTCCAACGGCCGCAGATGGAACAGTCGTATGCCGATTGGTTTGATCCAGGGGCGACAGTAAGGAGGATCAACCGTGCAAGAGGGATACCTGGACTACTCAGGACGCGATGATCTGCTCAGCGGCGGTGTGAAGTTGATCCCCGTGAACACGCCGAAGGGGACCTTCCGCGTGTGGACCAAGCGCATCGGGAACAACCCGACCGTCAGGCTGCTTCTCCTCCATGGCGGACCGGGTGCCACCCATGAGTACCTTGAGGCTTTTGACAGCTACTTCCCTGTCGCCGGCGTCGAGTACTACTACTACGACCAACTTGGCTCCTACTACAGCGACCAGCCGGACGCACCGGAGTTGTGGGAGCTGGAGCGTTTTGTGGAGGAAGTTGAGCAAGTCCGCCAAGCACTCGGGCTCGACCGAAAGAATTTCTACCTTTATGGACATTCGTGGGGTGGACTGCTCGCCATTGAATATGCGCTCAAGTATCAGCAGCACCTCAAAGGTCTCATCATCTCCAACATGATGGCCAGCGGCCCGGCTTATAACGAGTACGCGACCAAGGTGCTGATGCCGGCGATGGATCAAGAGGTGCTCGCCGAGATCAAGAGCCTGGAAGCTGCAGAGGACTACGAGAATCCGCGCTACATGGAGCTTCTGATTCAGCATCATTACGTCCGCCACATCCTGCGCAAGGCACACGACCAATGGCCGGATCCGGTGCACCGCGCCTTCAAGCATCTCAATCCGAAGGTGTACATTCCGATGCAAGGGCCGAGCGAGCTCGGTGCAGGCGGCATGTTGGCTCTCTGGGATCGCGCGGCCGATCTGGGGAGGATTTCGGTGCCGACCCTGGTGGTCGGCGCTCGGTACGACACGATGGACCCAGCGCACATGGAATGGATGGCGAGCCAAGTCAAGAAGGGACGCTACTTGTTCTGCCCGCAGGGGAGCCACCTGGCGCTGTACGACGATCCGGAAGTCTACTTTCGCGGCCTCACGCAGTTCATTCGCGACGTCGACCAGGCGCGCTTTTGAACTGGCGGTCAAACCAGCTGAAGAAGCTGACGTCGTCCACCTCGAAAGCGACCTCGTAGGGCTGGCTTTGTGCGGCGATGGGCGTAAGGGGGCGCCCAGACAGCCCTGTCAGGAACCGGGTTCCTCAGCCGTTCGCAGGGTGCTGGGAATGAACTCATCGTTTGGCAGGACCCATGGGCCGTGGGAGGGAACGGCACCCTCACCGGTGCGTTACCATGCTTCCTCGACGGGTGTGAGGCGTTTGAGTATGAGTGTCTACAATGCTGTTCTGACGAACATCGCCGTGAGGGAGTTCACGCAAGAGCCTCTCAAAGACGCGCACCTGGTCCAGATTCTCGACGCCGCCCGACTTTGCCAGAGCGGTAAGAATCTGCAGCCGTGGTACTTTATCCTAGTCCGAGATAGGAGCACACTCGATGCACTCGCGGAACTGATGAAAGGCGACATAGATGAAGAGATCATGAAGAGATCTCATACAGCCATCGTGATCATCTCGGATCCTCAAAGTGAGTTTGACGTGGTCGACGCGGGAAGAGCAGCACAGAACATGACTCTTGTCGCCTGGGAGCTCGGTATCGGATCAGTGTTCATCTCTGGGCCTGAACCTCCCGAACGTGTACCATACCGCAAAAAGGCGAAGCAGGTTCTTGGGATCCCCGCCCATCTCAATCTCGTTGACTTGATTGTCTTTGGGTATCCAAAGCACAGGCGAATGGTCACGCGGAAGAATCGAAAGGCACTGGAAGACATTGTCTTCGAGGGGAGATTTGGACATCCGACTACACTGAAGACCAGTTGAACGGTCGGCGTAGCGAATAATGAAGTCCTCGTGGTTTTCGTCGCTGCTGGCCCGCATCGGGCAGAGCCCGAATGAAGCAGAAGAGGAACGCCTGCTGCACGCTGTCGGCGTCGTCAGTCTGCTTGTGGGCGGGACGTTCGTCTTGTTGTTGTGCGGGCTCTATTGGATCTTCGATGAGGTCTTGGCTGCCATCGGGCGTAAAGAGTGTGAAAGGCAAGGGGGAGATGAGAGTCTGGTTTGTGCTTGGGCCAAGGGTAAGCCACACGGCTAGCCAGCCATTTTGACTCGACGTGAGAGTCGCTACCTGGAACGTGAACGGAATTCGTGCCCGCGCGGCGCAGCTCGGCGAATGGGTCGGGCGCGACCGGCCCGACATCCTGTGCCTTCAGGAGCTGAAGGCACAGGCGGCCCAGATTCCACCGGAGTGCAGGCTGCCTGACTACCACACGTACTGGCACTGTCTCAAGGGCTATTCAGGCGTGTCGTTGCACATCCGCCGGGACTTGGTTCCGGAGGCTCCCATTTTCAGCCATCCCGCCTTCGACATGGAGTCGCGGATCGTGCAGGCGGAGTTGGGCGATCTGATCGTAGCGTCGGCGTATGTGCCGAACGGTGGCAAAGACTATGCCGCGAAACTCGCATTCCTGAATGCACTGACGAACTGGGTCCGGCAGCTCCACGCCGTTGGCCGTCAGCTCGTACTCTGCGGTGACATGAACATCGCGCGCACCGAGATGGACGTACACTCCAAGGAGCGGAAGCCGAACGCGATCGGCCAGCGGCCCGAGGAGCGCGCGCTCTTCGAGATCCTGCTGGGCGACCAGCTTGTAGACCTTGGGCGCGCCTTCGATCCGGACAACGCCGGCCTCTTCACCTGGTGGGCGCCCTGGCGGAACCTTCGTGCCCGCAACATCGGCTGGCGGCTGGACTACGTACTCGCCGTGCCAGCAGTCGCTGCCCGCGCGTCGGACTGCGTGGTGCTGACCGAGGTGGGGACCAGCGACCACGCTCCAGTCGTCTTGATACTAGACTGAGGCGAAACGTACGGTCTGCGACAGGAGCTCACGCGATGCTGCCGACGCGATTCACCCGGCTAGTCGGATGCGACGTGCCGATCCAGCAAGCCGGTATGGGCGCAGCGGCACCACCGGAGCTCGTGGCTGCGGTATCCGAAGCCGGCGCGTTTGGCATGCTGGGCACGGCGCGCGCGGGTCTGAACGCCGTGACGTTCGCTAGGTTGCTCGAGCGGACGCGACAGCTCACCACCCGCCCCTTCGGGGTGAACTTCATCATGCGGCCGGGGAGCGTCGCGGCGGCGTCCCCACGTGAACACATCGAGCAAGCGGCGAAGGTCGGCAGGGTTGTCGAGTTCTTCTACACCGAACCGAGTGCCGAGTTCGTGCGGATCGTCCACGACCACGGTGCACTGGTGTCGTGGCAGGTGGGGTCACGCGAGGAAGCGCTGGCGGCGTCCGATGTCGGCTGCGATCTTATCGTTGCGCAGGGCATCGAGGCGGGTGGGCATGTCCGCGGCACGATCGGCGTGCTGAGCCTGCTCTCGGAGGTGCTCGACGCGGTGCCGCGTGTCCCGGTCCTGGCGGCCGGGGGCATCGGGACCGGCCGGGCGATGGCGGCGGCGCTCGCGGCAGGTGCAGACGGCGTGCGTGTTGGGACGCGCTTCGTCGCGACGGAGGAAGCCGGCGTCCATCCAATCTACGCCAGAGCACTCGTCGCCGCCCGCGCCCAAGATAGCGTTTACGGGCGCACGTTCCACGTGGGCTGGCCGGAAGCGCCGCATCGCGCCCTCCGCAGCGCGATCGATGCCGCGGAGGCGTTCCCCGGTGAGATCGTGGGGAAGGTCGTGGGCCTCGACGGAACCGAGGTGGCCGTTCCGCGGTTCGGGTCCAGGGTTCCCGATCGCACCGCCACCGGGGACGTCGCGGCGATGTCCCTGTGGGCGGGAGAATCCGTCGGGGCCGTGAAGCGCGTCCTGCCGGCAAGAGAGGTGGTCCGCGAACTCGTCGAGGAGGCCGAGCAACTCCTACGCCGTCCGCGTTGAACCGGCATGCGCCATCGTGTGCAGTGGGGGATTTGAAGACTTGATCGTAAGACAGGCCACTCCGGCCGACGCGGGCGGAATCGCCAGGGTCCATGTCGACACCTGGAGGTCCACCTACAAGGGTATTATCTCCGACGATGTCCTTGATGGCCTTTCCTACGACGAGAGGCAAGCCATGTGGAGTGCTGCTCTTACCACGCGGCGTTCCGACAATCACATTTATGTTGTCGAGGGAGAGAATGGCGAGGTAGTAGGTTTCGCGGCCGCCGGCTTGGAACGTGAGCAACGGACCGGCAGAGTTGGTGAGATCTATGCAATCTATCTACTTGAGGAGCACCAGGGGAAGGGTTGGGGAAAGCAACTGTTCTCTGAGGCAGTCAAGAGATTGAAGCATGAGGGCTATGAGTCCATGATGCTCTGGGTGCTTGCGGACAATCCAACCCGCGGCTTCTATGAGGCGATGGGCGGAACCACGTCGAAGCAGAAAGACATTGAGATGGGGGGAGACACGCTCGTGGAAGTAGCCTACGAGTGGGAGCGAATCGACAAACTCACGGTGTGAGTGCGGACGATGCCAAATCCACAAGGTCGCCCGCTATCCACTCGCTGCAGCGGACCCGGCAAGTGCGCGGATTTAGGTCGATAATCGATTTGCCGGGTCGCTGAGCTCGAGGCCGTTAGGCTGCGTCGCCCGTCGGTGTTGGCTGCGTTAGAGTTATGTCTAGTTCCTGTTAGGCGTGAGGTGATCGGATGGTAACGTGGAAGGAGTTCGCGGCCGCCAAGCCTGAGATGGCCGAAGTGGGCCGTTCTCTGCTGTTCCAGTTTGGCGTTGGGCTGGGCTTTCTTGCTACGGTGCGCAAGGATGGTGCGCCGCGCCTCCATCCCGTGTGCCCGGTGCTGTCCAACGATCACCTCTACGTCCTCATCACGCCAGCTTCACCGAAGCGATACGATCTGCTGCGCGACGGCAGGTTCGCTCTTCAGAGCTTTCCCGAGCCGAAGCCAGGAAGCGACGAGTTCTCCATCGCAGGCAGGGCGCTGGTGGTCGAGGATTCGGCGGTGCGCGCCGTGGTGTTCCGAGACGCGAAGCACATGGCTGATGCGTCGGAGGTCCTCTTCGAGCTTTGGATCAATCGTGTGATGCATACGAAATGGGAGAACGTCCTGACACCACAGATGCGCTCCGTGCACCAGAAGTGGCGTGCAGAAGCTGGGAGCTTCGCCTAACCGGCGCCTGGAGCCGCCCAAATGATCACTGTCGAGTTCCTGATTACGTCGCTGATTGTTGTCCTTATTCCAGGAACGGGGGTCGTGTTCACCGTTTCAACAGGGCTCATTCAAGGCCGAAGAGCGAGTGTGTTTGCAGCATTGGGATGCGCTGCGGGCATCCTGCCCCATCTTCTGGCAACCGTCCTAGGTTTGGCCGCGCTCATGCACACGAGTGCTATCGCATTTCAGGTTCTCAAGTACGCCGGCGTGGCCTACCTGCTATATGTCGCGTATGCGACCTGGACAGACAAGTCGGTGCTTGCAGTCGATGCTGTATCTCCGAGAAGTACAGCCGTAAGCCTGATGATCAAGGCTGTTCTTCTCAACATTCTGAACCCGAAGCTGACGATATTCTTTCTTGCCTTCCTGCCGCAGTTTGTCGAACCAGGCGCATCGTCGCCGCTCGCGCAGTTGCTCTTGCTGAGCGGTGTCTTCATGGCAATGACGTTTGCCGTCTTCGTTGCCTACGGAGTCTTGGCTCACGCGTTTCGCCGGGCAGTCATTGAGTCACCCCGGGTCCAGTCCTGGTTGCGTCGTGGGTTCGCGGCAACCTTCGCTGGTCTCGGGGCCAACCTTGCGCTGGCGGAGAGATGAGGCCCAACCCTCCACCGAACGGACGGCTTCCGGCAGGCTGCGCCTGCCTCCAGCCGCCGCTCATATCGAACGACGTGGCCTTCTACGTCGCGGCATAGACCGTTGGGCGGTTTTGGGATGAAGTGATGACGGTGCACATTCTGATCGGCCGTGTGGGTGCTGGGAAGACGGCGTTTGCGCGTGCTCAGGAGCACGAGCGCAACGCCGTCCGATTCTCGCTGGACGACTGGATGACCCACCTGTACGGGCATCATATGCCGCGCGACCTCTTCGATTCTCGGGTTCAGCTGTGTATGGACCTGATCCTCGCCCTCACTGAACGGCTGGCAGCCTCGCGAGTCGAGGTTGTCCTCGATTGTGGGTTTTGGAAGAGGGAAACCCGTCAGGAATGTCGGGACAGATTGACCCGCTCCGGGACTACGGTCCAGGCTTGGTACTTCGACACACCCGCCCACATACGCTGGAGTCGGCTTGAAAACCGCAACCGCTCTCTGCCTGCGGGCACATTCGAGATTACCCGCGAGATGTTCGAGCTTTTTGACCAGTGGTTCGAACCTCCGGACGCGAGTGAGGACGTGCGCACAGTTCGGCCCGCAGCCAATAGCAAAGGGGCGCAGTGTAGTGACCCTTCTTGGGAGGCAAGCATGAACGAGATAGAAGCGCAGGTTCTTCAAGCAGAGAATGAGCTCTTGGGTTCCCTCAGAAGCGGCGATTTGGCGAGGGGCGTGGAGATGCATTTGAATGCACCGGAGTATAGGAACATCTGGAACGGCGAGATGAAGACCTACAGCGAATTGAGCACGCGCATTGCCGCGGCCAGGGAAAAGGGTCTTGCCTCCATAGATTATCAGGTTGCCAGTCGAGAGATGTTCACCCTGGATGAATCGAGTGTCATGACCACCTTGGTCGCGACCGAGACAACCCACATGACAACTGGTGAGTCGAAGACTTCGGGCCGGACCATCATCTCCATCCTTTGGAGGAAGATGCATGGCAAGTGGTGGCTCGGGTACTTGCACGCGTCCGAGGAGCCTCAGGGCGCCGCGAATCCCGTTTGGCAGGAGCCGTAGGGCCGCCCCACAACGCACCCGTCATTCGTTTCTCCAGAGGCCGCAGCCCACCTGAAGAATCATGCGGGGAATCACCGGGACGCTCGGCGCGTTCGGACCAGGTGAGCCCATGAACCGCGTCGACCGTCTGATCGGGTATCTCCTGCTGCTGCAGAGCCGCCGTCAGGTGCGCGCGGCGGACTTTGCCGAACG
>Ga0247727_10017662_pt1 | contig 11325 bp, 7 predicted proteins | sample WisWelCaveWW1625_FD_202498 | JGI IMG/M metagenome (GOLD analysis project Ga0247727, IMG submission 202498) | Biofilm microbial communities from Wishing Well Cave, Virginia, United States - WW16-25 | ecosystem: Environmental > Aquatic > Deep subsurface > Groundwater > Cave microbial mat | place...
GAACGGATCCTTCGTGCCGTGCAGGAACAACATCGGCATCTGCAAGTCGTACAGGTGCTCGTCACGGACCCGTTCGGGCTTGCCCGGCGCGTGGAGGGGGTAGCCGAGGAACACCAGGCCGGCGGCCGGCATGCCTTCGGCGGCGGCCATCGAGGCCATCCGCCCGCCGTAGCTCTTGCCGCCGGCGAACACCGGCCGGCCGCCGGAGCGAGCGGTGGCCGCCTCGAACACGGCTACCGATGTAGCGATCGCGTCCCTCGGCGAACCCGGACCCTTCCGCCCCGCCTCGATGTAGGGGAAGTTGAAGCGGAGCGCCGAGACGCCTTCGGCTGCTAGCGCCTCGCAGAACCCGACCAGGAACGGGTGGTCCATCCCCGAGCCGGCGCCGTGGGCCACCACTAGAGCGGGCGCCTTCGCGCCGCCACCGTGCCACGCCGCGGAGACCTCGCCCTTGGGCGTCGCGACCTGGAACCGATCCATGCGTGGCATCATGCCCTGTGATGGCCGGCCGCTTCTACCTCGGCACCTCCGGGTTCGCCTACGACGAGTGGCGCAAAGGCGTGTGGTACCCCGAGGACCTGAAGAAGGACGACATGCTCGACTACTACTCGACGCAGCTGTCCTCGGTCGAGATCAACTACACGTTCCGCCACTTCCCGAGCGAGAAGACGATGGAGAAGTGGCGCTCCAAGGCCGCCGACGGGTTCGTGTTCACGCTGAAGGCCAGCCAGATGATCACACACTGGAAGAAGCTGAAGCACGTCGAGGAGGAGGTCACCTCGTTCGTAGAGCGAGGCAAGTTGCTCGGTGACCGCTTCGGGTGCGTGCTGTTCCAGTGCCCGCCGACGCTCGCCTACGACGCCGAACTGCTCGACGCCTTCCTTCTGGGCTTGCCGACAGGAGGTCCCTCATACGCGATGGAGTTCCGCCACGCGTCATGGTCCGAGGCGCGCGACAGGTTGCTGAACGCCGGCGTCGCGTGGTGCGTCGCCGAGACCGACGAGAAGGACCCCGAACCCGAAGGCCTCTCGTGGGATCCCGTCGGCTACCTGCGCCTTCGCAAGACCGAGTACACCGACGAGGAGATCGCCACGTGGGCGAGCCGGATCGGCGAGGCGCTACGTAACGGCTCCACGGTCTTCTGCTACTTCAAGCACGAGGATCTCGGGGCCAGTCCACAGATGGCCAAGCGCCTCGAAGACATCCTGCGCTCCAAGGGATGAGGCAGACGCGACCCTTGTGGGGTCGACGACTGGGCAACGGTTTGGGCAACACGTTGCGGCTGCCGTACTCAGCCAACCACGACCCGGACGCGTCGTCACCGGGTGAGCGCAACACCGGGGCGGGGTTCACCGCTCGAGCCGCGCGACCGCCGCAAGGTTCCCCTTGGCTCGGAGCTTCGCGATCGCCTCGCTTCGCGCTTCTGCGGCGTCGTCCCCAAGGTCGCGCGCGTCCAGGACGTCGGCGAGCACGAGGTGCGCGCGGGCGGATGCGATGACGAAGTCAGTGGGCTCCAGGAGCTTGAGCGCCCGCCTCGCGGCTGCCTCCGCGTCGGGGGCGGCCCCGCGGAGCAGTTGCGCCCTCGCGAGGATGAGTTGGCGTTCGATGAGGGTCCCTCGGTCGGTGAGCTGGACCGAGGCCGCGAACGCATCGGAGAGCCGGAGGAACTCCTGCGGCCGATCTTGGGCGCCGACCGCTTCGATCAGGTGCCTGTCGGCCATGCTGGCCCACCAGACGTTGCCGAGCGGCGCGAGGAACTCCCGCGCCTCCCGGAGTCTCCGCTCGGCGGCCTCTGCCTTGCCTACGGTGATCTCGATGGCGGCGACATACAGACCATAGGTCGCTGCGAGCCAGTGCAGCCCGTAGCGGTCGAGGATGTCTCGGCATCGGTCCTCGTGCTCGCCGAACCCAGGCTCGTCACCGGCGGCGAGGGCGGCGACCGCCAGCAGAGCGTGGCCGACGCTTCCCGAGATCGGTTCGCCGAGCGACAGCAGCTCTTCGGCATCGGCCGCGAACCCATCGAACGGGAGCGGCCCCCTGATCGCGTGTCCCAACAAGTCCCCGGCTGCCGCGGTCGCCTCTCGGGAGCGTCCGGCGGCGAGCGCATGGCGCAAGGCTCTGGAGAGCCACGCCTGCGCCTCGGCGATACGCCCGCGCGCCTCCTCGAGGTAACTGAGGGCGAGCGCGACCTCGGCCATGCCGACGTCATCGTCCAGCGCTTCGAACGCGTGGGTCGCCCCCTGTGCCTCGACGGCGGCGGCATCGATCTCGGCCTCGGTCGGCGAGCGGTAGATCCTGTTCACCAGGAGCTGGACCGCCGCGCGGAGCGCGTCGCGCTCAGAGCCTGCCGCGCGAGCCTGCTCGACGGCTTCCGAGAGCAGGGCCTCGGCCTCTTCGGTCTTCCCCGAATCGGCGAGGGCGGCCCCGAGGTTCGGGATGAGGTCGAAGCGGCGGGGGGATCGCTCGGGCAACAGCGCTGCCGCCCGGCCGAGGAGATCGCGGGAAGTGATGAAGTCGATAGCCGCGTAGGCTCGCGACCCCGCGGTGGCGAAGAGCTCGCCCGCCCGCTCCGCCAGGGCCGCCGATCGTTCATCGCGTGCGCCGAGCTCCTCGCGAAGATGCAGGGCGCGCTCGAGGTGCCGCGCGACCGACTCGTCGACGTCGGCCTGGTCGGCATCCTCCTCGATCATCCAGTCGGAGAGCCGCTCGTGGAGATCGGCTCGCAACTCCTTGGACAGCCCTCGGTACGCGGCCTCGAGAACCAGCGCGTGCGCGAAGCGCCACCGACCGGCGGCCTCATCCTCCGGTTGCACGAGACCCTTCTTCTCGAGTGAGGCGATGGCCGTGTCGACGTCGCCGTGGCTCAACTCCGGGGCGAGGGCGCGGAGCGCGGCCATCCGGAAGCGGCGTCCCTCGACCGCCGCACGCTCCAGGATCAGGCGCGGCGTGGGATCGAGGCGATCGAGCCTCGAGGCGAGCAGCGCCTGCAGGGTCTCGGGGATCTCGACGTCAGTTTCGTCCGAGCCGACCCAGCGACCGTCGACGAGGAGCCCCTGATCGGCGAGCATCGCGGTGAGCTGCTCGAGATACAGGGGGTTCCCCTCGGCCGTCTCACAGACCCGGTCGATGACGGCTGCGGGCGCCTCTGCTCCGAGCAACAGCTCCGCGACCCGCCGTGCCTCCTCCGGCGTCAGCGGAGGAAGCGTCATGGTGATCACCCGTGGCTTGCCGGCCGCCCAGGTGGGTCGCTGCTCGAGCAGCTCGGGTCTGGCTAGGCAGATGAACAGCACGGCGCCGTGCACGCGCTCGATGACCGCATCGGCCAGGTCCAGCATCGGCGTCTCCGCCCAGTGGAGGTCTTCGAGCACCACGACGAGCGGTTGCTCGGCGGCGATCACCTCGAGCAACCGCCTGACCGCCCAGGAGGCGTCGGATGCGAGCGCCTCGCCGACCCCGAGGACCTGGGCGAGGCGATCGCCGACCGAGTCCCCATCGGGCTGGTCGACCACTCGCTCTCGGAGCGCCGCCGCGACCTGCTCGGCATCGCCATCAGGTCGCCCGGCCGCGTGCGAGAGCAGCTCGACGAGTGACGCGAACGTCGCACCCCCGTACGAGGGGGTTTGCCCGACGAGGACCGTCGCCCGTTCGCGCACCACTTCCGAGAACGCGCCGGCCAGTCTCGACTTGCCCACCCCAGGCGGAGCCAGGACGGTGACGAGGGTGCACGCCTGGTCATCGATCGTGTCCTGCAGCGCCTGGTGCAGCACGGTCAGATGCCGATCGCGCCCGACGAGCGGCGTCTCGCTCCTAGCCGTCCCTTGATGGACCGCCAGGACGCGCCAGGCGGGTACGGGCTCTGCCTTCCCCTTCGCCCGCACCGGTTCGACCTCTTCGGCGGAGACCGCCTCGCGCACCAGACGCCAGGTCGGCTCCCCGATCAGCACCTGGCCTGGTTCGGCACCCGACTGCAGGCGGGAAGCGGTGTTCATCGCGTCGCCGATGATCGGCTTGCCGTCGCCGGGCACCAGCACCTCGCCGGTGGTGATACCGATCCGTGCCGCGAGCGTGATCGGCGTGGCTTCGTTCAGGATCTGCAGGCGTTCCTGCATCTCAATCCCGGCACGCACGGCACGGAGCGCATCGTCCTCGTGTGCGGTCGGAAGACCGAAGACGGCCACCACCGCGTCCCCGATGAACTTCTGCACGAGTCCACCGTGGCGCTCGACCGCCGAACGCATCTGCGTGAAGTAGCCGTCGAGGATGGGCCGGAGCACCTCTGGGTCGTGCTGCTCACCCAGAGACGTGGACCCCACTAGATCGCAGAACAGGGCGGAGATGATCTTGCGGACCTCACCGGTCGAGGTGGCCGCCCCGAGGGGAGCCGCGCACTCCCCACAGAACTTCTGCCCGTCCGGGTTCTCGGTACCGCAGGTGGAGCAGATGAGCACGCGCCGATGCTATCCCGCATATGCACAACTTGCGCCTGACGCCCAGCGCGAACGAGACTGACCAAGTGAACAACCTCGGCGTGCGGCGCTCCGGGGTGGTCGATGCCCCAAGCGAGACCGAAGCCCGGCACCGCCACCGGATGCAGGACTGACATGGAACGGGCTCAAACCACGTACGCGAAGACCCCGGACGGGGCCTACATCGCCTATCAGACCGTGGGCGAGGGACCGATCGACATCGTCTGGCAGTTCGACTGGTTGGGCAACGTCGACACCATCTGGGAGCACCGACCTTCCGCGGAGTGGTTCCACGGTCTCGCGTCGTTCTCGCGTCTCATCCTGCATGACCGTCGCGGAACGGGAGCTTCGAGTCGCAACGTCGACCTCCCAGATCTGGAGACCCGCGTCGCGGATCTCATGGTCGTCCTGGAAGCCATCGGCTCCGAGCGGCCGGTCCTCGGCGGCGCGCTCGAAGGTGGCGCGCCCAACATCTTGTGCGCGGCCACCTTCCCCGAGCGTGTCCACTCCCTCTTCTGGTGGTACCCGGCGCCACGGACGACCTTGGCGCCCGACTATCCCTTCGGTGCGAGCGAGGACCTCGTCGGGCGATCCACGTCCGCCACCATGGATCTCTGGGGAACCGACGCCTACGGGTATTCGGTGTGGACGGGGACGCAGCCGGCGGCGGAGCACGTTCCGTGGGGCTGGCTCAGCCGACAGACGGCCACCCCCGATGTGGCCGTCGAGATGGACCGGATCTACAACGAGACGGACGTTCGGGGCGCCATGCCGTCGATCGCCGCGCCCGTGCTCCTGTTGGCGCGCGAGAACGACCGTGAGGCGCTCGCGTATCTCGCCACGCTCCTGCGTCAACCGCGGATCAGGCTCTTCCCGGGGGCGGACGAGTTGAAGGTCGACGAGCAGCCTGCGGTGCTCGACGCCATCCGGGAGTTCGCCGGCATCCCTCCCGCCGCGCCCGAACTGGACTCCATCTTGTCGACGGTCCTGTTCACCGACGTCGTCGGATCGACGCAGAAGCAAGCCGAGATGGGAGACCGACGGTACAAAGGGTTGATCGAGCAGCATCACGCGATCGTCCGTGATGCCCTCGAACGCTGGCGCGGTCTGGAGTCTTCCACCGCCGGCGACGGTTTCTACGCGACCTTCGACGGGCCCGCGCGCGCGATCCGCTGTGCGATGGAGATCACGCATCGCGTCATCGACCTCGGCATCCAGATCCGTGCGGGTGTGCACACCGGCGAGTGCGAACTGATGGACGGCAAGATCAGCGGCCTCACGGTGTCGATCGGGGCGCGGGTCGCCGCGAAGGCCGGACCCTCCGAGGTGTTGATCTCACAGACGGTCAAGGATCTCGTGGCGGGATCGGGTCTCACCTTCGAGGCTGCCGGCGAACACGAGCTGAAGGGCGTCCCCGACCGCTGGCGCGTCTACCGGGTGGTGACCTGAGACCGGGCCAGGGTTCAGCGCTCGAGGAGGGTGATCGCCGCCTTCGAAGATCCGAGTCGTGCTATCCCTGATGCCCGAAGCTGGCCCGGACTACGGCTCAGATGCTTCCGCAAGCGAGTCGACCAGGATCTCGACGTCGGGGTAGTGCTCCAGGTACAGGGGGTTCCCCTCGGCCGTCTCGCAGACCCGGTCGACCACGGCCGCAGGGGCTTCCTCCCCCAGGAGGATCTCGGCGACCCGCCTCGCGTCCGCCGGGATCAACGGAGGAAGCGTCATGGTGATCGCCCGTGGCTTGCCGGCCGCCCAAGTCGGCCGCTGCTCGAGGAGCTCGGGTCTGGCGAGGCAGATGAAGAGCACGGCACCGTGCACGCGCTCGATGACCGCATCGGCTAGGTCCAGCATCGGCGTCTCCGCCCAGTGGACGTCCTCGAGCACCACGACGAGCGGCCGCTCGGCAGCGAGGACCTCGAGCAGGCGCCTGACCGCCCAGGAGGCGTCGGACGCGAGCGCCTCACCCACCCCCAGGACCTGAGCGAGGCGATCGCCCACCGACGCGCCATCGGGCTGGTCGAGGAGTCGCTCTCGGAGCGCCGCCGCGACCTGCTCAGCGTCTCCATCAGGTCGCCCGGCCGCGTGCGAGAGCAGCTCGACGAGCGACGCGAACGTTGCACCGCCGTAGGAAGGGGTTTGCCCGACGAGGACCGTGGCCCGTTGGCGCACCACCTCCGCGAACGCCAGCGCTAGTCGCGACTTTCCCACCCCGGGCGGGGCCAGGACGGTGACGAGGGTGCACGCTTGGTCATCGATCGTGTCCTGCAGCGCTTGGTCAAGCACGGTCAGATGCCGATCGCGCCCGACGAGGGGCGTCTCGCTCCTGGCCGCCCCTTGATGGACCTCCAGGACGCGCCAGGCGGATACGGGTTCGGCCTTTCCCCTCGCCTGCAGCGGTTCGACCTCGTCGGCGGAGACCGCATCACGGACAAGACGCCAGGTCGGCTCCCCGATCAGCACCCCGCCGGGTTCGGCGCCCGATTGCAGGCGCGAGGCGGTGTTCATCGCATCCCCGATGATCGGCTTGCCGTCCCCGGGCACGAGCACCTCGCCGGTGGTGATACCGATCCGTGCTGCGAGCGGGATCGGCGAGACTTCGTTGAGCACCTGCAGGCGCTCCTGCATCTCGATACCTGCACGTACGGCACGAAGCGCATCGTCCTCGTGGGCGTTCGGAAGACCGAAGACGGCCACCACCGCGTCGCCGATGAACTTCTGCACGAGACCGCCATGGCGCTGCACCGCGGAGCGCATCTGCGTGAAGTAGCCATCGAGGATCGGCCGAAGCACCTCGGGGTCGTGCTGCTCGCCCAGGGTCGTGGACCCCACGAGGTCGCAGAACAGGGCGGAGATGATCTTGCGGACCTCACCAGACGAGGCGGACGCGCCGAGGGGCGTCGCGCACTCGTTACAGAACTTCGCGCTGTCAGGGTTCTCGGTGCCGCAGGTCGAGCAGATGACCATGCGTTGATGCTATCCCTCACGACCGACCCGCCCGCGCCGACGCATCTGGTCGACGTTCGCAGCCCTAGGAGTCCGGCCATCTATCAGATCGGGCATCGTTCTGGGCAACGCCCGACATGCGACGAAGTCCGAGTCTCAGTACCTGACGCCGATCGTGGTGGCGAGCTGCTGCTGCTCCTTGCCGATGATCCGGAAAGCCTCCTTCAGACCGAGCCGGTGGATCGATCCGAGGTGCGCCGGATCCACGAAGTCATCGGCCGGATCGCCCGCTCGGACCTGACGCACCTGATGCTCGAGGCGGATCTGCCACAGGAGCCGGAACGCCTCTTCCAGATCCTCGCGCGAGCTCTCCTCGATCTCGCCGGCATCTGAGGCCGCTCGAAGCCTGGACACGGTGCTGGTCTCCGCACTTCGAGTGAGGATCGCGTAGTAGCGCGCGAGGTTGGTGATGATCGCGACGCCACCGTGTTTGATGTCCAGCCGCCCGGCGTGCTCGCCCTTGCTCTCCACGACCAGGCCGCGGACGAACCCCGTCGGGGGCTTCCGGTCGAGCGCCCGGTGGCCGAGGTGTCGGATGAAGTTCGGGTAACGCGCCGGTGCCTCGGCGATCGCGTCCTCGATGGAGGGCTGGACGTCGAGCGGACCGTCGAGGACCCGGTGGTCGAACACGACCGAGGAGAACAGGCTCCCCTCCGGCCCGGCGTCCGCCATCCAGCCGCGGAACGCCTCCACCCAGCTGCCGACGGGACGGCGGAGGAGCGGCGTGGTCGCCATCGCGTCGCCGTCGCATCGCGGGATCCCGGCGGCTTCAAGGCCCGCGGTCACCCGCTCGGCGAGGTCGGCGAACCACGGATCGAGCTCCTCCGGCGGCCGCTCGCCGGGGTCGAAGGCGAGCGCGTGATCCTGGTCGGTGTGGAGCGCCTGCTCCAGGCGCGCCTCGCTGCCCAGGACCAGCCACGCCCATGGAGCCGGAGGCTCGCCGAGGTCGGCGAGCGCCGATGCGAGCAACCGGCGCGTCAGCGCATCGATCGACGTGCCGATCACGCGGCCGACCTTCACGGCGTCGGCGCCGTCATCCACGAGGGAGGACGTGAGCGCCGGCAGCTCGCTCGCCTTCTCGATCGCCTCGGCCTCGTCGGCAGCGGCTTCGATCGAGTCGGCGAGCGATCGGGTGTCCCGGTCGACCGATTGCAGGACGCCGCGACGCAGGCTCGACTGGACGAACGCGACACCGCCCGCGGTGCCCAGGACCTCCCGTGCGACCTCCCCTTCCACGACCAGGCAGACGAGATGGTCCTTGCCGGCGAGGACCGTTGCGGTCGGTCCCGCGCCCGAGAGGAGCGAGAGCTCGCCGAACACCTCTCCGGCGCCGGGCTCGTCGCGGAGTTGGTGGGTATCCCACACCTCGGCGGATCCGGAGGCGATGACGTAGAGGCCCGCGGACGGGTCCCCACCCTGCCGGAGGATCTCCGTTCCCGCCTCGAAGCGCTGTCGCCCGGTCGCGCTCGCGACCCTCGCGAGCTGATCGGGCGACAGCGCGTCGAACGGCGGCGAGGAGCGGAGCGCGTCGGTGACGGCCGCGAGCTCGCCGGGCTGGATCACTTCGAGACCGTCCATGCGCCACCTCTCGGGGCCGAGCGAGCGTCACGCGTCGGAAGACCGTCGCAGCCTATGCGTGCGCGGCACCTAGAGCGAATCGGACGCGAGACGTGTGAACGTCGGAGGTCGGGCGAGCCTGGATGCACGGGAGGTGTGCCTGTAGCAGGATGCCCACCAGAGGGATCCACGCACCATGGTTAGCCGTTCCCGCTCTTGGTCGCTGACGAGCGCACCGACGCGAGAGCCTCGCTCGAGGCGTTCGTCATGGGGCATCACGCGCGGCTCTTCGGCGCTCTCCGCGTGCTCACGCGCGACCGGTGGGAGGCTGAGGAAGTCGCGCAGGAGACCTTCGTTCGCATCCTGGAGCGATGGGGGCGTGTGTCGGAGGTCGGCGACCCGGCCGCGTACCTGGTCACGGTGGCGATGAACGTCTTCCGGAGGCGGTACCGACGGGCGGTGCTGGCGGTCCGCTCGCCTCAAGAACCTCCTGCGCTCTGACGGATGAAGAAGACGTGACCCTCGTGGGAAGCGCATCAGGCGAGAAGGTCGGCCATCGAGTCGAGGTCCGGCCGTGCGCCCAGCCGCTCGAAGGTTGCGCTCGCGACCTCGAGCTCGATCGCGGCACCACCTCGATCGCCAAGCGCCATGAGCGCCTGGGCGACGCCGACCCGAGCGCGAGCGCTCTCGTACGGCGCTCCCACCTCCGCCCATCCTTTCGATGCCGCGCGCCACGAGGCCAGCGCCCTCGTGTGCTGCGCTCGTGAGAGCTCGACCGCGCCAGCGGCCGCGGCCGCCGCGGCTCGCAAGGCCAGCGTCCCGAACCGTTCGGCGACACCGTCCAGCTCGGCCGCGCACATCCCGGCGGTCTCCACGTCGCCCGCTGCGATGGCGATGCTCACGCGAGCCGGCAGCAGCGCCGCCCGGGTCAACGGATCCCCGGCCGGGATCCCGCCGAGCACCGCACCGATCGAAGCCGCGGCAGCCTCGGTGTCACCGCGCGCCATCAACAGCAGTGAGAGTCCCGGCTGGGCCAGGTGCGACATCTCCGCCGCCTGCCGGAACCTCTGCTCGGCGACCTCGAACTCGCCGCGGCGCAGCTTGATCTCGCCGATCGAATAGATCGCCTCGGCGACATGGTTCAGGTCGAACACCTGAGCTGCGGTGCACGCCGCTTCGGCATCCCGCTCAGCCTCGTCCCATTCGCCGCGCACGAACCTGAGGGCAGCTCGATGCGTGAGGCAGTCACCGGCGAATCCGTTCTCGCCTCCGGCCTCGCGCCGCTGCGCTTCGTCGGTCCAGTCCGACGCCCGGCGGAAATCCCAGAGGCCGAGACACGCCACGATCGTTCGACAGTAGACCAGGCCCCTAGCGAGCGGACCCAACTCGCGCGAGCCCGCGAACGTCATCGCCTCGTCGAGCAGCGCGAGCCCATCTTCGACCCGGCCCAGACGCGTGCTGGCGAAGCCCTCCATCACCATGCCGAGCGCTTGCGCGTCCGCGTTGCCGGTGGCCGCGCCCGTCTCCTTGGCGAACCGAGCCGAGGCCAGCGTTGCGTCGGGATCGCCGTTGGCCGCCGCCGCGATGGCCTCGAGCGCTGCGAGGTCGGCGTGGACAACGGTCGCGTCTGCAAGGGTGCCGAGCGCACGCTTAGCCGTCGTGATCCAGCCGCCGACCACCGCGAAGTTCTGGCGAGCCATGCCCGATATGGCCAACCCGATCGCTGCCTCGGCCTCGCCGACGGGGTTGCCCTCTTGAACGAAGCGCGCGTACGCACGCTCCCAAGCGGCGACGCACGCACCGTGCTGATCCGACCACATCGCAGCGGCGCCCCACGTGAGGAGGTCCGCGGCGCCGAGCGGGTCGGCTGCATCGGCTCGCGCGAAGGCGTCGGCGGCGGCGGCCCACGCTCGCCGGGCATAGGCGTGGCGTGCCGATGTGAGCAACCCGGGGTCTCCTTCGCCCCCGCTCGCGAGCGCTCCTCGATGAAGTACCTCGTTCGCGAGGCGCACGCGTCGTCGTCCGGGGACGTCGTCGTAGATCTCGAACTTGTCGTAGAGGCGGAGCAGATGTTGCTTCACCGCTGCCTCGCTCACGAACAACCGTTGGGCGATCACCTTCACACTCGCGGCTTCGGTGAACGCCTCCCCTGCATCCGTGACCGGATGCACGAGCTCCTGCAGCACCTCGCGTTCGCGCCGAGTGAGCTCGGGAGTGCCGGTCATCACGGCAGCATAGGCGAGCCCCACCGCCGTCGCGGAGCGGCCTTACCGAACGGCAAGGGTGGGCGGAACAGATG
>Ga0247727_10017663_pt1 | contig 11324 bp, 11 predicted proteins | sample WisWelCaveWW1625_FD_202498 | JGI IMG/M metagenome (GOLD analysis project Ga0247727, IMG submission 202498) | Biofilm microbial communities from Wishing Well Cave, Virginia, United States - WW16-25 | ecosystem: Environmental > Aquatic > Deep subsurface > Groundwater > Cave microbial mat | place...
CTTGCACCACGCGCGAAAGCCGCTTGAGTTTGCCTTTGGCTTGCAATGTGTTTTGCCCAGAAATATTTTTCTTGATGTACTCAAGTTCTTTTAAAAGTTTTTCCTTCTCGCTTTCAAAAATTTCAAAGCGATGGTTCCAGCGGATCTCGCGCTCGTTTAAATAAACTGTGTAATTGCCGCGATAATATTCCGAGCCGCTGATCGCCATTTCAAGCAGCGCGTTGCAGGCGTGATCGAGAAAATAACGGTCATGCGAAACGATGACCGCCGCGCCTTCCCATTGCGTCAGATAACTTTCGAGCCATTCCACCGCTTTGATATCGAGATGATTAGTCGGCTCGTCGAGCAATAACAAATCTGGATTCGATAACAACAGTCGCGCAAGATGCGCGCGCGTGCGTTGCCCGCCGGAGAGATGATCGAGCGACATGTGAAAATCGGATTCATCGAATCCCAAACCGGTAAGCACTTGTTTGATCTTGATGGGATACATATATCCGCCGCGCTCTTCGAACTCATGTTGAACGCTTCCATACCGGACCAGTGCCTGCTCCCGCTTCGATGGATCGCTCATCTCACCTTCAAGTTTTTCCAGCTCCCCTTGCATGCGGATGAGTTCTGCGAACGGCTCAAGGCACACGTCCCACAACACGCCCTTGAGTTCAAAATCCGCTTCCTGTGAGAGATACCCAATGCGGAGACTCTTTGCACGCGTAACAGTTCCCGAGGAGGGTGTTTCCTGTCCGATGAGGATGCGCAAGAGAGTCGTCTTGCCGATGCCGTTGGGACCAACGAGCGCAAGCCGCGCGCCTTTGGCGACGGTAAACGAAACACCAGCGAAGATATCTTCCGCGCCGAATGATTTGGAGAGGGAGGAGACAGTGATGAGGGACATGGTAAACAGTATCCAGTATCAAATGCCCCCCGAATTATAAAGCAACCTCCACCCTTCCTCCCCCCAAATCAGACGATTCAGACTTCGAATCCGAATTCAAAATTTTCCTCGTCGAATTTGGAATGGGAGCAGGCAGTAATAAGGGATATAAATAATATGATCTTAAGTGTGAGATTCGAAAATTACTTTGTATACATTTTTCCCAATAGTTTTCATCATAAGTTTTTTGTCAAGAGTCGTGTTGTCAAGACTTCTTTTTACAGCTTCAAGAAAAAGCCTAACATTTGGTTCGATATTTAATTTTCGGATAGTTTTTACCAATGACGCGAAATCTTTTTTAGTAGCTTCATAGTTTGCGATGCTAAAAATCATTTCGAGGGTGGAATAAATTATGTTAATAGTTGCTGCCTCTTTTAATTGGTAAAACAAGTAGGTTTCTTGTGATATTACATATTTGTAACATTCTGTTCGGACTAATAGCGCTGCATTTTCAAGGTTGTCGGCAACGAAAACTTCATTGTCATCTTCATCATTCTTTTCAAACAAATTAGCTAACACCGAGTAATTATGGGCGATTTCATGATATAGACCCTTGCGTAAATTATTTTTCTTGGCTGTTGTTTGAAAAAATAACTTAATTGGTTCTGCCAAAAACGCTATGACAAAACCTGAAAGTGTGCCAACAATAATTTTTATTGTTTCGTCCACAGTGCCTCCATTATTTGCTGTTGAATTATAAAACAAGCGAGCGGATACGGGTTATGTCCAGACTTCGGAAGTCTTTTGAAAGACTGCCCGAGATGGGCGCGTTAGTACGTCTCCATGCTCTTACGCTCAGGCGTCGAGCGACGCTAAATGTTTGTGATAAGCGGCGGTCAAATTCTGTTCGATGTCAGTGTGTAAGGGCGTCTGTTTGTATGGATTTTTCTGCGCCTCTTTGAAAATAAATTTGGCGCAAGTCTCGCACAGGAAATATCCAATCAGCACGCCGCGCTCGCGATAGATGAACGCATTGATCGCCAACGCATCCTTGCCTTTGAACTTTATCGCACCGATCGGGCGCGCCATACAGGCTGGGCACAAGTCGCCGTCATAAAACCAAAATGATTTGACGGCATCGCCAAACTGCGCCTTCCCCTGCGTGAATATTAACTGAAGCATTTTGTCTGCCTCTGCTTTGGTGTTGTCTACTGGTTTGTTGTGCCGCCTTGGTCTTGATCGCATGGGTGAGTTCCTTTATTCTGGGTTTCTTCTTTTCAGCCATTCAACTTTTGCGAGTTCGGGCTTTGCCGTCTTTGACATCCTGAAGAATTTGCTCAATTCGCCCGGCTCCTGGTTCATTTTCGAAATAAGCCATAAAAGCAAAGACATCCAGAATGTACGTTGCCCGTTTAGCCATTGGCAAGCCTCGTGTCCCTTTTCTTCTCCAGCTCACGGTCTTTTTTTAAGTCCTGCGCCATGGAAGAATTACCTTTCAAGAAGCCTCTGCCTTGCTTGATCGGATCTTTCACAGCCGGGACAATGGCAAGTACGCCGCCATAATCAACAATGACAACTTTTGCTCCAGTGCGCAGGTTGTATTTTTTACGATATTCGGCAGGGATGACCACCCAGCCTTTGTTTGAGATTGTTAAAACCATCGAAACTCCTTTGTTATACGTTACGTGAAAAAAGTATAACCCGAATTGGATGAGTCACTTCTCTTCTTCGTCATGCGTATCAATATGACCTGGTTTCTCCTTGCCCAATTCCAATGACCTCTGATACGCCGCCCAGACTGCGCGTGAGATCGCAGTGCGGAAGCCTGCTTTCTCCAAATAATATAACGCTTCTGCAGAGGTTCCTCCAGGAGATGTCACCTGGTTACGTAATGTCGCAGGATGGCGAGCGGCTTGTTGGTAGAAAGAAGCGGAGCCTTTGATCGTCTGCAAGACAAGTTGTTCCGCGATGCGGCGCGGGAATCCCATGTGCACGCCCGCGTCGATCAAGGCTTCGGTGAAGAGAAAAACATACGCGGGACCTGAACCAGATAACGCCGTAGCCATATCGAGATAACTTTCATCTTCCACAAAGACTTCATCACCGAGCGCGCCTAAAATTGCGCGCGCCGTCTCTCGCTGTTCAAGGTTCACTTCCTTTGAACAAGTCCATACCGTAATCCCTTCGCCAATCTGACCGGGCGTATTCGGCATGGATCGCACCACCGCCTTATGCTTCAAGCCCGTGCTGATCTTCTTGATATTCGCGCCCGCGATGATGGATAAGACAAGCGCATCTGAGCGGATTCCTTTGAGCCCCTTCATCACTTCGCTGAGACGTTGTGGTTTAACCGACAGCACCACCACGTCCGCGTGTGATACGGCTGACATGTTGTCAGTGGTCGTTTTGACTCCATACTTCTTATGCAATTGTTCGCCGCGTTCGTCGCTCGGACCTGATGAAGTGATATTCTCAGGCTGGGCAAGTTTCTTGCGCAGTAATCCCGCGATCATGGCTTCCGCCATCACGCCGGGACCAATAAAAGCGATTTTCTTTTTTAACATGAGTTCCTCCAAGCAGTTAGGTGACAGTCACTTTCGCGAAGCGGGTGACTGTCACCTGCTATTGTAAACAAATGAGCGGACATTCCGTCCGCTCATTTGTTACTGTTTACTGATCACCGGCTTCTTTAAGTATACGCCATTTGCTCAACACGCTGCTTCTTCACCTGCCGCTTCGCATTCTTTGTGGCGAGCATGTTATCCCGTCGGTTCTTCGCAGAGCGGATGATCAACTTCAGGAATTTGTTATGGTTGTAAACCGGATCATTGATCAACGAGAAGTCTGCGGAACCCGGTTCATCGGGCGCGTAGAAAATTCCACAATTCGGATTGATCTCAAGCATATAGATTGTTCCGTCTGCGCCAAAGCGATAGTCGCAACGCGCATAGCCATTACCGTTCATTGCCTTGAACAGACGCGCGGTCTGCTCCCGCAAAACCTTTTCGATGCGCGCGTCCTTTACCGGCGCCACCGACATCTTTTCATATTCAACCCACTTCATATTGTAATGCTTGAATGATTCACCTTCGGGAAAGATGAATTCGACGGGCTTGAACGTGATGGGATTCTTCAGGTCATCGGGATTTTCAGCGATGAGACAGGTAAACTCGCGTCCCTCGATGAATTCTTCGAGGAGCACGCGCCCGAACATCTCGATCCCGCGTCCGGTCTGGACTTTGAGTTGCTCCGCGTTCTCACAGCGTGATTCGCGCGTGATGCCGACACTGGCATAGCCATGCGGCGGCTTGGCGAGCACCGGGAAGCGCAATCGTTTTGCCACGCGATCCACATCTTCAACGCGGTCCACCATCACCCAGTTCGGTATGGGGACGTTTGATTTCTTTGCATACGCCTTCATTTCCTGGCGTGAGGGGTCGAAGAATTTTGAGTCAGCGCCGGTGAATGCCGCACCCAGTTTTTCCATGACCTGTACAAGACCGATGCCCGAAAGCGCGTCGTCGGGTGTGCCGTCACATAGATTGAAAAATACATCCACGCCCTCATTCATCAGGTCGCGAATTTGTTTTTCAACGTTCTTGGGGCTCACCTGATGATGCTTCCATTTGAATCCATTCATGTGCGGCGATGGATCGTATGGTTTGTCGTTCGGGTCATCCGGCGTGCTTGATAATACACAGAGATACATATCGAGTCCTTTTCTTTTGTTTCAATCAATCAGGATGATTATGTGTTGATGTTGCTTAATCCTGATTGTGTTATATATTCATCATGCAGTTATGTTGTTCGATTCTTTTTATTGATTCAATGAATCTATTAATTGAATCATGCAATCATAATATACAACTGTATAGATTGTATCTATTATTCAATTTATGTAAAGGGTATTTGATGATGATTAACTTTAAAATTTTGTAAGAATTAATTTTATGAATCAATGATAATTTAATTAAATGATTCGATTAATGTCATAATGATGAAAAATAAAATAGAATTTGTTGATTGCATATAAATAAATGCGTTTGTTGTCTGGTTTATGTATGATCCATCCGTTGCGGCGGATCAATAGAACTTGGTTAGTATCTTATTGTTCACGTGATTGAGATTACAGAATGCCGCAAAATAACCAAACCAGAGGTTTGAATTTGGCCAATGGATTGACCCGAAAAGTTTAGTGTTTTATAAGACAAGCGGTAAAATTGGAATTGAGAATAATATGACACTTCACTCTGAGATCTTTGAACAACCCGAACGGCTTGCATCCCTGCTTGATAAACAAAAACAAACTGTCGTGGAAATTGCGAAAGCCATCCAATCGCGAAGCATACAATATGTCTTCCTTGCCGCGCGTGGCACATCGGATAACGCGGGGAGATATGCAAATTATCTTTGGGGGGCGCATAATGGATTGCCGCTTGCATTGGCTACCCCTTCGTTGTTTACATACTATCAAAGCCCGCCTCGTTTACAGAATGCGCTGGTTGTTGGTGTATCGCAATCGGGTCAATCGCCTGATATCGTGAGTGTCCTTGAAGAAGGTCGTAAACAAAATTGCTTAACCCTCGCTATCACCAACATCCTGAATTCGCCGCTTGCCAAAGCCGCGGATTTTGTCTTCGACATTCAGGCAGGCGTCGAGAAAGCCGTTGCCGCGACAAAGACATATACCGCCGAACTCATGGCGATTGCCATGATCTCCACCGCCCTCAGCAACTCAAATGACCAATGGAGTGACCTTGCCTCAGTTCCCAAATGGGCTGAACAATCTCTTGCGCTTGATTCAGCCATTGCGCGCATGTCTGAGCGATTTCGTTATATGAGTCAATGTGTCGTGCTTGGGCGCGGTTTCAATTATGCAACCGCTTTCGAATGGGCGCTCAAACTCAAAGAGTTGGCCTACATCATCGCCGAGCCCTACTCATCCGCAGACTTTCAACATGGTCCTATTGCAATGGTCGAAGGTGGATTCCCCGTCCTCGCAGTCGCACCAAAAGGCAAAGTGCATGACTCGATGAAAGAGATGCTCACCCGCCTTCGCAAACAACTCAATGCGGAAATTGTATTGATCTCGGATGATGCGGACGCGCTCGCGCTTGCTCAATCGCCGATCCAGCTCCCGCCTCAGATTCCCGAATGGCTGACTCCGTTGGTGAGCATACTCCCCGCTCAATTGTTCGCATGCCACCTTACGCAAGTCAAAGGTTATGATACAGAGAAGCCGCGTTCGATCACAAAAGTAACAGAGACGCATTGAAATGCGGGAGTATAGTTGGGAAATTCTGATTATGGAAAACGCAAAACATCCGAACCCTTCACGGCTTCGGATGTTTCGTTCTCTGTTCGCAGATCATGTTTCCTCTTTGAGAGGGTTTTGCAAGCGTTGTTACTGGGTTATTTGTGTCTGCTCAGGGACGACGATCGCCATGATCAGATAGACGATCGCGATGCCGCCAAAGCCCGTGAAGAAAGCCAGCACAGCCAGCAGGCGGACGATGGTCGGGTCGATGCCGAGATATTCGCCCAGCCCCGCGCACACGCCCGCGAGCATGCGGTTGGACGTACTGCGGGTCAATTGCTTGTAGTTGGTGTTCATGTAGCGCTCCTTTCAATGATTTCTACAAGGACATACGCAGGGGAGTGTGGGAAGTTGCAGGGTTAGTTCGGTGGTTGAGTGGTCCCGAATGCTCTTTGAGGGGCTTACCGAAACCACCAATTTCATGTTCATTTGTTATTTCGTTTACTCTGATTACTTGCTGGTTTCGACACCTGCACTGCACCAAACGCAGTGCGGTGCAAGTGTATGGCGGACGAACGCCACCTACTCAACCAGCGATATTGCCATTACTTATACTTCCTGCTCTCCATATAATTCGCCACTGCCGCGTAGAGCAATGATAATCCGATCATCAAATAGACGACTGCCTGCAAGCCCAGCCACTGGAGTTGGGAGAATCCAAAGGCAGTGAACAAGATTCCAACGATTCCATAAAAAATCGTATTCCGCATATAGTCCGATCCAACGCGTTTGGATTGCAGGATATTTTTCTGCATGAGCAACTCCATCGCGCGGACTTGTTCTTCATGCAGGTTTTTACAGGCTAAAGAGTCGCCCGCGAACGCGGCGCAATCGGAGCATAATCCGCGCTGGCAATATTTGCACAGTCCAGTCGCGGGTTTATCGGGATGGTAATAACAGTTCATAAGTCTCTTTATAACAGACCTGACAGGTTTTTAAAACCTGTCAGGTCTTAATCTCATATCTTTTCCAGTGGATGCCTCAATACCGTCTTCAAATTCGCGGGGTCAGCCTTGCGCGGGTCGCCGAGATAAATTTCGTGGTGCTTGCCATTGGGTCCAACGCGGTCTCGATAGCCGTTCTCTTGTGCGAACATCCTCATGTTTTCGATGGTGGCGGGTTCTGTTGCATATGGCCCAATGTGCATGACTTGAACACACAATCCCTCTTCAAAGTGGGCAAGCCGCAACTTTGATAGGGTAGGCGAGTCTCCTTTCTTTTTGCGGACCTGCTCCATGCCTTCTTCAAAAACATCCTTCGTAATGACATTAGGTTGCAGGATCATCAGCGTGTAAAACCAATTGTCTTTTACAGTGATGTCGAACATACCATCTTCCACCCACCATAATCCTTCAAGCGCCATCACGGGATAATCCATCGCGTTCGTCTTGCGTTTCTTGAGCATGTACTTGAGCGTATACGAAGTGCTGTACAAGGCTTGCGTTGCTTCTGCGAAGGATGGGGAATTGCCTGGTTCATATCCCTTTTCGATTGCGCCGTCAATCATCGCAAATTGCAGGCTTGGCACTTGCACGATTTCCGCTTTCCTTGCGGAAGGCGCATAAAGGTATTTCAATTCCTTTTTCAAATCAAGCGTTTTCATTTTGCTCTCCTTTATGAATTACTTTACCTCCAAATTTTTCCTTCAGAGTATCCACTGCCTCTTGCAGGTTACGTGATCTTTCGTTGTCCATATCCCACAAACCAAGTTGACGAATCGGCGCGCCGAGTCCGCTGACGCCCACGCCGATCAAACGCACAGCCTGATTCGGTTTGCGAATGGACTCCAATAATCCCAATGCTGTTTTTGCAATTTCATCGTCCTGGTCTGTTGGATGGTTCAAAGTCGTCTGTCGCGTCAACGTTGTAAAGTCGGGCCAGCGGATTTTCAATTTGATCGTTTTGCCCGCCAGGTTATCCTTTCGTAATTGACGCGCTACTTCCGCGGATTGCTCGCGCAAAGTTTTTTCCAACACTTTATCGTCGCGCACATCCACGGAAAATGTCGTTTCCTGGCTGATGGATTTCGTCTCGCGCTCGGTGACGATGGGCCTGTCATCGATCCCTTTTGCATGGCGCGAAAGGTCGCGCCCATTCTCGCCGAACAAGCGGATCATTTCACTTTCGGGCCACTTCGCGATATCGCCGATTGTGTGGATTCCCAACTCGATCAATCGCGCGGATGTTTTCGGACCGACTCCCCACAACATATCCGCAGGCAATGGAGCCAGGAAGGCCGCCTCTTCTCCAACTGGGACAATGGTCACCGCGTTTGGAGGCTCTGCCAGCCCCTGGGCTTTTATCCTCTTCAATGCGAGCGCCTTCCCAACTTCGGTCGCGATCTTCGCCACGAGTTTGTTCGAAGCGATGCCGATGGAGCAGGGGAGATGCAACTCATCGCGGATGTGGGCTTGAAGTCTACGCGCGAGGCGTTCGGGTTCATCCCGAATATCCGATAGATCGAGAAAGGCTTCATCAATGGAGATCTGTTCCACCAATCCGGTTTGTTTATGCAGAATGTCCATCACCTGCCGCGAGATTTCGCCATACAGGCGGTGACGCGGCGGAACGATGATCAGCCTCGGGCTGAGTCTGAGCGCTTTGCTCATCGGCATGGCGCTTCTTACTCCCATCCGACGCGCGGCATACGAACAGGAGGCGACTACGCCGCGTTCATCCGGCTTTCCGCCAACCGCAAAGGCTTTGCCGCGTAACTCGGGATTGCGAGTCTCTTCGACCGCGCAGAAGAAGGCGTCCAGGTCAATGTGGAGGATGGTGCGTGGCATCCCCTCTATTATAAGGAAAAAAGAGTCATGCGGAGATATTGAACAATCCTTAAAGAAAAGATATACTAGAGGCGTATAGTCAAGATGGAACTTTTGTAATCATTTGTGCGTTGTAATGAATTGGATGGAGAATGGAGGATGACCCTATGGAATCGCGATTGAAAGTCGTATCTGTTATGTTGCTCGTTGCCCTGGTACTTTCGGTTGTGCCCGCGGCGACAATGGCTACTCCGGCTTCTGCGGCGGCATGTTATCACGCGCAGTTCGTTGCCGATGTGACCGTGCCAGATGGCGCCGCGTATGACCCCGGCGCAACGTTCAAGAAGACCTGGCGTTTGAGGAATATTGGCGCGTGCGCCTGGAATAGCGTGTCGCTGATCTTCGATAGCGGCGCGCAAATGAGCGCGCCTGCCTCGGTGCCAATCACATCATCTGTTTCAACGGGTCAGACTGTTGATGTAACCGTTGACATGACCGCGCCGAACGCGGCCGGTCATTACATCGGATATTGGAAACTCAAAGCATCCGACTTTGGTGGCACTGTCTTCGGCATTGGAGTAAATGCCAACAAAACGTTTTGGGTCGAGATCAATGTGAAGGGCACACCCACAACCAACGTTGTCTATGACTTCACCGCCAATGCCGGTTCAGCCACGTGGTCGAGCGGCGCGGGCGGACTTTCCTTCCCCGGCACGGATGGTGACGCAAAAGGGTTTGCCTTGAAAAAGGACAAGCCGAAGTTTGAGAGCGGTGTGGAAGCCACTCAGGCAGGGTTGCTCTTTGCTCCGCAAAACATCACCAACGGATTTATCCAGGCGCGCTATCCCGGCTTCAAAGTGGAAAGCGGCGATCGTTTCCAGACGACAGTGGGTTGCGAATTTGGAGCGACTGCCTGTTATGTCGCTTACCGGCTGGATTATGAAATCGGCGGCGTCATCAAAACCTTCTGGACTTTCCGCGAACGATATGAAGGTTGGACGTACAGCCCGAATCTCGATCTCAGTCCATTGAAAGGACAGGAGGTCAAATTCATTTTGTATATCTCTGCATACGGTTCATCGGCGGGTGACCGCGCGCTTTGGGGCAACCCGGTTATTGTTCGCAAGGGAAGTCCGCCTCCGCCAACCGCCACTGGCACACCTCCTACTGCCACACCGACGAGGACACCGGGTCCGGTTACAGTGACAGTTCCACCGTCTGCCTGTGACAAAGTGCAATTCATCAGAGACGTGAACATCCCTGATGGCACGGTACTGCAACCCGGCGCGACCTTTACCAAAACATGGCGCTTGAAAAACGTTGGCGCATGCACGTGGACCACATCCTACCAACTCGCGTTCTTTAGCGGCGAACAAATGGGCGCGGCTTCCTCTGCCACATTCCCCAAGAGTGTTGCAGTGGGCGAAACAGTTGACATTTCGATCAACATGACCGCGCCTTCCGCGGCGGGTTCCTATCGCGGCTTCTGGATGTTCAAGAACGCCAGTGGCGCTTTGTTTGGAATCGGCGCGCAGGGGAATAAACCCTGGTGGGTGGATATCAAAGTGTCCGGTCCCACTGTCACGCCCGGAGGACCGACCAAGACACCTACGCCAACCGTTACGCCAGGCGGACCAAGTGTTACGCCCAGCGCCAATACGGCTTATGATTTTGCTACGAACGCGTGCGCGGCTTCATGGTTCAGCGGCGCCGGCGCGTTGTCGTGTCCTGGAACAGACGGCGATGCCAAAGGCTTTGTGCTCAAAGTGAGCAACCCCAAACTCGAAACGGGAGCAATCGATTCGCGGCCGGGCCTGCTTACATTCCCGCAGAATGTTCAGGATGGCTACATTCAAGGCTTCTTCCCGCCGTTCAAAGTGCAAAGCGGTGATCGTTTCCGATCGATTATCAACTGCGAAGGCGGCGCCGTGAATTGTTATGTTGCCTTCCGTCTTGAATATCAAACGGGCAACGATCCCATCAAGATCCTCTGGGGTCCGTTCCGTGAAAGACACGAAGGTCAATTCTACCCTGTGGATGTTGACTTGAGTTCGCTGGCAGGTAAGGATGTCAAATTCATCCTCACGGTTCTCGCGGCTGGCACAGCCTCCGGTGACCGCGCGTTGTGGGTTGGCCCACATATTTACCGACCTGGTAGCAGCTCTGCCCTGTCTGACCTGACGATCACCCAAATGAAAATAGAATTGCAAAATACAAACTGTCTGGCGCCAGGTGATTCCCTTGGATTGCGCGTCTGGGTTACCAACAGCGGCCAGGCACCCGCGGCTAATTTCATCGTCAAAGCAAATGATGCGCAACAAACCATAAATGGATTGGCAGTTGGCGAGACAAAAGTTGTCTTTTTCCC
>Ga0247727_10017664_pt1 | contig 11324 bp, 8 predicted proteins | sample WisWelCaveWW1625_FD_202498 | JGI IMG/M metagenome (GOLD analysis project Ga0247727, IMG submission 202498) | Biofilm microbial communities from Wishing Well Cave, Virginia, United States - WW16-25 | ecosystem: Environmental > Aquatic > Deep subsurface > Groundwater > Cave microbial mat | place...
ATGAACCGCTGTATACGAGACCCGTACAGCCTGTCCCGATTTTTCATCGGGATACAGTGGTGTGAGAGGCGAACCTCGTCAGGTAAAACTGGCGAGGCCGTCTACTCGATTAGCGGTTCGGCTTTTTGTTTTCATATTCGGTTTGGTCTATTTTATACCAATTATGTTTGACTCCTTCAAGATCAAATGTTTCAATAAACTGTAGTCCAACTTTTTTTAGAATTTTGTTTGAACCATCATTTTTACAGTCCGCAATTGCATAGACTTCTTTTGCATTTAATTTGTCAAAAGCATAGTCCATCGAAGCAAATGCTGATTCAGTTGCAAATCCCTGTCCCCAAAATCTTTTTATCAGCCTATACCCAAGGTCGTAGTAGTTTCTATGATTGTTAGTCTCTTTTGTGACGAATTCCAATCCCGTCCAACCTATAAATTCATTAGATTTCTTGTTAATCATTGCCCAGCGTCCAACTCCGTAATCAATATATTGTTGTCTTACAAAATTTATGATTTCAATTATTTTCTCTTTGCTTGTTATCGTTTTATTTCCTAAGTATATATGAACTTCGGGGTCAGAGTGAAGCTCAAACATTTCGTCAACGTCTGTCGGAAGTATTTCCCTTATAATTAGTCTTTCAGTTTCTGTAATAATTTTCATTTTACGTATTTCTCAATTTTGAGGATTGTCGTCTTTTAAGCTGATCGCTAACGTTTGTGTTTATGCAATCCCTTCTTCACAAGATATTTTACTCTCGTGTCGTATGTTTTTCTTTGAGTCATTAAAAAATTGCTAAGATATTCAACTGTCCGAATTCTACGGACATTTGATTCAGTTGTACGGTGCCTCCGTACAACTGTTATTTGAAGATTGTTTGAGATTCTAAGCAGGGTACAATTTGTACCCCAGTTCGTTCAACTGTCGACAACTTGTCGATGGTTTAAAGTTTAAGCCAAAAGCTTCTCCAGTTTGGTCTTCCATTTCTCCCAGTCCTTCATCTCTCTTGACTGTAAGTCTATAAATCGTTGAGTGTGGTCGTGGTGGATTAAATGACATAGTTCATGAACAATTACATATTCAATACAGCCCTTTGGTGCTTTAATTAATTCTGGATTTAAAATGATTTTTCCTTTTGGCGTACAACTTCCCCAACGTGTCGGCATGTCTCGAAGGACGATGGATGATGGTTCAACTTTATGCCTTTTGAATTTGTCAATTAGAGGTTTAGCAATGATTGAAAACTTTGTTCTCGCGTTTTCAAGATACCAGTCGTTGACCAATTGCTTTACTCTTGAATGACTCGGTGTCTTTACTTCAATGAACTTACCTTTTAGCTTAACTGCCTCTTGTCTTGCATTTATTATTTTAAGTCGGTATTGTCTGCCAAGATATAAATGTGTCTCGCCACCTTTAAATTTTCTGGCAGGTGTTTTTGGATGAAATGATAAGAAGAAACTTTGTTGTCTAATTATCCACGGAGCTTTCTTTCTCAATTTCTCTTTCACCTTTTCAAGTGCAGTGTTTACCGGTGCTTTTACTAAAACGTCAAGGTCTGGAGTTACTGTGATTCCCAGCGACTTTCTATTGGAGTACTGTAAGTCAAAGTCTATTTGCTTGCTTCCGAACTGAATGTAGGCACTCATTATTTATAGAGGAGTTTGGCAACATCGATACATTTATTCGCAATTCCGTCCATTTCCTGAAACGAGATATTGATATTGTATTTATCTCTCACTTCGTCAATCAGATAATCGCCAATTTCAATAAGTAGTTTTCCGGTAATGTTCGTTTTGAATTGCCAATCAATAACAGGTTTTTTATTGTCCAATACTGCGTGTTTAATGAGTTCGTCTATCTGCAATGCAGTCTGGGTTGATATTTCTCTTCTAACTAATTCATCCTGCACTTTGTCTGTAAGAGATTCTAATGTCAAACCGTAGAAAGCTTTTGCCACATCTTTGTCGCGAAGTGCTTCAGGAATGTCGCTATCGGTGTGAGCAAGAACATTGTCCATTATCTCCTTCACTCTGTTCAGGTATTGCGCTTCCGTAATACGTTTCGCTTCGTAATCGGCAATAGTTTCTTTCAACATCTGTGAAAACTTTTTGTAGAAAGCGGGGTCTTCATCCATTTTCTCTGAAATATGTTTGGATGTCCGACTGGCTATCTTGTCTGCCTTAGCTGCCTTGCCTGTTGTATTTTCTACTTCCTGTTGGAACTTCTCTTTATCGAAAATGTTTACGAGTTGTGTAATGGTTTCAACTTTTTCAGTAGTGATGTGCGTGTCAATCAACTTTTGAATTTGACCTTCATACTGTTTGTAGTCTATCTCGTCACTGTACCGCTCTACAACAGCTAACCGAAGTTTCAAGAACATAGTTAAATCTTCTTTGTAACGATTAACAAGTGCTTCATCTGCTTCTTTATGGAATTGAATTGAAGAGAGCGCCAATTTTAAACTCTTGGCGAAGGATGCCAGCTTATCATAGAACAATACCCGAATGGCTTCATCTTTCAGTAGAAGTTGGTAGGCTTCAGCATCACGTTTGTTGGTAATGGTTTTAAAAATGTCCCATAATTCAGAATGCTTTTGAGGAAGTTTTTTAATCTCCTCATTTATGTTTACCAATGTCCCTTCCAAATCATCAGCATCAAAATCTTCGAAGGACGAGTAGAGCATAAGGGCTGTATCCAAATTTTCGATTACTCCATAATAGTCAATGATGTATCCAAACTCTTTGTCAGGATAAATTCGGTTAACCCTCGCTATAGCCTGTAAGAGTTTGTGACCTTGCAAGTTTCTGGTGAGATACAAAACTGTGTTCTTCGGTTCATCAAAGCCAGTTAGCAGCTTATCAACAACAATAATAATTTCAGGGTCTTTCTGGTTTTTGAAACGACTGATGATGTTCTTCTCATAACTTTTAGCATTGCCATGCTCGTCCATCATCTTTTTCCAGAACTTATTTTCCTTTTCGGTTGACTTTTCATAAGCGCTTTCTTCGCCTTCTCTTTCGTCAATGGAAGAAATCAGAACTTCACTGGAAACAATTCCTATTTCATCCAAAAACTCTTTGTATCGAATGGCATTTACTTTCTTGTCGCATACAAGTTGCGCTTTGAAAGGGGTTCCTTGCCAGTTGTCGCGAAAGTGGTGGCTTATGTTCCAAGCAATAGCATAGATTTTTTGTTCTGCTCCATTTAGTTGGTCAGCCCGACTGAACTTCTTTTTCAAATCTGCTTTTTGATAATCAGTTAATGGTTCGGAAACCATTCCAAAGAAAGTATCTATCGGGCTTTCGTTTACATTTTGCTTCGCGACTCTTCCTTCATAAAGTAAGGGCACTACCGCTTTGTCATTCACCGCCTGGTCAACGGTGTAGGCATCAATAATGCCACCGAACTTGGCTGCTGTGTTTTTGTCCTTTTTGAAAAGCGGTGTTCCTGTCATGGCAATGAAACATGCATTTGGTAATGTCTTCTGCATGTCGATGTTGAAAATGCCGTGCTGCGTGCGGTGACCTTCGTCTACCAAAACAAAAATGTTCTGGCTCTCTAAAGGGCTGCTGATTTTCTTCATGGCAGCCGAAAATTTATTAATGATAGTGGTAACAACCGCATCACTCTTGCTTTCCAGCAATTCCACCAAACGCTGACCGGTGGCAGCATTCTCTACAAATTTCCCGCACTTACGAAAGGTCTTGGTTATCTGGTCGTCCAAATCGGTTCGGTCAGTTACTAAAACGATTTTTGGATTTCGGATTGACTTTTCCATGGCGATGGCTTGCGCCAACATAACCATCGTGAGTGATTTTCCGCTTCCTTGTGTGTGCCAGATTACTCCACCTGTTCGCTTGCCGTCTTCAATTTGAAGAATACGCAGCATGGCTTTCTTGATAGCAAAATATTGTTGGTAACGAGCTACTTTCTTTTCACCATTGTCAAATAGTACAAAACTGAAAATGAAATCCAGCATTCTCTCTGGCTTGCATAAACCATAGAGGTATTCATCCTGAATGGTTGGCAGTACGTTTTCTTTTTCTAATTCTTCAAAGTATTTTTTAACGTAGCCAAAACGGTCACCAGAGAAAAGTTTATCGTTTTGTTTCTTGGTTAATGGTTGATTCTTTAAAGTTTGTAAAGTCTTTCGGTATTGTTGCTCTTCTGCTTCTATGGTGAATTTTTCTTGCCACTTAGCCCAAAACTTTTCCGGTGTTCCATTAGTTGCGTAGGCAGCCTCTTGGGTGGCAATGCTTAATGTTAATTGAGAGTACACATAAAGACTGCGTATTCCATCTTCCTGCTGATTGCGTAAATGCTGACTGATGGCTTGCACCAATGGTTCCTTCATATCTGGCCGCTTGCATTCGACAATGCAAACCGGAATGCCATTGATAAACAACACTAAATCCGGGCGGTAATGCTCCTTGATGTTACTACGCATTACATTGAATTCTTCTGTTACGTGAAACACATTGTTCTCCGGGTTTTTCCAGTCAATGTATTGCAGCGTGAAGCTTTTCTTATCACCATCTATACTTTGCTCTAAAGCTTTGCCCAATGTTAGCAAATTGTAAGCGGCTTCACTGGCATTGATGTAGCCTTCATTCATCGGCAAATCTTTCAAAGCCAGCATACCACGTTCAATATTCTCATCGGTAAAAATACTGGTCTTGTTAGCGCTTACGCGAATGCTGTTAATTTCCTTTAACTGCTTCCGCAAAATGTCTTCTAAAATGACCGTGGTTGTTTTTCCATTGCGACTATGTAACGCTTCATCAGGCGATAAATACTGATAGCCCAGCTTTATCAGCAGTTGTAAAGCGGGTATCTGGCTGATGTGGTCTTCTTTGAATGATGGTGTTTCCATTGCTTTTCAGTTATCCGGTTTTTCCGGACAACTGGTCAGATTGTAACTCAGTTGTTCGGATTGGAGGATATGTTTAGTGCTTACTTTTTCTTCTTCAATTTTTTCGGTTCGCTTTTGCCTACTTTTTTTATACTGTCGGCTACGGGTAAATTTTCGGGCATGGTACCACCCAGTTCCTGGATTGTTTTGCGCACTTTCTTTCCTACCTCAAAATGGGTTTGGTTGGCTTTCTGTTTTCCCTTAATGTTTTCACGTTTTAATTTTTCCTCGGTTTGCGTTGCCCTGAAAAGATTGGCGGCCAACTCGGTACTACCCATATGGTCTAAAATACTCTGGCTTTTCTTTAATCCTTTTCTCCGGTGGATTCCTTTTGCATCTAACCCACCATACAAGCCCATGTACCCATGATTTTGAAAAATGGCATAATCAACTGGTTCTATCACCCCGGCATTTTTTGCAGCGGCAACCAATTGTTTGTTGTGTTCAAACATTTCTTTGCGTAGAAAAAGGCGTTTCTCTTCTTCGGTTTTCAGTTGCTGATAGGTTTGCAACTGTTGTATTTCCTGCAAGCGGGTTTGCACAGCAAAATACGTTTGCCCCAGGGCCACAATCTCTTTTGCAGGGTCGGCATTTTGCACAATGAGGTAACAGGCGTAGCGAGAGAGTTTTATGCTTTCCATTTGGCGCTCAGCGCCAGAGCCAATGGCTACCATCTCGTGGTAATCCACGAAATGGTTTTCAACAGGCTGGCCGCTATTTCTGCAGGCCGCTTTTGCCCGTTCAATTACCGGAAGGAAATTTCTGAACTCCGCATATTCCAGAATCTTTGAGATTTTCCTGGCGCCCCAAAATTCATTGCCATTTTCATCGGTTTCTCTTATCTGCTCAAAAGCCGTTTGGCCCGGGTTTGATAATTTGTTATCCATAGCTATAATTTTTTCACGTACTTATCTTATTTCACCATCTCGTTGAAACCAACGAAATGGTTATTTCACTTTCAATCTTTTCTTCCCCGTCAATAACTGCTGCATCAACCCCTTTTTCTTCTCTCTCAGTTTTATTGTTTTACTTTTTAATAGCTGGATTTCTTTATTCATCACATGGAGTACTTGTGAAATAGCTCTTTGTTCTTGCAATGGAGGTAGGAGTATAGAAAGGCTTTTTAGCGCTACTTGATTGATATTTGTGTTGGCGCTAATTGTGCTTTTATTCAATAACCTTTGTCGAAAGTCTCTTTCAAAAAAGCAATGCTCTTTAAATTCAAAGTCAAGCTTTTCATTAGCACGGAAGCGAATTAGAAAACCGCTGAATGTAGCATCTGGAATATCTTCTGAGACCAGAGTAGTTAGACCGACACCCACAGGTTTAACAGATGACCTTACGAACAAAACATCACCTTTTCTTAAATCAAAGTTTCGCCTTTCATTTTCACTTGAGTTAACGAGTGAAAATTTTGTATTGAAGACTTTGGGAATACCAAAAACGTCCATTAAACCCACTAATGGGTGTCCATGACCAAATTCTTCTTTGTCCTTGTTGATTCCGTTTTTGAATTCTCCTATATCACCCAAATTGACCTCATCCCATTGTGCAGTAAAACCACTCAATCGTTTCTTCCCAGAAAGTAATTGTTGCCTAATCCATATCATGTTCAACTCTTTTATAGCGATAAGTTGATTGGTTATGTTAATGGCAGTATCCATGAGGAAAAGCAACTCCGCAAAAGCCTTTTGCTCATTAGGTGGTGGTAATGGTAGTTTTACTTTGCCAAGACTGGTTTTTGATATACCAAAAACTGAGAAGCCAGTTGCTATTCTTCGTAATTCTCTTATTACTTGAGGATGCCTCAAAAGGTAAGTTCTATATCCGGCAACCGTTTTTCCATTTTTGTCACGTGCCGCAAAAGTGTGAAGTCCACTTACTATTTTTCTACTATTTACATTTTTCAATTCAATACTTTCTGCCACACCTACAGTATCTTCGGATGCATCAGCAATAATCAAATCGCCATCTTTTAGAAATGGAAACTCTTCATCATTTAATTTGTCCGTATTGATTAATCCATCTTTTACAAAAGGGATTCGCTTTTCAATCTCAAAATCAAGAATTTCATTTTCAAACGTAGCGTGAATATCTCCGTAATGGATATTCTGAACTTCGTCCGTTGTTTTCTCATCACTTAATTGCTCTCTTGAGAAAGAATAAGATTTAAGGAATGTGAACACCTCTCCAAATTCGGGAGTTGTCCAATCACTTGGTATCGAGGAATTATAAAATGGTTGGTTGCCTGCTTTCATATTATCTCAAACCGCTCTTTTTAGTATGAAAGTCAATGTGTTGGTAAATCGTCTCTTCAAGATGCTTTACCAGCTTTGTAATTTCCGTTTCCGTAAGAGGCTTATGAAGTAATCGCTGATACCGCATTTCCTGATTTCTCTGATTGGTTTCTGAAAAATTATCAACCCATACTTCATACTTGATATGGTCAAACCTTACTTCAAGCCCATATGTGCAACCGAACGTGTTAAGGCCTCCTTTTTTGAAAGTCCCATAAAATGCAGTCACTACCAACTTGGTATCATGTGAGCTTACTCTATCCACGTTTCTCAAAAAATCTTGTTTAAGTTTTTCAATAACCTCAAGAACGGGTTCATCCACAAACTGAACTGAACCTAAACCGTTTTGGACTGAAACCCAGTGACGCATTCCGGTGAAAAGCCTGTTAAACTTTTGTATGGCGGGTATAGTCTTATCCAGTAATCCAGTTCCCCATGAATTAAAAATTTCAACGAAAGTGTCTTTATCAAAATGCTTTTTAATTTCTTCATTGGGGTCAATTGCTTCCAACTCTTTTTCAAGTAGCGCAAGCTTTTTGTCCAAGTCGTCCGGCTCTTCAATGTCTTTACCCTCAATGGCATCTATCACCAATTGCTGCGAACGTAAAATCATGGTGGTGGCAAACTCATAGAATAGGTCGGGGTTTCCTCCGTAACCTTGTATGTCACCAATGTATTGGTTGTAAATGCTGCGTTCGTTGGTCTTTACCCAAAATGGGGGATAGCCAAATGAAATCAGCAGCAGGTTAGTTAGTATCCTTGCTGTGCGTCCATTGCCATCATAGAAAGGGTGAATGACTACATATTCTAAATGAAACTGTAGAGCAACATCCAATGGGTGCGGTGCATCTTTTTTATTGGCGCGGATGGCATCAATTGCAGCATTTGTTTTATCGAGTAGGTTGTGCATTCGTTCTGGTACTTCTGAAGGTTGCACAAAATCAAAACGTTCGTTCTTGTAATTGTAGATATAGTTAGGTTCTGTTTTCCAGATTCCAATTTTTGGTCGTTTGCTTTCATCTTCCTCGTGCATTATGCCCCGGTGAATTTCTTTGATACGATGTTCAGAAAGTCGCAATTCCCCTTGTCCTATTTTCAGGATTTCCATAACCACTTCATCGTGGCCTTTCATTTCCAACACGTCCTTAATGGGTTTTCCGCCCACAGTCAGGTTGCCCACCATTACACTTCGGGTCTCGTCCATGGTAAGGGTGTTACCTTCCATGCTGTTGGAATAGTAGTTCCAGTCTAATCGAAATTTGTAGTTTATTTTCTTCTTTACATCGGCACTCAACTCACCATGAGCATTGATTTTCTGCTGAAGCAGGTCGGCCTGTTTTCGTTTGTCGGTGTAGCTCATATTAGTTGAGGTTTAGTTCTGATAAATACTTGTTCATTTGTTTTTGCACTTCACTCAATTCCTTTTCCAGCGTATCAATTTCCTTTTGCACTTTGGCAATGTCCACTTCGGGCTCTTCTTCAAACGTATCCACATAGCGTGGAATGTTGAGATTGTACTCGTTATCAATTATTTCTTGCAGCGTGGCTACATAGCTGAATTTATCTTCGATAATTCCTTCTTTTAATTTAACCGCTGAAAAATCACGGTAGGTAGAAACTATGTGCTCAATATCTGAACCTCGTAATCTGTTTTGATTCTTCAGTGCTTCAAATTGCTTGCTGCTATCAATGAATAACACGTTTGTATTTGCGCCTTTGCCTTTGTTGAAAATAATGATAGCAGCAGGAATAGTAGTTCCGAAAAACAAGTTAGCAGGTAAGCCAATCACGGCTTCTAATATATTTTCATTGATAACTTTCTCTCTGATTTTACCTTCGCTTGAACCACGAAACAACACACCATGCGGAACAACTACACCTACTTTGCCTCTGCCTTCGTAAGCTGTTTCAATCATGTGTGATATAAATGCCCAGTCGCCTTTGCTCTTTGGAGGTACACCTCTCCAAAACCTGCTGTACTTATCTGTCTCTGGGTCAAAGCTGTCGCTTGCTTTGTTTTCTTCCTTGTCATCACTCTTTCCCCACTTGTCTAAACTGAAGGGTGGATTTGCCACAACGGTATCAAATTTCATCAACGCATCACCTTCCTTTAGTTTGGGGTTACGTATGGTGTCACCCCACCGGATAGTGGCATTGTCAAAACCATGAAGGAACATATTCATAACGGCTAAAGCCCAGGTACTTCCGTTGGCTTCTTGTCCGTAAAGAGAAAAGTTATCAGAACCAACTTCTTCGCCAGCTTTAATCAGCAACGATGCTGAACCACAGGTTGGGTCACAGATGCGTGAACCCGGTTTTGATTTGGTGAGTTTAGCAATCAGGGTAGATACTTCTTTTGGTGTGAAAAATTCACCAGCTTTTTTACCTGCATCGCTGGCAAAATTTTCAATGAGGAACATATATGCACCGCCAATAATATCAACTCCATCTAAATGAGAAGGTCGTAAGTCTAACTCGTCTTTGTTGAAATCAAGTAGCAAGTTTTTCAGTCTCGTGTTTTTGTCTTTTGGTTCACCAATTTTGCTGCTGTTGAAATCGATGTTCTGGAAAATCCCTGCACCGTCTTCGCTGTATAGTTTCTCGCGGTTCGCTTCCTCTAAGTCCGTCAATGCAATATTGATGAGTTCACCAATGTTGGCTTCATTGCGATGGTCGAACAAGTATTTAAAATGACTGTGTTCAGGAACTACAAAACGCTCGTGCTGCATGGCACGTTCTGCGCGTTCAGCATCGTTATTGTATTTTTTCAGATATGCTTCATACTTGTCATCATGCACATCACTGAGGTATTTGATGAAGAGCATGGTAAGCACATAGTCTTTGTAAACACTTGGGTCAATGCTTCCGCGAAATGTATCGCAGGCTTTCCATACTGCATCGTTGATGTCTTTCTGTGTTATTTTCTTTGCCATTGTCAATCTATTTTAATGCGTTAATTAATGTCTGTTGAATTTGTTGTTCTCGGAGCAATTCAATTTGATGCTTCAAGTTCTTTTCTGTGTTACGTAAATGCGCGATTGTTAAAATCGATTTTTGCTTTTCTACTGATGGAATTGGGATGTCCAGTTCTTCCAATACCGTTTTGGAAATGGATGGAATGGAAGTACCGATAGCTTGTTCCTTCAATAATTTTTGTGTGGTTGGGTTATTAAGAAACCAAGCCAGATACTCAGGCAAAACAGTTTTATTGGTCAGCCTAATTACAAAGAAAGAGGTCGAAGCAACCGAAGTTGGATTGTGGCTCTCAAAAACTGCCGCAAAGTTTTTAGTCCCCTTAGCCGAGAACAATACATCGCCACTCTTTAATATATGCCTTGAAATGATGTTATCTGCTTTCAAGTCAGGATGAAGAGTAGCCTTTAAAAGTCCATTCTCGTCAAAATGCTTGGCTTGCAGGTAAACAACGTCCCCGGAACCAATAGGCTTGATAAATAGTCCAGTTTGGATGCTTGCGATATTTTTAACCTCTGTTTTCAAATTTATTTTCTTGTAACAACGCTACAAATGTCAGTTAAGGTTCACTTATAACCAAGTATTTACAAAAATATTTTAAGTAATGGCTCTACAAATTGTAAAATAACGGCTTTTGACCCGTCTGGGTGCGGTGGGGATTTGGCTCTTGCCATAGCTTTGGTGTCGCGGGTGGGTTTGCGCGGCTATGGCATGTGCCAAATGCGCGGGGTATCGGAGGGGAACTCTTCCTAAAAATGCGAAGGGTCGGCCGTTTTATTTTCTTATCTGTCCCGCGTTTTAGTTTTTCAAAGTCCAAGTTGTCCCGAAGCCGTTCACTTGTCCCGTGGGAAATCTTTGTTAGTAAAGTGTCACCCGTTAGATGACCAAATTGTCCGGGGCCCTATTACTGCCAACGTTTGTGTTTATGCAGTGCGGGGAATAGGAGGGCTAAAAAATGTAGCGCAGCGAAATGTTTAGCCCGACCTGCACGTCTCTGTCCCCCGACACCGAACTAAATTAAGAAATTACTTTTAATACCTACACTGAACCCCCGCATTGCATAAACATTTTGTGCTTGTTGCACGACTACTAATAAAAAGTTAAACTGAGGGTTAAAATATAAAATTGATGGTTATTTTTGCCTATG
>Ga0247727_10017665_pt1 | contig 11324 bp, 9 predicted proteins | sample WisWelCaveWW1625_FD_202498 | JGI IMG/M metagenome (GOLD analysis project Ga0247727, IMG submission 202498) | Biofilm microbial communities from Wishing Well Cave, Virginia, United States - WW16-25 | ecosystem: Environmental > Aquatic > Deep subsurface > Groundwater > Cave microbial mat | place...
TCCGGGGCCCCAGGTTCGCTTCCGTCTGGAGTACAAGGCCCCCGCCGGTGAGCTGGCGCAGCAGCTGGCTTCGGTCGTGCAGGAGCAGCTCGCTCGGAGCGGCATCGGCGTCGACGTGCGCACGTTCGAATGGGCCACGTTCTACGACGATCTCCGGGCCGGTCGCTTCCAGATGGTCGTGTCCAATTGGACCGAGATCTCGGACCCCGACATCTATCGGCTCCGGTTCCATTCCGGCAGCCGGCCGCCGCGCGGCCTGAACCGCGGAGGCTACGCGCGGGAGGAGGTCGACCGTCTGATCGAGGAGGGCGCCGCGGGCGATGATCACGAGAGACGGCGCAGGTCCTATGCGGGTATCCAGGCCCTTCTCGCTGAGGACCTTCCGTACGTCTGCCTGTGGCACCGCGAGGTGACCGTCGTCCTGCGCGACCGCGTGCGCGGCTTCAAGCTCGGCTCCGGCGCCGACTTTCGGCCGTTGTGGCGCGTCGCGCTCGTGGACGATGCCGGGGGGACTGGGGATGCCCCGGAGGGATCAGCCGAGATGCCGGCCCAGGATCGACTCGATGGCACTCCTCGGGACAGCGCCGGAGCGGATCAGCCGAGGCGGTTCGACGGTGAGATCGATGACGGTCGAAGCGGTGCCTCCGGTCGTGGGACCGCCGTCGAGGATGAGGCTCACCACCTCGCCGAGCGCCTCCATCGCCTCCTCGGCGGTCGAAGGCGGGGGCCCACCCGACCGGTTGGCGCTGGTGGCGACGATCGGGCCGGCCGTTGCCCGCGCGAGAGCCGAAGCCACGGGATGGGAGGAGACGCGGACGCCGACCGTGTGACCACCGCCGAGGAGCAGGGGCGGAAGATCGTCCGCCGCCGGGAACACGATCGTCAGCGGACCGGGCCAGAAGGCGTCCATGAGCCGGTGGGCCATCTCCGGGAAGCCGCGCACGCACAACCGCACCGCCTCGCGGTCGGCTGCGATGAGCGGCAGGGCCATGCGGTCGGGACGTCCCTTGGCCACGAAGATCCGCTCCACCGCCTCGGCCTGGCGGGGGTCGCACCCCAGGCCGTAAAACGTCTCGGTCGGATAAACCACGAGGAACCCGCGGCGCAACAGTTCCGCACCCCGCGCCAGGACGCCCGGATCCGGCCGGTGGGGGTCCACGCGCTCGATCGTCGCTGTCATGGTCCTTTCCTCCCGTTTCGGGGCGGCGGGCGGGCCCTCACTATAGCGCAGGTGTCTGCATGAAAGGGCGACCGGTCCCCGAGGCGCCGACCATCTCCAGCCCCGGCAACGCGGCCGTCCGGCGGGCCCGCAGACTGGAGAGCGATCGATCGGAGCGTGAGCGGAGCGGGCTCTACGTTGTCTGGGGGTTGCACCTGGCGCAGGAGGCGCTGTCCACCTCCGCGACGATCGAACGCGCCTTCGTCTCGGATTCGGCCAACCGGAGCGTCGAGGGCCGGTCGGTGCTCGCCCTGCTGACACGGTCCGCGCCCGTCCTGCGGACGAGCGACCAGGTCCTGGAGTCGATCGCGGCGGGGGCGGGCGACCAGGGCGTCGTGCTCGTCGTGCAGCGACCCTCGACCGATCTCGACACTCTCCTCGCGGCCCGCCCGACCCTCCTGCTCCTGGCGCACGGCGTCCAGGATCCCGGGAACCTCGGTTCGATGATCCGGACCGCCCTGACCTTGGGCGCCGACGCCCTGATCGCCCTGGAGGGGTGCGCCGACCCGTGCTCGAGCCGCTCGGCGCGCGCCGCCATGGGGGCGCTGTTCCGCCTGCCGGTCCTGACAGGAGATTCGGCGCGGGTGCTGCCGGCGCTGCGGGCCGCCGGTCTGGCCCTGATCGCCGCTGACGTCGGGGGAACGGATCGCCCTGATGCTCTCGATCTCAGGAGGCCCCTCGCCCTCGCGGTCGGGAGCGAGGCGCGAGGCCTGCCGGCGGCGATCCTGGCGGACGCGGCGGCCCAGGTGCGAATCCCGATGGCGGGCGGCAGCGCCTCGCTCAACGTGCACGCCGCCGCCGCGGCGCTGCTCTATGAGGCGATGCGGCAGCGCGGCTTCTCCGGCGCCCGCTGATTCGCGAGTGGCGTCTCACTCCCTCGCGCGGCCTCGTTTCGCCTGCGGACGCGCTTCGGTGGGTTCCGTGCGGCGCCCCAGGGGCAGCGTGAAGGCAAACATCGATCCCTCGCCCGGCGTGCTGGTGACCCGGATCGAGCACCCGTGCAGGCGGAGGATGTCGCGCACGATCGACAGGCCGATTCCGGTCCCCTCGTAGCGGCGCCGGGCGCCCGACTCGACCTGGTAGAAGCGCTCGAAGATCCTCTCCTGCTCCTCGGGCGGGATGCCGATGCCGGTGTCCGCGACCTCGACGTCCACGAACCCCCCCCGCCCGCGCCGCGCGGCGATGGCGATGCTGCCACCCTCGCGGTTGAACTTGACCGCGTTGGTGAGCAGGTTCGTGAACACCTGGCCGAGCTTGACGCGATCGCCCCGCACCTGGAGGTCATCGCTCTCGTACTGCGTCGTCACCGACAGGTTGCGGCGCTTGATCCGCTCACCGACCAGATCGACCGCCTCGTCGACCAGCTGCCAGAGGGGGATGTCCTCGAGCGTCAGCTGCGTCTCGCCCGTCTCCATGCGGGCGAACGAGAGCAGGTTGTCGATCAGCTCGATGAGGCGATCGATGTTCTTGAGAGCGACTCCGAGGCCGCGCTCCTGCTCCGGCGTCAGGGGGCCGAGCTTGCGCTTCAGGATCATCTCGGTGTAGCCCTTGATCGACACCAGCGGAGTGTGCAGCTCGTGGGAGACGTTCGCCAGGAGGTTCGACTTCATCTCGTCGAGCGATCGCAGCTCGGTGTTGAGCAGCTCCAGCTGCGCGTTGCGCTCCTGGAGCGCCGTCCGGGCCTCGCTCAGCTCACCGAGGGACGCTTCGAGCTGGTGCTTGGTCGCGGTCAGGTCGTCGAGGCCCTTCTGCAGCGCGCGCTCCGAGTCGACCCGCGTCGTGACGTCGCGGGCCGTCAGGATGATCCCGATCCCCTCGCCGGACCGGGAGCGCACGGGACCGGCGAACAGGTCGACGATTCCACGGCGAGGCGCGGCGATCTCGATCCCCTCGCGGCGGGTCTCGCCGCCGGCGGCCGCCGCCCGCAGCAGGTCGTCGAGGGCGGAGGAGTCGACCCCACGCTCGACCAGCCGCCGCCGGATGGTGTCCACCGTGGCCCCGGCCAGCGCCCCGTCCTCGACACCGAACAGCGTGCAGAAGGCGCGGTTCGCGAGCATGACGTGCGGCCCCCGGCCGGCGTCGGCGAAGACCAGGATGCCGTCCCCCGTGGCCTCGAGGGTGGCGCGCAGCCGCGCCTCGCTCTCGGCGATCGATCTCTCGTAGCGCGTGCGCTCCGTCAGATCGGCCACGGTGCAGAAGACGGCTTTGCGGCCCTGGAACTCGGTCGCTGACCAGGTCAGTCGCGCCTCGATGGGAGATCGCCCGGCGGCGGACAGGCGGCAGACCGTCTCGCCCGGGCCGGACTCCCCCTTTTCCGCCTGCGCGATCAGGTCCAGGACGCGCAGGAGATCGCGCGTGTCAATCAACCCCTTGAACGCCAGCCCGCGCACCGCCTCCTGCTCCAGGCCCAGGATTCGCGCGAACGCGGCGTTGGCGTAGGCGATCCTTCCCGCATTCAGGATGCAGACACCGTCCTGGATCTCCTCGACCAGGCGGCGGTGGCGCTCCTCGGACACCCGGAGGCGGCGCTCGAGCTCGATCTCCTGGGTGAGATCGCGCGCCACGAGGAGGGTCCCGGTGGCGCCAGGCGAGGGTCCGGCCGGCCCCACGGAGAGCCGGCACGCGAGCGGGGACCCATCGCGGCGCTGCAGCCGCACCGTCTCGGCGAATCCCTCCTCACGCACCGATCGTCGCGACAGCTTCGGAAGGATGCGCTCCCACTCGCCCGGGGCGAACATCGCCTCGACGTGCTGCGCGACGATCTCGTCAGGGTCCCAGCCGGTCAGTCCGGCGGCGCCGCGGCTGAACGCGACCACCTGCCACTCGGCGTCGAGACCGATGAGGGCCACGTCGGCAGGACCGTCGGCCAGCGTCTGGAGCGCCGCCACCCGCCCCTGGGTGCGTCCCACCTGCTCCCGCAGGGCCTCGAGCAGTGCTTCGATCTCCCGCGCCGCCGGCAGCAGGGCAGGCTCGTCCTCCTGGGGCAACCCGCCGACCAGAGGATGCCGGCGCACCTCGGCGATGCGGGCGGCGAGACGGGACGCCGCCCGGCGCAGCCGTCCGAAGGAGAACAGGCTGTAGAGGGCGATGAGCGCCAGCCCGGCGACGAGCGCGGCGAGCGCCAGGACCGGCCCCTCCGCGAGGCGGATCATTCCGGCGCTACCGCCCGCCATGCGCGAGCCCTGGGAAGGGCGGCGCCGGCCGTGCGAAGTAGTACCCCTGTCCGTACCGTACGCCGCAGCGGCGCAGGGTCCGGTACTCGTTCTCCGTCTCGACTCCCTCGGCGATCACCTGGGCGCCGATCCGGGAGCCGACCAGGAGGAGCGATTGCACGAGCTCCTGCTTGATGAGGCTGCGATGGATGTTCTTGATGAGCGACAGATCGATCTTGATGAAGTCGGGCTGCACCTCGGTGATCGTCTGCAGGGAGGAGTAGCCCGTGCCGACATCGTCGATCGCGACCAGGAAGCCGCGACGCCGGAGAGGCCCCAGCTCCCTGCCGAACGCCTCGAAGTCCTTGATCGAGGTGCGCTCCGTGATCTCCAGCACCAGGTTTCGCGGCTGCAGCGCGCTCGCTTCCAGGGCGGCCTGGAAACCACCGCTCGCAAACCCCGGGGAGCCGAGAGACTCGGGCAGCGAGTTCAGGAACAGCTTCTTGCGCATGTCGAACCCGTGCGCGTTGCGGATCGCCTGGCAGCGGCACAGAAGGTCGAGCTCGGGGAGAAGCCGGCGGGCCAGGCTGCCGGCGAACAGCGCGTCGGGGCCCTCGAAGACGGAGTTCTCGGGACCGCGGGTCAACGCCTCGTACCCCATGATTGTCCCTTGTTCCATGTCGACGATCGGCTGATAGTGGGTCCGCACCAGTCCCGAGGCCAGGATGGCGCGCAGCTCCTCGCCCTGCTCGTCGCGCAGCCGATCGGAGCTCCTCAGGGTCATGCCGCGCGCCTCGCGGATCGCCTGGTTCAGGCGGCGTTCGAACCGGGCCGCCGGGGCGGCGCAGACCATGGCGTACCCGACGGCGCAGTCGATTCGTGGGCGGGACGATCTGTCGGGCCGCATCAGATTCGCCTCGACGTGCCGCACCAGGAGCTCCGAAACGGCCGGGAGGTCGGCCGGCCCGAGCGGCTCACCCCGGCGGTTGTCGGTCAGGAAAAGCAGGAAGCTGTCGCCGTGCACGCCGTCGAGCGCCACGACCGTGCTCTCGGGCAGCCCCTGGCCACAAAGGCTGGCGAGCAGGCATGCCACGCTGTTCAGGAAGCGGTCGCTCATCTCGAAGCCATAGGCGGCCTCGAGGCTGGCCAGCCCCGGGAAGTCGAGCGCCACGACCCCGAGGCTCCCGCCGTCGCTCAGGCTGTTGAGCCGATCGACGTGGAGATGGTACGAGTCGAGGCCCGTCACCTGATCGTGCAGCTGCCCCTTGAGCCGAAGCAGCCCGGTCCGCAGTCGCTCCGCCTCCCCGGCCCCGCCGTGGCGCGGCGGCACGAAGGACGATTGCTCGCTCACGCGCTCACCTCGCCCCCCGCCACGCTGTCGAGAATGTGGCGCACCCGGCCCAGCAACTCGTCGCAGGCGAAGGGCTTGGCGATGTAGTCGCAGGCGCCGCCCTGCAATCCCTGCACGCGGTCGCGGAGCTGGCTCTTGATCGAGAAGAGCGCCACCGGAATGGAGCTCGTCCGATCATCGACCTTGATGACGCGCAGCACCTGCCAGCCATCCATTCCGGGCATGTTGATGTCGAGCAGGATCAGGTCGGGGTGCTCGTCCCCGAGCAGGCGCAGCGCTTCGGTGCCCGACGGCGCCTCCACCACCCGGAATCCCCCGCCCTCGAGCACCAGACGCGCCAGCTCGAGAATGTCCGGATCGTCATCCACCACCATGACGGTCTGCGGCATCGGCCCTCCATCCTGGGGTCATGCAATCTCCTCCCCGGCACGCTCCTCCCCCGGCAGGGAGGTCAGGCTCACGAAGCGGTCGATGAGCGACTCGCTTCTCTCGTCGACGGCCGTGAACCGTACGCCGACTCCCGCGATCAGGTGCGAGCCGAGGTCCTCGGCGACGTGGCGCACGACGATCCCGTGCGCCTGCACCCGGCCCGGACCTTCGGGCGCGGGGAGGCTCAATCTCAGTTCGACCGTCGACTCGATAGGGATTGGCCGCGGCAGGGTCAGGAAGATGCCCGTGCGGCTGATGTCCTTCACCCGCCCTCGCAGGACGCCCACCGGCGTCTCGACCCGCGCCGGCAGCCGCGCCGGGCGCCGTCTCCCGCGCCGCGCCGGGACCATTCCCAGGGCGCAGAGCGTCGCTTCCAGGGCCGCCGGCTCCACAGGATGGGCGAGCGTCGCATCGGCTCCGGCGACTTCGCAGGGCGCCGCTGCCGAGGGGTCCATGAGGACGACGATCGGAATCGGGCGGACCTGCGGGTCGGAACGCAACGCCTGAAGGCAGGCGGACGCGTCGAGATCGGCCACCGCGGTGTCGAGCAGCACCAGGTCGGGTAGGAGCGCCCGGGCCTTTTCGACCACCTCGCGGCCCCGGCAGGCGCAGACGATTTCCCACCCGGCCCGCCGGAGAAAGGACCCTTCCAGCATCCGGAACAGGGCGGCATTGTCGACCATCAGAACGCGGGGCATTTTTCGTCTCTCACGGAGGGCCCCCTTGGGGGTGTCGCATCGACGGGGACTGGACCCGATGCGCGGGGGCGAACCCCACATGGCTGACGGACGATACCACACCTGGAGCCCGTTCAGGAAACCACGACGGCCGCGTTCGGAGCGCCCCGAGCCGGCCCCGCGCGCGTGGATCAGCGGCCTGCCGCACCGCCGCCAGCCGCCTCCAGGGACTCGGGAGCGGTGTTCGCCTTGAGAGGGATCCCGAGCCGCTTCATCTTCTCGATGAGCGTGGTGCGCTTGATCTTGAGCAGCTCGGCGGCCCTCGTCTTGACCCACCCGGAGTGCTCGAGCGCCTGGTAGAGCATGCGCTGCTCGTAGTTGGCGAGGACTTCGTCGAGAGAGAAGCCGTCCCCGCCGACCTGAAGGAGCGGAAGCTCGAGCGCCCCCTCCTCGAGGATCTCGCGCGGCACGTCCTCGCGCCCGAGTTCCTCCTTGCCGAACGACAGCGCGACGCACCTCTCGATCGCGTTCTCCAGCTGGCGGATGTTCCCGGGCCAGGAATAGTCGCAGAGGACCCGCAGCGCCTTCGGCGAGAAGTGCTTCGGCGGGACGTTCATCTCCCGGCAGTACTTGGACAGGAAGTGCTGGACGAGGAGCGGGATGTCCTCCCGCCGCTCGCGCAGCAACGGCAGGTGGATGTGGATGACGCTGAGGCGGTAGTAGAGGTCCTCCCGGAAGCGCCCCTCGGCGATGAGGCCCTTCAGGTCGGCGCTCGTGGCGGCGATGATCCTGACGCTCACCGGCGATTTTGTCCCTCCACCGAGAGGCTGAACCTCCCGCTCCGTCAGGACCCGCAGCAGCTTGGCCTGCAGGTGAGGCGACAGCCCCGAGACCTCGTCCAGGAAGAGCGTGCCGCCGTCCGCCGCCGCAATCCGCCCGACCCGATCGGAGGTGGCCTCGGGGAAAGCGCCGCGCGCGTGGCCGAACAGCTCGTCGTCCAGCAACCCCTCGGGGATGCCGCCGCAGCTCACGGTGAGAAAAGGCTGACCCTTTCGATCGCCATTGAAATGGATGGCACGGGCCACCAGCTCCTTGCCGGTGCCGGAGGCGCCCGTGATCAATGCCGTGCTGCGGCTCGAGGCGACCTGCTCCAGCAGGCCCTGGATGCGGCGCATCTCGGGCCCCTGGCCGACCACGCTGTGGAGTCCGTAGGTGATCTGGAGCTGGCGGCGGAGTGAGGCATTCTCGCGCCGCAGGCGGCTGCGCTCCAGGGAGCGCTCGACGATCAGCTCGACCTCTTCCAAGCGGAAAGGCTTCACGACATAGTCGACCGCCCCCATCTTCATCGCCTTGATGGCCGTCTCCACGGACGCGTGGCCGGTGATCATGATCACCGCTGTCTCCGGCCTGAGAGTCGTGATCTCCTTGAGCACCTCGAGACCGTCGACCCGCGGCAGGACCAGGTCCAGGATCACCAGGTCGATGGGAGACTCGCGCACGGCGGCCACCGCGCGCTCGCCCGAGTCGGCCGAGCTCACCGCGTACCCTGAAGTCTCGAGGGTCGCGGCCAGAATCTGTCGCACGTTTTCGTCGTCATCGATGATCAGGATCTTGTCTTTCACGCTCTCCCCCATTTGACAGGCGGGGATCCGGCACAGCAAGTGGTGTGCCAGCGGCATGACGGCACAGGAGAGGCCCGGAATCAGCCGGGCCGGCCGCTTCCGGGGATCGCGGCCCGACGCGGTGTCAGTCGGGTGACGTATTTCGTCAATTCAATGGAAAAAAAGCGTCAACGGACCGGCGGGCGGGTTCATCGCCCGAGGATTGAAGCGCGACCGCGGAGCACGGACCCGGGGCGCAGATCGATCACGGGCGTTGCGATCTCCCCTTCGAAGCTGGCGGTCGCGTCGAGACGAACGGAGCCCGAGGCGCGCATGGTCCCGCGCGCCTGCCCCGACAGTCTCGCGCTCTGGACCTCCACGTCAGCATCGATCCGGCCGGTCGCAGCGAGAGTGAGCGGTCCGGCGATGTCAATCTCGCCCAGAACCGTGCCGCAGACGACGACCTCTCCCTGGCCCTTGAGCCTGCCCTTGAGGCGTGTCTGCGGACCGATGACGGTGCGCGCATTCGCCGCTGGGGGCCTGCCCCTGTCGTCCGGACCGCGGCCGCCTGGATGCGGATTCGATGCGGTGAGTGCCCGAACGCGCCGCCAAAATCGCAGGAGCCACCTCCCTGCCCTTGCTGCCATCTGCGGGATCGAGAATTTGGAGCGGGCAGCGGGTCTCGAACCCGCGACCTCAAGCTTGGGAAGCTTGCGCTCTACCAACTGAGCTATGCCCGCTCCTACCCGCGGCGAACTTAGCATTCAGGCGGCGAGGGTGTCAAACAAGGGGCGATGAAGCCGCCCCCCAGCAGTCGCTCGCCTTCGTAGAGAACAACGGCCTGGCCGGGAGTGATGGCCCGCTGCGGCGCATCGAACGTCACCCGGAACCGGCGATCCGGCAGGGGGATCACGAGAGCCTCGGCGCCGGCGTGCGACGAGCGGATGCGCGCCGACACGCGGATCGCGTCCTGGGGCTCGGCGATCGAAACCCAGTTCGCGCTCTCGGCCAGAAGCTCCGACCCATACTGCTCGTGCTCTTCGCCGACCACGACGCGATTGCGGACCGGATCGAGGGCCACCACGTAGTAGGCGTGTCCGGCGGAGATCCCGAGTCCGCGTCGCTGGCCGACGGTGTAGGAGGCGAGCCCGCGGTGGCGGCCGAGGACGCGGCCGTCCCTCGTCACGATGTCGCCGGGCGACCCGGTGTCCCCTCCCTCCCGGGCGATGAAATCGATGTAGCGTCCGTCCGGAACAAAGCAGATGTCCTGGCTGTCCGGCTTGTGGGCGTTCGGAAGCCCTGCCTCCGCGGCCAGCGCGCGCACATCCTCCTTGGAGAGATCACCCACCGGGAAGAGCGCCCTCGAGAGCTGCTCCTGGGACAGCTCGAACAGGAAATACGACTGGTCGCGCGCCCGGTCCCTCGCCTGCAGGAGCTGCAGCCGGCCGGTGCGGGGATCGCGAACGATGCGCGCGTAATGCCCCGTGGCGATCCGTCCCGATCCCAGGGCGGCGGCGCGCTCCATCAGGTGGACGAACTTCGGCCCTGTATTGCAGGCCACGCAGGGGATCGGCGTGCGCCCCCGACTGTATTCCGCCAGGAACGGGGCGATCACCTCGGCGCGAAACTCCTCCTCGAGGTTGAGGATGTAGAAGGGTATCCCGATCCGATCGGCGGCCGCCCTGGCGTCATAGAGGTCGCGCGGGGAGCAGCACCGGCCGTAGACCGGCCGGCCGTCACGGCTCCTGTCGTAGAGCTGCATCGACAGCCCGACGATCGATTCACCTGAAGCATGCAGCAGCAGCGCGGCGACCGAGGAATCGACGCCGCCGCTCATCGCCACGGCCACCCGGCTCATGTCGACGCGGCCTCTTCGTCCATCAGGATCAGCATCAAATGGGTGCCGCCGACGCGGAACTCGGAGCGGTCCTGCAACTCCACCTCCGCCACCTTGATCTCATTCACGAAGATGCCGTTGGTGCTCCCGAGGTCGCGCAGGACCACGCGGAAGCCCTGGATCTCCAGCCGGGCATGTTGCCGCGATACCTCAGGGTCATCGAGATTGATGTCCGACTCGACCCGGCCGATGACCGTGGCGGGCCGTTCCACCTTGAAGATCGTGCCGGCGCCCTTTCCCTGCAGGATCGCCAACGAGACGCGCATCCCGGCGGGCATGGAAAGCCCGCCCTCGGGCACCTTGGCGTGGGCCGGAAGGAGGCTGGCGTCGGCGTCCAGGCGCGTCGTCTGATCGCCCGCCGGCGGACCGACCTTCACCTCCATGGAGGTCTTGCAGTTCGGGCAGCGCACCGTGGCCTCCGTCCGGCCGCCCAGGCGCGACGCGTCGAGGTTGTAGCGGCGGCTGCAGGAGCTGCACACGACGATCACGACGAGACTCCCGTCCGTCCGACCGCCGGAGCGCGCACCCGCTCCACGACCGGCGGCAGGACCGCAAGGAACGTGTCGATCTCCTCCGCCGTCGTGGCCGGGCCAAGGCTGATGCGAATCGAGGCCGCGGCCTCTTCGCCGAGCCCCATCGCCAGCAGGGAGGGCGAGCGCCTCAGGGTCCCGGCGGAGCAGGCGGCGCCCGCCGACACCGCGATCCCTTCGAGATCGAGCGCGCAGACGAGCGACTCCGCGGAGGTCCCGGGGAGGTAGAGGCTCGTGGTGTTGGGGAGGCGCGGGGACCCCGCACCGTTGACGCGCGCTTCGATTCCGAGCGCCGCGAGCCCGCGCTCCAGGCGATCCCGCAGGGCCGTGATTCGGAGCGCCTCGGCATCGAGGCCGGCGCGCGCCACGGCGGCGGCGGCTCCGAAAGCGACGACGAGCGCGACGCTTTCGGTGCCCGGGCGCCGGTTCATCTCCTGGCCGCCGCCGCGCAGGTGCGGCTCGAGTCGC
>Ga0247727_10017666_pt1 | contig 11324 bp, 12 predicted proteins | sample WisWelCaveWW1625_FD_202498 | JGI IMG/M metagenome (GOLD analysis project Ga0247727, IMG submission 202498) | Biofilm microbial communities from Wishing Well Cave, Virginia, United States - WW16-25 | ecosystem: Environmental > Aquatic > Deep subsurface > Groundwater > Cave microbial mat | place...
GCAAATCCAAAAACTCAGCTGGCGTGAGGCTGGTGAATGTCACAAACTTTCTCGGGTTCGTTTTCAACTCTTCATAGGTTAGCATTCACCGATCATAACGCTATTTCGGATAAAGTCTATTGTATATAACATCCTGTTCGCTCAGTATAATGCATTGAACAAAAAAAAAACGAGACTTTGTAACCTGCGCTAATCTACTATTCACCTATGAATTTCATTAATATACACACTTTTTGGTTGACTTTCATATTTTGCAACTGTGGAATGAAAATATCGTATTTTTCCATAAGTATGTTTTCTATGGAGGCGCAAGATGAAACTTTACCTGCTATTCGCACTGATCGATGTGATGATCCTTCTGGCATATCCGTTCGTCTACCTGATATCAAAAGTGCGCCAATTTATGGGTTTTAAGAGATAATAGCAACATCGTAACCACAGGTCACAGTCACTTCACCTTCATGGAGGATCACCATGCCATCAATGAACGATGTTCTGGGTATTATCATGGGGGGCGGGCGCGGGTCGCGGTTGCATCCGTTGACCGCCATGCGCTCGAAACCGGCTGTGCCGATTGCGGGGAAATATCGTTTGATAGATATTCCAATCAGCAACTGCATCAATTCGGGGATTTACCGCGTGGCGATTCTGACGCAGTTCAATTCTGTTTCGCTTCACCGACACATTTCTCAAGCCTATAACTTCGACGCGTTCCATACGGGTTGGGCGCAGGTCTGGGCGGCAGAACAGACACCGGTCAGCGCGGACTGGTACCAGGGCACGGCGGATGCCGTGCGAAAACAGTTATTTGAAATACAGGCAACCGGCGCGACGTTCGTGCTGATCCTCGCGGGCGATCATCTCTATCGCATGGACTACGCCGAGATGGCGAATTTCCACTGGGAGAAAAATGCCGAGGTGACAGTGGCAGTTCAACCCGTCGCGAGAAGCGAGGCATCTCGTTTCGGTCTATTGAAAGTGGAAGCAGACAGTCGGATTTCCTCATTTGTCGAAAAGCCAAAGGATGTAAACGTCCAAGATCAATTTGTCAGCCGCGATGATCCCGAACGCCCCTTCCTGGGTTCGATGGGGATTTACATGTTTAATACCAACGTGTTAGTGGACTTGCTGACGAGTTTCCCGAAGCACGACGATTTTGGCGGCGATATTATCCCGGAAGCGATCAGGTCGCGCGCGATCTACGGCTATGATTTCGACGGATACTGGGAGGATATTGGAACAATCCGGTCGTTTTATGAAACCAACCTGAAGTTGACCGGGTCAAACCCTCCCTTCAATTTTTACGATGCCAAAGCGCCCATTTATACCCATGCGCGTTTTTTGCCGGGTTCGATCGTGGAAGACAGTCGGTTGCAGGATGTGCTGATCGCGGAGGGTTGCCGCATCCGCAAGGCGGAAATCACTCATTCGATCATTGGGATTCGCAGTTAGGTGGCAGAGGGTTGTATGATCAGGGATAGCATCTTGATGGGTGCAGATTATTACGATCCGGGCAAAAGACCATCCTCCATTACCACAGGGATCGGGAGGAATTGCAACATCGAAGGAGCGATCCTCGATAAGAATGTGCATATCGGAGATGGTGTTACCATTCGCCCGTTCCCGCGCGACAAGGATATTGATCACGCGCTGTATTTCGTGCGCGATGGGATTGTGGTCATTGCAAAGGATATGGAAATCCCGGCAGGCACGCGGATCGAGCCGGAATGAATTTCCAGCATTCTTCCAACACATTCGTCAGGGTTTTTGCTTGACATCCCTTTAACAGGCGAATACACTTGGCTTGATTGGGGAGTAGCCATGGTGCCTTTGGCGCCAACAAGTTGTCGTCAGGACATGGCTGTAATCAGCCATCGGCAGCTTGAAGCGTTCACTAGAGCGTTTGGCGAGACCATCACGAACGGCGTGGTGGTCTCGTTTTAATTTACTGGATCATTGCGAACAACATTATCGTTTTACAGGAGATCATTAAATGGACAGCCAAAACGAACCGATGAAACCAAATGAATGGCACGCACTCGAAATAGACGAAGCGCTAAAAAATCTTGGGGCGGATAAAAATGGGTTATCTTCGGAAGAAGCCGCACGCAGGCTTGCCCACTACGGAGCAAATGAATTGCAGGCGGCGCATCATATCTCACCCTGGACAATTTTATTTGAGCAGTTCAAGAATGTATTGATCATCATTCTGCTCATCGCCACCGCGCTTTCGGCGTTCCTCGGCGAGGGCATTGATGCAATCGCCATCGGTGTGATCGTGTTGTTCGCCGTTGGGTTGGGGTTTGTACAGGAATATCGTGCCGAGCGCGCCATTGAAGCGTTACGACAAATGGCCGCGCTGACCGCCTCGGTGTTGCGGGACGGCGAAGAAGAGGAGATACCAGCCCGTGTGGTTGTGCCCGGGGATGTGATCCTTATTCGTGCGGGCGACAAGATCCCTGCGGATGCGCGCCTGATTGAGGCGATCAACCTGCAAGTTGAGGAAGCGGCGCTCACAGGCGAGTCTGTTGCCGTTGAAAAACATACCGCTTCGCTCCCCAAAGGCGACCTTGCTGTGGGGGATCGTAAAAATATGACCTATGGTGGCACGGCGGCTACCTATGGACGAGGCCGTGGCGTGATCACAGCCACCGGTATGGACACCGAATTCGGCAAGATCGCACAATTGTTGCAAACTGTGGAAAGCGGTAAAACGCCCTTGCAAGAGAACCTGGATAAGGTGGGTAATGGGTTGGCGCGCGCCGCGTTCATCATTGTGGCGATCATCGTCGGCTTTGGTTTGGTCAGAGGGCAACCCTTCATCGAAATGATCCTCTTCGGCATCGCGCTCGCAGTCGCGGTCGTTCCTGAGGCGTTGCCCGCTGTCGTCACTATCTCGCTCGCGATTGGCGTACAGCGCATGGTCAAGCGTAACGCGCTGATGCGCCGCCTGCCGGCCGTGGAGACACTCGGCAGTACATCGGTCATCTGCTCCGATAAAACCGGCACCCTCACAAAGGATGAGATGACCGTGCGAAAGATCTATCTAAACGGAGATTTGCTGGAGGTTTCCGGGGCGGGCTATGAGCCGCATGGTCAGTTTTCTATCAATGACACAGTAATGGAACCCTCCGCTTTGCTTAAACAGTTATTACGCGGAGCGACACTGGCTTCAGACGCACACATCGTACATGGCGAAGCGGATCGCAGATGGCATGTAAAAGGCGATCCGACCGAGGGTGCGCTCATCGTTGCGGCCGCCAAAGCCGGGTTGAAAAAACTTGAGCTCGATGAACGCTACCCGCGCGTGAACGAAATTCCGTTCACCTCTGAAACCAAACGCATGACCACGCTTCATAAAATGGACGGTCAAATTATCGCTTTTTCAAAAGGCGCGCCGGAAATCCTCGTTGATTCTTGCACGCGGCAAATGACAGCGGGCGGTGAGGCTGTACTCGATCCATCAAGCAAAGAGCGCATTCTCGAAGCGGCGCGCGCGATGGCAAGTGACGCATTGCGTGTGCTTGCCGTCACAACCCGATCCAATGCTCACATTGAAAGCGCTGAGCAGGAAATGACTTTCCTCGGTTTGCTGGGAATGATTGACCCTCCCCGCCCCGAGGCAAAGGAAGCCATCCAAACCTGCGAACAGGCTGGCATCAAAGTGGTGATGATTACAGGGGATCATCCGCTCACCGCTCAGGCAGTTGCTCGCGAACTAGGCTTGTTGAAGATCGGACACATCGTCACTGGCGCGGAACTGGAGGCGATGAGCGAAGAGGCCTTTGAAGGACAAGTTGAAAGTATCGAAGTGTATGCGCGTGTATCCCCTGCGCATAAATTACGCGTAGTGACAGCCCTGCAAAATAAGGGGCACATTGTCGCGATGACGGGTGATGGTGTAAACGATGCGCCCGCCCTCAAAAAAGCCGATATCGGCATTGCAATGGGCATCACCGGCACAGACGTTACCAAGGAAGCCGCCGCGATGACCCTCACCGACGACAATTTCGCCTCCATCGTTGCAGCAGTGGAAGAGGGGCGCGGCATTTTTGGCAACATCAAGAAATATCTGATGTACCTGCTTTCCTCCAACATCGGAGAAATCCTGCTGATGGCTGGTGCCACTTTATTGGGCATGCCGCTTCCGCTTGCAACCGTCCAGATCCTTTATATCAACCTTGCCACAGATGGTTTGCCCGCATTGGCGCTTTCCGTAGACCCGCCTGAGCGCGATCTCATGCGCCGCGCGCCACGCAATCCGCGTACCGGCATTTTCACGCGCCCGGTGGTGATCCTCATGGTGATCGGGGGTATCTGGCTAGGGCTGGTCAACATGGCTTTATTCACATGGGCTTTGAGCACGGGCCGCAGTCCTGAAGAGGCGCGCACCATGACATTCGTCTCCGTTGTGTTGTTTGAGTTCTTCAAAGCCTACAACTTCCGGTCCGATCGCAACTCCGTTTTCAAGCAACCGTTCGCGAATAAGTGGCTCAACCTGGCAATCGTGTGGGAGTTGATGTTGCTGGGTCTGATTGTTTATCTGCCCATCCTGCACGAGCCGTTCGGCACCTTCAGTCTTCCCTTCGTGGATTGGGCGATCATTATCGCGTTGTCAGTAACCGTTATCCCAGTCCTGGAAATCGCAAAGTGGATGGAGCGGCGCGGCTGGTTTGGAGAATTAGTCTGACCCTCCCTGTAATCCAAGTAGATCACGTTTGAAACGTGATCTACTTGACGTGAAACGATTTTCGGTGAACGGATGATAACCCCCGCCGCTTCATTGCGGACCGATGTGCCTGGGTGCCGTACCCTTTATGTTTCCCCAGCCCATAGCCTCGGTAGCGCGAATCGAGTTCGCGCATGAGCGCATCGCGTTCGGTCTTCGCAAGGATGGACGCGCAGGCGATGCTCAAACAACGCACATCGCCTTTCACGATGGACGTTTGTGAAATATCGAGTTGGGGGAGTTCGAGCCTGAAATCAGTTAATAAATATTGAGGAGAGATCGAAAACTGGTGCAGCGCGCGGATGGCGGCTAACCGCGTGGCGCGCACGATACCCTGCGAATCAATTTCAGCGGCGGTAGCGAATCCCACGCTCCAGGTGAGAGCAACTCCTTTGATGCGCGGCGCAAGCGATTCGCGCGCGAGGGGAGTCAACTGCTTGGAATCACGCGCCCCGCTCAACGTCCGCGAGAGAAGCGTTTTGTCGTTGGGCAGGATCACCGCTCCCACGGCGACCGGTCCAGCCAGTGCGCCGCGTCCGGCTTCATCCAATCCGGCAACATACAGCAATCCACTGTCCCAAAGATCCGATTCGAATTTTGTGTTTGGGTTAACGCGCTTCATACATGCCACGCCAGGCGTTAACGCGAATGCGGAAGATGTCCCCGATCATGCGCAGTGCATCGCGCACCGCGTTCACTTTGGTTTCGGAATGGTAATACCAGTCAATCGGAATTTCGCGCACGCGATAGCCGCGGCGGCGCGCAATGAAAAGCAGTTCGATATCGAACGACCAGCCCTGTGTGGTTTGGAGTTTGAAAATATCCTCCACGACATTCGCACGGAAACATTTGAACCCGCACTGGGTATCGTTCAAGCCTGGCAGGGCAAGGATTTGAATGATGTAGTTGATGCCGCGCCCGCCGAGGTGACGATAACGCGGCTCGTTATAACGCACCGAGCCATTCACTTCGCGCGAGGCAATGGCGATATCAAAATCGTTCAATGTCGGGGGAATGAATTTCTCGATCTCTTGCACGGGCATCGAGAGATCGGCATCGCACATAAAACGAAATTCGCCCTGCGCTTCGAGCATCCCGCGTTTGACCGCGGCTCCCTTGCCACGCTCGGTTTGGATCACACGAAAGTTTTTATGCCGGCTGGAAAACTTTTGCGCGACTTCAAAAGTTTTATCCGTGCTTCCATTTTCAACCACGATCACTTCAGAGGAGAAGGATTGTTTTTCAAGAAAATGAAACACCTGCTCCAGTGTATCGGGCAGGCGGTTTTCTTCGTTATAGGCTGGGATGATAACGGACAGGAAAATGGACAACGCAGCGACTCAGGAGAAGGCAGGAATGACGTACACCAAACCCACAACAAGAATACATATGAAACAAAGACCGAGCGCGGCAATGATTGCAAATTGGACAAGTGTCATGCGGGGTTTGCGGGGCTGGGTTCGCGAGGGATGGCTGGGATCGCTAGCGCATTTACTTCTTCATCCGCCATTGCGAAATCGGCTGGGTTGAAAGGCTTTGCTTCTTCCGATGCATTGAAGATGGCGCGCGCTCGAGAAACATTTTGTGCGACGGGCTCTGGTTGCGGCATGTCCTGCTCCGGTGCGGCGCGCGGCTCTGGTGTTCGGGGTTGAGAGATTTCCTTCCTCGGCGGGCGAGGCGCAAGGATGCGATCCACGTATTCATTGACCGACACCGCGTTGAGGATCGGTTTGCTTGCCGCCAGCCCTGAGACGAACGATTTAATCCCATCCACCATCAAGACCCTGATTGACGGTTTCGCCGATTCGATGTGCAAGCCCGCATCTGCCGCGACCAGCACGGGTTCGATGGCGGCGGGCAGTTTCACTCCCTGCCTTTCGATGAACTGTGTTAATGCGCGCGCCATCTTCGCCGTTTCCTTAATCAGGTTGACCGATGCAGGTTTGTAATGATTCCCCGATTCCACGTTCCACGAATCGCCCTTCGCTTCATACTGCCCGCGCAGGTACGCCAGGTTGACAACAAAAATCCCTGCCGGACCGAGCAGGATGATGGGGATCATGATGCCGCTTTGCCCCAGGGTCTGGTTGCGGATCAGTGTGTATCCCTTTTCCAGATTACGGTCGAAGAAAGTGACTATCGCATTCTGCGCCTGCAACTCAGCGGACCAATTCAACCCGAACTGAAGCATCCCTTGAATCCGCTGGGTGAATCCAAGATTGCCTTTTTCATCGAGCAGGGGGGTTTTATCTATGATTTTCATGAGTCCAAGTTTAGTGTAGTCGGCGTTCTCTAACGCCGACAGATGCGCTAGTGAGCATATCCTACGCCCTAAAACACAGGCACTTGTTCGAGTTCATCGTGATCTGCCGTGTCACGCGTCGAGATGAATTCCTTCCCCTCACGGCGTACCACTTTCACAGCCTTCCCAGATTCAAAAGTACTCGCCAGTAATTCCTTTCTTGAACCGATTACGAATTGCTTCCCGCTTTTCAGGCGTTCCAGCAAATCTCTTCGATCAATTAAAACATAATCAGAGAATGTTGCGCCGCGTCTTTCATATGCCCGCACCATTACCAAGTGTCCATTTTTTTGTCGGACTGCTTCGATCACGCCATCAATTTTCTTTGCCATCGTTAGCTCCGTATGTATTTTAACATAAAGACCCTAAAGGTTTTCGCAAAGCGGACCTTTAGGGTCTTGTAACTGTCGGGGCGACAGGATTCGAACCTGCGACCCCTTGCTCCCAAAGCAAGTGCGCTACCGGACTGCGCTACGCCCCGATGAATGGACTGTGAGTATAATGCGTGGGATGAGTACCCGTCAAGCAACAAAACGGATAGCAATTCTCCTGACGCTTCTCGCGTTCATCACAGCCTGTTCCCCGCCCAACCAGCCGACTCCAACGCTGACGCCTCTTCCGCCAACTGCTTCGCCATCGCCCATACCAACTTTTGCCATCCCAACTGACACTCCAACCGCTACTCCTCTTGCATGCCTCACCCAACCAGGCATCGTGAAAAAAGGCACCCTCGAATCCACAAAACCATCACAGGATTACTTTATCTATCTTCCTCCGTGCTACGAAGAAAAAACAGACAAACGCTATCCAGTCCTCTACCTCCTGCACGGACAGACCTACACAGCCGATCAATGGATTCGCCTCGGCGCGGTGGATATTCTCGATAACCTGATCCTCTCCGGCGAATCGATTCCGTTCATCATCGTCTTCCCCGATGACCGCTACTGGAATCAACCTTCAGGCACAAGTTTTGGCGGGCGGCTAACAAATGATCTCATCCCTCACATTGACCAAACCTACCAGACCATGCCTGATCCTAGATACCGCGCCATCGGAGGCATGTCTCGCGGCGCGGGTTGGGCATTGCAACTAGGACTCTCCCGCCCGGATTTATTCAGCATCATCGGCTTACATTCATTGGCTGTCTTTCAGCGGGACGCGTCAAAGATTGATGATTGGATAATAGTCATCCCTCCTGCATCACGCCCAAGCATCTTCATGGACATCGGCGAAGACGATCAGGAACTCGCCTCGGCGCAACAAATCGAATCAATCTTCGTTCAATTCGATGTAATGCACGAATGGCATCTTTACACAGGCGACCACACAGAGGAGTACTGGTCCGCGCACATGGAGGAATATATTCGGTGGTATGCGGAGCAGTGGAATAATCAATAACCTTCGCGCTGAGCGAAGTCGAAGCGCAGTTATAATCACACAAATCCAGGAGACTCCATGAACATCCTAGTCACCGGCGGAGCGGGCTACATCGGCTCTGCAACAGCAGAAGCATTAATGAAAGCGGGGCATTCCGTCACTGTGTACGATTCGCTTGTCACCGGTCATCGCGCGGCGGTGCCGGATGGCGCGGCGTTCGTCGAAGCCGACCTCTCAGACAGTCACACGCTTGCTGAAACACTCACCAAAGAAAATTTCGACGCGGTTATGCATTTCGCGGCATCCACCGAAGCGGGCGAAAGCATGAAGGATCCAGGACGTTTCTATCAAAACAATTTCACAAACTCGCTTGCTTTAATAGAAACAGCTGTCCGGGCGGGGGTGAAGTGTTTTGTTCTGTCGTCCACTGCCGCGGTGTTCAAATCCAGCAATGAGCCACTTATGGAAGACTCGCCACTTGGTCCAACCAATGTGTATGGACACACAAAGCTCATGGTCGAACAGTCGCTGGAATGGTACCGCGAGATTCACGATCTGCATTTCGCCGCGCTCCGTTATTTCAACGCGTGCGGCGCGTTGCCAAATCGCGGCGAAGCGCATCAACCTGAATCGCATCTCATCCCGCTTGTGTTGCGCGTCGCGCTGGGGCAAAGCGAATCAATCAACATCTTCGGTGCGGATTATCCAACTCCCGATGGTACGTGCATCCGTGATTATGTTCACATCGCTGACCTTGCCACCGCCCACCAACTTGCATTGGATGGACTCAACGAACGCGATCGTTTGATCTACAATCTTGGAAGCGGCAACGGCTACTCGGTCCGCGAAGTGATCGAAACAGCGCGTCAGGTTACGGGACATCTGATTCCGGTCAACGAACTACCGCGCCGCCCAGGCGACTCGGCGCGGCTTGTCGCGTCCTCCGAAAAGATCAAACGTGAACTCGGCTGGAAACCTCAGCACGATAATTTGCATGAGATTATTTCAAGCGCGTGGGACTGGCATCGATCACACCCGCATGGTTATAAGGAATAAACATCATGGACTTTCTCACCTTCTTCATTGTTCTTGTCGGTTGGATATTTTCGCTGTGCTTGCATGAGTTTTCACACGCGCTGGTCGCCTACCTTGGCGGCGATTACACAGTGCGCGAAAAAGGCTACCTGACATTCAACCCGCTGAAATATACACATCCCGTTTACTCTTTGCTGTTGCCGTTGCTGTTCTTGGTGATGGGTGGAATCGGTTTGCCGGGCGGCGCGGTCTACATCGAAACATGGAGGCTGAGAAACGATTACTGGCGCAGCGCCATGTCGCTGGCGGGACCGATGGCAAACCTGCTCGTGGCAATTGTCCTTGCGGTTATTTTGAATACCACCTCCGTTGGGTCAACGTCTATCGGACCTGGCTTGGCGTTCCTCGCTTATTTGCAGATTATGGCTGTGGTGCTGAATCTGCTTCCCATCCCGCCATTTGACGGATACGGAGTGATCGAGCCGTTCTTGCCCTCCGGCATCCGAATGCAGGTGGCGCAAGTCCGCGGCGGGTTTATCTGGATCGTTTTTCTCGTTTTGTGGTTCGTGCCATTTGCTGGACAAGCGTTAGGGTCGTTGATATTCTCCCTCACCGGCATAATGAACATACCGCGTGAGTTGATCGCTGTGGGATACGAGCAGTTTACTTTCTGAGTTCGATACTGTGTTGAACACAAACAGGTCTCTCACAAAAACGAGAGCCCTGCTGTATTATGTGTATCGTGGAGTTCCAGTAGCAGGCGGAAAAACTTTACAAATCAGACCTTTTTCGTTATAATAGTGAAAAATATCACAATCAAGGAGAGTAAATATGAATACCCAAAAACTCCCCCACGTGGTTATCCTTGGAGCCGGGTTCGGAGGATTGACCGCGGCAAAGAAACTGAAGAAAGCGCCAGTTCGCATCACGTTGATTGACAGGCACAATTATCATCTCTTCCAACCGTTGCTGTATCAGGTGGCAATCGCCGCGCTTGTCCCTTCGCAGGTTGCCTTCCCCGTGCGGACGATCTTTCGCGGGCAGAAGAACCTGACCTTCCAAATGGGAGAAGTAAACGAGATTGACTTCGACGCGCGCTATGTAAAAATGGACGGCTCGGTCATCGCGTACGATTATTTGATCCTTGCGGCGGGCGGAGAAACAAACTTTTTTGGCATCGAATCTGTAGAGAAAAACGCGTTCTACATCAAAGATGTCGAAAGCGCGATTGCCACACGCAATCATCTTCTGTCCATGTTTGAGCGCGCCAGCCGCGAGGCGGACACCGACAAACGCCGCGCCATGCTGACCTTTGTCATCGTCGGCGGCGGACCGACCGGCGTGGAGATCGCCGGTGCATTGGCAGAGTTAATTTCGCACGTGATGAAAAAGGAATATCGCGAGCTCGATGTGCGCGAAGCGCGCGTGTTGTTGCTCGAAGCGGGCGACGCGTTGATCGCGAGTTATCCCGATGCATTGCGCAAGGCAACACATCATCTTTTGGAAAGAAAAAATGTGGAGGTGATGTTCAACGCGAAGTTAACCGATTACAACGGTCAACGCGTCACACTGGCTGATGGCGGGCAGATTGAATCGAACACGTTGATCTGGACGGCGGGCGTGAAAGCGGCTGAGGTTATGGAAACGCTTGGGGTCGAGCGAGCAGGTTCAGGTCGAGTACGAACCGAGGCAACTCTCCAGTTGCCGAATCATCTCGATGTATATGTCATTGGCGACGCGGCGTATCTCGAAAATGGAAACGGTCAGCCGTTGCCCATGCTTTCGACGGTGGCGATGCAACAGGGAAAAGTTGTGGCGGAAAATATCCGCCGCGCGGTGAAAGGGTTGACTCAAAAACCGTTTCATTACAAAGACCCGGGC
>Ga0247727_10017667_pt1 | contig 11324 bp, 10 predicted proteins | sample WisWelCaveWW1625_FD_202498 | JGI IMG/M metagenome (GOLD analysis project Ga0247727, IMG submission 202498) | Biofilm microbial communities from Wishing Well Cave, Virginia, United States - WW16-25 | ecosystem: Environmental > Aquatic > Deep subsurface > Groundwater > Cave microbial mat | place...
AGCGTTTCCAGTTGCCGCTCGATCTCGCGGGACACGGCCAGGGCCGCTTTCATCGAGCTGGTCAGCAGCACGGCCGAGGCGTCGGCGTCGTGCTCGGCCTGGGCCAGCATGTCGGCGGCGGAGAGGCGCGGGTCCCCGTCACCGGCGATGATGAGGATCTCGGTGGGGCCGGCGACGAAGTCGATCCCCGCCTCCCCGGCCAGCAGCCGCTTGGCCGCCGCCACATAGATATTACCAGGTCCTACGATCCGCCGGGCCCGGGGAACCGTCTCGGTGCCGTAAGCGAAGGCGGCCACCGCTTGCGCGCCTCCCATCCGATAGAAATTCTTCACTCCCAGCAGCGCCGCCGTACCCAGCACCACGGGATTCGGGCTGGGGCAGGCGACCGAGATCGTCTTCACCCCGGCGACCTGCGCCGGGATGACCGTCATCATCAGGGTGGAGGGCAGCGGATAGCGGCCGCCGGGAACATACGCCGCCACCGAGTCGAGCGGCCGGACCATCTGCCCCACCGACAGACCCGGCCGGACGCGCTTGCGCCAGCTCCGCGGCATCTGCAAGTGGCAGAACTCCCAGATGTGGCCGGAGGCCAGCTCGACGGCGCTGCGAAACGGGCGCGGCAGCTCCGCCGCCGCCCGGCTGAGGGCCGCGGCCGGAACGGCGACGGTTTCCCCGCGCAGGCCGTCCCAGCGGCGGGCATAGGCCAGCAACGCGCGGTCGCCGCGTTGCCGCACGGCCTCCAGGATCGGCTTAACCGCCGCCTCGGCCTGCCGCCCCCGCCGGCCCCGGCGAGCCAGAAGTTTCTCGACCGCGGCGCGATCGCCGCCGGGAATGATCTTTACGGTCATGATTCACATCACAATCTTGTTCAGCGGGTATTCGACGATCCCCTCCGCCCCCGCCGCCTTCAGCCGCGGAATGATCTCCCGCGCGGTCGACTCGTCGAGGACCGTATTGACCGCCGCCCAGCCCTCCTCGCTCAGGGAAGAAATGGTCGGACGCTTCAAGGCCGGCAGCACGGCCAGCACCGCCGCCAGCTTCGACCGCTCCACGTTCATCATCAGTCCTACCTTGCCCAGCGCGTTGATGGCGCCTTCCAGGAGCATCTTCATGTCGCCGATCTTTTTCCGCTTCCAGGGGTCCTCGAAGGCCGTCCGGTTGGCGATCAACTGCGTGTTGGACTCGATCACCGTGTCGATGATCTTCAGCTTGTTGGCCCGCAGCGAGGAGCCAGTTTCGGTCACCTCGACGATGGCGTCGGCCAGCACCGGCGGCTTGACCTCGGTGGCGCCCCAACTGAACTCGACCTTGGCCTTCACTCCGTGGGAGGCCAGGTAGCGCTCGGTGGTCCGCACCAGCTCGGTGGCGATGACCTTCCCTTCCAGGTCCCGCACCGAGGTCAGGCTGGAGGTCTCCGGAACCGCCAGGACCCAGCGAACCTTGCCGAAGCTCTGCTTGGCGTAGACCAGGTCGGCGACCGCCACCACGTCGGCCTCATTCTCCTGGACCCAATCGCGGCCGGTGAGGCCGGCGTCCAGGACGGCGTCCTCGACGTAGCGCGCCATCTCCTGGGCCCGGATCAGCATGCACTCAATCTCCGGGTCGTCGATGGAGGGGAAGTAGGAGCGGGTGCTGGTGGTGATGGTGTAGCCGGCGCGGCGGAACAGGTCCAGCGTGGCGCTCTCCAGGCTGCCTTTTGGGAGGCCCAGCTTCAGCTTCATGGCCCGCCTCCGTAGACCTGGGCCGGATCGAAGGTCCGCTCTTCCTTGATCTGCCACCGGCCGGCTTCCAGGCGGCGGTAGAAGCAGCTCTGGTAGCCGTTGTGACACACGCCGGGCCCCAGCGCCTCGGCGCGGATCAGCAGCGCGTCCTGGTCGCAGTCGGTCGAGATCTCGCGGACCAGCAGGCGGTGTCCGGAGGTCTCCCCTTTGGTCCAGAGCTGGTTGCGGGAGCGGCTGTAGAAGGTGACCTGCCCGGTGGCGACGGTCTTCTCGAAGGCCGCGCGGTTCATGTAGCCGACCATAAGGACGCGGCCGCTGGCGGCGTCTTCGATCACCGCCGCCACCAGCCCGTCGAGCTTGCTGAAATCCAGTTCCATAGGCAACAAAAAGACCCGCGGGAGAACTTGCTCCGGCGGGCCTCGCAGCTCCTCAATGGTTGTGAAATTGAGTTACCGCCGTCGCCAGACACCGGCGCCGTGACGGCGGTGGCTATGGCGGTCGAGCGGCATAGCCCCACAGTATAGGCAAAGCGGCCGCCGAAGGTCAACTGGATCGTGGATGGGTCGATGGGGATGGCGATCCGGGGGCCCGTCCTACTTCTTCTTCTGCTTCTGCTGACCTATGCGGATCTTGTAGTGCGAGGACTTGGATTCCGAGAACGCCTTGTGATCATGCCGCGCCACGGAATCGCGGATGTAGCTTTCCACGTCGGTTCCCTTCGGCACGACCGCCATCAGTGTAAAGTAGTCCTTGCACTCCGGACAGTACGGGTGGAACTTCTTCACATTCGCATGTGGCATGCTTCCAGTCTTCCTCCCAACGGTGAAGCTAGTATTCTAGCGCAAAACGGGCGTTTTGGCGAGGACCAGGAGCGGCCCGCCCTGTCCGGAGGGCGGCTGGGTCGAGCCGCTTAGAGCCTTGCTTTCAATGACTTGGAAGCACGAATCGCTTCCTGGGCGACCTCCGGATTCGGGTCGTGGATCAGCTCCTCCAGGTAGGGGAGGCTCGAGGAATCCCCGCTTTCGGCCACCACCTGGGCCAGGTTTTTCTTCTGCTCGTTGCTGCCGTTCTTGAGCGATGGGTACAACTGCGACAATAGTCCCGGCCGGCGGGCCAGCTCGACCAGGAACGGCCGCGCCTCCCCGCGGTGGAAGGCGGAGTTCAAGGCGTCCAGCAGGTAGGGAAGGTAGCTGGTCTGGCCTGATCGGATCAGGGCGAAGGCCATCGAAAGACGCGGGGATGGGCTGCGCTCGCCGGCGAAGGCCTTCTGCAAGCGCTCCCCATCGGAGGCCTCGCCGGATCGGCCCAGGCCTTCGGCGGCGGCGGCTCGCAGATACTTGTCGCGATCGCCCAGGTAGGCTCGGAACTGCTCGCGGCCCGCAGGATCGGGCATCTTGGCCAAAGCCACCAGGGCGGCCCGGCGAACCGGGGCTTTGCCGGTTTCCCGCAGCACGTCGCGGAGAACCGGAAGGGCCTCGCGGTTTTGCAACTGTCCGCTGGCCTCGATGGCGGCCACTTGCACGGGCTCGTCCAGGTCCCGCAGCAAAAAAGCAAAGCGGGGCGCCGCCGAGGGATCGCCGATCTTTTCGAGCGCGCGCAGGCATTCCAGGATCACGGTGCTTTCTTTGGTTCCCAGGGCCTCGATCAGTTGGGGCACGGCCGGGCGGGCCCGCAGGACTCCCAGGGCGCGGGCGGCCAGCGCGCGCGCCTCCGGGCTGGTCCCTCCGGCGGCCACGCGGCCGATGGCCTGGATGACCTCGGGAGACACCGTCACGTACGAGTCGATCAATTGCGCGCTGGGCTCGGCGAAACGATTCTTGAGGCTGGCGCCGACCTTCTTGAGAGTGGCCACCCAACCGCTCTGGATATAGCCGGGATAGTAGAAGTTCACCAGGCCGTCCCCGGCCAGAATCTGGATCGAAGGTTGGGGGTCCCGCGTGGCTTCTGTGAGCGGGCCCAGGCTGTGCTGGGTCCCGATCAAGACCATGGCGGCGACTGCTTCGGCGCGGACCTCCCGGTCGGAGTCCTTCAGCAGCGGCCGCAGAAGGTCCAGATTCCGGACCTCCTTCTGCTTGCCCAGCTCAGCGGCGGCTCGAGCGCGCCGGCGCGGATCGGGACTACTCAGATCTTCGGCGCCCCTGGGCGCCGCCGCCAACAAGGACACTGCCCACAACAGCGCGAGTGCGCGCATGATCTCTCGCCGCCTCCTTTCCGATTATACGAAGTCGACGGCGACCCGACGAGGAATCAGCCCGGCGTGGTATCCCAGATCCAGCAGCTTCTGGGCAGCCTGGGCGACCTGCTCGTCGCAGGCCAGGGTGTGGTGATTCACGTAGAGTGCGACGAACTTCTCGGTCAAGCCGGGATCCAGACCGCGGGCAAATGGCATGGCGTAGCTGAGCGCCTCCTCCTTGTGGGCCAAGCCGTATTCGATGCTGCGGCGCAGCATCCGGACGCACTCCTGGCGGATCTCCGGCTCGAGCGAGCGCCGCACGGCGTTGGCCCCCAGGGGCAGCGGCAAGCCGTAGGTCTGCTTCCACCATTGCCCGAGGTCGGCCACCCGGTGCGCTCCTAGATCGCTGTAACTGATCTGGCCTTCGTGGATCAACAAGCCGGCCTCCGCGGTCCCCTCCTGGACCGCGGCGAGGATCTTGTCGAAGGAGACCAGAACCGGCTGGAAGTCGGGCAGGGCCAGCTTCAACACCAGGAACGCGGTGGTCAATTGGCCGGGCACGGCGATGGTCTTGCCGGCCAAGTCATCCAGCGCGCAAGGCCGCCCGGCCACCACCACCGGGCCGTAGCCGTCTCCGACGCTGGATCCGGCCGTGGTCAGGGCGTACTGCTCGGCGACGTAGGGGTAAGCGTGGTAAGATAGAGCTGTCATGTCGTAACGGCCTTCCATCGCCGCGCGGTTCAGAGTTTCGATATCTCCTAGCACGTGCTGAAAGCTGACCAGGGCGGAGCGGACTTTCCGGGTAGCCAAGCCGTAGAACATGAAGGCATCATCGGAATCGGGACTGTGAGCAACGCTAAGTTTGCGGAGGCCGGTATGGTCCATAAGGGTTTAGAAGCCACTCAGGATAACGCGAGCCCCGAGCCGGGGGCCGCGCCGGGTGGCGCCGGCCGGCCGCGTTGGCGCCGGTCCCGGCGGAGGAAGGGCGGGCAGGCCGCCCGGCCGATCCCCAAGCCGGCCATCGTGGCGGTGGTGGAAGACCTGTTCTTTGCCGCCAAGATCGGGGAAACCGCCCGGCGTGCCGGCGTGGCGGTGGCCATTGTCACCACCGAGGAGGCCTTGTTGAAGCACGTGGCCGAGAAGCCGCGCCTGGTCATCATCGATCTGAACCTGAACGCCCTGCAGCCGCTGCCGCTGATCACTCGTCTGAAGAGCCACCCCGATCTGCAGCGGACCTCGGTGTTGGGCTTCGTCTCTCATGTGCAGGGCGATTTGAAGCTGGAGGCGCAGAAGGCCGGTTGCGATGTGGTCCTGGCCCGCTCCTCGTTCAGCCAGAACCTCCCGCTGATCCTGAAGCGGCACGCCGGTTGAGGGGATCGGCCGCGCCCGGCAGTTTAACGACCAGGGGCGCCGGCTCCAGACCCGCCCGAGCCAGAACATAGTAGACCACGAAGCCGGCCAGCATCGAGTAAAGCGCGGCCGGCTGGGCTGCCTGCTTGATTCCCTCCGAGACCGGGAGGAAAGGAAGGATCCCCACAGCGAACCCGATCGCCCAGGCGGCGTATCCGGGGACGCTCACCCCCTGCCGCGGGCCCGCCCACTTCTTGCCGGCCAGCAAGTAATCGGCGGCCATGGCCCCGCAGACCGGCCCGAAGGAGGCTCCCACGATGGTGAAGAACCCGATCAGGTTTTCCGCCACCCCGGCGCCGGCCAGCGCCGCGGCCAGCAGCCCGCCGGCCAGCGTGGAGGTCAGGCGCGGGATCCGCGGCAGCATGGTGCCGAAGCTGTTGCTGGCGATGAAGGCGGAAAAGCAGCCCGGAGCGATGGAGGCGGCGGCGAACAGGAAGAACATGGCGGTGGCCAGCCAGCCTCCCTGCGAGGCGATCACTGCGTCGTAGTTGTAGGAACTCAGGCCGGGATTCATGACCCGGGCGCCGGCTACCGAAATGATAGGCAGCCCCCCGGCCACCAGGATGGTCCCGGCGATGCCCACCAGCCCGCCGAAGCGGACGTCGCCACGGTGGCGGCTGTTGAGCCCGAAGTCGGTTCCCGCCGCGCCGGCGGTGGCGAAGAAGCCGATCACGGTCTGGACCAGGGCGGTCACGCCCAGCCAGGCGTTCGGCTCCGCCGGCTGGTGATCGCCGGCCGAGCCCGCCGTCCGGGCCAACACCACCAGGATCATCACCAGCGGTACCACGTTCAAGAAGGTGGCGAAGCGGGCCACGTAGCCGATCCCTTTGACCCCCACCAGCGTCAGGGAGACGGCCCAGACCAGCGCTACCGCGACAAACAGCGGGGTGGCCGGCGCCGCATTCAGGCCCAGGCCGGTGAGGATGAACTTGGTCGAGATGAAGGTCCCCACCGAGAACCAGCCGATCTGCAGCAGGCCCATCAGCAGCCCGGGCATCAGGTAACCGCCGCGGGCGCCGAAGGTGGAGGCCCCCACTACGTAGAGCGGGTAGCCGGTCTGCAGCCCCAGCATCGCCGGAACGTAGTAGAACAGCCAGTAGCAGAGCAGCCCCGCCGCCGCCAGGGCCAACAGGCAGACTCCCAGGCTGGCGCGGTTGATGGAACCGCCCGCCAGCGACATATAGAAGGCGATCCACAGAAAGATGCCGGCGTAGGTGGGGGCGGTGTTGCGGTACCAGGGGGCGCGATTGGCCGGCGGATTCGGTCTGGCGCTCTGGAGGTAGTCGGGTACGGAGGACATGCCCCCCGAGCCTACCATACCGAGGCGCTTGCGGGGTGCTCTTAACGATTCCTCGTGACCGCCCAAAAACGGCTAGACAAGGCTAGGCACGCTCTCTTGCGGCCGCATTCCTGGAAAATGAGCGTGTAATCCATGGTTAGTTTGGAATTAAGTAAGAAATAGGATGAAATCCAGGCCCTCTATGCGACGGCGGCGGCGCTGAGCTTGGCCGTCCCAGCCGACGCTTTCCGGGCCGCGGCCGAGGGTGGCTGGCGCTGGCGCCGCGGCGTGCTGGGGCCGGCCGCGAATGAACGCGAATGCGCGCGAATAACCTTCTTGTTTTCATTCGCGTTGATTCGCGTCCATTCGCGGCAGGCAGCAGCAAGTCGGGTTAGGTCGGCGGTCTGCGCAAGCTGGCGGTGGGGGCCGCTGGACGCAGGGCTAAAGCTAAATCCGCCCGAACTTCGCCACTGCCTCCCGGATCGACTTGTACTTCTCGATAAACGGGTACATGCGGTGCTCGGTGTCGTCGAGCTCCTGGGCCTTTTTCAAAACGTCGGCGGCGCGGGCGCGCGGCACCACCGCCACGCCGTCCTGGTCCGCCACCACGATGTCGCCCGGGTTCACCCGCACCCCGGCGCAGGTCAGCGGGATGTTCGCGCCGGCGAAGCGGTAGTGGTTGATCGACGTGGAGGGCACGACGCCGCGGCTGAACACCGGAAACTGGAGGCGCTTGATCTGCGGCGTGTCGCGGATCCCCGCGTCGATGATGGCGCCCGCCAGCCCGCGAAACTTCATCGCCGTCGCCATCAGGCCGCCGATGCCGGCGAAGTCGGCGCCATCTTCGAGCGCCATCACGTAGACCGACCCCGGCGGCGCCGCGTCGATCGCCTCCAGCATCCCCTGCGACGCCGGCGGCCCCTCTTTGTGCTCCTCTTTCTTTAGCAGCACGGTCACGGCCGGGCCCGCGAACTTGGTCATAAACAGCGGCCGCATCTGGTGCGACATGTGGGCGCGCTGGCCGTAGAGCTGCTCCATGGAGTCGGCCACCGAGGCCACTTCGACGAGGCGGAAACCCTCCAGAACCGGGTCGGCGGAAGGCTGCGCTTGCGGGCTTAGCGGCCGGCGCGCCGTGACGAGAATCAGCAGCACAGACGCGAGGATCACAGTTCTCAGTCTCATGGGCAGATTGTACCTCAGGGCGAAGGAGTGGCCGAGCGGATCGAGTTCCTGTAATTGTAATACCTCGGGAATGCGGGGCGGCTTGCCGCTTAGCCGCCCGCAGCGCCTCTTCCAGTTGTTTCTGCAACTGTTCGATACTGCTACTACCCTAACTTCGCTGGCCCTCACCGCCAAAACCCCCGTGTCTACAGGGGGTGCAACCCGGTAAACAAATACGGACTCAGAAAAGCCACGGGGTGTTCGTCCTAGCACCGTCGGAAAAGCCCAAGCTGGAGCAGCTTTACGAAAAGTACGGCATCGAGCACACGCCGGATGGAACGGAAACCGAGAGCAGCGATCCTGAGCCACCGGGCCCTCCCGGCACGACTGGCGGGTTTTGACGGCACACCACGTTGTGCTAGGATGGATCCTGATGCTCTCCCCAAAAGCCGCTGTGCGCTCGGTGTTTGTGGTTGCAGCGCTGGCCTCTGCCTTTAGCGCGGCTCACGCCCAAAAGCCGGTTGTTTTCCCCGGGGGCGTCGTTAACGCCGCCAGTTTCGTGAAAAAAGGTCTGCCCACCCACGCGGTAGCCCAGGGGTCCATCGCCGGCGTCTTCGGCGAGAACTTGGCGTCCAGCACCGCCTCGGCGGACCGGTTGCCGCTGCCCTACACGCTGGCCGGCACCTCGGTACGGATCAATGGAGTCCCGGCGAGTCCCGGCGCCCTTGTTCTATGTCTCCCCAGGACAAATCAATCTGCAGGTGCCGGCGGCGGCGACTGGCAATGTGTATTTTGGTGGAGACAGGGAGTTCCCCATTGTGGTGACGACGGCGGTCGGGGCCAGCGACCCGGTAATGATGCAGATCGCGAACTCGGGCCCCGGCATCTTCACCTTGGACGGGAGCGGGTGCGGGCGGGCTCTGGTTTTCAACCATCGCTCCGACGGGTTCCTGTCGCTGAATTCCCCAGAGAATAGCGTCGAGCCAGGCGGCGTGCTAGTGGTTTTCGCCACCGGTGTCGGGGGCTACACCCAACCTTTGCTTTCGGATGGCCAGCCCTCTCCTTCCACTCCTCCGGCATTCATTCAATTTGGAGCTGGAGTCATGATGAATCGCTTGATTGTGGAGCTTCGCGACCACTGGACGCGAACACGAACGCCTGGATTCTGGGGCTCGACCAGGTCAACTTCGTCGTCCCGCAGGACACGGTCCAGGGGTGCACGATCCCGCTGAGCCTCTATGCCTCCATAAGGTCACGCTACCGCGAGTCCAAGCCAGTGCCAATCAGCGTGCGCAAGGGTGGGGGCCCCTGTGTGGACCCACCGCCGGAAGGCTGGGCTACGTTACGCTGGGAGAAAACGATAGTGGCGAGCGGAATTGAGCCTCCCCCAAAAGCGATTCGTTGTCGATTGAGTTCGCCTCCGCCGTTGGCACGCCCTTGCAGAAGGTCACAGATCCTCCCTTTGGGGTCTGCCAGGGCGGCACCTTTCCAGCCGAACGAGCTCATTGTCCTGGTTTCGACGATACTACGCTGGACGCGGGTGTCTTGAGGATCGAAGCGTCAGGGCCCCGGCTGTTGTCAGTCGCCCCTCGGATTGATGATGGCAAGCTGCTTTACAGGGTGGAGCTTCCGGAAGGAACGATCCGACAGGGGGACCTGGCCGTGGCGGGCGAGGGCCGGGCCGACGTGGGCCCATTCGAAACGCGGGTGAGCATTCCGCCGCCGATTGAGGTTAGTACCAGTTTGCCGCCAGGCACGGTCATACCCTACCAACGGCCGTTTACTGTCACCTGGCGCGGAGGCGACCCGGATAGCGTAGTTCGGCTCAGAGTGATCACTCGAAGATCCCCCATCGGCGACCTTTACTGGTTCCACTACTGGTACGAGTGCCCGGCTGCTGCGACCCAGGGGCGGGTGACCTTGGACGTGTCCAGCGACGGTCCGCGTTTCCACCTCCCGGTCGAGCGCAGCGATGACGTGGAGGTGGTGTTGAGCGTCGGGCCCAAGGACCCGGAGGGCGAGCGCTTCAGCGTCCGCGGCCTGGCACGGGGCGGCCGCCACCACTGGTCGTACCTGTACCGGTGGGGGCAGTTGCGCATCGAATAAAAGCCGTACAACCCGTTAATTTAATTAACGTTAACAGCGGCGAAGGCACTGCTCGAGCGCTGGAGTCTTCCAGCCGCGATGACGTTCTTTCCCTGAAGGCGTAGTTATAAGGCGTAGTCCGCGCTACCAGTTTTCTAGCGACTGCAGCTTTCGCTTTCGTGGTGGCCGAGCCGCGGCTCGCCGCCCAAATCCAGGGAAACCACTTCCTGCAGGCCCAGTAGGGATTCGTCGACCTGCACCGGTACACCTCCCAGAACCTTGACGGTGGGAACCCGATCCTCAAGAACTGTCCCACTACTTGGACTGTGCGGCAATGCTTCCAACACCTACTCTACAACCTTTCCAACCAGCGTTGGCTCCCGCCTGCAGGGGCAATTCTCGGTCCGGTGGGGGTCGCCGTCACATTCCCGCTGTGCGAGGTTGGTGGTGGCTCCGCTCTGATCGGCTGTGGCGGGCCACCCTCGAGCGTCACGTTCAGTGGGAACGTAAGTGGTCCGCCTTGCAATTCAGCCCCCGGTACCTGGCTGGCCAATCTGTGTCTCTTCCTCCAGGATTTCCGGGACACCGGGCTGTACCGGGTGGCCGCGACGACAGCCTTGTGGGGGGCCGGCGCCGGGTATCGCCGGTACGGCGATGGCCTCAACCCGCCTTTGCCGCCGGACTTGATTGATGGATGTACCGGCCGCCTCGCGAGCGACCCGGAGTTGCGGATCGGCTTCTGGCCGGCAGCGCCGTTCGCTGTCGGCGAGGACCTAGCCCCGGGGATCCAAGAGCTTTTCCCTTGGATGCCGGGGCACAACGACTCCTATAACTGCTCTCCAAGAAACCCCGTTTTCGTCGGCTGGGACAAGATCTACCTGGTCATGGGGCGGCTGTTGGATGCTATCAAAGATTTTGGCGCCTTCTTCAGCGTTTCTGACGTTCACCTGCTTGGCGAGATCGATCTAGGTAATTTTACGGTTCAGGCCAGGGTGATACATGACAACAAGCACGGAGATCAGTATGGTTCCGAAGCGGAGCCGCTGAGACGCATGCGCGACTTGATTGAGGCCCGTTGGCCGAAGTCCTGGGGTCGTGTCTCCTATTCTATCGCGGGGGACCGCTCCGCGAACCCCGCTACGCAGTGCAATTCGGCCTACGATGGCCGTTCCGCGCGGGTCCGAAACCTTTCGATTTTGTCGAACGCTATCGAAGGCTGATAGGAAACGAGGTTCCAGGCACCACGAGGAGGAGATTCGCCTTGCGGCTCATGCTGATCTGGATGTGGTGCTGCTTGAGCAGTTCGGTGTAGTCGCCGCTGGCGTACTGGATGCCGCGATCGGAATGATGTACCAGACCCCGACGCACCTGGCGTTGCGCCAACGCCTTCCGCAACGCCGCCAGGGTGAGGGAATCTTCCAGGGTTCGATCCAGTTCCCAGCCGATCACTCGACGGGAGTAAGCGTCCAGGACCACCGCCAGGTAGACGAACTCC
>Ga0247727_10017668_pt1 | contig 11323 bp, 7 predicted proteins | sample WisWelCaveWW1625_FD_202498 | JGI IMG/M metagenome (GOLD analysis project Ga0247727, IMG submission 202498) | Biofilm microbial communities from Wishing Well Cave, Virginia, United States - WW16-25 | ecosystem: Environmental > Aquatic > Deep subsurface > Groundwater > Cave microbial mat | place...
GTGGTCAACACCCCCGTGAAAAATTTGCCGTCGGCGCGAGAATCTCGGGCCAGCACCAATTGCCATTGTTGATCGTCGTTCATGGTTCACCTCAAACAAAAAACCGCCGTGAGATTATCTCACACAGCGGCCATCATAAAACAAAGCCCTTCTGTCGTCTATCCGATTCTTGCGCTCAAAGTGGGGCAGAATATGTCATGCCGAGCGGCGAGCCTGAAGGGCGCTCTAACTTGCAGAGCGAGAGCCGCGAGGCATCTCTGGCTTTGCTTTCGGGTGAGCCAGAGATGCCTCGCTCCGCTCGGCATGACATGGGGGCTACGCGTTGATAGCAAGCACGAACAACGACGGCTCCTGTCATGCCGAGCGGCGAGCCTGAAGGGCGCTCTAACTTGCAGAGCGAGAGCCGCGAGGCATCTCTGGCTTTGCTTTCGGGCGGGCTAGAGATGCCTCACTTCGTTCGGCATGACATGTGGGGCTGCGCGTTGATGGCAAGCACGAATAACGACGGCTCCTGTCTTGTCATGCCGAGCGGCGAGCCTGAAGGGCGCTCTAACTTGTAGAGCGAGAGCCGCGAGGCATCTCTGGCTTTGCTTTTGGTTAGGCCAGAGATGCCTCGCTCCGCTCGGCATGACATGTGGGGCTGCGCGTTGATGGCAAGCACGAACAACGACGGCTCCTGTCTTGTCATGCCGAGCGGCGAGCCTGAAGGGCGCTCTAACTTGCAGAGCGAGAGCCGCGAGGCATCTCTGGCTTTGCTTTTGGTTAGGCCAGAGATGCCTCGCTCCGCTCGGCATGACATGGGGGCTACGCGTTGATGGCAAGCACGAACACGACGACTCCTGTCTTGTCATGCCGAGCGGCGAGCCTGTAGAGCGCTACAACTTTGCGAATGAAAGCCGCGAGGCATCTCTGGCTTTGCTTTCGGGCGGGCCAGAGATGCCTCGCTCCGCTCGGCATGACATGCGAGGCTAGGTGTTGAGATTGGTCTTATCCGGGGCCGCGCGGCGAGCCACCCGGCGGCCCGGCTTCCTCGCAACACGTCAGCGAGAGAACTTGCCCGGCCTCCAACACCGCCGACTGGTCGAACAGAACCAGAGTCACGCTCTTGCCAGCTTCGCTGAAACTGAGGCGAAGGTGATGTGCGCCGGATACTAACCCGCCGAATCACTTCGACGGATCTGCGTCGTCATGCTCACTCGGCGGACGATTTGCTTTTTGAAGAGGGTGACCGGGCCGGCTTTGGCCAGGTTCATCGCCTCGACGATCATCTCTTTGAGAACGTCGTCCGACACATCGTCGCCTTCAAGATCAAGAAGAAAATCTTCGCCCTGCACGTGCCCGCCGTTTGTGAAATCAACCCGGAAGCTGAACTTCACCCGGAACTCTGATTGCGGGTTGGGTTTGTACATTCGCCGCCCCTCTTTTACTGGATAAGTCCTTGCGCCACCATCAACTCCGCATTCAACAGCGAGCCGCCCGCCGCGCCGCGAATGGTGTTGTGCGAGAGGACGACGAACTTCACGTCGAAGAGCGGGTCTTCGCGGACGCGGCCCACGACAGTCGTCATGCCTTTGCCGGCGTCGCGGTCGCGGCGCGGTTGGGGGCGGTCGGCCTCGCTTCGCACTTCGATGATGGTCTTGGGTGACGAAGGAAGATTGCGCACAATCTCCGGGCCTCTGAACCCGGCCATGACCCGGGCAACTTCGGCGGGGCCGGCCTTAGAACCAAGTTCCACCGAGACGCAGACGGTGTGACCGTCAATCACCGCCACCCGGTTGGTGTGGGCCGAGATTTTGAAATCGGCGGGGATCACATTGCCGCCATTCAACTTGCCCAACATCTTCTGCGGCTCGGTTTCCACTTTGTCTTCTTCATTGCCAATGTAAGGAATCACGTTGTCAACAATGTCGAGCGAGGCCACGCCGGGATAGCCTGCGCCTGATGTAGCCTGCATCGAAACGGCAAAGATTCGTTTGAGGCCAAACGTGTCGAGCAGGGGCCGGAGGGCGATGGTGAAGCCGGTGGCGGTGCAGTTGGGATTGGTGGTGAGAAAGCCGCTCCAGCCGCGAGTCTTTTGTTGCACGGCTTTCAGCGAGGTGTGATCAGGATTGACTTCGGGGATGAGGAGCGGCACATCGGGCCACATGCGGTGGGCCGAGGCGTTGGAGGCGATGACGTGGCCGGCTTTGGCGAAGGCCGGTTCGAGTTCTTTGGCCTGATCGGTCGGCAGGGCTGAGAAGCAGATGACGGCGTCGAGGCCCGGCTCGGTGGGAACGACCTGCATGTTTTTGGCGTACTCCGGCATCGGCCCCGGCAGAATCCAGCGGCAAGCGTCACTGTATGTTTGGCCGATGGCTCGCTCACTGCCGGTGAGGGCGGCCACTTCGAACCAGGGGTGGTTGTCGAGCAACTGCACGAACCGCTGACCGACTGCGCCGGTGGCGGCGAGGATGGCGACTTTGATTTTGGGCATGAGTTTGTCCTTTTAGTAATCTGATGGTCTCTGAAACGTCAAACGACAAACGTCAAACGTCATGTCGCTTGTCGTTTGACGTTTCACGCTTTGCTGGCAACAATGAGCGCATGAATCGCTCTCACCGCCTCTTCCGCCTGCCCGGCGTCCACGACGAGGCTGATGGAGACTTCGGACGAACCCTGGGCGATGGCGATGACGTTGACGCTGGCGTTGCCGAGGGCGGTGAAAATTCTTCCGGCAAGGCCGGGCGTGTACTTCATGCCTGCGCCGACGACGGTGATGATCACCGCGTCGTCGAGAACGGTGACGCTGTCAATGTCGCGCCGGGCCAGTTCAAGCCGGAACTCTTCTTCGAGCGCGGCAATGACGCGGGCGGCTGAGGCTGACGGCGCAGAAAAGCAGATGCTTTGCTCGGACGAGGCCTGAGTGATGAGGGTGACGCTGACGCCCGACCGGGCCACGGCCCCAAACGTCCGGGCCGCCACGCCGGGCACGCCCAGCATACCACGCCCCTCAATCGTGATCAGGCTCTGGCCCTTGATGGCGGTGACGGCTTTGATGCCGCGTCCTTCGACTACGCGGCGAGCACCCTTCGACTGCGTTACACTCCGCTCAGGGTGCTCGCCGCTCCGTTCAGGGCGCTTTCCGTTGTCGGGCACGATGAGCGTGCCGGGGTGCGAGGGGTTGAAGGTGTTTTTGATCCACAAGTCAATGCCGCGCTCGACGACGGGGCGGATGGTTTTGGGGTGCAGAACCTTCGCGCCGTAGTAAGCCAGTTCGGAGATTTCGCGGAAGGAAAGTTCGGGCAGGGTTTGGGCGTCGGCGGCCACGCGCGGGTCAGCCGTCATCACCCCGTTCACGTCCGTCCAAATCCACACTTCGTCGGCGTCGAGGGCCGCGCCCAGAATCCCGGCGCTGTAGTCACTGCCGCCCCGGCCCAGCGTGGTGATTGCGCCGTTCCTGGTTGCGCCGATGAAGCCGGTGATGACGGGGACGCCGCCACGCTCCATCAGCGGGCGCAAACGGGCTTCGCATTTTGCTTTTGTCTCTTCCATCTGCGGGTTGGCCGAGCCAAATACGTCGTCGGTCAGAATCAATTCGCTGGCTTCGACGGCTTCAGACTGGAGGCCGATCTCGCGCAGGCGGGCGGCCACGAGGTGGATGCTCATCCGCTCGCCGAGCGAGGAGATGGCGTCAATCGCGCGCGGCGAGGCCTCGCCAAGAATGTGGACGGCGTGGCACAGGCTCTCGAACTCGGCGAGATACGGCAATACCTGATCTGACGTTTGTCGTTGGCGCAGCCCCCTGTGGGTGTCGTTTGACGAGTCTAGCAAACCGCCAATCGCCGCTTCGTGTTTGACCCGTAGGTCTTTGGCAATCTGTTTGAACGTTTCGCCGTCCCCGCTGGCGGCGGTGTGTGCACCCTTGAGAAGCAGGTCGGTCACGCCGCTCATGGCCGAGACGACGATGGCCACCTGATCCCACTCCTTCTTGGCGGCGGCGACGATGTCGGCAGACCTGGCAATGGCTTCGGCGCCGCCGACCGAGGTGCCACCGAATTTCATGACGAGTGTCTTCTTCATTCAGCCTCCTGTTTTCACACAAGGTGACTCTCACCGGGCAACGCTGCGCATTGAAATTCAGGCATTTTTCTCCCCGGTGACAGTCACCTGACCAACTTCGCGGTTAACCAAAAACGCGGAGCCGTTTGGCTCCGCGTTTGGTGTGTGTAGTCGTGTGGCCCCTCTTCACCCAACCGGAAGCGACGGCTGTCGCGTGCGCGCAGTCGTAGTCATAGTACTGGTGGTGGTGAAGAGGCTGGTGCTCATTGGGCGAAATGGTAACAGGCGGCGGGGAAACCGTCAATTGTAGAAAATGGCCGAACGAAGACAGGGAGTATCATGACAGTTTGTACAATCCAGCTTCAGTACAATTGAAACCAACTCAGGCCACCGTCTTCGGTGTAGTACAATGCGCCGCCTTCGCGCAACCAGCCGTGAACCACATCGGCGAATTGCACACCATCCAGCCAGACATACCACCTATCGAAAGGTTGAATGTGGCCGAGATTATATTGCGCCCATGTCTGCCCATTATCACTTGTGGCAAACAGGACGCGATTAGGCTCCGGATCGCCCTCAAGCGTAAGGCCGCTGTTGACCACCCAACCGTGCCCGTCGGGCAAGAGGGTGAATTGTTCCTGCACGCGGTAGCCGAGATTAATCAATTCCCACGAATGCCCGCCATCCATTGTACGGAAAAGTTGGCTGTCGCGCACTTCCCAACCGACATCTCTGGTGGCGAGCTGAATGGCCACCGTGTGCACCGCAAGGCCATCTACTGGAACGAAGTTTCGCCCGCCATCATCCGTTCTCAGCAATCGCCCCTCTCGAGTCACCACGTAGCCGGTCTGTTCGTCAACAAACGACACGGCCTCGTAACTGCTGTTCTCGTCGGACGGGACGGATAGCACCGCCCAGGTGTCGCCGCTATCAGTCGTCTCGTAGAGAGCCGGGAGTCTGTAAGCCTCGCCGCAGGAAATTGTTGCCCAGCCGTGCTGGCGATTGACGAAACTCAGGTCGAAATTGTTGACAGCTATTGTGCCGTTGCAAGGGCCAGAATACGTGCCCGGCCTATGGGCCCAATTGCGGCCAGCGTCGGTGGTGCTGAAGACCTCGCCACTTGCGCCAATACCACTACCGTCGGAGAAAAACCGGGTTAGGCCGAATGGCCGCAAAGGTAACGGCGGCGCAGCAAATACTTCCTGCCACGTCTCGCCCCCGTCGTCGGTACGCAAGAGTGTGTCACGCCGTTCGTTGCGATTATATTCATTGACGATGATGAAGCCGCTTTGAGGTGATAAAAACTGCGGAGCGTTCGCCCAATCATCATAGGAGCTGATAATGGGCAATTTGCGCCATGTCGCCCCACCGTCTTCCGTTGTGTATACCCCACCTCTGGCAGTGACCCATCCGTGCTTTCGATCAAGAAAGAAGAGACTCCCTTCAGGGACCTGATCTGTCAGCAACCGCCAATGCTCGCCGTCGTCTTCGGTCTTGAATAGCTGTTGAGCGCTGAAATGAGGCTCGGCCCAAAAGCAAAATGCCCATCCAGTTTGCAAATCAACAGCAGTGAAATCGCCGGCGATGGGAACGTCCTCCGGGCAAAACTTGTAAGTTTTTGCAGTCTCCCAGAAAAGATCGCCGGGCAACGCAAGTAATTCTGGCTCCGCCATTGTTGCTTTTCCGTCATCGGGCGGCGCGGCGGCCTTTTGCCAACTCGCGCCGCTGTCTTCAGTCAACACATAACCAGCTTCAGTTTCAATCCAGCCAACTTGCAGTGAGATAAAAGTGATAGCTTTTACCCGGCTGTCCACCTCATAATTGCTCTGCCAACTTTGCCCACCGTCGCCGGTTGTCAAAATTGTTGTTCCTAATGCCAACCAGCCATGATCAGCATCAGCAAAGTTGTAGGCGTGGATCGTGGTTGTGCCATAAGGATCCGGCAGGTGGTGTACGGTAGCTGAAATAACCTCGGCGATTGGAGAAGGAGGAGCGGGTGTGGGTGTGGACGACAGTGGCGCAGGCGTGAAGACCGGCACACTGGCAACGTTCTGGCAATCGACCGCAACAAGCCGTTCGTCAAGCCGCGTTGCATAAGCAAGGATGATCGGCTCAGCCACATTGGCGGACAATTTGATTTCAATTACGGTCCGGCAACGCCGAAAGATCAGCGCTGGGCCGGTTGCAACGTATCCGGCTGGAAACAACGCCGCGTGTTCACCAATCCGGTCCTGAAACACGATCCGTTGATGGGAATTCTCTTCCCAGTAGAGCAGTTGCCAATAGACATCGGTAAGGCTGGTTGGGGTGTTGTAAAAATAGGCGGCCACACTTCCGTAGGGTCTTCTACTCCGGGCTGATAAAAGGCCAGCGTGGCAAACGCATCCGCCGGTATGGATTTATCTGTCATCCATTCGGGATTCTGGGTGTCAAAGAAATCTGCCCGAATCTCCTCCGGCAAATCGCCTGGCTGAAACAACAATTCTTCTCGCGCCAGCCATGAGACCAGGTGCGGTTCCAAAGTTGCTGTCGGCTCAAGAGTTGCTGTTGGGCTTGGTGGCTGAGTGGCCAGCGGGGTAATGGCCTGGCTCTCGCTACCACAATTTGCTACGACCATTGCGGCTACGATTAACAGCCAGGTGGTGCGATGTGCTGCAAAGGAACGATTGGACATAGTGTTTCCCTCGATGAAAGCTACCGCAGGTTATACAACTCGCCATACTTCGTTCGCAGATAACGCATGAAAGGCTCAATCCTCAACGACCCGCCCGTCGCCCGCTCCAACAATTCGGCGGCGGTGAACTTCATGCCGTGCTGATAAATGTTCTCCTTCAGCCGGCCGTGGAGTGTGCTGAACTCGCCGGCCCTGATTTGATCAGGAATGTCGGGGTGCGCTTTGAGGGCGGCTTCGTAGAACTGGGCGGCCATGATGTTGCCCAGCGTGTAACCCTGAAACACCCCGCCGATGTAATCCGAGTACCAGTGTACGTCCTGCAGAACGCCGTCGCGGTCGCTCTTCGGGGCGATGCCCAGGTCGGCCTCGAGGCGCTCGTGCCAGGCTTCGGGCAGGTCGCGCACGGCCAGAGCGCCCTCGAGCAGTTGCAGTTCAAAGTCCAGGCGGGACATGATGTGCAGGTTGTAAGTCACTTCGTCGGCGTCCATGCGGATCAGCGAGCGCTCCACTTTGTTGATTGCGCCGTAAAACGTGTCAAGTGAAACTTTGCCAAGCTGATTCGGAAAGACGGCCTGCATGCGCGGGTTGGGCGGACAAGGCGCACCCTGTGATTTCCGCCATATCCTACTTCCGTCATGGCCCGATGTTGAGAGTGATAATGTCAGTTCCAATTCGCTGACCCAACGAATCGATCAGCGGTAATCGTTCCAGCGAGGGCCAAGCATACCAGCCGATTTCGACGCGCGCACCGTCGAGTTGTTCGAGCGTGAGTGCAAACACGAATCGATCAACAACCACTTCGCCGGGCTGCCACGCGCTCGCGCGCCGGTAGCCGCCGAGCGGCTGGCGATCTTGCCCGGCGATCAGTGTTCCATCCGCGCCGATGACATGGACGAAAGCGGTGTAGTCTTTGTCGGGCGGCTCGTCGGCGCTCCAATGCAATTCAACGAACAGCATGGTTGAGTCGATTCGGGTTGCGTAGGCGATCAATCGCAGAGGGCCGAAGATTGCGTCTGTGGGTTGCGTTGCTGACTCCATCGGCGGGCGCGCGAACACAATCACGCGATAGCCGTCGAGTGTTTGTTCGCTCACGCTCGCCCACTGTTCTCTCAACCGCATCTCGTACCAATTGCCGGGGTCGCCTGCGCCGTACCACGTGATCATCCACACGCGAGACACATCGCGCAGTGCGCGGTCGAAGAGTCGGTTGGCGAGCGCGTCGTCGGGGCGCACATTCACCGGCAGGCCAAAGGTCGGCGGCAGGTTGGCAGTTTCCACCAACGAGTCGATGATTTCGGGGACGAGATACACGACGGCGTCCCCCGGAGTCTGTTGTGTTTGAATCGTCGAAAGGATTTCAGGGATCGATTCTGATTCGCCTTTCCCCGATAGCCAAGCGATGTCCGGTCGGGACGCCGCCACTCGTTGGAAATGGATCACTATCGGCGACCGAGCCACGTCGTATACCAGCGCCGGATCGTGATGATAGAGAAGCGATTCCGTTTTATCAACGGGGAACTGGCCTTCGAGTTCGCTTTCATAAATATTGAAATCGGTTGCGACACCGGCAACCTGCACCGCGAAGCCTGCCCCCAAAATTGCGCCGACGCCGATGCGCGAGAGCAGTGATTTGGATTCAAAAAGCGGAAGGCACACGATGAGAAGTTGGGGAACGAGCGGCAAAAGAAAGCGCGGCCCCCAACCGTATCCGCCCCACCACTCCCACCACATTCCGAAGGCGATGATGTGCGCGGCGGCGGCGGCGATGATCAGCCAACTGAGTGGGCGGTGTGCGCGATGAAAGTGCGGCCATGCGGCAACGGCGAGCAATGTGGGTGGGCTATACCACAGCAGTCCGCGCGCGGGGCTGAGCGTGAGGCCGAGCGCGCCCCACCACAACGGCGTGCTGAACCCCTCTTGCCCCGCCGCGAAGTGATAGCCCGTTTGCAAAAGGTTACCGAAGCGGGCGAAGTTGTATGCGGCCAGTGCCGCCCCAACGGCGACGATAGGCGCCGCAAAGAGCGCGAGGCGTGAGGCATGTTCGCGCAACGGTCTGCTTTTCCATTGAGGCAGAATGAGGGCGACGGCAAAGAAGAAAATGAATCCGGCATACACCGCGTTCACGCCGATGGCAAGCGCGAGACCTGCGCCGCAGAGAACAGCGCCGAGTGGTTGGGTTGGCTTTTGCCACGCCCATAACGAAATCACCAAACCCAGACTCGCCACCGGCTCGCCCATGGCCAGCCGCGAATACGGCAAAGCCATCGTGCACAGCGCAAATGTTGCCGATGCCAGCGTAGCCGTGATGAGACTGTGTCCAAGATTGCGCGCAGTGGAAAACAGAAGCATCGCAGTGAGCGCAGTGCAGAGCGGCCCAAGCAACAGCACGCCGCCGATCATTCCGAGTGGTGGAATGAGCCGCCCCATAGCCGCCAGTGGAATCATGAGTGCGATCACAGCGGGACTCTTTTTAGAATAAATGTCGCCGCTTTCGGAGAGCAAGCCTTGCTCTTCGCCGGGGCGGTTGGCCCACTGCGCCCAGCCCAATTGATTGGTGTGTAGTTCGCCCCGGTTCACAACATTGGCGGCGGTGACGAACATCGAGACTTCGTCGATGGTGTGGAAATGCCCGCCGCCGACAACGATGCACACGAGAAATACTGCAAGGCCGACGATGCCACGAATTGCAGTTTCGCCTCGGGTGACCTTCATGCGGCTATTTTGGCAGATGAGTCAGATATAATCAAGCTACAGTCTCCTCGCGCGTCGAGGGGATAGCAATCATTTCCTGGAAAGGATCGGCGGTAGCCATTAGAGAGGCAATAGGAATCCTAGTCTGGTAATTTGTAGCCTTAATGATCCTGTTTCGACTAGCATCAGTGCAATTAATAACACGCACCAGAATGTTTCGATTGTCAGAACGCCATATTAGTAGACCGCCGCTCTTCACGGCAAAATCGTCTTGCAAGGATTAAATTGCCGCAACCACTTGGCCGCAATCTCTACCCGCCAAGTATAAGCCGCACCCGCCAAAGCGCAACCACAAAACACCCAAATAAAAAGGCCGCTGGCGGAGACCGGCGGCCCAACAGTTGGCTGTAGCGGCGGCGGGGCGCGGGCGAAGCCCTGTCGCCCGCTACACGCTGTGGTTGAGCAAGCGCCCTACACCAACTGCCGAAATACTTCAGGATGCTGTTCGGCAATTCGCAATAGATCTACCGCTGGCCCACTTGGTTTTCGTCGCCCCTGTTCCCAATCTTGAACAGTGCGCAGACTCACGCCCATCAATCCGGCAAACGCCGCTTGCGATAATTGGAGCTTGGCCCGAATTCTCTGGGGTGGAGCGGGGCGCTTAAACGTATGCGTTCGCAGGACCCGCTGACCTGCTTTATGGGCTTTGATTTCCCGGATGCCTTCCAGGATTTCCAAGCCAATGTTGCGTTCAGGCATGTTTTAGTTCCTCGCGGGTAACTGCTCACGGCAGTTGACGCTTCGCGTGCACCCGCTTCGCGCAAGGCAAAGTCGGCCCTTCGACAGGCTCAGGGCAGGCTCTACGCCGACTGGTCTCTAGCCTGCGGAGGCAGGCTTCGCCTTGCGCGAAGCGTGCCGCGATTTCAATCGCCGGATCCGTGAGCGTGATCAGTTACCCTCGCGGGCATTATACGGCTTTGCCGCATAGCCCACCGGCCCTAAAACACCCAAGTGCACGCGCAAAGGTTGTCAGTTGGCAACGGATTTTGTAGCCGCTTCGCGTGTAATAGATGTTGGCGCTTGGCGCAACGCATCCGCTACACGCAAAGCGGTTACCCATCCGTTGCCAACACCGCCTGACACATTTTGCGTGCGCACAATACCCAAACAAAAAAGCCGCCAGCCTCAACCCTCCAAACCGTAGAGCGATTGATATTTGCCCCGCAAATACCTCATGTACGGCTCAATGCTCAACAGCCCGCCCGTCGCCCGCTCCAGCAATTCGTTGGCGGTGAACTTCATGCCGTGCTGATAAATGTTCTCCTTCAGCCAGCCGTGGAGTGTGCTGAACTCGCCCGCTTTGATTTGCGCCGGGATGTCGGGATAAGCCCTGAGGGCGGCTTCGTAGAACTGGGCGGCCATGATGTTGCCCAGGGTGTAACCTTGAAACACGCCGCCGATGTGATCCGAGAACCAGTGTACGTCTTGCAAAACGCCGTCGCGGTCGCTCTTCGGGGCGATGCCCAGGTCGGCTTCGAGGCGCTCGTGCCAGGCTTCGGGCAGGTCGCGCACGGCCAGAGCGCCCTCGAGCAGTTGCAGTTCAAAGTCGAGGCGGGACATGATGTGCAGGTTGTAAGTCACTTCGTCGGCGTCCATGCGAACGAGCGAACGCTCCACTTTGTTGATCGCGCCGTAAAACGTGTCAAGTGAAACTTTGCCAAGCTGATTCGGAAAGGCGGCCTGCAGGCGCGGATAGAAGAACTCCCAGAAGCCGCGACTGCGCCCGGCCACGTTCTCCCACAGCCGCGATTGACTCTCGTGGACGCCCGCCGACGTGCCCTCAGCCAGCGGCGTGCCCTCGTACGCCGGATTCACGCCCTGGTCGTACATCGCGTGCCCGGACTCGTGAATGGTGCTGAA
>Ga0247727_10017669_pt1 | contig 11323 bp, 12 predicted proteins | sample WisWelCaveWW1625_FD_202498 | JGI IMG/M metagenome (GOLD analysis project Ga0247727, IMG submission 202498) | Biofilm microbial communities from Wishing Well Cave, Virginia, United States - WW16-25 | ecosystem: Environmental > Aquatic > Deep subsurface > Groundwater > Cave microbial mat | place...
CAGGAGCGCAATCCCACGGATCAGTTTTTGTAATGCTAAAATTTCCATTGCTTTTTATCGCCTTTTTGTGTTTATTTGTAGAGCCCGGTGTGAATTAAGCTTCAAGTCGTCGCCCTTGTGCGTGTTGATACGAGATTGTAGGTTGACGAGATTTTGGCCCTCAAAAAGGGCTAATTTTATAGGCTTTTGGGGTGGCTTTGAATCGAACCATTGTGGGATTGAAACTTTAACCACACGGAATACGTTGTGTATTTTTTTAAAATCTTTGAATCGAACCATTGTGGGATTGAAACGGAACAAAATAGAAACCTGGATTATTCCGCTGTGCGACTTTGAATCGAACCATTGTGGGATTGAAACCGCAGAATATCAATCCTGCGCTTGCCGTCTGCGACTGCTTTGAATCGAACCATTGTGGGATTGAAACCCTGATGTAGCCACTGATTCACCTGGTGAATCACTAACTTTGAATCGAACCATTGTGGGATTGAAACCCGGTCGCGCGCCCAAAGTTCTGCGATGGGCTTTTCTACTTTGAATCGAACCATTGTGGGATTGAAACGATTCTACTATAGGACGATCAAATATTTTCTCAAAACTTTGAATCGAACCATTGTGGGATTGAAACGCCTCCATGCCGTGTCCAGCAAGCGGCGTCAATTCAACTTTGAATCGAACCATTGTGGGATTGAAACGGAAATTTTTGAGAAGTGCATTGGTTATTCCGGCAACTTTGAATCGAACCATTGTGGGATTGAAACTCTATCTATACTCACATGAATTTTTTCAGCATCCGCTTTGAATCGAACCATTGTGGGATTGAAACAGTAAAAATCAGATTCGTCCTTGCCTTCAGCAAGGCAACTTTGAATCGAACCATTGTGGGATTGAAACGATAACGGAATCACCCACGTTTCGATCTTGTTCCCGACTTTGAATCGAACCATTGTGGGATTGAAACTATAAATAATAGTTGTTTCATTGTCAAGGACGACAATCTTTGAATCGAACCATTGTGGGATTGAAACAGGACGTGCTCGATGCCAGGGCGATCGCGATCGCGACCTTTGAATCGAACCATTGTGGGATTGAAACGCATATTAGTTGAAGAACTCGACGGCAACCTACACCCTTTGAATCGAACCATTGTGGGATTGAAACGTTGAATCTTCTCCGGTCGCTGAAAACCTTGCTTGTACTTTGAATCGAACCATTGTGGGATTGAAACTTGTACTGCGCGCCGAGCGGCGTAAACAATTCTTTTGCTTTGAATCGAACCATTGTGGGATTGAAACGATTGAATTGGTAAGCCGGCGAAATCCGACCGAATCACTTTGAATCGAACCATTGTGGGATTGAAACCACTATCATCGAGCGACGCATTGGAGCCGAGTTTGACGCTTTGAATCGAACCATTGTGGGATTGAAACTGAGACCATGAATCAGGCGCTTCCGCGCACGTTGCTCCTTTGAATCGAACCATTGTGGGATTGAAACCTTAACTCCTGTTTTCTTTTCTCATCTATGACGCGACTTTGAATCGAACCATTGTGGGATTGAAACCTGTCACCGTAGGACGTGTTGCCCACGCCTGATTAGCTTTGAATCGAACCATTGTGGGATTGAAACAGATATTGATGCCCGGAAACTCCAGTCAATGAGCCGCACTTTGAATCGAACCATTGTGGGATTGAAACGCGATGTTGCCAACGGCGCGGCATCTGTGATATTCCTTTGAATCGAACCATTGTGGGATTGAAACAACTTTATGAGACGCGGAAAGATTTTACCAGTTCTCCTTTGAATCGAACCATTGTGGGATTGAAACTAATATATTATGATTTCCCCCATTTCTTCATGTTCCCTTTGAATCGAACCATTGTGGGATTGAAACCTTGAACATAGGCTGGATCATCGACACGAATCAATGCCTTTGAATCGAACCATTGTGGGATTGAAACGTTTGTTTCGGCTTTGTTCCAATTGATCGGGTTGCCACCTTTGAATCGAACCATTGTGGGATTGAAACTTGGACCGAAAATACCTACTTGTGGACTTCGCGTAAACTTTGAATCGAACCATTGTGGGATTGAAACGGCTGTCCGGTCGTGTCGCTGGCGTGTTTTGCTTTTGTCTTTGAATCGAACCATTGTGGGATTGAAACTGTGTTATCTTCACGTCCGGAGAGCATGAAGTCCGCGCTTTGAATCGAACCATTGTGGGATTGAAACTCGCCCGCGCTTATGACGCGCGGGCCTGTGACAATCCTTTGAATCGAACCATTGTGGGATTGAAACATGCCTGAAATGATGACAATGGCTGAACTCGTTGGAAACTTTGAATCGAACCATTGTGGGATTGAAACGCATCTCCGGAAGAAACGCTTGAACTTCGTACATCAGACTTTGAATCGAACCATTGTGGGATTGAAACCCGATATTATTCGTTCCGGATGGAAGCGCTGGCAGGCTCTTTGAATCGAACCATTGTGGGATTGAAACAGACATTATATCTTTAAATCGTCTCTTATCAAGCTTCCTTTGAATCGAACCATTGTGGGATTGAAACCTCTTTTCTGGAATTGATCTTCTCGGCATGGCCTTCAACTTTGAATCGAACCATTGTGGGATTGAAACCAGACCCCAAGTTAAACGGAATCTCACTCGGCTTATCTCTTTGAATCGAACCATTGTGGGATTGAAACGCTGAATTGTTTGGCGCAAACGCAGCCGATGTAATTCTTTGAATCGAACCATTGTGGGATTGAAACGCCAACAAATATCAACAAAAACAAAATTTTCTTCATCCTTTGAATCGAACCATTGTGGGATTGAAACAAGTGCCCCAGTCAGATCAACAACTTGATCGGCAGCACTTTGAATCGAACCATTGTGGGATTGAAACTGGATTGCAGCGCTCGGCACGGCGGTGGAAGTGACGCACTTTGAATCGAACCATTGTGGGATTGAAACGTCTATGGCGAACGCCGTCTCAAATTGCGCTGGCTTCTTTGAATCGAACCATTGTGGGATTGAAACGTCGATTTTCAGATGAAGCAGCAGATTTCCGGATAGCTTTGAATCGAACCATTGTGGGATTGAAACTCTTGTGGTGAAGTTGCTTGATCTTCTCCACGAGTACGGCTTTGAATCGAACCATTGTGGGATTGAAACCTAAAAAGTATTGAGAGTAACTCATGAAAAGAATAATCTTTGAATCGAACCATTGTGGGATTGAAACCCGTGAAGCTCACTCGCGTATCCCACTTGTTTCTACTTTGAATCGAACCATTGTGGGATTGAAACTTTGCCTACGGCGGCAAGGCAGAATATTTTCCATTTCTTTGAATCGAACCATTGTGGGATTGAAACGCCTTTACGGCGTCCAACCAGCCGTCTTTAAGCCAGCCTTTGAATCGAACCATTGTGGGATTGAAACGCTTCATGACGCCCTTAATCATGCCGGAGACATTCTCCTTTGAATCGAACCATTGTGGGATTGAAACTGTTTTTCTTTGCAATATAATCATCAACGGCTTGCTGTCTTTGAATCGAACCATTGTGGGATTGAAACTATTATTACCAGCTGTCGTTGAAACTTTCCCATCGGCCCTTTGAATCGAACCATTGTGGGATTGAAACTTTCGAACTTCACCAAGCAACAATCCCTTCATAATCAGACTTTGAATCGAACCATTGTGGGATTGAAACATAACCATAAAAACTCCTTTCTCAAGAAATCCCTGCTTTGAATCGAACCATTGTGGGATTGAAACTCCGTTGCGGGTGCGTGTCGTTGGCCGGGGGGTCGTGCTTTGAATCGAACCATTGTGGGATTGAAACTTTTCAACGCCGCTTCCCCTACCGGCGCTGGCGTGAATGCTTTGAATCGAACCATTGTGGGATTGAAACATGATTGGCGCCCACGTCATCGCCGCCGATTTAAAATCTTTGAATCGAACCATTGTGGGATTGAAACCGCCACGCCCTGCGCTCTCCGGATTGGCGCGGGGTCTTTGAATCGAACCATTGTGGGATTGAAACGGCGGTTCGTGCCGCTGGGCCGTCCGTGCTCGGTCTGCTTTGAATCGAACCATTGTGGGATTGAAACACATGATAGAGTTTCTCGGCGGCGCGTTGAAGGAAACGGCTTTGAATCGAACCATTGTGGGATTGAAACATTGGACGCCGGAGGATGTTTGGAGTTACGTTCATAGACTTTGAATCGAACCATTGTGGGATTGAAACTTTGTCAACAATGATTCCGGTTGGTGCGAATTTAACAACTTTGAATCGAACCATTGTGGGATTGAAACTTGGGTCGGACGGCAAAGTTCCCGCCGAGTTCGCGGCGCTTTGAATCGAACCATTGTGGGATTGAAACTTTCACGCCACGCTGCCACTGGTCGGTTATGATTCCACTTTGAATCGAACCATTGTGGGATTGAAACTTGTGTGGGTGACTTCTTTGTAACCAACGCCTTGATACTTTGAATCGAACCATTGTGGGATTGAAACCTCAGCGTTTCTGTAGCCATGTCACACCTTTAAAATTTCTTTGAATCGAACCATTGTGGGATTGAAACCCGGAGTAGGCTAAAATCTTGGCATGGTGAACCGCCGACTTTGAATCGAACCATTGTGGGATTGAAACACATGATAGAGTTTCTCGGCGGCGCGTTGAAGGAACTTTGAATCGAACCATTGTGGGATTGAAACGTTGCCCTGCGCTTTTTGGCGAACGGCCTTTTTCCACCTTTGAATCGAACCATTGTGGGATTGAAACCCTTGAAAGTGACGGCGCATCACCGGGTTTGATCTTCCTTTGAATCGAACCATTGTGGGATTGAAACTGTAGTAGTTGCGGTGAAATAATCGCACCACACGACCTTTGAATCGAACCATTGTGGGATTGAAACACCTTTCCCAATCGGCCTTCCACATTGTAGCCGTACTTTGAATCGAACCATTGTGGGATTGAAACTTTAACAAAGTAGCTCAAACCGAAGTGACTGCCTCGCGCTTTGAATCGAACCATTGTGGGATTGAAACAAAGACCGTATTGAGAAAGATCGCCGCCGCTAATGACTTTGAATCGAACCATTGTGGGATTGAAACCGCAGACCGCTGTGTGAAGTTGTGGACCGTTTTTTACCTTTGAATCGAACCATTGTGGGATTGAAACTCGTAAGTTTTGGCGATATGCCTGGCGCCAATGCCCACTTTGAATCGAACCATTGTGGGATTGAAACGTGCATAGATCAAAAGGTCTCCAATTTGAAAATGTTTCTTTGAATCGAACCATTGTGGGATTGAAACATAAGTGTATAAGTGTAATTGTTGATTACAAACGGGACTTTGAATCGAACCATTGTGGGATTGAAACAGAAACTTCTTGCCTCCGAGTGTGTGAAAAAAGTTGACCTTTGAATCGAACCATTGTGGGATTGAAACAGGCATGTACATGCTTGGAATGTATTTTGTTGATCCGACTTTGAATCGAACCATTGTGGGATTGAAACGTGGAAGAAAAAAGGTTGCGCGGCGCTCCGCGTGAGCTTTGAATCGAACCATTGTGGGATTGAAACCTTTTAAAACAGAGCTCTGCTGTCATATTACTTTTACTTTGAATCGAACCATTGTGGGATTGAAACGTCAATCGCCAAAACGATCTCCGGCGCCTCACCAAGATCTTTGAATCGAACCATTGTGGGATTGAAACTTTCATCTTCTTTCTCTGCTCACGCAACGTGTAAGCGCTTTGAATCGAACCATTGTGGGATTGAAACAAAACAGGCGAAAGCAACTCTTCCGGCCAGTAACCCCTTTGAATCGAACCATTGTGGGATTGAAACAAGACTACGGCGGCCACGGCGTCACCGCGCTCAAAGCAGCTTTGAATCGAACCATTGTGGGATTGAAACGAAAACGACAGCGGAACATCAGCGCCGAGAGCCACGCTTTGAATCGAACCATTGTGGGATTGAAACCTGCCTTCGCGCAACTTTTTCCCTTCGGCATGAGGTTTCTTTGAATCGAACCATTGTGGGATTGAAACAAGGATACACGCATCAACGGTTTGATTTGACTCACCCTTTGAATCGAACCATTGTGGGATTGAAACACTTCTCGAAATCCCGCTTCGCGGCGCGCTTCATTTTGCTTTGAATCGAACCATTGTGGGATTGAAACATATGCAACTGCACACATTCCAACTGTACGATCTCTCTTTGAATCGAACCATTGTGGGATTGAAACCCAATCTCGCCACATAGAGACGACTTACGGGCTTACTTTGAATCGAACCATTGTGGGATTGAAACGTCATTCCGGCCTGCGCCATGGCCGGTATCGTATTCTTTGAATCGAACCATTGTGGGATTGAAACACTGAACTTCATAGGCTTCCCCTTCTGTTTTGAATTCTTTGAATCGAACCATTGTGGGATTGAAACTTCACGATCTAGATGAGTTCAGGTTTGGACAACCAAACTTTGAATCGAACCATTGTGGGATTGAAACTAAATTTTGTGAAATCAACACTAGGCACAGGCGGTGCCTTTGAATCGAACCATTGTGGGATTGAAACTAATGTAAGGACGGGAATCAAACGCGCAATCTTCTGCTTTGAATCGAACCATTGTGGGATTGAAACACTAACTTGGCCATGCTACCGGAGCAGTCGCAGATGACTTTGAATCGAACCATTGTGGGATTGAAACGCGATTTCACCTTCAGACACAGCACAATTAAGCGGCTCCTTTGAATCGAACCATTGTGGGATTGAAACTTGTACCCATAAACTACCGATTCGCAACTCGGTGACTCTTTGAATCGAACCATTGTGGGATTGAAACTTACGTGGCACAGACTCTTGACAAAATAGACTGGTTCTTTGAATCGAACCATTGTGGGATTGAAACATGGACTCCGGACGTCTTGATGTCGCCGGAACGTTTCTTTGAATCGAACCATTGTGGGATTGAAACATTGGCTTGCTGACTCTCCTTGATGCAAGCCAATCATCTTTGAATCGAACCATTGTGGGATTGAAACCCAAATCCGCGCCGAGCTGGTTCTCGATTTCCGCCAGCCTTTGAATCGAACCATTGTGGGATTGAAACTTACATGAGCGTATTTTCTAAATGCGTTCGTTTTCATCTTTGAATCGAACCATTGTGGGATTGAAACCCTTTTATGATCACGAATTACGAGAGAGTGCGTGACTTTGAATCGAACCATTGTGGGATTGAAACAACGTGCGAGGCTTTATCACTGCGCAATTGATCAATGCTTTGAATCGAACCATTGTGGGATTGAAACAGCCATTCAGATCTTTTGACCATGCCGACGAGAAGGAACTTTGAATCGAACCATTGTGGGATTGAAACCGTTTGATAAAATTTGATGAAGACGGCATTGCTTTCTTTGAATCGAACCATTGTGGGATTGAAACACTAACTTGGCCATGCTACCGGAGCAGTCGCAGATGACTTTGAATCGAACCATTGTGGGATTGAAACGCGATTTCACCTTCAGACACAGCACAATTAAGCGGCTCCTTTGAATCGAACCATTGTGGGATTGAAACTTGTATATGAGACCTGATTCGAGTGATCTCGCGAATCTTTGAATCGAACCATTGTGGGATTGAAACTTGCATCAAGGCACTTGATTTCAGGCTGCGCGGCGAGTCTTTGAATCGAACCATTGTGGGATTGAAACCCAACTGGCTGCTACGAGAGTTCCAGATGGACAGTACTTTGAATCGAACCATTGTGGGATTGAAACGTAAAATTGAAAAGTTTTCAAACATACTTTATAAAACTTTGAATCGAACCATTGTGGGATTGAAACCCACTCAGGAACGGTATTGCTCCCGCGAGCGAAGAAACTTTGAATCGAACCATTGTGGGATTGAAACGGGTCTTTTACAAGCGGCCCGACAACCAGCTCTTTCTTCTTTGAATCGAACCATTGTGGGATTGAAACGACACTTGCTCCTAAAGCAAGCGCGTCTACCAGTTTCCTTTGAATCGAACCATTGTGGGATTGAAACTCGCAGTAGCCCACGCCTTCGATGACCATACTCGATGCTTTGAATCGAACCATTGTGGGATTGAAACCACATCTCTACTTATTTTGATGTGTAATTCTACCACACCTTTGAATCGAACCCTTGTGGGATTGAAACCATTTTGAGAAGGCCGAATTTATTTTTTTGAAATCCTTTGAATCGAACCATTGTGGGATTGAAACCGTCTTGATCACCGTCCACGTCGTCGCTTGGCCCACCACTTTGAATCGAACCATTGTGGGATTGAAACTCTCACCCATGATCGTTAGCAGTTGAGTTTGCTGCGCCTTTGAATCGAACCATTGTGGGATTGAAACAATACAAGGAAGTCGCAATGGCCCAACGCGATGAGCTCTTTGAATCGAACCATTGTGGGATTGAAACATGTAATTTCCCTGCCGTTTCGTTTGACCAATTCGCCGCTTTGAATCGAACCATTGTGGGATTGAAACAAATAAATGTTGAATCTATCAATCTTTTTGCTCTCCCTTTGAATCGAACCATTGTGGGATTGAAACATGATCTGTCCGCCACGCTTTCGCCAAAAGACTTCACTTTGAATCGAACCATTGTGGGATTGAAACATAAACAAGGGTGGGTAAACAGTTTTAGGAATCGTCTTTGAATCGAACCATTGTGGGATTGAAACCGGTAATCTCGTTAACTTCGTGAACTACGGGCACAACTTTGAATCGAACCATTGTGGGATTGAAACTTTTTTTCCGTTAGCCAGTCTTGATCTTGCCTTTGACTTTGAATCGAACCATTGTGGGATTGAAACGGGTTTCATCATTATCAAGCCGGAAAAGGCGAAAGACTTTGAATCGAACCATTGTGGGATTGAAACTTTCATTCAGACGTTCATCCGGTTCTGGCAATGGCCTTTGAATCGAACCATTGTGGGATTGAAACCAGTAAAGAACCGCTCCCTCCTTACAGCAGTCCCGTCTTTGAATCGAACCATTGTGGGATTGAAACCCAGACTCGCAAATCCGGCTGGCTTTGATTCAACTACCTTTGAATCGAACCATTGTGGGATTGAAACCCAAACACCGGGAATTGGCTGCTGGAAATAAATAGTACTTTGAATCGAACCATTGTGGGATTGAAACGCGATGCGGCCGGCGTAGACCGCTGCGTATGGGCAGCGCTTTGAATCGAACCATTGTGGGATTGAAACACTATCTCACCGGCGAATACGCCGGCACGGTCATCGCTTTGAATCGAACCATTGTGGGATTGAAACGTGAATATCTCGGCCGTCGTTGGCGTCTGAAATTCCACTTTGAATCGAACCATTGTGGGATTGAAACATGAATCTATTCTTTTTGAACGATGCGAGCAGCTCGCTTTGAATCGAACCATTGTGGGATTGAAACATGTGCACACAATGGAATATTCGCGGTGATCACCGTGACTTTGAATCGAACCATTGTGGGATTGAAACTCGCATCCTTTTCCTTCCAATATGATTGTGGCACCGGCTTTGAATCGAACCATTGTGGGATTGAAACGTAATCTTACCACCGGCGATATTGGCGAGTTCATTGATCTTTGAATCGAACCATTGTGGGATTGAAACAATATCTTGGGATAGTTGTTGAAGTTCATGGCCTCAGCTTTGAATCGAACCATTGTGGGATTGAAACACGATGAAGCTGATTTCTTATTATCCATTCTCTTGCTCTTTGAATCGAACCATTGTGGGATAGAAACAGGAGCGCGGTTACAAGTACGCCGTAGACGCTTAACTTTGAATCGAACCATTGTGGGATTGAAACTAAACAGTGCCTTCGAATATCACCATTTCGCCGCGGAGCCTTTGAATCGAACCATTGTGGGATTGAAACATTGAAAATATTGCGAAGGCCGGAGCGACGGCGTTAGCTTTGAATCGAACCATTGTGGGATTGAAACAATCGTCTCACTCCACAGGTCGAATCCGTTGACAGCGGCTTTGAATCGAACCATTGTGGGATTGAAACTGGTTTATTTTGCGCCGCCCGGCGGCAGGAGTGATCTTTGAATCGAACCATTGTGGGATTGAAACTTGCAATAACCGCATTTACCAATATTCTCATTTTGCGTGCTTGAATCGAACCATCGTGGGATTGAAACATCATATCTCGACGGCTTGCCAACAGGCGGCCGAGCTTGAATCGAACCATCGTGGGATTGAAACCGAACAAGTTCGGCGAGAGGTCATTCAACTGCTGGCGGCTTGAATCGAACCATCGTGGGATTGAAACTATCAACGGTGGTTATTTCAACTCGGAAATGTTTTCCGGCTTGAATCGAACCATCGTGGGATTGAAACCCAAACCAATAACGGCGCGCAATTTCAGGATGTGACTTGCTTGAATCGAACCATCGTGGGATTGAAACAAGTATGAGAACTCTAAACAAAGAAAAATTGACTCCGCTTGAATCGAACCATCGTGGGATTGAAACTCGGAACCGGCGAACAGGCCGCTCGCACGGCAAAAGCTTGAATCGAACCATCGTGGGATTGAAACAATAGCCGAAAGCGGTAGCGAGGCGACACCTCACGCGGCTTGAATCGAACCATCGTGGGATTGAAACATCAACTTGCACAAGAATACGATCTTTCGATATTGCGCTTGAATCGAACCATCGTGGGATTGAAACCTTAAATCTATTGCTGTTGACAAAACGCCGCTGGCATGCTTGAATCGAACCATCGTGGGATTGAAACCCAGCACTGAAATTGCATCGTTGTCGTCATCGGCATTGCTTGAATCGAACCATCGTGGGATTGAAACTTCAAAAAAGTTTGGTCTGCTCAGAAAAATATGCCTGGCTTGAATCGAACCATCGTGGGATTGAAACCTCGTCGTCAGCGGTGACATAGCCGAGGGCGGCGGCAGCTTGAATCGAACCATCGTGGGATTGAAACAACGATTCCATTCGCGGCAATCATCGCAGCACGTATCGCTTGAATCGAACCATCGTGGGATTGAAACCGCGTCCAGTGTCTCCTCGAGATGCTTTCACAAACATCGCTTGAATCGAACCATCGTGGGATTGAAACACCCCTGCTGTCAAGGCTGAGATCGCTGCAAAGTGTTGCTTGAATCGAACCATCGTGGGATTGAAACAAACCTTGCGCAAATTCCACGCACGTGGAATTTTGCTTGAATCGAACCATCGTGGGATTGAAACTTGCTTCGTTCAATCCGACAATACAAGCGAGACTTGCTTGAATCGAACCATCGTGGGATTGAAAC
>Ga0247727_10017670_pt1 | contig 11323 bp, 4 predicted proteins | sample WisWelCaveWW1625_FD_202498 | JGI IMG/M metagenome (GOLD analysis project Ga0247727, IMG submission 202498) | Biofilm microbial communities from Wishing Well Cave, Virginia, United States - WW16-25 | ecosystem: Environmental > Aquatic > Deep subsurface > Groundwater > Cave microbial mat | place...
TCGCAGTTTTCGGCATGGGCCTGGCCGCGGGGCCGAAGAAAGAGCTCCCCCTCAAGCCCGAGCGGACCATCGAGTTCACCACCGACGAGGGCTCCTGGATTTCACTCGACGTCTCGCCCGACGGCAGGACCATCGTCTTCGAGCTGCTGGGCGACCTCTACACGCTGCCCATCGCCGGCGGCGAGGCCCGCCGCATCTCGAGCGGCCTGCCCTTCGACAGCCAGCCGCGCTTCTCGCCCGACGGCGCCCGCATCGTCTTCCTGAGCGATCGCGACGGCTCCGAGAACATCTGGACCGCCAGGCCCGACGGCAGCGATGCGCAGCAGGTCAGCCAGGAGCCCGCCGGCAGTTTCACCTCGCCCTCCTGGACCCCCGACGGCGAGTACATCCTGGTGCATAAGGGCCAAGAGGTGTGGATGTACCACCTGCGCGGCGGCGCCGGCGTGCAGGTCACCCGTATGCGGCCGTCGCCCACCGCGCCGCCTCAGCAGTTCCACGTATCGTTGGGCGCGATCGCCTCCCGGGACGGCCGTTACTTCTACTACGCCCGCGGCATGCCCATCTTCCCCGGCTCCGGCCCCATCTTCCCCGAATGGCAGATCATGCGCCGCGACCGCATCACCGGCGACGAGGACCCGGTGACCTCCACGCCCGGCGGCTCCTTCCGCCCCCTGCTTTCGCCCGACGGCGCCCAGCTCGTCTACGGCAACCGCTACGAGGCCGGCACCGGCCTGCGCGTCCGCGACCTCGCCACCGGCGAGGACCGCATGCTGAAGAATCCGGTGCAGTTCGACGACGTCGAGGCACGGGCCAGCCGCGACCACCTGCCGGGCTACGCTTTCACCCCCGACGGCCGCGATCTCGTGGTCTCCTACAACGGCAAGATCCACCGCGTGAGTCTGGCGACGGGTGAGTCGACCCAGATTCCCTTCACCGCCCGGGTCTCGCAGCAGGTCGGCCCGCTCCTGAACTTCCCCGTCCGCGTCGACGACGGCCCGGTGCGGGCGCGCCTCATCCAGGGCGCGGAGCAGTCGGCCGGCGGCAAGCGCCTGGCCTTCTCGGCGTTCACCCACATCTACACCATGGACCTGCCAGGCGGAACGCCGCGGCGCCTCACCGCCGCCAATGCCCGCGAGTTCCAGCCGGCCTGGTCGCCCGACGGCCAGTGGATTGCCTACGTCACCTGGGCCACCGAAGGCGGCCACATCTGGAAGGCCCGCGCCGACGGCAGCGCCGCGCCGGTCGAGCTCACCAAGGTCCCCGCCTACTACCGCGATCCGGCTTGGTCGCCGGACGGCGCGCGGATCGTCGCGCTACGGGCGCCGCGGTCCAACCAGGTCGAGCTTTCCGACGAGTGGGGCAACCGCGCCGCGGGCCTGGACGTGGTGTGGGTGCCGGCCGAGGGCGGCGAGGTGAGCCTGGTGGTGCCGGCGCGCGGCGTCGGCCGCCCGCACTTCAGCAAGGAGAACGATCGCATCTACGTCTACGCCAACCAAGGGCTGCTTTCGTTCCGCTTCGACGGCACCGACCGCCGGACCCTGCTCCGTGTCGTCGGCAAAGGCCCCGGGCCGGAACCCGACCCGGCCTCCGACGTCCGCCTCGGCCCCGACGGAACTAAGGCCCTGGCCGTCTACCGGAATCAACTCTACGTCGTGCTGGTGCCGCAGATCGGCGGCGAGGCGCCCACCGTCAACGTCAGCGGCGGCTCGACGCCCGTCAAGAAGCTCACCAACATCGGGGCCGATTCCTTCGCCTGGGCCGACGGCGGCTCCGCCGTCACCTGGTCGATCGGCTCGAGCTTCTTCCGCCGCCCGCTCTCGACCGTCACCTTCGAGCCGGAGAAGAAACCCGAGGACGAGGGCAAGACGCTCGAGGTCCTCGCCGAAGAAAAGTACAAGGCCATCGAGGAGGAGAATCGCCTCGTCCAGGAGCTCGATGTGAAGCTCGAGCGCCCGCGCCACAAGCCGCAGGGAAGCATGGTGCTGCGCGGGGCCAAGGTCATCACCATGCGCGGCGAGGAGGTCATCGCCGACGCCGACATCGTGGTCACCGATCACCGCATCGCCGCGGTCGGCAAGCGCGGCTCGGTCCCCGTGCCCAAGGGCGCGACCGTCCAGGACGTCAAAGGGATGACCATCATGCCGGGCATCGTCGACGTCCACGCCCACTACTTCGAAGTGCGCCGCGAGGTGCTCGACACTCAGTACTGGGGCTTCCTCGCCAACCTCGCCTACGGCGTCACCACCGGGCGCGACCCCCAGACCATGACCAACGACGTATTCGCCTACCAGGACCTGGTCGACGCCGGCGAGATGCTCGGCCCCCGCGCCTTCAACACCGGCCCCGGCGTCGGGGCCTGGAACACCAATATCCAGTCGCTGGCCGAGGCGCGCAGCATCATCAGCCGCTACCAGAAGCACTACCGCACCCATACCATCAAGTCCTATATGGTCGGCAATCGCCGCCAGCGCCAGTGGGTGGTCGAGGCCTCCCGGGACCTCAAGATCATGCCTACCACCGAGGGCGCCGCCAACCTCAAGCTCGACCTGACCCACGTGCTGGACGGCTTCAGCGGCAACGAGCACAGCTTCGGCACCGCGCCGCTCTATAAGGACGTGGCCGAGCTGGTCGCCCGCGCCGGGCTGTTCTATACGCCGACCTTCCTGGTGAACTACGGCGGGCCCATCGCCGAGAACTACTTTTACCTGACCACCGAGGTGCACGACGATCCGAAGCTGCGCCGCTTCATCCCGCACAATATCCTCGATGCCAGAACCAAGCGCCGGCCGTGGTACCGCCCCGAGGAGTACGCCCACCCGCGGATCGCCGCCGACGCAGCCAAGGTCATCCGCGCCGGGGGCCGCGTCTGCATTGGCGGCCACGGGCAACTGCAGGGCATCCAGTGCCACTGGGAGATGTGGGCCCTGCACACCGGCGGCCTCAGCAACTACGAGGTGCTGCGGGCGGCGACCATCCACGGCGCCGAGGCCATCGGCTACGCCCAGGACCTGGGCTCGATCGAGCCCGGCAAGTTCGCCGACCTGATCGTGCTGGCGAAAGACCCCCTCGAGAACATCCGCAACACCAACACGGTCAAGTACGTGATGAAGAACGGCGAGCTGTTCGAGGGCGACACCCTCAACCAGCTCTGGCCCGACAAGAAACCGCTGCCGCCTCTGTGGTGGTGGAACGACAAGCCGTGACCCGACGCCGGCTGGAAGACGCGGCCCTTGTGCCCGGTCCGGCGCTCCGTCCAAACTGCCTCGCACTTGGTAAACTATGGGCATGGGTGTGAACACTCTGGTCAGCGAGGAAGAATACCTCCGGATGAGCTTCCCGGACCGCGCGCCGGAGTACGTCGACGGGGAGTTGGTGGAGAGAGGCGTGCTACAGCAGCGCCTGCCGGTCTTCCCGCGGTCGGAGCTTCGGGTTCCGGTCGCGCCGGGAAAGTACCGCATCGTCGACCTGGCGGTATACACCGCCCCGGAACCCGTCGAACAGTTGCCGAAGCAGACGCCGCTGATCGTGGTCGAGATCGTTTCCCCGGACGACCGGTACGAGGATCTCATGACGCGCCTGGAAGAGTTCCGCGCCTGGGGCGTACCGCACATTTGGTTGGTCGACCCGGGGCTTACGCGCATGTACGTGTTCAGCAACGGCGGCTTGACGCCGGTGCTGGCCTTCGAGTTGCCGGAATTCGGCGTGCAGATCGCCGCCGGCGACATTCTACGCTGACCCCAGTCCCGGGACCGCCCGGTTAGTTTCAGCATGGGTCACCCGCACGCGCACAAGGACCATCAGCCGCCCGCCGGCCACTCGGAGCGCCTGGAGCGCTACGACGCCGTCGCCCAGGCGCTCCGGCCACCGAGGACGAGATCGCGCTGTGCCACTCGCGCGCCTACATCCAGACCGTCAAGCGCGATATCGCCGCTGGCGCCAGGGAGCTGAGCACCGGCGACACCCACGTCAGCGCCCGCTCCTTGGATGTCGCGCTGCGGGCCTCGGGCGGCGTGCTGAACGCGGTCGACGCCGTCCTCGGCGGCAAGGCGCGCAACTCTTTCTGCGTCGTGCGGCGAACCGGCGAGGGCGCTGGCAAGGGAACCACCATGAACTGCCCGTTCCCCGCCGGGTCGGGCCGCGCGGAGATTCTGGGGGCGTTCCGCGACAAGCTCGTCCACGCCGCGAATAAGTTCTAGCCAGACCTGGTGATGATTTCAGCCGGATTCGACTCGCGCCTCGACGACCCGCTCGGCGCTTCACCCTCAGCGACGCCGACTTCGCCGAGCTGACGGCCGTCATGCTCGAAATGGCCGGCAAGCACGCCGGCGGCCGGCTGATCTCGGTGCTCGAAGGCGGCTACAACCTCGCCGGCCTCGCCGCGGCGGCCGCAGCGCACGTCAAGGCGCTCTCGCGCTAAAAGTTGATCCGCAGCACGAACTGCACGAGCCGCCCGCCGGGATCGTTGGTGGTGGAAAGATCCCGATAGGCAGCCCCCACCTGCCCGAAGGTCAGGCCGCCGACGTTGGGGGCGTTGGTGTCGTTGTTGGCGTCGCCCACGATGAAGTTGATGTTGTTGAACGCGTTCAGGAACTCGCCGCGCAGCTCGACCTCGACGCGCTCGGTGATCTTGGTCTTCTTCACCGCGCTGAGATCGAACCGCGTGAACGACGGGCCGTAGAGCAGCACGCGGGTGAAGCCGCACTGCCCGGCGAAAACCTCGATGCAATCGCGGCTGTTGGCCGGGGCCACATAGCGGCCGGACGGCACGCCGCGGCCGCCGTAGCCGGTGGCGGTGGTGGCGCTGGTGCTGAAGGCGCGGATGGTGTTCTCGACTTCGCCCGCCGGCAGGTAGTAGGCGATCTTGCCGCCGTCGTCGAACCGCATCCCGACCAGCCCTTGCAGCTCCCTGCGCGTCATCCCTACGATCCGCTGGTTGCCGAAGTTGAACGGGGTGCCGCTCTGCACGCGCGCGGTGCCGTGGAAGGCCCAGCCGCCGAGGATGCGATCGGCCGCGCCGCCCGCGCCGGTGAGGAAGGAGCGGCCGCGCCCGACGGGCAGCTCGTAGATCCAGTTCATCTTGAAAGCATGCGTGATGCTCAGCGGCGAGATGGCCTTCTCCGGCCCGGTGCGGAAGCTGAGGAAGAGCTCCTGCAGCGCCTTCGAGAACGTGTAGTTAGCGTTCATCAACAGCCCGCGGGAGAAGCGCCGGCGCAGCTCGACCGAGCCGGCGTTGTAGCTCGAGCCGCCGAAGTTGGTGAGCATGTTCGCGCCGCCCAGCTTGCCGGGATTGACCAGGAACAGGTTCACCGGCAGCCCGGCCGCGGCGGCGTTGGCGCGGCGTCCGGCGTCGTTGTAGAGATTGCCGGCGAAGGTGTAGGGCGCGGGGCTGTGGAGCGCCAGGGAGTTGACGTACGTCGTGTTGGTGAACAGCGTCGAGGTGTAGCGCGCCGGGTCGCCCGCCTGGGCTGCCCCCACACCGCTAAAGTGGCCCAGCGTGATCGGCAGCGGCGAAGTGCCCGTCCCCGCCCCGAAGTAGCGGAAGGTGTTGCCGCGGCCGGCGGCGATGTTGCCCTGCAAGTTGGCCTGCGCCAGCTTGAATTCGTTCAGGAAACCGTTCTCGACGATGTTGACCTCGTTGAGATTGAGGGCCGACCAGAACCGGTGGCCGGAGTTGCCCACGTAGCGGAACTCGATCACCATGCTGTTGCTCAGTTCCCGCTGCAGAGCCAGGCTCCAGCTATGCACGTAGGGCATCTTGAGGTTCGGATCGATGATATTGGCCGAATCGGTGATGGCGCCGGTCAGAGGGTAGGCGGGGGTTTGCGGGAACGCGGGCGCGCCGAGGCGGTGGGTCTCGCGCAGCAACACCGGCAGGCGGTCGCTGCCCACGTTGCTCACCAGGTTGCCGAGCGAGAGGTTCCGGGTGGCGGTGATGAAACCGCCGGGATTGTTCCCGTACCGCGCCGTAAACGCGGTCGATCCCTCGCGGTCGTAAGCGATCGAGTAGCCCGCCCGAATGACGCCTCGCCCGCCGCCGCCGAAAATGGCTTTCAGCAATCGCGACTCCGACTTCGGCGTCCAGGCCACGCCCAGGCTGGGAGCAAAGTTGCTCCAGTCGGTGTTGTAGGAAAGCTGGCCTTTCGGCAGCGGAACGAACTCGGTTTCTTTGCCCTGGAGCGTTCCCGGCTTAAACAGGTTCCCGGGGCCGGAAATGCCGTACAGCCCATCGAAGGTCGGCGTGGCGTAGCGGTTGTTGAGGGCGACGAAGGGGCGCTGCACCTCCCACCGCAGGCCGAAGTTGAGCGTGAGGCTGGGGCGCAGGCGCCAGTTGTCCTGGACAAAAACCCCAAACTCGCGGTTGCGGAAGCGCTGGACAGTCGGTCCGATGTACTCGTACTTGCCGGTGGTCTCGCCCAAGATGGCGTTGGCGGCGATCTGGGTCACGCGCCCGGTGAGCACGCCGTAGAGGTTGCGCGCCCGGGTCAGATCGTCCGCGGCCGCCCCGGGAAAGTTCGCCGCCACAAACATCGCCGCTGCCGGATCGTTGGTGTCCACGCCGAACGTGACGCCCGGGACCAGGGCTTGTCCCCATTGCCAGGAACTAACCTGGGTGAAGCTGCCGCCGACGCTCAGATTGTGCGAGCCGCGGGTCATGCTCAGGTTCTCGCTGAACTGCCACACGGGCGTATTGCGCCGGCTGGGGGCGGTGGTGACAGTGGCCCCGGTGATGCCGGCCGCGCCGATGCCCAGGTTGAAACCGGCCTGGTTGGCCACCGGCCCGGTGAAGTCTGCGAGGCTGGCCCCTTGGGAGAACACCACGGTCCCGCCGGTCAACCCCAGCCGGGCCTCGTTCACCATGGTCGGCGTCAGCGTCGTACGCAAGGCGATGACATTCGAGAAACGGTCTGATCCCTGGCCGCCTTTATTGGGGAAGCCGGGGAAAGCCGGATCGTTGCCGTTCAAGAAATCCACGCCGCCGGCGAAATCCTGGAAGTTGTGCGAGAACTCCAGTTGGTGCCGGGAACTGAGGTTGAAGTCCAGGCGGACGGTCGGGAAGCGCCGGACCTGGCTGCCGGTGTTCGTAAAGGTGAAGCGCTGCAGGTTCGGATCGGTCAACTGGGCGATGCCGCCGGTGATGGTGGTCGACCGGCGGATGTCGCCGAGCAGCCTGCCGGTGGTCGGGTCCAGCGTCGAGGTCTGGCCGTTGCGCCCGGCGAGCTCGAGCAGGTTCACCTGCTGCACGCCTCCCGCCGTGTTGTACTGGAAGGTCCCCTGCTGGGCCAGCGGATGCAGGATCGTCCGGTTGCGCGTCACCTGCTCGGGCAGGCGAAATTCCTCGTAGTTGACGAAGAAGAACGCCCGGTTCCTGCCGCTGAAGAGTCCCGGGATGGAGATGGGGCCGCCCACGCGGAACCCGAACTCGTTCTTCAGGACGCGGTCGCGCGGCGCCTTGCCCGTAGCCGGGTTGGCTGGAAGGTCGCGGTTGTTGAACCAGTAGTTGGCGTTCATCGCCGGGTTGCGGTGCAACTCGTAGAGGCTGCCGCGGTATTCGTTGGTGCCCGAGCGCGTGACGAACTTGATCTGGACGGCGCCCTCGCCGGTGCTCTCGGCGCCGGCCGTCGCCGTCGAAATCGTTACCTCCTGGATGGCATCCAGGCGCGGCCGGATGTAGGTGAAGAATCCGTCGGTGGACTTGATCAGGTTGTCCTGCACGTTGATGCCGTCGAGCGTGATGTTGATGGCGCCCTTGGGCAGGCCGTTGATGGTGGACGTGCGGGGCCGGCCCGGCGTGTTGACGCCCGGCAGGAACAAGATCAGGTCCAGGCTGTCGCGCGACACCAGCGGCAGGTCGGTGATCTGGCGACCCACCAGCGTGGTGCTCACCGTGGCCGACTGTGTCTGCAGGATCGCGCCGACGCCCTCCACGGTCACCGTCTCGGCCTGCGCGCCGACCTCCACGCGAATCTGAATGTTGGTGGGCACGCCGACGTCCATCTTGACGTCTCGGACCTGGGCCTGCTTGAACCCGGGCGCCACCACCGCCACCGCGTAGTCGCCCGAGGCCAGGGCCGGAACTACGAACACGCCGTTGGCGCCCGTCGCCGTTTCGAAGGTCGCGCCGGTGGCCTGGTTGCGCACCGTGACATGGGCGCCCGGGACCACGGCGCCGGTGGGATCCGTGACGGTTCCCGACAGCGGGGCTGTCGAGCTGACTTGCGCGTAGGACCAGGCAGCAGCAAGGAGCAGGGCGGCCAACAATCTCAAGCAGCGAGAGTATCGATTCATTGCTTACACCTTTCTGGAAGGAAACTCGGACGGGGATTTCGCGATGCACCGGACGGCGCGGATAGAACAGCCCTTCGGCGCTCACGCACCGTACGCAGGACCGATCCTTCCCCTACCTGCATCGCCGGGACCCTCCTCTACCGGGACGATTGTGTCGTTCCTGGTGAACTAGTCTAGCCGATTCCCCGGTCGGCCGCAAGCGGCGCCGACGAGCGATCGTCAAGCGCTGCTATTGTAAAGACGGCTGCCGATGCTCCGATCACCCCGACGCCGGCCTTCAAGCGGCTGCTGGAAGTCCTGAATAGTCTCGGCCTGCCCTACATGGTTTGCTGCTCGCGCGGCGCCGGTAGCGCGGCCCCCGTGCCGGCCGCTCGCCGCTGGTCGTGAAATTAGTTTTTCTTGTTCTACCAGTAGAGCCGGGCCACCAGGCCGATGCGGCGCGCGTCGTTGCGCTGCGCGAGGCGGTACCAGCCGAACTCCGGCCGCGTCACGTCCGTGCCCCGGCTGTTGAACTCCGAGAACCAGGGATGGTTGAACGCGTTGTACAGCTCGGAGCGAATCTCCAGTTCCACCCGCTCGGTGAGGCGGGTTTTCTTGGCCAGGCTGAAGTCCACGCTCTTCAGAGGATAGAGGCGCACGTCGGGGAAGCGCGTGGGGAAGTTGCGCCGGGCGTAGGTCAGGTTGGGCGGCCGCGACGGGAACAGCGTGGTGTCGAAGCCTCGGAACAGGTTGCGCTGGGAGGAAGATAGCCGGGCGCTGCGCGGCTCCAGGTTCGGCGCGTTAGGGAAGTTGACCGGGAACCCGGATTGTACTGTTACGTCAACATTCGCCTGCCATCCGCCGATGCGCTTGCCCTTGGCGAACGGCAGCTCATACGTCCACAGGGCGGCGAGCTTCTGCGGAACGTCGTATTCGGCGAGTCGTTTCTCCAGCCGGCTGGCGTTGAAGCTGGCCAGGTTGAAGTCCTGAGCGTTCAGCAGGTTCAGCTCCTCGAGGATTTTCGAGACCGTGTAGGCGAGGTTCAGGGTCATGCCCTGGGAGTAGCGCTTGACGGCGCGGAGCTGCAAGGAGTGATAGTGATTGCGGCCGATGGGCACGCCCCCCATCCCCACGCCGGTGTATTGCGGATAAGCCACCAGAAGATCCTGCCGGACAATGGTCGCGCCGTTCTTGGACGGGTTGAGCGGCAGAAGCCCGGCCAGGGGGTTGGGTACCCGCTCGCGGTAGTAGGAGTCGGGCCGGCCCAACTGGTCGGCGGGGATGAAATTCAGCCCGACACCGAGCGGGAAGCGCCGGGTCTCATTGCCGCTGAAGGAAGCCTCGACCAGGAATTGTCCGGGCAGGATCCGCTCGATGCTGAGAGAGTACTGGTGAGAGTAGGGCAACACGCTATCGGCATAGCCGAATGAAATGTCCTGGCCGAGGCGGGTGGCCAGGCCCTGGCTGCTGCCCTGCGGCCGGAGGAGACCCTCCGGGAAGGCATTGGTGAGGCTTACCCGGGGTGTGTTCCCTCCATCGACGCTCGACACCACCGGGGTGGGGGCCGAGAATCCGGTGGTGGGCTGGCCGCCGCTGCCGAGTCCGCCAAGATAGAAGAGCCCGTAGCCGCCGCGGATCACCCAGTTCGGGCTGAGCTGGACGGCCACGCCCAGGCGCGGCTGGAAGTTGTTCCGATCGGGGTTGAAAGCCAGCCGGGACTCGCCGCTGGAACCTGCAAACAACAGCCCGCCGCGGAGGTTCAATCCCGGGACCCGGTTGGCGATGGGGCTCGGCTGGTCGAAGGCGAACCCGCGGACCGTGCGGTTGTAGCGTTCCGAGAACGGTCGCTCGTAGTCCCAGCGAAAACCGAGATTGACGGTTACCCGGCGATGAATCTTGAAATCGTCATGGACAAACGCCACGTAGTATTGGCTGCGGAAGGCCGGGTCGATGGTGATGTCAATCCGGCTGCCGTCCGCCGGGTAGCCCAGCAGGAAGGACGCGAACTCATCGCCGGAAACCGCATCGGCCTGGGCCGGGTTCCGCTGGGTGAATCCCTTGTTGAAAGTGTAGTAGCCGCTGGCGTTGCCGGGAGCGATGGCGTTCTCGTTGAACAGGCGCGCCTCGACGCCGTACTTGAACTGGTGCCGGCCCTGGTTGCGGTTCAGGTTGAACTGATAGGAGTAGGAATCACGGGTTGAGTAGTCCAGGAAGATACTGCTGCCCACCGAGGTGTAGCGGCCCATATCGAAGCGCGGGAAGTGGAGGAAGCTGAACTGGGAGACCAGGGCGTCGGCAAAGCCGAGACGGCGCGGATCGAAGCCGACGGCCGCGGGGTTGCCGCGGGTATTGGTGTAGCGGGCCAGGCCGGCGCGAAAATTCAGCACGTTGCTCGCGTTGAGAGCGTTGGTCCAGTCGAGGACATAGCGGTAATAGTTTCGATGCAGGGGGTTCTCGCGGCTGGTTTCGGCCGGGCTGTCGGTTCCGAACAGAATGTCGTCGAACTCCTGGTGGGGCAGCCGCCCGTAGCTGAAGTAGAGGTTGTTCTTCTCGTTGACGCGGTAGTCGAGCTTGCCGAGGAACTGATCGTTGCCGCTCTTGGCGCCGCCGAAATTGACGTAGTTCTCCAGGCCGAAGCCACGCCCGGCCAGGTTGGGCAGCGGTACGAACTCCATCACCTTGGCGCCGACGTTATTGATGCGGTGGGCCGGGATCCGGTTGCCGGCGAAGCGCTCGCGCGCGAATCCCGATCCCTCGCGGCTGGTGGTGAGGGGGTCGTAGATCTGTAAAGGAACGCCGGAGAAATCACCCCCGCGCATGGCGGCGTCGGGGATGACCGCCGAATCCCCGCCCGACGAGCGGGATCGCGTGCCGTTGTAAGCAATCATGAAGAACAGCCGGTTCCGGCCGTTCAATAGCTTGGGGATGTAGAGGGGACCGTCGGTCTGAAAGCCGAAGTTGTTGCTGACCCCGCGGACCTTGGAAGCGCCCACGAAGTTCGCCTCCCAGCGATTCGCGCTGAACCTGGAGACGCGGTTGGTCTCGAACAGGGAGCCAT
>Ga0247727_10017671_pt1 | contig 11321 bp, 8 predicted proteins | sample WisWelCaveWW1625_FD_202498 | JGI IMG/M metagenome (GOLD analysis project Ga0247727, IMG submission 202498) | Biofilm microbial communities from Wishing Well Cave, Virginia, United States - WW16-25 | ecosystem: Environmental > Aquatic > Deep subsurface > Groundwater > Cave microbial mat | place...
TTCCCCTTCGCGCATGACTGACAACGAACTCACGCACGCAATTATCGGCGCGGCCATTGAGGTTCATCTTTCGCTCGGCCCGGGCCTGCTCGAATCTGCCTACGAAGAGTGCTTGGTCCGCGAGCTAAATCTTCGTGCCCTTCGGTTCGAGCGCCAGAAGCCCCTGCCGGTCATCTACAAGGAGTTGAAGCTGGAATGTGGATATCGTGTCGATCTTCTGGTGGAAGGCCGGATTGTGGTCGAGCTGAAAGCTGTGGAAGCACTCGCGCCGGTTCACGATGCAATCGTTCTAACCTACCTAAGATTCTCCGGCTGCCGAGTCGGACTGCTGATAAACTTCTGCACCAGCGTCCTAAAGGATGGGATTCGGCGCTTCGTGTTTGACCCAGAACGCGCGGCGGGGAAGACCTGACAGAAACACATTAGACAGAGGGCACAGAGCCACAGAGGACACGGAGAAAGAGAGAAAGAAACAAATAGGAAGAGAGAGGAGAACCGTGGCGGAAAAAACAATCCGAGTGCTGGTGGCCAAGCCCGGCCTGGACGGCCACGATCGCGGCGCCAAGATTATCGCCCGCGCTCTGCGCGACGCCGGCATGGAAGTGATTTACACCGGCCTCCGCCAGACGCCGGAGATGATCGCATCCGCCGCCGCGCAGGAAGACGTCCACGTCATCGGGCTGAGCATTCTCTCCGGCGCACACAACGCGCTCTGTCCTCGCCTGATGGAGCTGCTCCGTGACAAAGGGATGAACGACGTCACCGTGCTCGTGGGCGGAATCATTCCCGAAGCAGACATTCCTGGATTGAAGAAAGCGGGCATCGCCGAAGTGTTTCTCCCCGGCACCAACACGCAGGACATCGTCAGATTCGTCCGGGAGCGAGCCAGCTCTCGCCCCACTTCCGCATGATTCCTCTCCGGTTTCGGGCGTGAACTTACTGTAAACAACACAACATAAATCGGTCTGGATCTCAGCGGGTTGCGGATGAAGTTGGATTTCCCCTGCGGTTGCGGCGGACAAACGCCTACTCCCCGATGGATGATACGCCGGATGCCGCCCGTCCGCTATCTCGCCTTGTAGAACTCTTTTTGTGCTTTGTGAAGCTGTTTCCAGCGCCGGTTTTGGTCCGCGCGCGCCGCGGCATCCTTCTTGACCTCCTGAAATTGCATTTCGCGCCGCAGTTTTTGGCAACCGGCCAGGCGCGCTGCATCCAGGCGGCCGGTTTCCACGGCGCGGGCGAGCGCGCAGCCCGGCTCACCCTCATGCGCGCAGTCGCGGAAGCGGCACTCGGCGGCGAGGCTTTCGATTTCCGCGAATGCGCTGCCCATCGCGTCGCCGGCATCCCAGGGCTCCAGTTCCCGCATTCCGGGCGTATCAATCAGGAGTGCGCCTCCCGGCAGGGCCACCAAATGGCGAGCTGTTGTCGTATGCCTGCCCCGGCCGGTCCCCTGACCAACGGGCTGTACTTCCAGCCGGTCTTCATCCAGCAGTCGGTTGATGAGCGAGGTTTTCCCCACCCCGGAGGACCCCACGAATGCGATGGTTTCGCCCGGCTTCAGATCGGATTCCAGGGAGTGGATTCCCTGGCCCGTCGCCGCGCTGACCAGGAAAACATCCACACCGGGCGCCGCCGATTCGGCCTGTGCCAGCCGGTTTGCCGTATCGCTGGCCAGGTCCGCCTTGTTCAGCAAGACTACGCCACGGGCGCCGCCGGACGCGATCATAGCCAGGTAGCGCTCAATGCGTCGCGGGCTGAAATCCCTCCCCATCGCGGACACGTGGAAGATGGTGTCTACATTCGCGGCCAACACCTGTTCGTCACTGCGGCGACCTGCCACCTTGCGGCAAATCTTTGTGCGCCGGGGCAGGACGGCCGTCACCACGGCCCGGGTCCCGCCCGGAGACACTCGTATCGCCACCCAATCCCCCACGGCGGGCAAATCACTTCTGCGGGCGGCTCCATAATGCATCCGGCCGGAAATCTCTGCCCAGACCTCCACCTCCTCCGTCCGGACGCGGAAGACGTCCTTCTGCTCTTCGATGACGCGCGCTGGCACCTCCTGCGAAACATTCCGTTCACGCCAGAGCCTCTCAAAATGCGGATCCCATCCCCAATTTTCCAGAGACATCGCAGTAAACTCCTGGCCGCCTGCGGCAGCAGAAATCGCCCGTCGCAGCCGACAATGAGCGGCTGGGCGGGGCTGTGTGATCAGCGCGCAAACGCGCCGACTGAATTCAGGATAGTGTCGGAGGGGGAGCGGCGGGGGTGGGGAGGCTCAAAGCAACGAGCCAGAGGCACACCCGGCCGTTCGGACAAGGACCGTGGTCACAGGCGCCTCCTGGCTTCAAGGTACGCGGAATCCCGCGCGAAAGGATTCCATTCTACAAGAGAATCCTGGATGGGTCAAACCGGGCTCAGCGTTCGTTCCCTTCCTGTCCAGGTCGCGGAAATTTTGCAAAATCGCTATACTGTCGTTCCGCGAGTCATCTTACACTGCTGTTCGAGGCCGCCGAATTGCCGAAGCCAACGACCGAAACCCAGCCCAACCGGGACGCCCCGGCCTTTCATAAGAATCTGCGCCGCATGGTGGACTTGCTCACCGAAATCAAGAATGAAGAGGAACAGATCCGCCTGGGTGGCGGCCCTAAAGCCATCAATTCGCAGCACAAAAAGGGCCGGTTGACGGCCCGCGAGCGCATCGCCAAGCTGCTGGATCCCGGCAGCGAATTCTTCGAGCTGGGCATCTTCGCCGCATTCGGCATGTACGCCGAGTGGGGCGGCGCGCCGGCGGCCGGTGTGGTCACCGGCCTGGGTCGCGTGCAGGGCCGCCTGATGATGATCATCGCCAACGACGCCACGGTCAAAGCGGGCGCCTTTTTCCCGATGACCGCCAAGAAGGTCATCCGCGCCCAGAACATCGCCATGGAAAATCGCCTGCCCACGATTTACCTGGTGGACTCCTCCGGCGTTTTCCTGCCGCTGCAAGAAGACGTCTTCCCCGATACCGACGACTTCGGCCGCGTCTTCCGCAACAATGCCGTGATGAGCGCGCGCGGTATCCCCCAAATCACTGCCATCATGGGGATGTGCGTCGCCGGCGGCGCCTATCTCCCGGTGATGTGCGACCACATCCTGATGACCGACGGCAGCGGCCTTTTTCTTGCCGGCCCCGCGCTGGTGCAGGCAGCCATCGGGCAGAAAGTGAGCGCCGAGGAATTGGGCGGCGCGAAAATGCACGCGCAGGTGAGCGGGACTGTCGATTTCCGTGAGCCCGATGACGCCGCCTGTTTGGCGCGCATCCGTGCTCTGGTGGACAAGATGGGCCACCCACCCGGCGCGCCGTTTGACCATCGCGAACCCGTGCCGCCTCTTCCCGCTTCTGACGAAGTCTATGGCATTTTCGAAACCGACCCTGCGCGTCAGTACGATATGCGCGACATCATCGCCCGCATCGTGGACGCCGGCCGCCTCGACGAGTATCGCGCAGAATACGGCGCAACGGTCATCTGCGGTTACGCGCGCATTGGCGGCTGGGCCGTCGGCATCGTCGCCAATCAGAAAAAGCACGTGCGCGTCACCGCTCCCGGCACGGACCAGCAACGCGTCGAGTTCGGCGGCGTGCTCTACGGCGAATCCGCCGAAAAGGCTGCGCGCTTCATTCTCGACTGCAACCAGCACCTCGTTCCGCTGGTGTTTTTTCACGATGTCAACGGTTTTATGGTCGGCAAGGAAGCCGAGTGGAGCGGCATCATCCGCTCCGGAGCAAAGATGGTTAACGCCGTCGCTAACACAGTCGTCCCCAAGATTACTGTCATCTGCGGTGGCAGCTTCGGTGCCGGGCACTACGCGATGTGCGGCAAGGCTCATGATCCGCGCTTCCTCTTCGCCTGGCCTACCGCGCGCTATGCCGTGATGGGAGGCGACGCCGCCGCCGATACCCTGGTCGAGATCAAGCTCAAGCAGCTCGAGCGCGAGGGCAAACAGCTTACCGAGCAGGACAAGAAGGATCTCTACGACTCTGTCCGCGCCACCTACGAGCACCAAACCGACCCGCGCTACGCCGCCGCGCGTCTCTGGGTGGACGCCATCATTGACCCCGCCCACACCCGCGACGCCGTCCTCTGGGCCCTCGAGGCTGCAGCTCTGAATCCGGAGATCAAGGAGTTCAAGACGGGCGTTTTGCAGACCTAGGCGGAGTCTCGTCTTGAAGGTGGAGCGTCCAGAGTCAACTCTGTAGAAACGGCGGAGAAATCTTTTCGGGCGATGCGGAGATTCACAGGGGGTAGGTCGGCACATGGATTGGTTCTAAACTCTCAACTCTTCTCTATGAATCGGGTCAAGCTTATCGAATGTCCCCGCGATGCCTGGCAGGGACTGCCACACATTATCCCTACCGACACGAAGGTCGAATATCTCCGTCAACTCATTCACGCCGGCTTCCGCCACATTGACGCGATCAGCTTTGTGTCCCCGAAGCACGTCAAGCAGATGGCGGATAGTGAAGCCGTATTGACCGGGCTGTCCCGGGCCGGTGAACCGGCCGCTGGCAGGAAGGCGCCGGAAATTATCGGCATCGTTGTGAACGAACGCGGCCTCGACCGCGCCCTGGCCGTCCCCGCTGTCACAACGGTTGGCTACCCCTATTCAATTTCCGCGCGCTTCCGCCGCCAGAACGCCAACATGACCCGCGCCGAGTCCCGCGCCCTGGTCGAAACGCTTCATCGCCGCACCCAAGGCGGCGGCCGCGGCCTGGTCGTCTACATCTCGATGGCCTTCGGCAATCCCTATGACGAGCCCTGGGGGGCCGAAATTGTCGAAGACACGATAGCCTGGCTCCGCGACATCGGCGTGCGACAGGTATCGCTGGCCGATACCGTCGGCCTCGCTTCTCCCCGTCTTGTGGCAGCCGTCTTCGCCGCCGCGTCCCGTAGCGCACCGGACATCGAACTGGGGGTGCATTTGCACAGTCGTCCAGGAAATGCTGCAGACAAGGTTTTGGCGGCTTACGAGGCCGGCTGCCGCCGCTTTGACAGCGCGCTCACCGGTCTTGGCGGCTGCCCGTTCGCCGGCGACGACCTGGTCGGAAACATCCCCACGGAAATTGTTCTGCACACGCTGGCGCATCGCGGCGCCGCTCTGGGCATCAACCCCGACGCCCTCGACGATCTCCTCGCCCGCACCCGCGACCTCTCCTCCAAGTACGCCTATGCCACCCCCGTAAACTAGGGCCGCCGCCTTCACGGTTTCTCGGTGCCCTCTGTGTTCCCTGTGCACTCTGTGTTAATTTCTTGTTCCTCTTATGCCCTATCAAACGCTGACCCTGACACTGGAAGGCCATCTCGCTTTCATCACCCTGAACCGCCCCGAAAAGCGCAACGCCATCTCCACCGAGATGATCGAGGAGCTGCTGGCCGCGCTCGACGAATGCGAAAAGAGTGCCGCCCGCGTGGTCGTTCTCACCGGCGCCGGAAAGGCCTTTTGTTCCGGGATGGACCTCGACGCCCTGAAGGCCATCTCCAGCCAGTCGCACGAGCAGAATTTGGAGGACTCGCGGCGGATGGCCCGCTTCTTCCGCCACATCTACACCTTTCCGAAGCCGTTGATCGCCGCCGTCAACGGCCACGCGATGGCCGGCGGCTGTGCCATCGCCACGATTTGCGATTTCACCCTGGCCGTGCCGGACGCGAAGTTTGGCTATACGGAGGTAAAGATCGGCTTCATCCCGGCGATCGTGTCTTTGTTCCTTATTCGTCAGGTCGGGGAGAAACGCGCGCGCGACCTGCTGCTCACCGGTCGCATTCTCGACGCCGCCGAGGCGCAGACGCTCGGCCTGGTGAACGAAATTGTTCCGCCAGAAAAGCTGCGGGACCGCGCCCTCGAGCTGGCCGCTTCCCTGCTTGCCACGAGTCCCACCAGTCTGCGGCGCACCAAGTCGCTGCTCAGCAGTTACGCCGCAGCGGAGCTGGACCGCGAAATCGAACTGGCCGTCGCCGCCAATGCCGCCATCCGTTCCACCGCTGATTTTCGCGAAGGCTTGTCCTCCTTCCTCGAAAAACGCGCGCCAGATTGGAAGACGGAGGACTGAGATGCCTGCTCTGTGTCTCCGCGATTTCTGTGCTCCTCCGCGGACTCCCTGCTAGGTCTTTTTCTTTGTCTGTACTGCCGGTTTCCAGTCGCAGACTGTCCTGCTACCTCACCCTCTGCTACACTGTCCGCCCGTGAAAAATGTTTGAACTGACTGGAAACACCCTCACGTTTGCGGATTTCGAGGCCATCGTCCTGCGCGGCCAGCAGGTGTCACTCGCCGCCGCAGCTCGCTCGCGGATGGAGGCCTCCCGCACAGTAATCGAGAAACTCGTCACGTCCAACACCACGGCCTACGGCGTCAACACCGGCTTCGGCGAACTGTCCTGCGTGCGCATTTCCGCAGACCAGATACGTCAGCTCCAGCTAAATCTGGTCCGCAGCCATGCCTGCGGCGTTGGCGCGCCGCTCAGTGAAGCGGAAACACGCGGCATGCTGCTCCTCCGTGCCAATGCGCTGGCCAAAGGCTTCAGCGGCGTGCGCCCGGTGCTCGTCGAAGGATTGTGCGCGATGCTCAACCGTGGCGTGCACCCGGTGATCCCTTGCCAGGGCTCGGTGGGTGCCTCCGGGGACCTGGCCCCGCTGGCGCATCTCGCCCAGGTGGTCATCGGCGAAGGCGAAGCCATCTTTATGGGCGACCGCCTGCCCGGCGGCGAGGCCCTGCGTCGCGCGGGCATTGCCACGCTGGTTCTCGAAGCCAAGGAGGGCCTTTCGCTGCTGAACGGGACCCAGGGCATGCTGGCGCTCTGCGTCCCGGCTCTGCGGGAGGCCGAAATTTTTGCCGATACCGCAGACGTCGCTGCCGCGCTTTCTCTGGACGCGCTGCGCGGCAGCCCTGTTGCATTTGATGCGCGCATCGCTGCCGTGCGCCCCTACCCCGGCCACGCTGCCACCGCGCGCAACCTGACGCGGCTCAACGTCGGCAGCGAAATCCGCGAATCGCACCGCAGCACGGAACGCGACCCGCGCGTCCAGGACGCCTACAGCCTGCGTTGCACGCCCCAGGTGCACGGCAGCTTCCGCGACGCGCTGGCCGGTGTGCGCGCCACGCTCGAGGTCGAGCTCAACAGCGCCACCGACAATCCCCTGGTCTTCGCCGATTCGGGAGAAGTACTAAGCGGAGGAAATTTCCACGGCCAGCCGCTGGCCATGGCCGCAGATCAACTGGCTATCGCCCTGGCCACGCTCGGCGGCATTGCCGAGCGCCGCGTCGAGCATATGACCAACCCGCACACCAGCCTGCTGCCGGCGTTTCTAATCTCCGAGGCAGGGCTCAATTCAGGATTCATGATCGCGCAGGTGACGGCGGCCGCGCTGGCCAGCGAGAATAAAGCGATGTCCACGCCACACTCGGTGGACTCCATCACCACGTCCGGCAACCAGGAAGACTACGTGAGCATGGGCATGAGCGCGGCTCGCCGTCTGCGCCCCATGCTCGACAACCTGCGCAATATTCTGGCCATCGAGCTGCTCGCCGCGGCCCAGGGCATAGATTTGCTCGCCCCCTTGCGCACCGGCACGGAAGCCCGGCGCGCTCATTCGCTGATTCGTTCGGTTTCACAGCTGGTGACCGCAGACCGTTCCCTTGCCCCCGACATCGCCGCGGTGGCCAGGCTCATCTCCGCTGGTGATTTTCAGAAGCTGCTGTTGTAGCGACAGTTTCGCGCCGCCATCTTTTCAAGCTCTGGAGTGGACTTCTGGAGGACCCTGCGTCAGGTTTTCTGGTTTTCTCCGCCTGCTACGTCAAATTCTGGAACAGAAACATCCCCAGCCGTCCGCCCACAATCCATTTGAACGGCGCTTCGCCGAGCGAGTAATGTCCGCAGGGCAGTTGCAGTTTTTCGTGCTCCACGTCGTGGCGACGCAGACCGGCCAGCGCCTGTTCGGAGAATTCGGGCAGAAACGTGGGATCGTAGTTGCCGGTGATGACCAGGCAGCGGGGTTTCGAACCGTTGCTTCCGTTGGTGGTGGACCTCCCCACGCGATAGACGTAGGGCACGGGACTGATGGGCTCCCAAAACCTGCGGATCTCCTCCGCGGTCACTTTGGTGCGCAAGCCTTCCCACACGTGCGCCGTGGTCATGCCCATCCGCACGACGTCGCCAAAATAGGTCGAACAGTGTAGAAACGTCGCGGCCCGCACGGCCGGGTCGTGGGCCATAGCAATAAAGGCGATCGAGGAGCCGATGCTGGTCCCCAACAGGCCCAATTTTCCATAGCCCTGCTGCTCCAGCCAGCGCAGGCAGCGCCGCGTGTCCTGGACGGCCTGTCTGTTGGCTTGCAACGTCAGGCCGATATTTGTGCCCACCAGTTGGTCGGCGCGTTCATGCCCGGGCGCAGTGCGCGAGTCGTGATAGGGCAGGCTCAGGCGCAGCGCAGAGATACCCAACGTGTTCAGCCACCGGCAGATGTCCATCTGCGCGTGCGGCTTGGCGTTCCACTGCGGGAGCACGACCACGGCCGGCCCCGACATCTTGGCTCGGAAAAAACGCGCCGCGACCACATTATTGTTCGCTATCGGCGACGCAATCGAGCTGCTAAACCGCAGCCGCAGACCCCGCTGGCCCTTTTCGTCTGTGATGTCGTCCAGCTGGTAGTCCGTCGCCGGCGCGCAGGCGTACCACTGTTCGCTCCGGGCAATTGTCTCTGGCGCCCATTTTTCGAGGAAGGCGCGTGCCGCAGCGTCTTCAGTCGAGGGGTCGGCTGGCGTGGGCCGCGGGCTGTTCAGCACGGGGGGCAGACCAGCGCCTCTTGCCGCGCCGGCGGAGGCCCCCTGCGCTGGCCCTCCGACGTGCTCCAGCCCCCACGCAAAGGGATACACCTTGCGGTTGTCGTCCACGGTCCAGCGGCCGTGCTCGTAGCGGCGGATTGTTTGTTCCAACCAGCGCATATCTTTCAAACTCTCTATTATAAAGTGACCCGCCGGGACTGTCCAATCGCGCTTCTCTGATGGTTGTTTGGATGAACGCGTGCTGAATCCTGCTTTGCATCCCGCTGTTGCTTGTGTCAGATTGCTCTCGTGCCCGTTTTCGACCACACTGCCTATCCTCCGGGCCTGCTGGCATTCTTTGTTTTCCTTTTCGGCCTGTGCATCGGCAGCTTCCTGAACGTCTGCATCCGCCGTATTCCATCCGAAGAGGGCCTCTCGATTGTCCGCCCGGCCTCGCGTTGCCCTGCCTGCAAGACACCCATCAAGCCCTACGACAACATACCCATTTTGAGTTTCCTGTTGCTGGGCGGCAAATGCCGCTCCTGCCGCGCGCCTATTTCGGCCCTCTACCCGGCCGTCGAGCTCCTTACCGGCGCCATGTTCCTGATTTGTGTGCTCACCTTCGGCCCGACCCTCGACGCCATCAAGTGGGCTGTGTTCACTTCGGTGCTCATCGTCCTCGTTTTCACGGACATTCTTGAGCGCATTCTTCCCGACGCCGTGAATTTCACCGGCCTGGGCGCGGGCTTGCTCTTCAGTTGCTTCACCGCTCCGATGGACACGGCCGCGGGTTGGATCTGCCGCAGGCTGTTCGAATTCCCTCCCCCCGCGCCGGCCCTGAATTTAGTGGATGCGCTGCTCGGCGCCGCGGCAGGAAGCGGTCTGCTGTGGGTGGTTGCAGACGGCTACTTCCGCTTGCGAGGCCGCCAAGGGATGGGGCTGGGCGACGTGAAAATGATGGCCATGGTCGGCGGCTTCCTCGGCCCGCAGAGGACAGTGCTGACGATCCTGGTCGGTTCGCTGCTGGGGAGTCTCCTCGGCGGACTGTTCATCCTGTTGCGGAGCAAGGGCACGGAGTACGAACTTCCCTTTGGCGCATTTCTTGGCGCCGCGGCGCTCCTCGTGCTTTTCTGGGGCCGTACCCTGATTGATTGGTACCTGCGCCTCTCCGGCCTGGCTTGAATCGCGGTATCATTTTTGGAGAAATGCTTCTTGTTGCGCAGATTCGACTGCCCGAAGGACTCAAGGAATGGCTGGAGTTCTCTGGCGGCTTCCTGCTGGTTCTTGCGCTGACGGCTGTCATCGCTGTCTGGATCTTCGCCCTGGCCGTCCGAATGTTCCTGCGTCGCAAGCCTAAGAAGGAATTGGACCTCGCCGAAGAGATCCGGCCAGCTCCCGTCCGCACGGAAAACGAACCCGCCTTCCTTGCCGCCTCGATGCAGGGTGTGATTCAAAGGCTGCGCGCACAGGAGAAGGAACTCGAGCGCCTCCACCGTCTCGGAAAGGAACGCGCGCAACAGACGGAGCGCCTCACCGACGCTGTCACGCGCAACATGCCCTCCGGCCTGCTGATCGTCAACTCCACCGGCCTGATCACCAATGCGAATCCCGCCGCGCAAGCGGCTTTGGGCTGCGGAGCGCTGAGCTACCGGCGTTACACCGACTTGCTGGGCGCCGACTCCCAGCTTGCCGGACTGCTCACCCGCTGCCTTCACGAAGGTCACACATTCCAGCGCGAGGAAATCCAGCACACCACCCCGGCCGGCGATTTGCGGATCCTGGGCGCGACGGTCTCTCCCATCTACGGTGCTGCGCCGTCCGGCCATACGCCGGCCCCGGGGGGCCGCGAGCGCGTCACCGGCGCGCTGTGCCTGCTCAGCGACCTCACAGAGCTTTCCGCGCTCCAGAAGGAAATCCGCCTGAAGGAAAACCTCGCCGCGCTGGGTGAGATGTCCGCGGGCATCGCCCACGAATTCAAGAACGCCCTGGCGACCATTTCCGGTTACGCCCAGATGATCCGCCGCGAAGCCCCCGCCGGCGACCTCTTCGAGAACGCCGACCGCATCTTGCAGGAGTCCCGCGCCCTGACGCATGTAGTGACCGAGTTTCTTCGCTTTGCCCGGCCGATGGAAGTGTCCGACGAAATCGTGGATCTTGCGCCGCTCGTCCAACGAGTCATCGCGGAGGTGGCAGAGGTCGCCCCCGGGGTCACCATCCGCAGCGAAGGCGTATTCGCAGAAGTCGCCGGCGACGATGCCCTGCTTCGGCAAGCGCTTCTCAACCTGACGCGCAACGCGGCCGAGGCGGCAACCGGCCGCGGCGCCGGAGATTCCGCCCCCGCCGGGCGATCCGCAAGCGTCGTGGTGCGTGGCGAGTTGGACGCGGCAGCAGGACCGACGCCGCGCGGCACGCAGCGCATTCTGATTGCCGACAACGGCCCCGGAATCCCTGAAGCCGACCTCCCCAAGGTCTTCCTGCCCTTTTACACCACCAAGTCCAATGGCACAGGCTTGGGGCTGGCCAT
>Ga0247727_10017672_pt1 | contig 11321 bp, 14 predicted proteins | sample WisWelCaveWW1625_FD_202498 | JGI IMG/M metagenome (GOLD analysis project Ga0247727, IMG submission 202498) | Biofilm microbial communities from Wishing Well Cave, Virginia, United States - WW16-25 | ecosystem: Environmental > Aquatic > Deep subsurface > Groundwater > Cave microbial mat | place...
GAGTCAGGGTGTAATTGACCTGACTACTGAGCAAAAACTGACAATAATCTAAACGAGTGACTTTCTTTTTGTGAGTATCTGTCATAACCCAATTATGTCATCCAATCCGGCTTTTGCGTAAGTCCAGTGTAGTATCTTTCAAACTCCCTTTAGCTTTCCGGGCTAAAGCGACTAGCTCTTCCCGCGGTAGCTGCTTCAGTTCGTTAGCTGTCGCAAATGCAGAGGCCAAGAGTATTAGGCTTGGAGGTATATGAGCGCTCATTTGTCATCATTATGCTTTATCGAAAGGGAACGGCGGAGTAAAGACTGATATTTGGCCACAGTATAAAAGAAGGCCCTAAGATGTTGGGCGCTTAGTCAAGTTTAACCCCAACAGCTTTTTGAATCTCTTGCCGTACAAGTGGCAACTCAACCGTCAAAAATTTCTCGGCAGTTGCCTGGTTGTAGTAATCCAGGCTCGTTCCGGTCTTTGTCTGCCAGTCTGCCAAGTATCGGACATTGTAACTGGCTACCCGGAGCTTGCGATAACTTTTGTAGCACGCTTCCCCGTATTTCTCGCGGATTAATCGCTCGCGATAGGCGTGCGGCTCTTGATCTGATGGCCGGTGAATATCAGAGTGGCCGACGTCGGAAACAGCCGTAAAGCCAGCCTCGGCGAAATGAACGGCTGAATAAAACGTTGCCGTGATTGCCCAATCACGACATTGGATATCCCGGATGAGTTTGCTGGCACAGGCTAGATTGTGTTTGGCCTGGGCGATGTGGTCAACCAGATCGGCCACTGTTACCCCCCAAAGATCAACTGCGCTGACTCTCGAATCAATTCTCGACGCGATGCGCCGGAGATATAGGGTTGATAGTGGAAGGTGATAAGGCGTGGTGAGAACCGTTTAACCAATCGGAGTTCCCTATCCAGTAGACGATCCATTAGCTCATCATCGTACTGGTCACCCTCCAAAAAAATCGTAAAGATGCGCTCGGCGCGAAAGCAGTCAGAGTAGATAAGGGCAACTTCAGGGATCGCGCCAAATTCGCTGACCACAGCTTGTTCGAGTTGGAGCTGTTGCTCCGAAGACGTCTCTTCAGTGGGAGCCGTCAGCGTTGGGGCGCGCCATAAGGTTTGGTTGAGCAGGGACATGATTTGCTCGCGCCCGATCGCCATTTGCTCTAGCGATGTCTGACTCGGCGACCAACCTGGCGGATTACTAAATGTGAGATAGGATTTGAGCCAATCGCCGCTTGAGGCGCTCGAGACCCCGCTCCGCCTAGAATGGGCCTCGGGCGGCCATGCAATAACATCCAACTTGGTTGGGAGAAACACTGAAACCGCAGAGGTTTTTTGGTAAACAGGTGAGGGCTGCATCGCTTTACTCTGCGAGATAATCTCGAATGGTCTGTTGAGTTTGTTGGTCTGCTACACTCAGGAATTTTTGAATAGCTGAGTCTGTTACTTCAATCGGCTGTTCGGCGACGGTGTTGATGTCTACCTCCATCACTAACCGCGCTGGCCAAGTCTCATTGGCAGGCAGAGCTTTCAGCCTGACCCAGCGATTAAGGCTAAAGCCTTCGTTTTCTAGCTTGTGCAAAAAGTGCAGTTGGGTCTCATGAGCGCCAGAACCATATACCGTATTCAGAAAGCGCTGGCGAAGCGCTTCCGGCGCATTTTCCATCTCAGACGCAATCGTCGTAATCAAACCTAAACGGTGGGCCCGGGCGCCAAACCCGGTCTTTAAGCCGTTCCAAATTGACAATGCAGTTGTGCTTATCACTTCGGTCAATTGTCGCCGGTTACCGTCGCGTTGCTGAGAGTCAAGTTCAACCGCCAGATCGAAGCGAGCAGGGGCCATCTGGAAGGCCCACCCTTTGCTCTCATTCCGAATAATGATATGTGGAAAGTCAGGCGGGCTATCTGCTCCGAGAGGCAGCAGTAAGGGATCAACATCCAGCAGATTGCCTGCTGATTCACGCACGAGGGCGGCAATCTTGAACTTGGAGGTAAAATCTACCGCCGACAGAAAGAAGGCGATTTGTAGCCGGATCGGATGGTATTTCATGGAGGCATTCCATTGGGGACAACAGGGGCTGCTCAGGCTATGGCTTTCGAGATTGTACCCTATGATGAACTATTGTCAAAGTCCTTTTAGTGGGTAGCCGTCTTCATCGACAGTCTGGTTGCTAAAGTGATTTCAGTGGTTCACAACTCCTCCCTAAACGCCCTCGCCAACACCGCCTGATCCACCTTCGCCGCCCGCCGCCGCGCCACTTCCACTGCCCGCTCAATCGCCTCCGCCCGCGCGAATAGATTCTCGATTTTGGCGATGATGCGGTGTTGTTCGACGAGAGGAGCGAGGGGAATGGGCAGTGCGACGGACTTTACGTGAGCCAGTTCTCAATCTGGACGCCCAACCGGGCAAAGTGACGCTCGTTGTCGGTAACAACGACAGCGTTAAGGCGGCGTGCGTGGGTGGCGATGAGCAGGTCGGCATCGGAAGACGGACTGTGGCCAACACGGGTTGCCGCGGCCCAAATCTGTGCTGCCGAATCCCAGTCTGGGCGTTGAAGATCATCCCATTGGAAGGTGTTGGCAAGTTTCTCAAAAAAGCCCATTTGCTTGCGCGCATCCTTTTTGAGGAGACCGCGCTTGACCTCGTAGAACACTACCGGGGAAAGGGTAATCATGGCATTAGCCGCCAGGGCTTGGCGCAGGCGACTGACAATACGGGCATCCTTCTTGAGGATGCCCGTCACGATGTTCGTGTCCAGCACGTAGTGTTGCGCCATTTACGCTTCTCGGAAAGCAAGGCGATTTTGCTTTAGTTCGGCCTCGAAGGCTTCCCACCAGGCAGAGCCAAGTTCATCGGGTTCACTCATCCATTGGTCGAGCAAAGCCAAAGCGCGCTGGTTGACCGGGCGAATCGCTTTGGGCCTCGGCGCGGCCTCCGGCCACAGATTGGCTTGCGTCGTAACCACCTCATCCGCCAGGGTCTCAGCCAAAATTCTCAGTGGGACATCCAGTCCTGAGGCGGTGCGGCCCTCCAGCGGCAACTTTTCAAATTCCCTCACCACTAGCATGGCCGGCATAGTGACCGCACTGCCCGACGACGGCATGGGATGCAGCCGGACGGGTGCGTGGGCAAACCCCGACCAGTTTTTCCAACGCGGATATAGGCGCTCGTTGGCAATTTGAACAACCACGGTGGTCTCTCCTACTGGTTAAGCCGTTGGCGCAGATTATCCGTCAGGCAAGACTCAAAGACAGCCTCGATACGCTCGTGCGCCCGGTTCAAGTGCTCCATCAGTATACCTGCTTCGGGCTGGAGGCTGACTTGCGACACATGATCCAGGTCAAGCACAACAGAGACTTTCTCCGCCTCCCCGGCGGGTGTACCCATCGTGAATAGCAGTTGGGTCTGTTCGCCTTGGGCGATCTCTAAACGGAAGAGAAATGGCTTGAATCCTTCAAAGACTGCCGATGGGATCAGGGCTGAGTGCGCAAACAGCGCCGCAAAGTCAAATTCCGCGGGTGCGAAGTCAAAACGATTGATATACCGCAATCCAATTCGCGCAATGCCCTTGGGTTGCGCAATCGTCACGTAATCTTCAAAATGGGCGTGGATGAGTTGGCTGAACTCTGCCCAATTGGGGTAGGGTGGCAGTTGATTGACCACCAGCAAGTTCGGCGCAACCTGCACCATGGCGGTGTTGTCGCGCCGGACGAACCGCATACGCACCCCGGCCTCTCGAACATACTGCGACAACTCGCGGTCATCGGCCTGAAAGCCAACTTCTACATTTCGCAATTCGCGTTTCTCAGGGAAGGCGTCTCTGATCCTTTCGTAGAATAGCCCGAACAGAGTGGCATCCCACGCGGGGCCAGGCTCAAAGTGGATTTCACACAGCGCCTCGATGAGACGCGGATTCTTGTAGGGTGTTTTTGCCATAGTTGGGTATCGCGTGAACTCAGATTTGCACCGAGATTTTAGCATGATTTGAAAATGGCGTATCTGCTCTAGGAATAGGCCCGCCTATAACTCCCCTCTAAACGCCCTCGCCAACACCGCCTGATCCACCTTCTCCGCCCGCCGCCGCGCCATTTCCACAGCCCGCTCAATCGCCTCCGCCTGCGCGAATGGGCTCTCGATCTTCGCAACAATGCGGCACTGTTCGGTGAGAGAGGAGAGATGAATGCACATTTGGTGAACTATGGCGAGATTCAAGTTGAGTTAGAGCGAGTTTAGCATAGATCAATCGAAGCGATCAGTGGCCCTCTTCTCTCAACAAATGCTCTACCAACCTCTTCCCCAACCCGATAATCGTCAGCACCGTTGGCCGGGCGAGCGATTCGGGGAAGGCGCTGGCGTCGCAGACGTACAAGTTCTCGATTTCGGTTTGCAGGTTTGCGTCGAGCAGGTCGCCAATGCGGACGGTGGCGCAGGGGTGCGTGCCGCGCAGGGGAGTCATAAGGAGCGAATCGGGGTCGGCCCCGGCCTTGATGAGAATCTGTTTGGCAACCGCCGAGGCGTGGTCGAGCTTCTTCCCGTCATTGGCCGTGAACGGCTTGCTGATGTTGCGCTCGGACTCGACCGAGCCGGAGATGTCGTCCTTGAGTTTGATCATCACGCCCAGCGTTTGATTCCAGCGCGTCCACGTCGCCAGCGCGCCCGGCCCTTTCAGCGCCATCACAATCGGGTAGTTGAGCCAGGGGTCAATGAGGGTGCTGAGCAAGTATCCCACGTCGTCGTTAGCCCATTCGTAAGTCATCGGCGGCTCGTTGCCATTTCCCGCGAAGCGCGACGCGCCGTAGACCATCACCGTCGTGTCCATGCCGATGCCGTGGCCGGCGCGACTCAGTCCGGCGCGTTTGAGAATCAAGGGCGACCCAATGCCACCGGCAGCCAGAATGACAATCGGGGCAACCGCTTCAAATGGTCTCCCTTTGATTCTGCCCCTCACCCCGCCCACTTTTTTATTCTCGACGATCAACTCGTCTACGCGCGCTTCGGCCACGAACTCGCAATAGCCGGTGGTAACCGCCTCGTCCACCCACTCGGCTGCGTTCCACTTTGCGCCGCAACGACAGCCGAGCATGCACTTCGCGCCGCAGTCAAAATGCTCGGTGCGGGCCGGACTCATGAATTTAGGCAGGGGTTGCCAGTGGTAGCCAAGTGCATTGGCCGAGTCGGCCAAACGGGTAGAGGCGGCTCCCCTGAGTTCGGGCGGCAGGGGCGCGATTTTCAGTTCGTCAATCGTCTCGGCCACATACTTATCAAGATCGATCTTGTATTTGTCTTTGAGCCAGGCGGGCGGCGGGGCGGCGCAGCCGCAGTACATGCTCGTCGCGCCGCCGGCCATGAGCGGGCGAATGATGTTGAGGCCCTCGCGAGTGAAGAGCAGGGCCTGGCGGTCGGCGTACATGAGCGCGCCGGGGTACGTGCCGTAGAACGGCGAGCGCCGCCAGTCCTTGCCGCGTTCTAACAGAAGCACGCGCTTGCCCGCGCGCGCCAGGCCGCGAGCCACTGTGGCCCCGCCCGGCCCGGAGCCGATGACGATGAAGTCTGCTTCTTTTCTCATAGCGCGGTCTCCAGCCGCAACCAAACACTATAACGAATTAGGGGAATTAACGAATTCGTTCCATCCCCAAATTCGCTGTAGTGTTCAGCGGCCTAAAAATCTTCGCGGTCAAAGCTGTTTTTCAAAGGCAATGCTATAGAAGTTAAGAAAGTAACTACTCAGGCTTGCGTTTGCGTAAGCGCCATTTTTATCCGCAGATTACACAGATTTTCGCAGATTTGTTTTAGTAATCTGTGATAATCTGCGGAAATCTGTGGATGAAGAATCGGCCTGAGCAGTTACATCTTAACTCTATATTAGGAATCATCTGTGTCAAAGCGCAGGCTGTTCGGCTTTCTCGCTCTGTTGGGTCGCCAACTGGGCAATGCGGCCTTTGGGCGTGAGGGCCGTTATCACCAGGCCCAGCGCGGCGGCGGCAAAGGCGATGACGAACACGCCTTGAATCGCCCCGGCCAGCGCGTTCTTCAACACCTCATTCGACAAGGCGCTGGAGGCAGACCGGGCAATCGGATCGAGCAGGCTGTCCACCGAAACAGCCGCCGACTCCAAACCTGCGGCTTTGAGATTGGAAATCAGCCAGGCCCCGAGGGCGGCCCCCATCACGCTCACCCCCAGTGTGCCGCCGATACTGCGGCTGAACTGCAAGGTGGAAGTGGCAACGCCCATCGAGCGCTTTTCGACCGTGCTCTGCACGGCGATGAGGAACGACGGAATCGAAAAGCCCATACCGACACCCATCATGCCCAAATAGATGATCAGGTTGATCTGAGAGACGGCGACGCCGATCCGGGTCATCAGGAACGTGCCCAACGTGAGCAGGCACATGCCGAACAGGGCCAACGTGCGGTAGCTCACCGCCAGCAAGAGGCGGCTGCTGACGATGCTGGCGAGAACCCAACTGATGAGCATCGGCGTCAAGGTGGAACCGGCGACGGTGGCGCTGGTCCCCAGCACCGCCTGCACGAAAAGCGGCACAAAGGCCAGACTGCCGAACATGGCGAACCCGGCCAGCAGGCCGTGCCCGCAGGCTACGGCAAACAATCGGTCGCGAAACATCGGCAGAGGCAATATGGGGTCGGCGGCCCGCCGTTCGATCCAGAACAGCAGGCCGAAGAGCAGTGCGGCTCCGGCGAGCAACCCCCAACCGGCGGGCGTGCCAAGTTCAAACAACCCCAGCAGGAGGGCGGCCACAGCGGCGCTCAATACGCCCGCGCCGAGGAAGTCCACTGGCACAGCGCCCGCCGTCATCTTGCGGGCGTCATCCACCAACGCGAGCATCACCACTGTCCCGGCCAGCACGCCAGGGATAACGTTGATGTAAAAGACCCAGTGCCATGATACGTTATCAACCAGGAAGCCGCCGAGCAACGGGCCGATGACGGACGACACGCCCCACACGCCGGAGAACACGCCCTGCATGCGAGCGCGCTGTTCAAAGCTGAAGGTGTCGCCAATAATGATGAAGGCCAGAGGCAGAATACCGCCTGCGCCCAGCCCCTGCACGACGCGGAAGAAGATCAACTGCTCCATGCTTTGGGCCAGGCCGCACAAGAGCGAGCCGGCGAGGAACAGAGTCATGGCGACGGCGTAGACTGGCCGCCGCCCGTACAAATCAGAAAATTTGCCGAAGAGCGGCACGGTGGTCGTCGAGGCCAGCATGTAGGCCGAGAACACCCAACTGTACGATTCCAATCCGCCGAGCTGGCTGACGATGGTGGGCATGGCCGTGGCCACGACGGTGGCTTCCATTGAGGCCATGAAGATGCTGAGCATGATGCCCAGTGTGATGATGACAATACGCTGTCGTGACATACGTTCGTTTGCCCTTTCTCGTTGGGTTTGTTCATGGAACTGGTTCTGCATTCTTGTTCACTAGCGCCTGCAAGCGGCCATACTCGACTGAGGCAATGTAACGGCGCAATTCTTCGATGCGCTTGACGATCATCGGATGCGTGCCGAGCAATTCGCCGATGTTGTTTGCAAGGTCGTCGTCTTCTTTCTCGATCAGGGCCAGAGCCTTTTGCAAATCAGCCGAGGTCTGGGCCGCGCCGCCCGTTGCCAGCTTGACCAGCGCCGAGATGGCCTTGTTGGGCTTGCCACAGGCCAGCAGCCCGGCCCGGTCGGCTGAGTATTCGCACATGCGGTTCCACCACAAGAAGGCGGCTTGAAGGATGATCGAGGCGAAAATGGGGCTGGGGATGCCGGCCATGCCGCCGACGAGGGAGTTGAGCCAGGTGTGGCCGAGGCGCACGTGGCCGAGTTCGTGGCCGGTCACGAACTTCAACTCGTCGGCGTCCATCACCTGCAACATCGGCGAATAAAACACCACGACCTTCGGGTCGGAGAGGCCGAAGGTGTAAGCGTTGAGCACGTTGCTTGGCACGACGAAGAAGTTCACCCGGCCCGGTTGCAATCGCGCCACACAGTCGCGGGCCAGCGCCGCCAGATTGGGCGAGGTCTCCGGCTTCACCTGATGCGCTTGTTTTATAAGCGTTTCATGCCTAGATTGACTCGCAAAGTACGAGAGGGCCAGCATCGCCAGCACAAACAGCAGACTGCCGCACAACGTGGCCGTGGCGGTGACGACGATGACGACGAAGACCAGAAACAGCGTCAGCGTCAGAACAAGTTGTTCGTTGGGATAACGGTAAGAGGTGTTCAAATCAGTTCGATGTTTCCGTTAGATCGCGCCGTGTTCAGGCGATGGCGAAACATCAGCCAGGCCCCCGCCGCGTAAACCAGGCCGAGCAGAACTTCCAAACCCATCAACCCCATCACCTCCGAATACGGAGCGCCGTCCACAACAGCCCGAATCGCCAGCAGGCCGTGGGTCATCGGCAGAGAGCGGCTCAACCACTGCACGGCGGGCGGCAGGGCCGAGAGCGGAAAATTGACGGCGCCGGTCAACATCATAATGTAGTGGGGAGCAAAATGGTGGCCAGGATTTTGGTGACGGTGGTTTTGCCGGCGCCGTTGGGGCCGAGCAGGCCGAACAGTTCGCCGGACTCGACCGAGAGGCTCACGCCGTCGAGGGCGACGATCTCCTTTTGCTTGCGGCGGACAATGCCGGTGTTGGTTTTGAATACGCGGCTCAGGTTGTCGGTGGAGATGGCAGGCAAGGCAACTCTCCTTTCATAGCGGGCAGACTTCGGAAGTCTATTGCAGGCTTCCGAAGTCTGGCAGGTGAGTTGCTATCGTACCATTCAGTGAGAAGAGAGGCAAATAAAGCACGGATTCACACGCTTCGCGTGAACGGATCGATCCGTACATTCCGCGAATCCGTGCTCTACATTTCAGACGAGTCGCTTTTGCTTTACCGCCACTCCGCCGGTTGAGGCCGCGAAACCTCGTTCAGCATGTGCGCCAGGCGTTTGGCATCATTCAGGTACAAATACATCTCAACCGCGTCCGAGCGCAGTGGCCCATGCTCACGCGCCCGCGCAATGAGGCGCAAGTATTCGCCGCCCGGCTGGCTTGTGCCTGACGAGGCTGCTTCCAGCACGTCGCAGTCGTGCGTCGGGCATCGCCCTGGATACCAGAGGTCGAACTCGGTGATTTGCACTCCGCCCAGGATCGCGCCCTGGATGATGACCCGCCGGTCGGTGATCATCAGCTTGATGGTGTGCAGGCCGGGCACTGTCCCTGCCGCGTGGAGGGTGGGCAGTGACTTGTACACCGCAAAATCCACTCGCTCCTCGTCGTAGAGCAGTTTCTCATCTTCAAGCAATCTGGTGGTCATGGAATCCTCCTGATGATGTTGTTACTCAGACTTCCGAAGTCTATTTGGAAACTTCGGAAGTCTGGAGGAAGCAGAGTTTATTTGCCTGATCTTGCCATCCCTCGCCTCACGGAATAAGTGCCTTTCCGCCGCCCCTCCGGCGACAAAAGTCACTTAACCCCACAAGATAAGTCCAGAAGAAGATCAGCCGCCCCAGGCCACAAATGACACTACGCCCAAGCAGGTAGAGGGTTACACTCCTATAAGACCTGCCGGGTCTTGCCAACTCGAAGTTTTGCCTAACTTTCGACCAGACCCGGCAGGTCTGAGACAAGTTTTCAAACCTAAGGAGCTTCGATGTCAACCCCCTGGTCTCACCGTTACGCCCAACGCACCCAGAGCCTCACCAGCTCAACCATCCGTGAACTGCTAAAACTCACCCAACAACCGGATATTATTTCCTTCGCTGGCGGCATGCCCGCCCCCGAATTATTCCCAACCGAACAATTTGAAGACGCCTGCCATCGCGTCCTGGGCCAGCAAGGTCAGGCCGCCCTGCAATACAGCACCACCGAAGGCTATCCGCCCTTGCGCGAAATGATCGCCCGCCACATGGCCCGCTACGACACGCGAAGCGTGGCCGAGCCGGAGAACGTCCTCGTTACCGCCGGATCACAACAGGCCCTCGACCTGATCGCCAAACTTCTCATCAACCCCGGTGACCGCCTGCTCGTCGAAGCCCCCACCTATCTCGGCGCGCTCCAGGCCTTCAACGTTTTCGGGGCGGACTACGTCAGCGTTCCCACGGACGACGACGGCCTGATCGTCGATCATCTCGACGAGGCCTTGCGCTCCGGCCCCAAGTTTATGTACATCCTCCCCAACTTCCAAAACCCGTCCGGCGTTACCCTCTCGCTCGAACGGCGCAAAGCGCTGGTGGAACTGGCCGACAAGTACGGCATCCCCCTCATCGAAGACGACCCCTACGGCCAACTGCGCTACGAGGGCGACCACCTCCCGCCTCTCCTCGTCCTCAACCGCGAGACGCGCGGCATCCGCCTCGACAACGGCTACAAGCTGGGCAACGTCATCTACATGAGCACCTTCTCCAAGACGCTGGCCCCCGGCCTGCGCCTGGGCTGGATCGTCGCCCCGCCCGAAGTCATCGCCAAACTTGTCCAACTCAAACAGGGCGCCGACCTGCACACCAGCACCTTCACCCAAATGGTGGCCTACGAAGCGGCGCACGGCGGCTTCCTCGACGAACACATCAAGAAACTGCGCCAGGTGTACCATGAGCGGCGTGACGTGATGCTCGACGCCCTGACCGAATTCTTCCCGCCCGAAGTCAGCTGGACTCGCCCGGCGGGCGGACTCTTCCTCTGGGCGCGACTGGCGGAGGGAATGGACTCGACTCGTCTCTTGGAAGCCGCCCTGCGGCAAAAAGTGGCCTTTGTCCCCGGCAACGCCTTCTTCGCCAGTTCAGCCGACCCTGTTGAGAGCAACCGCTACCTGCGGTTGAACTTCTCCAACGCCAAACCGGATATGATCCTGGAAGGCATCCGCCGCCTGGGCCTGGTCGTCAAAGAGCAGATGGCCGGGAGGGGGTCAATTCCCAGCCAGCTTCGCGCCGACGCCATTTGCGCTTAGAGCGCTTTCCCTTGAGAACAACGGATCAACCGAATTTGCCGGATCGATCCGTTAAATTCGGCAAATCCGTTGTTCTTTTGCGGCAGGGCCGAGCTAAAACATGGCCTCTTGCTCTACAAACTGCCGAACTTTGTCGCCACACCCGGTGACGATAGTCACTACGGCGCAGGTGACACCCCGCCTACAATAAAGCAAAGTCGCCCCAATTACTCTAGCTCCCGGCGGGCGAGACCCTAAAGGTCTCTAAGACCTTTAGGGTTCATCCCCTGTCAGTTTTTGGCGGGGCTGAGGCGCTCCAGCTATGATACGGTAAAGCTGTCACCCTTACCTTCTCATAGCGAAAGGAGCGTCTCGTGAACAGTTTACTACTGCATCGGCAACT
>Ga0247727_10017673_pt1 | contig 11321 bp, 15 predicted proteins | sample WisWelCaveWW1625_FD_202498 | JGI IMG/M metagenome (GOLD analysis project Ga0247727, IMG submission 202498) | Biofilm microbial communities from Wishing Well Cave, Virginia, United States - WW16-25 | ecosystem: Environmental > Aquatic > Deep subsurface > Groundwater > Cave microbial mat | place...
TCGCGATCCCTTCGCTCGTCAACCTTGACTTCGCAGACGTCAGGGCCATCATGACGAACGGCGGTGTCGCGGCCATCGGCGTCGGCAGCTCTGACACGACAAACCGTGTCGATGAGGCTGTCAAGGGAGCCCTTGAGAATCCTTTGCTGGACATCAATTATGCAGGAGCCACCGGCGCCTTGATTCACGTGATCGGCGGTCCAGACATGACCCTGGACGAGATCAACAAGGTAGGCGAGCAGGTCACTGCAGAGCTGGACGAGGACGCGAACGTCATCTGGGGCGCGCGCGTGCAGGACGACATGAAAGGCAAGATCATGGTGATGACGATAATCACCGGCGTGAATTCGCCTTGGATTGTCGGGCGCCAGCAGGCAAAGGAAACCAGGAAGTCCGAGATCGAGGACAGCCTCGGCATCGAGCTCATCAACTGAATGGTCACCCCCTTTGGTCTTTGTGGTGTGACATTCTTTGCCTTCATTCATACCACCCCCATCGTAGGTGAAGGCAAAAAACCCGGCCCCCTCCACAACGGAGCGGGGCTTTTTTTTATTATTACCAGAACCTCAGAAGGCAAACCATGGCGATCCCACTTGACATCGGCTTGACGCGTTTGGTAGTGAGCCTGGTGCTTGGAGGCTTGATAGGCCTCGAACGCGAGATACACAAGAGCCCTGCAGGCCTGCGGACGATTTCTCTTGTCTCGCTGGGCGCGACCTTGTTCACGCTCGCTTCGTTGACTCTCACAGGCCCTGGAACAGACATCACGCGCATCGCCGCGCAGATAGTTGTGGGAATCGGCTTCATCGGCGGCGGAGTCATATTCCAGCTCAAGGACACTGTGCACGGCCTCACAACAGCCGCCAGCATGTGGGTGGCGGCAGCCATCGGATTGATGGTCGGCATCGGTGAATATTCTATCGCGACAGTCACTGCAGTGCTTGTGATGCTCGTGCTCTGGTTTGGCAGGTGGGAGAAGAGATACCTTCCCCACGAACCGCTGATGAAGAGGAAGTAGCAATTTCTCAGAAAGATTTATATATTATAATAAATTATAATACCTAATGAGGCTGCTCATCACCCAGCATGCTCGGCAACAGATGTTCGAGCGGGGAATCGATGAGGAACAAATAAAGATCGCTATCCAGCGAGGGGCAAAATTCAGGCAGACTGATGGCTTCCTCGCGGCGTATACGTACATCCGCATTGCGTACAAGAAGATTGGAAACGATGTGTACAAAATCAAGACGGTGATGGTGGAACCATGAAACGAACAAAATGCGAAGAATGCGGCGGAAGGATACAAAACAAGAAAGTTGGATACACATTGTATGGCGTTGTACTCGGCACTTTTCCGGCACAAGTCTGCGCGAAATGTGGCGAAGTCTGCTATGAAGAAGAAGTCTCACGTGAGATGACGCAAATCGCGAAGGAGAAAGGGCTTTGGGGACTCGAGGCGAAAACCAAAGTGGGCAAGGTTGGCGACGCGCTTGACATAAGGCTCAACAAAAGGATGATTGAGTTTTTGGGTGTAAAGAAGGGAACTGAAGTCTCTGTACATCCAGTCAGCAGGCACAAGATCGAGATAACGTTCTGATGAGGTCAGAACGCTTTTTGCACGAGTTGAAGAACTTCGCGGTCTCCTTCTGAAACCATCTTAAGCTTCATTGCTTCTGCAATCGTGAACAACTGCATCGCTTCCCCTTCGTGCTGCGTGAACTGTTTCATTTCAGGCAGTGGCGCGACAAAAACATAGCGTTCAATGACCATATCGCCAACGCTTTCGCGCGAGAGCTTGCCGAGAAAGCGATACTCTTTGAGGTCATACGAAAGCTCTTCCTTTGTCTCGCGCATCAGCGCCTGCTCAGGAGTTTCACCCTGCTCAATCCTGCCACCGAAGTATCCCCACTCCTCGCCAAGCTTGCTTATTTTCCTTCGGTCCTGCAGCAGAATGCGTTTATCCTTGTCGTAGAAGATGATAAGGGCAACCGAGCGAAGCATACGTCTGAGAAAGGTCAAAGCTTTTTAAACTCTCCTTTGCTCTGCTTCTCTATGTCACTTTACCTTATCGGCATCGGCCTCGGTGATGCGGACGACATCACATTAAAGGGGCTCGAACTCGCTAAGAAGGCAGACAAGGTCTACTTGGAGCACTACACTTCTGTCTTGAATTGTCCTGTCACAGAACTTGAGAAAGTCATCGGCAAGAAGATAGAGCTCGCGAACCGCGAGACGATTGAACAGAATCCCGAGATAACTATACTCTCGGCAGCAGCCGAGGGAGATGCTGCATTGCTCGTGATCGGAGACCCGCTTGTCGCGACAACGCACATCGATCTCTTGCAGCGGGCAAGGAAGGCGAATATTCCTGTCGAGGTGGTGCACAATGCCAGCGTTGCAAGCGCAATTGGAGCCACAGGATTGCAGGTCTATAAATTCGGCAAGACTGCGAGCATTCCATTCCCTGCAAAAGATGAACCAGCAGAGACTCCGTATCATATCCTCGCAGGGAACCAGAAGATCGGCGCGCACACGCTCTTCTTGCTTGATCTAACACCAGGTGAGAACAAGTTCATGAGCGTCAACGACGCGATTGACTACCTGCTCAAGCTCGAGATGAATCTAGGCGCAAAGCTCTTCACGCGCGACACCCTCTGCATCGGCTGCGCTCGTCTCGGAGCAAAAGACCAGCTCATCAAGGCAGGCAAGGCAAAAGACCTTGCCAAGGTCGACTTTGGCAAGCCAGTGCACTGCTTGGTCGTTCCAGGCAAGCTGCACTTCATGGAAGAGGAGATGGTGGCCGCATGGAAATGAGCGAAGCAGGACCGAAAATGCGCACTGCCGCAGAACGCATCTGGAAGGCATTGAACTTTCCATTGGAGAATGCTGCGCGCAAAGAACAGCTCCTGCCAAGCGTGGTTTGGTATTCGCAGGCACAGCTTGCAGAACATCGGCAGTTAACGTATTGTCAAAGCAAGTATAGTGAGGACAACAAGCCCTGCGAATCAGCAGAATTCACCTATCGGGAATTTACGCCTGGCACCGGGAATATACTCAGTAATGAATGTAAGTTATACATCGTCGTTTCCGATACTCGCGTGCCTTTTGTGAGCGCAGAAATCAGCTGGAGCGAATTGCTCCCGCAGCTCCGGGAACGGATTGCCGACGCGGGACATATTGGAAAGCGTGTCCTTGCTGAGAATGACGACTGGGCTAAAACTTTAGGCGAGGAAATGCCAAGTAAACGAGTTAGGGGGCCTCTGCATGCGATTGACGGGCTAGATGACTTTGTCGTGAAGTTCATTCAGTACAATCCAATACCGCAACAATTGAAGTAAGCTTTTTATAGCCACTTCTGTGTTAATTTGCTATACAGGCCCGTCGTCTAGTGGACAAGGATAGTGGGCTTTGGACCCATTGACGCTGGTTCGAATCCGGCCGGGCCTATCAGAAATCTTTATAATCTCTCCTCTGCTTGTATCACCCATGCGTGTCACGAAAGTGCAGGCGTTCATCCTTTTCTCGCTTGGCACTTGCTATGCTGAATTCAGCAAGCGCTTCACAGGCAAGCCGCTCGCTGTCAGCATGAACAAGGTGGCTTTCATCGAGCTCGCTCGAAAGGCGAACATCACGAGCAAGAAAGAACGGGCCTTGTACAAGAACCTTGAAACGCTAGAAGACCTCAAGCTGGTATCGTACGACAACAAGAACCTGGCCCTGACCCAGAAAGGACAGAAGGTTTTCGAGCGGGTGCGCATGGACCTAGAGCCTTACATCAACATCAGGGGCGTGCTGACAACTGACGACATATTGAAGTTCACGACAAGAGCTCAAACGATTTTGAAAGGTGAGTAAAGTGCCATTGGAAGAGACATTGAGAGACACGACAGCGCTCGGCGGAAACGCTGTCTATGGGATGGTCGCGCTGATGTTCTTGTTGACCGGCGATACTGAGACTTTTGTTTATCTCGCGCTCGCCCTTATCCTGTTGTACGCTATCATCTCGATTGTCCGTCTGCTCTTCTTCCGCGTCAGACCTGACAAGCAGAAGTACGCTGGTTTTTTCACGAAGATAGATGCTGGCTCGTTCCCGAGCTTGCACAGCGCCCGCGCGACAGCGCTCGCGATTGTCACAGGCGTGGCATTCCCTGACTTCGCGATAAGGGCAGTGCTTGCGCTCGGTGTGCTGGCAGTGGTCGTGACGCGCGTGGTGTTGAAGCGGCATTACATCACCGATGTGATCGCAGGTGTTGCCCTCGGCGGTATCGTAGCTTGGTTGACATTCTTCATCCCTCCTCTTTTCATGGGCGGCTTCTAACGTAACGTTTAAAAGGGGCTGATTTTCTTCTTATTCGCATAAAGCCTCGTCGTCTAGCTGGCCAAGGATAACAGGCTCTGGACCTGTTGACGGCGGTTCAAATCCGCCCGAGGCTATCATAACCTTTAAAAACACCTTTCTTGTCGTATTTTCTGATGATACAGCGGTGGTTTATCGCAGTGCTTCTCACGCTTCTCGTATTTATTGCCGCGTGCGCTCCGCAGCAGACGATCAAGGCACAGCCGTTGAACGTTACGCCGCCTAGAGACGCGTGCGCTGACGTGCAGTGCGATAAAAACTCGTACTGCGATGCTGGTTCGTGCGTGTGCGAGGGCGGGTTCAAGAAGTGCGATGACAAGTGCATAAGCTCGAGCGCGTGCTGCGCGCACTCTGACTGCCCTGGGAACAAGCAATGCCAGAATGGCGTTTGTGTGGATAAGCCTGTGTGCGGCTATTATGAGATCTGGGATGACAGCCGCAAGGAATGCACGTGCGATGAGAGCGCCAAGTTCTGCGCAGAGCAGGGCAAGTGCATCCCTGCAGACCATTGCTGCTGGCACACGAGCTGTTATGATGACCAGCGTTGCGCTCCAACTACTTATTCAGGCACAGTCTGCATGAAGCTTGATACAAAGAAGTGCAAGAATGTGCATGAGGGTGGCATCGCGCAGGAATTCTTCTTCGCCCAAGGCGATTATGGTGTCAGGATGCAGAAGGTGCTGGAAGGACCGAGGTTTGATCTCAAGGTCAACAATGACAGCATCCGCCGCGTGCGTATAAATGAGACCAACACAGTCGGCGACAACACCCAGATATATGTCGAGAACGTCCTGATATTCGGCGGCAACTGCAGGGAAGAACCGGATTAAAGCCTAGAAGCACAAGCTTTTTAAGCACTGTGTCGATTTTCTTCAGTATTCGAGAGATGCGTTGGTCCCTTGGAAATGCGCAGTATTTCCGAGGTGCTCGCAGACCGCAGTCGGCGACAAATGGCTCGCGCATGCTGGAGAAATCAGTTTCTCAGTCCTCGAATGGAGATATGAAGAATGGCTAAGATGCACTCAAGGAAGAGGGGCAAGTCCGGTCCGAAGAGCCCTCTCAAGCCCAGCAAACCCACGTGGCTGCGTTACAAGCCAAAGGAAGTGGAATTGCTCGTGGTCAAGCTCGCGAAGGAAGGCAAGACCGGCTCGCAGATAGGGCTTGTCCTGAGGGACACGTACGGCGTGCCTGACGTCAAGTCATTGGCAGAGAAGTCCATCACAGAGATCCTCGCTGAGAAGAAACTTACTCCAGAGCTTCCTGACGATATTGTCGCGCTCATGCGCAAGTCAATCGCGATCAGGAAGCATCGCGAGGGGAATAAGAAGGATGAGGCCGCGAAGCGCGGGCAGCTTTTGACAGAATCAAAGATACGGCGCCTGATCAAGTATTACAAGCGCACAGGCAGGATCGCGGTCGACTGGAAATACGATCCCACCAAGCTGAAGATGTATACGGAGTGAACAGCGTTTTTTATTTTCAATTTTCTTCTATGTAAGAACTTTTATGCACTGAATATGTGCCGTAGGCACCCGACTCGTAGAATTCGTTATCTGCTGCCCAATCACAATATACCGCGAACATCATCAATCCGCGAAGCAACATCCTGGCCTTTCTTTGTCAGGGAGAGCAGCTTGAGGCGGCCTTGCTTGTCAAAGTTTACAAGCCCTTCACGCTGCATCTCTTGGAGGATCTTGACAACGTGTGAGTATGTGCAATCGATCTGTTTCGCGAGCGAGGATGCGTAGACTTCTGCTTTTGCGTTCCTGAGTTCGACAAGCATCATGGCAGGCTTTTCGCGGAAGAAGACATTGAATATTTCCTTGTTTTTCACCGCCACACCCCAATAATCCTCTTGTTCATCTATATCGTAACCGTTATGATGCAAGAGTTATATAAAGCTTTCGTATTTCTGATTTCATATCCACCCATCCGGATGAAACCATCGCAACGGATTTTTTGTTCCGTCGCACTGTTTTTGATGAAACTATGTTTGTATTTAAATCTTTCTAATGAAGGCGATGGAATATGTATATTGCGCTGATTTATCGTCGGAAAAATTATAAAGAGCCGGCCATTCCTGCGACGCATGAGCGTTCTTTTCCCGCATGACAGCGTACGCAGCGTGCAACAGCAGCTGATGGATGATATCACAGACTCGTTGCGAAAACGCCAGCATTTCATCGCGCATGCCCCGACTGGCCTAGGCAAGACAGCGGCGGTGTTGAGCCCTGCGCTCTCGCTCGCGTTGAAGCACGACCTCGCTGTCTTCTTCCTGACATCGCGGCACACGCAGCACAAGATAGTGCTTGACACCTTGCAGGCGATAAAGAGGAGGCATGGCGCGAACTTCCTGGCGACATCGATAATCGGCAAGAAATGGATGTGCGCCCAGCCAGGGGTAAGCACGATGCGTTCTGGCGATTTCTTCCCGTTCTGCAAGGCGCTCCGTGAGTCAGGCAAATGCGATTATTACACGAACGTCCGCACGAAGAAAAGCATCGAATGCGATATCGTGCTGAAGGCGTTTGAGACAGAGGCCCCGTTGCCGACAGAGGCGGTGATAGAGCGCTCTGCAGGCAAGACACTGTGCCCGTATGAGATGTCGTTGCTTCTCGCTGAGAAGTCAAAGGTCATCGTGACAGATTATTATTATCTCCTGCACCCCCGGATCCGCGAGGCTTTCCTCAAGCGGATAGGCAAGAAGCTCGAGCAGGCCGTCATAATCTTCGACGAGGGCCACAATCTTCCGAATCGCGCGAGGGAATTGCTCACCCACCGCATCTCGACACGGCTCATACAGGGAGCTGTGCGCGAGGCGAAGAAATACAAGTACGATGATGTCGCGATGCTGCTCGTCGAATTCGAAGCTGTGCTCACCCGATTTGCGGACAAGCTGCAGGTCGGCGGAGAGAAGCTCGTACGCAAGGATGACCTGCTTGAAGCGATAGAGTCATTCGTCGAAATCGAAGAATTCGGCACAAAACTCGAGGTGGCCGCAGATGTCGTCAGGGAGGACCAGAAAAAATCCATGCTGGGCGCTATCGCGGAGTTTCTCGAGGAATGGCCGGAAGGCGATGAGGGATTCTCAAGGATATTGACAAAACAGGACAAGAACATTCTCCTGAGTCATCGCTGCCTTGATCCTTCGATCGCTGTCAAGGACATCATGGACCAGGCATACTCGACTGTCACGATGTCAGGCACATTGTCGCCTGTGCAAATGTTCGCTGACATGCTGGGCTTGCCTGCGGACAAGCGTGTCGCAAAGGAATACCCGTCGCCGTTTCCCGCAGAGAACAGGTTGGCATTGGTCGTGCCCAAGACAACCACCAAGTTCTCGCAGCGTTCTGACGCCCAGTTCAAGAGCATCGCAGAGCAGTGCGCGCGCATAGCGAACGCAGTCCCTGGTTGTGTCGCGATGTTCTTCCCGAGCTACCAGATCCGTGACACGGTGAATCGGGATTTCGGCAGCTTGTGCAACAAGACATTGTTCCTTGAGCAGCCGAACATGACCAAGGAGCAGAAACAGGACTTCCTGCAAAGGTTCACGCAGTACAAGAATTCAGGCGCGGTCCTGCTCGGCGTCGCAGCAGGCAGTTTTGGCGAGGGCATCGACCTGCCAGGCATCCTCAAGGCAGTGATTGTCATCGGCCTGCCGCTTGACCGCCCTGACCTGGAGACCCAGCAATTGATAGAATACTATGACAAGAAGCTGGGCAAGGGCTGGGATTATGGCTACACGATGCCAGCCCTGACCAAATGCATGCAGAACGCAGGCCGCTGCATAAGGAGCGAGACAGACCGCGGAGTCATCGTTTTCCTTGACGAACGCTATGCCTGGCCGAGATACTTCACCTGCTTTCCCAGCGACTGGAAGCTGAAGATCTCTGCCGACCCATTGCCTGAGATTAGCAGGTTCTTCACGAAAAATTAATATACCCAGACGAACGCTGTCAACATATGGCAAAGCCCAAGAAACCGAGCATCTTTGAGAAGCAGGGCAAGGTCGACAAGGACGAGAAGGTTGCTGATGATGAACGCGGACAATTCTTGGATGAGTCAGAAGAGCATTCTGATACGCCTGAGGAAGTAGAGACCAAGATGCGCGTGGGCGGCGCTGAAGTCAATGTTTATTCTTCAGAGGGAAGGGAAGAGCTGATTGAGGACGATGAAGTATCGAATTGGGAAGAAGGATTCGCTGAGGGTGAAGCTAATCCTGAGCTCGCGCATTGCGCTGCGTGCGGCAGTGTGCTGAGCCAGAAAGAGGAGAATATAATCGAACGGGAGATTCAGCACGTCAAATACATGTTCTGCTCAAAGGTGTGCGCAAGCAATGGCGTCCAGCACGCAAAGAAGGGATAATCAGGACTTCTTCTCTACATCAGCTTCCCATTCAAGCAATTCTGCGGTCAGGACAAGCGCCTCCTGGGCAGGATGATTTATGCGCTTGATGGTGAATGACGTGTCTGCTGATTCGATGACCTCAAACGCGTACGGGATTGACATGAGCCCTTCGATAGGCGTATAATGCTGTATGATGTCGCCTTGCTTGGCCTGGTAGGTGAGCAGCATTCTACCGGTCTCGAGCCCGACCACAGCAGGCCCGAATTCTGTCGTTATCACCTGGCCTTCACTAGGATTGTGCCGCACAAGCATGTCATTCTTTGATTTCACAAGCACCAAGGACTTCCACTCAAAGCCAGGCAGCTGGTATGATCTTCCTTCCTCTGCCAATGCCTCGACAAGGACATTCCTGTCAGTCATGTTGATGACCTTGATCGGCCAGGGAAGCTCAGGGTGCACCACCACATCGTTGATGACCGGCTTGCGCTTGAATCTCTCTTCGAATTTCTTTATCGCCATCGGGCTGTAGCGCGGGAAGGGCTGGTTGCGCATCACTGAGCGGGTGCGGTTGATGACAACCTGCATCACTGCCTCGCTCGGCTCTATGACCTTGGTCCTCGTCTCGCCGAGCTTCATCCCGACAATCGCCTCGTCAAAGCCCTTGAGCTTGCTGCTTTGTCCAACGATGAACCTGAAAGGCCCCTTGACATAGTCGCCTATGCCATATTCCTTGGCGAGCGATTCATTGTTCGTGTCGACCACAGAGCTGTTTGTCATCGCCAGCACGAAATTGATTGCCACGAGGTCTTTCATTTCGACGCCTGGCTCTTCGACGACAGGCGCTGGCGGTTGCTCTGCAGGCGCACGCGTGAAATACCAGATGCCGAGCACCACGAGAACCACGATCGCTATCCAGAGCATGGGCGGCTGCTGTTTCCTGCGTTTGGCTTTTGGCATTGGCTTTACCCTATTGTCCGTCTGACGTCTGTCACGCGCGCAGACGCGACTCCTGGCAGCTCCGATATCTTTTGCTCCAATGGGTCAGGGCTGCCTTTCGACTCGTCCATGATGAATATCAGCTTGACTGCCTTGAGTCCGAATCCTATCGGCTCGACCTCGACCTTGCCGACGTCCCCGCCGAAGTCGGCTATCTCCTTCTTGGCAGCTTCCTCGAGCTTGGCGAGGTCGACGTCAGGGCTGTCTGGATTGATCGTGATCGTGACGACTACGCGTGCCATCAGTTGGGTCCTTCCAATCCGCAGCTGAAGCACTTGTATCTCGCGGCAAAGCGCCTGCAGCGGTCGCAGCGTATGATATCCTCTTTTGAGCAACCAGGGCACTTGAACCGGACAGTGCCCTGCACGTTCGTGATCGCGGTCTTGCACGAGTTGCACTTCTCAGATGTCGTCGTGGTCATGTTATCAAGGCGAAGCTGGGCTTTTAAAAAGATTGTGGTTTTCACGTCCAGCTTCTCCAAACTCCGTCCCTATCGCAGAGGAACAACAAAAATACTTAAACCCACGTTGCCCCCATAGTCGACAATGGGTGGGTTGACAGTATTGTTCGGATTGTTCAGCAGGGCATCCTCCAAGCAGGAAGAGGCAAAGCTAGAGGACGTCACAGTCACATTGAGGCAGAAGAAGCGTGAGCTGCACGAAGTCGAAAAGCTGATTTCTGAACTGCGCCGCAAGGCAGACATTGCCGCTTCATTGGACGAGCATATCGCCAAGCAGCAGATGCTCCTGGATGAGCTTGAGAAGGAAGCCCGCCATAAGCTCAAGGAGTTCAGCCGCGCAGAAAAGGAATTCGAGTCGCAGGAGAAGACGTTTCTCGACGCTGAGAAAGCATCGCTGGAGCAACAGGCGATCATCGAGGAGAAGCGCAAACTGCTCTCTGCAAAGGAAGAGGCATTGCGCGAGCGCGAAGGCCTGGTCGTTGATAGATTTGACCAAGCGGAACGTCTGGAGTTCGCGTTGAAGCGCTCCGAAATCCCCCTGGAACGCAGGCGCAATCGCCTGGCTGTCCAGATAGCTTCCCTTGACCAGGAGCTCCAAAAGAAGCGCGCAGAGGGTGCTGCAACGCGGCGCGAGCTTGCCCATCAGCATCAGCAGCTCCGCATGATCACCGTCCAGGCAGGCAAGGCGGCGGACATGAAGAAGGAAATCGAGCAGATGCGCAGGCGGTTCGATGAACGCGCTGCCAAGCTCAATGAGAAGGAACGGTCTATCAGCCAGCGCGAAAAGGAATTCAACCTGAAGCAAGCCCAATTGCTCGAGCAGATACAGGCCCTCGAAGAGGCAAAGCACGTGGCCGAGCGGGCAATGAATGCAAAGGCAGAGGCTGAGAAGGCGATCAAGGAGACGCAGCGATATGCAGAACAGGCAAGGAGCATGCTCGCTGAGAACAATCAGAAGATAGGGGAATTGAATGCCGTGCAGGTGAAGCTCGCAGAATCACAAGGCGATCTCGACAAGCAGCAGAAGGAAGTGGATGAGAAGCTCGCCACGATACAGCAGAAGGAAAAGGTCGTGACGCAGAAGGAGCTGCTCTGGCTTGACCACCAGAATGAGCTCAAGAATCTCGCTGATGGCTTGGCAACGAGCAAGCAGGAGATAGA
>Ga0247727_10017674_pt1 | contig 11321 bp, 5 predicted proteins | sample WisWelCaveWW1625_FD_202498 | JGI IMG/M metagenome (GOLD analysis project Ga0247727, IMG submission 202498) | Biofilm microbial communities from Wishing Well Cave, Virginia, United States - WW16-25 | ecosystem: Environmental > Aquatic > Deep subsurface > Groundwater > Cave microbial mat | place...
CGGAGATGGCCGACGAGATGTGTTTCATCCATTCGATGACCGCGAAGTCCAACACGCACGGGCCTGCCGAAAACCAGATGAGCACCGGCTTCACGCTCGACGGTTTCCCCGGCGCGGGCGCGTGGGTCACGTATGCGCTCGGCTCGGAGAATCAGGACCTGCCCGCGTTCGTCGCGATTCCCGACCCGCGCGGCGTGCCGCAAATCGGCCCCCGCCACTGGGGTTCGGCGTTTCTGCCCGCGGTGTTTCAAGGCACGCCCTTCAATGCCGACAAGGGCATTCCGAACCTCGCGCGCCCCGCGTCCATCAGCGAAGCCGCGGAACTCGGCACGCGCGACTTCCTGAAAGTGCTCAACGACCGCCACCTCGCGCAGCATCCGGGCGACAACGATCTCGCCGCGCGCATCGCCGCCTACGAACTCGCCGCGAAGATGCAGCTTGCGGCGGCCGAGACCAGCGACCTCAGCCGCGAGTCGCGCGCGACGCTCGAGCTCTACGGCGTGAACGACAGCAATGCGAACAAGGCAGGCTTCGCCAAAAACTGCCTGCTCGCCCGTCGCCTCATCGAGCGGGGCGTGCGCTTCGTGCAACTCTTCAACGGTTCCTACGCGATGGGTGAAGGCGTCGGCAACTGGGACGGCCACAAGAAAATCGCCGACCAATATCCCGGCCACGCGGAGATTCTCGACCAGCCGTGCGCCGCGCTCCTCCGCGACCTCAAGGGTCGCGGCTTGCTCGCGGACACACTCGTCGTGTTCGTCACCGAGTTTGGCCGGATGCCGACGTTTCAGAAGGGCGCGAATGGCCGCGACCACAATCCGAAAGGCTTCACCGTCTGGCTCGCCGGCGCGGGCGTGAAGCGCGGCTTCAGCTACGGCGCCACGGACGACTTCGGCTACCAGGCCGTTGAGAACGTTACGAGCATCTACGATCTCCACGCGACGATGCTCCATCTGCTCGGCCTCGACCACGAGCGGCTGAGTTTCTACAACAACGGCGTCGAGCGTCGCCTGACCGACGTGCATGGGCATGTGTTGAACGATGTGCTGGCTTGAGAGCCGGATTACGCGCAAGCTTTGTCGCAAATCCGTTCACGCGATGACCTGTCTGCCGAAAATTCTGGCGCCTTCGTTTGCATTGCTTTGCCTCTCCTGCCTCCTGCTTGCGGCGGGCAAGGTCAAAGTCGAGGACGGCTCCACTCATTGGTCGCTTCAGCCCGTTGTCCGGTCCAGGCCGCCGGCCGTGAAGGATTCCGTCGGACTGCGCGATGATATTGACCGCTTCATCCTCGCCAGACTGGAGACGAAAGGACTTCGGCCATTGCCCGAAGCCGGCCGCCGCACGCTCATTCGCCGCTTGAGCTTCGTCGTGCTCGGGTTGCCGCCAGCGCCGGAACGCGTCGAGCAGTTCGTCAACGATCCCAACCCGAAGGCTTACGAGAAACTCGTGGATGAATTCCTGAACTCGCCGCACTTCGGCGAGCGCTGGGCGCGGCACTGGATGGATGTCGTCCGCTACGCCGACACGCACGGCACCGAGCACGATGCCTGGCTGCCGCACGCGTGGCGGTATCGCGATTACCTCATCCGCGCCTTCAATGACGACCTGCCTTACGACCAGTTTGTGCGTGAGCACATCGCGGGCGACTTGCTGGCGAAGCCGCGATGGAATTCCGCCCTCGAACTCAACGAATCGCTGCTCGCGACCGCGTGGTGGCGGTTCGTCGAGTTCAACCAGACGCCCGTGGATGTGAAGGGCGAGGAGGTCATCGTGGTGGACAACCAGATTGACGCCCTCAGCAAAGCCTTCCTCGGTCTGACGGTCTCCTGCGCGCGCTGCCACGACCACAAGTTCGATCCGATTTCCCAGCGCGATTTCCACGGTCTCTACAGCATCCTCGCGAGCACGCGCACGACGATGCGCGTGCTGGATCCACCGGAGAAACTGCACGCGAAGGACGCGGAACTGGCGAGGCGGAAAGGCGAACTGCGCGCGGCCCTCGCAGTCGGGTGGCGGAAGCAGATCAAAGTGTGGCCTGACGCAATTGAGGCCGCCTGCGCGCAATCGCCCGGATCAGGCTCCCTCTCCCCTCCGAGGGGAGAGGGCCGGGGTGAGGGGTTGGTCGAGAACGAATCGCTTCGCTGGCGAGTCGCCTTCACTGCCGCCGAAACCAACAAGGGTCCGCTCGCCCCGCTGCTGCAGGCCCTCGCGTCCGGAGCGCCGGGCATCGCCCGCCCGCAGGATGAACGAAGCGAGTCGCAGCGCTTCATGGTGGTCGCCGACTTTGCCAACGGCTCGGACTGCGGCTGGTTCTCCACCGGCGGATTTGCCCGCCACTCCTCGGCCGGCGATTTCTCCGTGGCCGCCTCCGGCTCCAACGTGCTCGGCGCGATTTATCCCGCGGGGCGATTCTCACACCTGCTCTCGGACAAACATCCCGGCACGTTTCGCTCGCCCAATTTCACCCTCACCAACAAGTTCGTCAGCGCCCTCGTCACCGGCGACAACAGCGCGCGCGTGCGGCTCGTGATCGAAAATTTTCAGGGCGATTCGCTGCTGTTCACTCAGATCACGCCCAAGCTCACCAACCGCACCGCGCTACGCTGGGTCACGTTACCCGTGCGCGAACACTGGCGAAACCGTCGCGCCTATCTCGAACTTGTCCCGCGCGACGACATGCCCTACGCCGGCATCGTGAAGGACGCGGCCAATCTGCCCGCCGATGGCCGCTCGGCCGCGGGCATCCGCCAGGTGGTCTTCCATGATTCCGGAAAGGCGCCGAGAATCCCGGTCATTCCGCCCGCGCTCGAAGGTGCTCCGGACGTGCCCGCCCTTGTTGCGAAATTGTGTGAGTCCACTCGGATCGCCGTGAATGCGTGGGCCGAGGGGCGCTGCGACGATTCGCAGGCGCTCTGGCTGAACGCGCTCCTTCACGCGGGATTGCTCGCCAATGACGCCAGTTCCGCGCCCGTCGCCGGACTGATCGCGCGCCTCCGTGAAGTCGAGGCGAGCGTCCCGATTCCTACCCGCGTTGTCGGTGTGGCGGATGAGGCGCCCGGCTTTGATGAAGCGTTCTTCCCGCGTGGTGACCATCTGAAACCCGGTGACGCAGTGCCGCGCCATTTCCTCGGCGCATTCAAGGCCGGCAAAGCTTACGAAACTTCGGGCAGCGGACGGCGCGAGCTGGCCGACGACCTCGTCGCCAATCCGCTCCTTGCGCGCGTGATGATGAATCGCCTCTGGCACCACGTCTTCGGCGCTGGCCTCGTGCGGACGACGGATAACTTCGGCAAACTCGGCGAGCAACCGAGTCATCCTGAATTGCTCGACTGGCTGGCCAGCGAGTTCGCCGCGCGCGGTTGGTCAGCCAAAGCGATGCTCCGGCTCATGCTCACGAGCGAGGCGTTTCGATGCTCGTCGGAAATCCCACCACGAGCCGCTGAGCGCGACGCGGAGAATCGTCTGCTGTCCCACGCGCACCTGCGCCGCCTCGATGCCGAATCGCTCCGCGACACCATCCTCGCTGCGAGCGGGCGGCTCGACCTGACGATGTTCGGTCCGAGCGCGCCGGTGCCCATTCCTCCGGGGCAACGTGACGATTACACGCCGGTCGAAGGGCCGCTCGATGGACGTGGCCGGCGTAGTCTCTATCTCGAAGTCCGCCGCAATCATCCGTCGCCCTTTCTCCTCGCGTTCGATCAACCGAAGCCCGTCTCACCCGCCGGCCGCCGCGAGCCGACGAATGTTCCCGCGCAGGGGCTCAGTTTGCTGAACGACCCCTTCGTGCTCCAGCAGGCGGAATTTTTCGCCCAGCGTGCGCTCGCGCAACCGGGCGATGTGGCCGCGCGCGTCCGCTGGATTTACAACACCGCGACTGGTCGTGCCGCGACGGATTCCGAGATCAGTCGCGCCGCTGAGTTTCTCGCGAAGCAGGCCGCCGCGAACGATGGAAACGATATGAAGGCCTGGCGCGACCTCGCCCACGCGGTGTTCAACCTGAAGGAATTTCTTTACCTGCGATGAATGCGACTTGTAGCCGCGGACGTGAGTCCGCGCCATCTCAAGAGCGTTTGCGCCGACTAACGTCGGCGGCTACGAACGGGATCTCCCGCCGCGCGATGTTGCAGCGCGTCTCCACCGGCTTCGGCTGGCTGGCCTTTGCGGGTTTGTTCGGTCGCAATGCCGGCGCAGTCGCCACGGCCATTCCGCACTCCGCACTCCGCACTCCGCATTTCACTCCGCGCGCCAAGCGCGTCGTTTTCCTCTTCATGGATGGCGGCCCCTCGCAGGTGGACACGTTCGACCCGAAGCCGCGCCTCGCGCGCGAGCACGGCCAGCCTTTCCCGTTGCGCATGGACGCGACGCAGTTCGACAACATCGGCAAGACGCTCGCCAGCCCGTGGGAGTTTTCGCCGCGCGGCCAGTCGGGCCTGCCGGTGAGCGAACTTTTCCCGCACCTCGGCGCGTGCGCGGACGATCTCTGCGTCATCCGTTCGATGACGAGCCAGTTTCCCGAGCACGCGCAGGCGTGTTACTTCCTGCACTCGGGCGCCGGCATGCAGGGCCGGCCCAGCCTCGGCGCGTGGGCGAGCTACGGTCTGGGCGCCGAATCGGGCAACCTGCCGGGCTTCGTCGTGCTCCACGGTGGCTGCGTTCCGCTGGGCGGCCTTGCGAACTGGAGCAGCGGCTTCCTGCCCGCGCAGCACGAGGCGAGCATGTTCAACCTCGTGGGCGGTTCGGTGATGGAAAATCTCGACCCCGCCGGCAGCGCCGCCGCGCGGGCGAATCTGCTCGGCTTCATCGCGGAAAGTGACCGCGCGTTCGCCAGCCGGCTGGGCGCGCAAGCCGCGCCGGTCGAATCCGCCATCCGCAATTACGAACTCGCCGCCGCGATGCAAACCGCCGTGCCCGACGCCGCCGATCTGCGCGGCGAGAGCGAGGCGACGCGCAAACTTTACGGAGTGGACTCCGCCGATCCGCTCAAGGCGCGCTACGCCCGCCAGTGCCTGCTCGCGCGGCGGCTCGTCGAACGCGGCGTGCGCTTCGTTGAAGTCGGCGCAGTGAGCGGCATCCGCTTCGTCTCGCCGTGGGATTCACACGGCAACTTGAAGAAGGACCATGAGCGCAATGCGTTCGTTGTGGACCAGCCCATTGCCGCGCTGCTCAAGGACCTCAAGGCGCGCGGGCTGCTCGACGACACACTCGTGCTGTGGGCCGGTGAATTTGGCCGCACGCCATTTGCACAGGGCAAGGACGGGCGCGACCACAATCCGCAAGGCTTCACCGTCTGGCTCGCCGGCGGCGGCGTGCGCGGCGGCATGGCCTACGGTGCGACCGACGAGTTCGGCTACCGCGCCGTCGAGAAGCCGGTCGAGATGCACGACCTGCACGCGACGATGCTGCACCTGCTCGGCATGGACCATGAGCGGCTGACCTTCCTGCACGGCGGGCGCTTTCATCGGCTGACGGATGTGCGCGGAAACGTGATCCGGGAGGTGCTGGCGTGAAACAAGAGGGCAGAAACCTGTTTGGCGGGAGAAAGTTTCTTAAGTTTTTCCGCCTTCTACTCGAACCGCTCCAACCGTGACGACGTGGGCCGCCAATTCAAGCGCGCCGCGCGCGCGGATGATCACCGCCGGCACGCCGGAGTTGTGGCGGCGCAGCATCTGCCGCTTCGTCGTGCGCACCACGCCGCAGCAGTTTATGACCACGCTCGACTGCCCGAACCCGGCGAACCTCACGCCCGCGCGCATCGCCACGACTACCGCGCTGCGAGACCTCACGCTCTCGAACAACGAGTTCATGCTCCAGCAGGCCCGCCATCTCGCCACCCGCCTCGAACACGAAGCCGGCGCGGACCCCACCGCCCGAATCACCCGCGCCTTCCACCTCGCCTTCGCTCGCCCACCCGCGCCCGCTGAACTCGCCGATGCGCGTAATTTTGTCCGCGCCGAAAGCCTCTTCGCCCTCTGCCGGATGCTGCTCAACGCCAACGAATCCGTTTATGTGGACTAAACTTACCCTCCTGTTTCTCTCACTCGCCTGCCTCGCGCCCGCCGCCCAGACCAAGCCCAACATCATCATCATGCTCGTGGATGACATGGGCGTGATGGACACCTCGGTGCCGTTCCTCACCGATGAAGCGGGAAAGCCGAAGCGGTATCCGCTCAACGACTACTACCGCACGCCGAACATGGAGCGGCTCGCGGCGCGCGGGATTCGCTTCAACAACTTTTGCGCGATGAGCGTGTGCTCGCCGACGCGCATTTCCATCATGACCGGCCAGAACGCCGCGCGGCATCGCACGACGAACTGGATCAATCCCGAGAGGGACAACGCCGGCCCCAACGGCCCGCCGCAATGGAACTGGCGCGGCTTGAAGAAGGGCGACGTGACGCTGCCGCGCCTGATGCAGGCGAACGGCTACCGCACCATCCACGTGGGCAAGGGCCACTTCGGGCCGCGCGAATTTGAAGGCGCGGACCCGCGCAATCTTGGCTTCGACATCAACGTCGCGGGGGCGTCCGTCGGCGCACCGGCGAGCTACTACGGCAGTGAGAATTTCGACGGCAAAGGCAAGCGTTCGCAGTCGGCGGTGCTGGGGCTGGACAAGTATCACGGCCAGGAAATCTTCCTCACCGAGGCGCTCACGATCGAGGCCAACGCGCACGTCGCCGACGCGGTGAAGGCGGACAAGCCCTTCTTCCTCTACTTCGCGCAATACGCCGTCCACGCGCCCTTCAACTCCGACCCGCGCTTCGCCCCGCACTACAAGGACTCCGGCAAGCCCGTGAACGCCCAGGCCTTCGCCACGCTCATCGAGGGCATGGACAAGTCCCTCGGCGACGTGCTCAACCACCTCGACAGGGTGGGCGTCGCGGAGAACACGCTCATCTTCTTCCTCGGTGACAACGGCTCCGATGCTCCGCTTGGTCATCAGCACGAAGTCGCCTGCGCGGCTCCGCTGCGCGGCAAGAAAGGCTCGCACTACGAAGGCGGCGTGCGCGTGCCCTTCATCACCGCTTGGGCCAGGCCGAATGCGAACAGCGCGTTTCAAAAGCGCCTTCCGATTCCGGCCGGTGCCATCCAGAGCCAGCAGGCCGCCGTTTACGACCTGTTCCCCACAATCCTAGCGCTCACCGGCAAATCCGCTCCGGCGAATCACGCCGTGGACGGCGCGCGGCTCGACACGTTGCTCACCGGCAAGCGCGACGCCAGCCGCGAGGAGACATTCCTCATGCACTACCCGCACGCGCCGCACCGCACCGACTACTTCACCACTTACCGCCACGGCGATTGGAAAGTCATCTACCACTACTTCCCCTCCGAGGTGTCGGAGAACTCGCACTACCAGCTTTTCAACCTCGCCAAAGACCCGTTCGAGCAGAAAAACCTCGCGACTGCCGAGCCAGTCCAACTGCGCCGCCTCATGCAAGGCCTCATCGCGGACTTGGAAAAGCAAGGCGCGGTCTATCCCGTGGACAAGGCGGGTGGCGTTCCTTTGAAACCGAAGGTGCCCTGACACGAAACGATTTCGATGAAGTCCTCCCTCCTGCCTCGCGGCTACACCAGGTTTCTCGGCGAACTGAAGCAACGCCTTGCCGCCGCTCGCATCAACGCCGCGCGGGTGGTGACCAACCGGAGTTTCTGCCGACGCGGCAGGGCTTCGACCGTTACCTCGGCATTCCCTACTCGAACGACATGCAGCGCAAGTCCACGCAGACGGGTGAGCGCGTGGTGCCATTGCTGCGCGATGACCAGGTGCCGAGCTGCTGACGGACGAGGCGGTCGGCTTCAAGGTGGATGAGCACCCCGCCTACGCCTACAACTTCCACGCCATCGCGCTGCACCTGTTCGGCGTGGGCCACGGGTGGCTCATGATTCGCCACCGCGGTGTGCGGTGCGTCTGACGGGCGGGCGTGGGCACGTCGTGACACCGATTCTTGCGTGAGATTTTCGTTCGCGCCCGCCCAGCGTCACCGCTTCACGAACGCCGCGTGTTTCGGGTCGCCCCCGCTCAACGTGTAGGCGACGAGGTCGAGGATTTCCTCCTTCGTCAGCATGTTCAGCAGGCCCTCGGGCATCTGCGAGACTTTCGATGGCTCGATGCTCTTGACCTGCTTGCGGTCCACGCCCTCACGCTGGTTCGGGTTGGACAGGTCGGTGTTCACCTGCACGGTATCGCCGTTGAGGTTCACGATGACGCCCGTCACGGTCTCGCCGTCGAGCTTGGTGAGCACCACGGGGGCGAATTGTTCGTTGATCTCCTTGCTCGGATTGATGATCTGGTCGAGCAGGTCGCGCGCGTTGTAGCGCCCGCCCGCGCCGGTGAGATCGGGGCCGGTCATGCCGCCTTCGTTGACGAAGCGGTGGCACACGAAGCAGCCGGCGGCGCCGAACATCTTGCGACCGTTCTCGAAGCTGCGGTCCTTCAAGCCGCCCTTCTCGGCGGCGGCGGCCAGTTCATCGAGCTTCCACTCCCTGACCATGCTGCGGCCGGCGAGCGCCTCGGCCAGCGCTTCGAGCGGCGATTTCTTCACCGGCTTCTTCGCGAGTACGTCGGCGAGCGCAGTCTTCTCGACGGCGCTGAGGCTCGCCTCGGCATCGGTGCGGATGAACTCGATGAACTTCTCGAAGCTCGCGCCGCCGCGGTAGTTGGCCGCCTTGAGGAACCAGTCGAACTGCGCGGTGCGCATGGCCGTGGTCCACCCGGCCTTCAACACACGCAGCGAGCGGGCGTATTCCATCTGCTCCTCCTGGCCGGGCGCGTTCTGGATGAGCGCGATGGCCTTGGCCGCAACGGTCGGCGACTGGAGGAAGCACAGCGTCTCGCAGAGCATCCAGTTGAGCGGGAAATTTTCCGCCGGAAACAGCGGGTCGAGCTGCGCGAGGATGCGCTTCACCGTCGCGTCGTCGGGCCGGCCGAAGCGTACGAAGCAGATCTCGCAAGTGCGCAGGAACGTGAGTCGCTGCTCCTGGTTGAGCCTCTTCCAGTCAACCTTGCCGAGGGCCGCGTAAATCCTCGCGGCCATCGCGGCGTCCACTGGCGGGTCGGTGGGCTTGCGATGCTGCGGATCAATGCCCGTGACGCGCGCGAGGGCCATCAACGCCTCGACCTGCCTGCCGGCGTCCTTCTCGGAGAGCGCCTGGTCGGCCCACGATCCCGCGGGCTGCCATTCCAGGGCCGTGCGCGCGGCCCAGCGGAGGTGGCGATCAGCGTCGGCGAGATGCGGCCACGCTTCCTTCACGGCCTTGGGATCGGCCTTGCCGTGGAAGGCTTCGAGTTGGTGGCGCAGCGCGCGGGCCTTCGCGGCGGCGCTGTCGGTCCTGGGTTTCGTGGGCGCGGTGGCTTCCTTGCCGGAGTAAGTCACGCGGTAGAGGCCCGACTGCACCTTGCGCCCGCCGATGGCGAAATACATCGCGCCGTCCTTCGGGTGGATGATCGCGTCGGTCAGCGGGAGCGGCGCGCCGGAGAGGAATTCCTCCTTCGTCGCGGTGTAGGTCGAGCCGCCGGGTTTGAGATGTACGGCGTAGAGTTTGCCCCAGCTCCAGTCGAGGATGTAGAGGGCATCCTGATACTTCGCCGGGAACTTCGCGCCGTAGCCAAAGGTCACGCCGCACGGCGAGCCGGGGCCGATGTTGATGACGGCGCCGAGGTTGTCGGGATACCACTCGGGGCGTTTGCCCGCGCCGTTGCGCCAGCCGTATTCGCTGCCGCTGGTGACGTGGTTGACGCGCGTGGGGCGATACCACGACGTGTTGAAGTCGTATTCCATGTCGGCGTCGTAAGTGAATAGTTCGCCGTCGCGGTTGAGGCCCGCGTCGAAGATGTTGCGATAGCCGGAGGAGTACGGTTCAAAGTTTTTCCCATCGAGCGAGACACGATAGATGATGCCGCCGGGCGCGAGCACTTCGCGCATGAAGCCGCGACCGTCGGGCATCCGCGGGAGCACGTGGTCCTCGCCCCACACGAGCGGCACCTTCGACGAACTGAACTGCGTGGGCTTGGTGCCGTTGCCAGTGATGAGATAGAGCGCCTTGCCGTCGGGCGTCGGCAGGATGGCGTGGACGCCGTGATCACCGCGTGCCTCCATCGCGCGGAGCAACTCCACCTTGTCGAGCATGTCATCGCCGTTGGAGTCAGTCAGGCGGTAGAGGCCGCTGGGAATCTTGTTTTCGTAATCGTTGACGGCGCAGTAGAGCATGCCGTTGAGCCACAACATGCCGTTCACGGCGCGGATGTCGGCGGGCACCTTCTCGATCTTCGCCGGATCAAGCGGCTGTCCGGGCGCGGGCGCGGCGAAGCGGAACAGCCCACCGTATTGGTCGCTGGCGATGATGCGGTTCTTGCCATCGACGCACAGGTTCACCCACGAGCCTTGCTGGTCGGCGGGCACGGAGTAGAGCAGCTCGACTTTGAAACCCTCGGCGGCCTTGATGCGCGAGACGGGCGTGGCCTTGTTTTCGTTGATGGCCGCGCCGGCGGGGTCGGAGCGCCTGGGTTTGGGATCGCCCTTCTGGTCGGCGTCTTTCTTCCTCTTCGGCGCGTCGGCGGCGTACGTGAGCGATGCAGCCGCGGCGAAAAGGACAACCAAGATGAGTGGGGATTTCAGTTTCATGGATTTGAACTACCGGGGAGGAGGAGTTGCACGAGCCGAAAAAATTCGCGAGCGACGCCTGTCGATCCGCGCACGATCCCTGGGAGCGCCGGCGTCTCGCCGGCAGTCCGGTGAAAAAGGGCCGGCGAGACGCCGGTAGTCCCAGCCGCGGTGCATCTTCAATTCACTTTCTTCTTTGCCGCCCCTTCTTTGGAGCAGCCTTGGGCGCTTCGATCTTCTTCGCGCCGGACGGCACGGGCGCCTGTTCGGTCGAGAGCACGCCGCCGTCGGGCAGCACCTTCAACATCACATCCTTGATCTGGACCTTCATGGCCGGGCCGCGGTGGATTTGCAGCGCGAGCAAGCCTTCCAACTCCCGTTCGCTTGCCTGGTGGTCAATGACCTCGGCGGTGACCTGGCCGTTAACCTTGTGGATGAGTTTGTTGCCCTGTGCGACCACTGAGTATTCGTTCCACTCAGCCACGTCCACTTTGACCGGCGCGCGTTCGGCGGTGAGGAACTTGTCGCCGTTGGGGGCGATGACGACGCTCTGGCCGTTCTTGGCGACAATGCCGCGGCCCTTTTCGTCGTAAAGCATCGCATTGTTCTCCGCCGTCGGATGAATGTCGCACTGGTAGCCGCCGATGGACCACTGGCCGACCTCGGAAAGTTCCTTGCTGCGATACTGGATGCCGGAATTGTTGCCGGCCTGCTTGACTTTGG
>Ga0247727_10017675_pt1 | contig 11320 bp, 8 predicted proteins | sample WisWelCaveWW1625_FD_202498 | JGI IMG/M metagenome (GOLD analysis project Ga0247727, IMG submission 202498) | Biofilm microbial communities from Wishing Well Cave, Virginia, United States - WW16-25 | ecosystem: Environmental > Aquatic > Deep subsurface > Groundwater > Cave microbial mat | place...
TGAAACCGCAGTTGGAATCTGGCGGGCGCCCACCATCCCTGGCCGGTATGGCCGTGGCCTCAGCTACAGGCCGCCTGGGTCATTTTTGGAAAGCAGAGGCGGGTCAGTTCTGGCGCGCCCCGAAGCTGTAAGAGTCGAAGAATAGCGGCAAAACCGGCATTTCTCGCAAAAGATGCTCTTCGCAGCTCGCGAGTTTTACCATGCGTCCGGCGGGATCGCCGACAGCGTTGGCAGCGTCGACCATCCGGTTGAAATCGGAATCGCGCCATCCTGACCCGTCGTACCCGCCTGTGAAGAAATCGAAGAACGTGTTTGGGTCCGCATAGTCGGCGGTGGCGAAACAACCTTGGGGCGCCCATTCCCGACTCGATCACCCATCATCACGAGGCTGACTTCAGCCAACTGCTCGTATTGGCAGGTGTGAACAAGCTTGCCTTCGATCTGACGTTTCCGAACCGGCCCGGAAGCAAGGAGATCGCGCAGATTCTGCAACAGGTCTTGCAGCCGCAGGATCATATGAGAGCACATCATATCTCCCCTCGCCTGCCACGACAGGCAAGCTCCGGAGCGCTTGATAGCCGGCGAACGGAGGGATCACGTGGCACGCGGCTGTCTGGCCCCCGCCGAGCGACCGCACGATCTCGCGCTTGTTTGTGGCCATGTGACAGGCGTAGCGCACCAGCCGGTGGTCGAACGGCGGCCGCGTCGGTTGAACGCATGGAACAGGCTCCTGAGCGCAGGCTCGTCTGAAAATCGTTGCGCCTCCGTAACGCCGGAATCCACACCGGCGGAACAGCCCGGCCATGCATGGCATGGGCCTCTCCGGTCTTGTAGAGGTTCACGCTGGTGGCGCCATCGCTGATCGGCAGGAACAGGATCTCCTCGAGGCGGACCCGGGCGGCATCGTAATACCGCGGATTCCGGCGCAGGACAATCCTGTCGTACGGTTTCCATTCGTGGAGTAGAAAAGGGCCGCTCGAAACCATCCGGCCGGGTTGCGCCCACGACGGCCCTGTTCCTTGAACCACATGCTGCGGAACCGGGGCGAACTGCATACCAATCAACTTCAGGAAGTGCGCGGCTGGCCGGCCCAGGCTGATACGCAGCAGGAGATCGCCGTCCGCCTGAACACCCAAACTCTCCGGGCGCGACTTGCCTTTGCTGATCTCGTACGCATTCGCCACGGGATAGAACGAGCTGGCGTACGTGTTCGCCGCCCTTGGATCCACCATGCGGCGCCACGCGAAAACGAAATCCTCGGCGAGGACCGGGTGGCCATCGCTCCAGGATGCAAGATTCCCGGCGCTTCCAGCCCTGGGCAATCGCGTCCCGCGCGGATTCGCGTGCCCACGCAAATAGGAACGTGAACTCGGTCAGGCCTGCATTCACTTCATAGTGAGTCGCGAGAGCCGCCTGCGGTTCCAGACTTTCGGAATCTGCGGACACCAACCCATCGAACAGCGCGGGGAGCACATAAGAGTCGCTGGCGCCAAGCGCACTGGCGGGGTCCAGGCTGCTCGGCTCCGAAGCGATCGCGTAAATGAGCCGCTGTTTTGATGGCGGTCCGGTCCTCCCGAAATACGGGTCGCTCTTCCCGCGCGAAGAGAACGCAAGCGGACTCAGCCTGAGCAGGCTCCGGCGGGGAATGGTACTGCAACCGGCGCCACGCGGTGCATTCCTGCCTGTAGCGGGCTGGGTCACGGCGCCGACCACAGCGGCTTGCCGTTCCCATCAAACAGCGCCAGCGACGATTCGTTGCGCAGCTTCAGCAGCTCCAGAGCCGGCGTCCCCACTACGGCGCGCGTCTTCCCTTCCTGGTCGGCCAGGCTGAGGCTGGGGGCGCCGTCGGAGGGCGTCGTCAGCTGGGCTCGCGGGGTGCCGTCGCCGTCGGATAGTATCAAAGCTACCCTCTCGTCCGACCATACGGCCAGCGCCGCCCGCACCTGGCCCCGGCGGTCGGAAAGCGCCAGGTGGGGGCTGCCGTTGGACAGCACCCCCAACACCGCCCGGACCTCTCCGTGCTTGTCGAACAGGGTCAAGCCCGGCCGGCCGTCCTTGTCGACCTGTAGCCGGGCAGCAGGTTTGCCGTCTCTTTCCACCAACCGGAACTCCTCCGCTTCGATAACCCGCCCGCGCTGGGCCTGGGAGGGCGGCGGGGCCGATAGCCGCCCTCCGGCGGCGCCGGCGGCTACCGCTGCCAGAAGCACCCAAAGGTCTTTGGTCTTCATGGGAGGACTGTAACACAGGGAGCGGCCTGGGGCCGCTCCGGTTGTGGGTTGTGGATCGTGGGCTCGGGCGTGGCGGCGGTAGGACAGGCATTCCTGCCTGTCGGGGCAGTCCAGCAGGGAGCGGCCGGCCTTCAGAACACCAGCTTCAGCGCCAGTTGCACGTTGCGCGGGTCGTTGTTCTGCGCCGGCGTCACCACCCCGAAGTTCGCGGAGCCCAGCGTGGTGTTGGGGCCGCCGAAGAACGGGGTGTTCATCAGGTTGAACGACTCCGCCCGGAACTGCAGGCGCACCCCCTCCCGCAGGGTGAAGGCCTTGAACACCGCTAGGTCCAGCAGCCCGGGGCGCAGGGTGCGGATGTTGGGGAAGCGCGTGCTGATGGTGCGCAGGGTAAACGGCGGCTGCACCGTAAAGGCCACCGGCTCGGTGGCGTTGGCGCAATTCTGCCGCGCGCCAGTGAGGTTGACGGTGCAGCCATTGAACCACCGATTGCGGTTGCGGACGTCGGTCCCCAACTCCGGGTTGAGGCCGGTGGGGTAGGCGCCGCCCGGCGCGCCGATCGGCAGTCCCGACTGGAAGCTGGCGATGCCGTTGAACTCCCAGCCGTCCAGCAGCGCCTTGGCCACTCCGCGCGTGCTCCGGAACAGCCGCATCTCATAACCGAAGCTGAACAACAGCCGGTTGGGGGCATCCACGCTGGTGAGCACCCGGGCGGTGTCCTGGAAGCGCTCCTGGGGGTTCAGGTAGCCGACCGACTCCAGCGACTTCGATAGCGTGTAGCTCAACAGGAAGTGGAAGCCCCGGGTCATGCGCTTTTCCACGCTCACTTGCAGCGAGTTGTACCAGGCGCGGCCAATGGAATGCCGGTCCTCGGTGAGCCCGGTGAACTGCGGGAAGGGGCGGATCAGCTGCTGGCGCGGCACCGTAGGTCCGTTGATGGCGGTGCCGGGCAGCAGTCCCCGGAAGGGGTTCGGCAACAAGGTCAGCAGATCGGTGCCCAGACGTAATTGCTCGGCCGTCACCTCGTTGATCCCCTTGCCGGTCTGCAAGGCCAGGGTGCGGCTGCCGGCGTAGGAGGCCTCTACCAGAATGCGTCCGGGCAGCTCTTGCTGGAAGCCGGCCGAGAACTGGTGCACGTAAGGGATGACGCGGTCGAAGTAGCCGTAGCTGAAACCGCGGCCGACCAGTGTGGCCAGGCCCTGGTTGCGGCCCGGAGGCGGCAGCAGTCCGGCGGGATAGGGGTTGTTCCAGCGGTTGGCAGGCGTGATGTCGCCATCGACCGAGGCGACGTAGGGCGTCTCCACGCTGAAGCCGTTGTTGAAACCAGTATCAAAACTAGGCAGATAGCTCAGGCCGTAGCCGGCGCGGAAGACGCTTGAGGAGCGGAACCGCCAGGCCACCCCGGCGCGCGGCTGGAAGTTGTTCAGGTCCCGCCGGAAGGGCAGGCGGTCGGAGGCGTCTGTAAACAGCAGCCCGCCCTTGAGCGCCAGGCCGGGCACCCGGAAGGGGTTGTCGGCGGCGGGGTCGAAGCCGCGGTTCTGCTGGTTATAGCGCTCGCTCTGGGCCGATTCGTAATCCCAACGCAGTCCCAGGTTCACGGTCAGGGTGCGAGTCAGGCGCCAGTCGTCCTGCAGGAACAGCACCCAGTAGCGGTTGCCGTAAGCCGGGGCGACGTTGAGGGGAACGGCGCCGCTGGCCGGAACGCCCAGCAGCAGGGAGGCGAAGGCGTTGCCGGAGGCGGCGTCGCCGCGCAGCGGGTCGCGCTGCGTGAACCCCCGGTTGAAATCGAAGCGGCCGAACGAGGAGGTGGGCCGGTCCTGGTTGTTGAGCATCACCCGGAACTCGCCGCCGTACTTCAGGGAGTGGTTGCCCTTGACGTGGTTGAGCGTCTCGGCCCACGACCAGGTATCGCTGAACGTGAACTCGCTGCCGGTCGATCGTTGCGGGCCAAACGCCGTGTAGTCGGTATACACGACGCGCGGGAAGAACTTGCGCGGCAGTTGCTGCACCACCGCCCCTGGGAAGCCGAGGGTGGTGGGATCAAAGCCTTCCCCGTACTGGGCGATAGCGAACTGGTGGCGGATGTAGCCCACCCGGGTGCTGAGCACTACGGTAGGCGAGAGCATGGAGGTCAGGTCGAAGTTGCCGCCCTGGTTGGTGCGCCAGTGCCCGTACCAGGGAGAGGCCGGATGCTGCCAGCCGGCGTCGCTGTTGAGCTCGTGCCGGTTGCCGCGCACATAGCGGGAGAAAAACTTGTGCTTGTCGGTCAGCACCTGGTCAATGCGGATGATGTGCTGGTCGTAGTCATCCGTGCGGGCGTTGGGACTGGAGACCAGGTTGAAGAAGCCCTGCCGGTTGCCGGGGTCGGTGGGGCGCGGGATGAAGTCCAGCATCTTCACCGAGACGGGGTCGAAGCGCGCCTGCGGGATGCGGTTCCCCGCGAAGGCCTGGCGCGTGAAGGCGGAGCCGCTCTGTACCGTGGTCAGGGGGTCGAAAACGCTGATGGGTTGGCCGTTGGCCTGCACCGTGTCAGTAAAATCCCCGGCGCGCTGGAGCAGCGTCGGCACCGTCTGGGTCTGCGGGAACGGGATGGAGCTCTTGATCTTCTCCCACGAGTACATGAAGAAGGTGCGGTTGCGGCCATCGTAGAGGCGGGGCAGGTAGACCGGGCCGTTGAGCTGTACACCGGGCTGGTTCCACCGGAAGGCGCTCTTCTTGGCCCCGGCCAGATTGGACTCAAAGTTGTTGGCGTTCAGGGCGTCGTTGCGGAAGTAGTGGTAGACGGCGCCGTGGAGGCGGTTGGTGCCGCTCTTCAGGCCGACGTTGATGATGCCGCCGCCGGTGCGTCCGTACTGGGCGTCGTAGTTGTTGGTCTGGACCTTGAATTCCTCGACGGCGTCCGGCGAGGGCACGAAGCTGAGGTTGGAGGGCCCCGTGGTCTCGGTGTTGGTGTCGGGCACGCCGTCGAGCAGGAATTCGTTGGTGAACTGCCGGCCGCCGTTGATGGCGAAGCTGTCCATACCGCCGTTGTCAAAGGGGCGGCTGGAGCGACTGGCGATCCCGGGCACGTGCTGCACGCCCGGGGCGATGCCCGCCAGCATGAAGGGGTTGCGGCCCAGCAGCGGCAGGTTGCCGACCTTGGCCCCGTCAATCACCTGGCCCTTGGAGGCGGTAGTGGTTTCGAGCAGCTCCACGTCGGCCGAGACGGTTACCTGCTCGGTGACCCCGCCGACCTCCATCCTGAAGTCCACTTGCAGGCGATCGGCCACCCGCAGTTCCACCTCGCGGAGCGCGCGCTTGAAGCCCTCCAGCGACGCCGTGACCGTGTATCGGCCCGTCGCCAGGAACGGGATCACGTAGGCTCCGGCTTCGTTCGAGACCGTGGGAACGACCACGTTGGTTTCAAGGTTCCTCGCGGTGAGGGCCACCTTTGGCGCCACCGCCCCTTGCTGGTCGGTCACCGTCCCGACAATCGTGGCCCGGAACTCCTGGCCGGCCAGCGACACGGCCAACAGGACAACACACCACCCTATGCGAGAGATCATGGCCCCCTCCTAACAGGTGGGATTGTAGCACCACTGTAATCGGATGTGCGACATAAAAGTTGGCTGTCCCGGCAATTGTCATCCCGAGCGCAGCGAGGGATCTGCTGTTGGCCGGGGCGAAAGCAGATCCCTCGCTGCGCTCGGGATGACACCGGCTGCGCTCGGGCTGACATGCGACTGGCCCATCACTTATGTCGCGCACCCACTGTAATTGCCGCCTATCAGCGTCAATTCGCTGCCGGCAGCTCATAGCGAAAGCCGCGCGCCTTCAGGGCCTCCACCGCCGCGGGCAGGCCGTCGGTCGGGACCCACAGCAAGCCAACGCCCGGTGGGTTCGGCGCGCCGGGCGGGACCGGCGTCAGGATGCCAACCGGCCAGGCCTCTCGAGCCCCGGCCGCCTGGTTTACGCCGGCGCGGATCTGGCGCGCCTGGCGTAACAGCTCCGCCGGGCCGCCGGCTGCCGCCTGGGTCTGCTCGGCCTTGGGCAGTGCGGCGAGCCTGGCGGCGGTCGAAACCGGCAACTGCCCGGACTCGACCGCGGCGACCAGCTCGGCGCAGCCCTCCCGTAAGACCTTGATAGCGTAAGTGATGAGGCGAGCCGAGACGTTGACCGTGGCTCCGGCCTCGTCCGCGGACCGGCGCCGTGAAGTTGGCTGCACATTTGCAGCCAACTCCCGGCGGACGCCCCGCCGTTTCTTCGCCTCTGCCTCCATCATCTTCGCCAGCCGCGCGGCCACCAGCGCCCGCTGCGACTCGTTCAGGTGCCGCCGCTTCAGATTCAGGCTCAGCGCCAGGTCCGCCAGCGATCCCTCACCGTCCCACACCTCGAACCGCGGCTCGACTGCGGCCGCCAGACACGCCAGATACCGGTTGCGGCCATCGATAATGCGCCCCTCGCTGTCCACCAGGATGGACTCTCGCAGCCCGTTCTTCCGAATGTCCTCGACCAGCTCCTGAAACGCCGCCCCCTGCATCAGAGGAAACAGATTGGCCACCGGATGAAGCTCCCTGTTCATTGCTCCCCCACCTCCTGTTCTCAGTGTACCGGGCGGGTCCAAGTAAACCGGCCTGTTCGCAGCGCGCCGCAGCGCCAGCTTATACATTCTGGCGGACTTAGGTTCTTCGCTTTTCTGTGAACGGCTTTGTCGCTTTGGCGATGGACTGTAACACAGGCATTCCTGCCGTCAGGGAGCGGCCTGGCGCCGCTCCGGTTGTGGGTAGTGGATCGTGGGCTCGAGCTGTGTTACTCTATAGGCATGCGGAAAAGGACCCTGCTAGTGCTGGTCGGCATGGCCGTCCTGTGGCTGGCATTGCCGGTCTTCCTGCTGTTTGCTCCCGTCCCCTTCTTCGAGCTGCCCCCGCCGGAAGGTGTTGTCGCCAGCCCGGCGCCCGACGCCCCTGCGGCCCAACGCCCTGGCGTCGCGGCTTTCACCGCCTCCCGCGCCCCTCCCGCCTGAACCTCGGCCCGCAGCCTAGCCACTACCCACGACCATTCGGAGGTGCGCCATGAAGTCTCTTGGTTTGTTGCTGTCCACAATTCCGTTCGTCGCCCTGATCTTCGTTCTCGTCCTGCGCAAGATCCTGGGCTGGATGGAGGACCGCGCGCTGGATCCTGGTTCAGGATCTGCCGACTTACGGCACTCTGGCCAACGGGCTGCTTGACTTGCAAGCCATCGTCGAGCCGCAAAAGCGCCACATGGTCCAGGCCCGCCAGCAGCAGCAAGAGCGCCAGGAGGCGGACGACACAGGCGGCCCGCCCCAAAGCGGGGTATCCTGAAAGGCCACCCATGATCGAGGTCCTCGAGCTGGCGAAGCGTTACCAGGACGCCCGGCGCGGCCCGGTCGTCGCCGTCGACGGTATTAGCTTCCGGGCACGCGCCGGTGAGATCTTCGGATTGCTGGGCCCCAACGGCGCCGGCAAGACGACAACGCTGCGGATGCTGGGGACTATCCTGCGTCCCACCGGCGGAACCGCCCGGCTGGGCGGCCACGACATTGTTGCCGATCCCGCCCAAGTGCGCCGCCGGATCGGTTTCCTCTCGGGTGACATGGGCCTCTACCATCGCCTGACGCCGCGGGAGTTGCTGCGCTTCTTCGGCCGCCTCCACGGGATGAACGGCGACGGCCTCGATCGTCGCATCGACGGCCTGCTGGAGGCTTTCGGTATCCAGGATTTCGCCAACGGCAGAATCGACTCGCTGTCAACCGGGATGCGCCAGAAAGTGGCCGTGGCGCGCGTTCTGGTCCACGATCCCCCGATCCTGATTCTGGACGAGCCGACGGCCGGGCTCGATGTCCCCAGCTCCGTGGCGGTGGAGCGGTTCATGGTCGAGGCCCGCAACGGCGGCAAGTGCATCCTGCTGTCGACCCACGTGATGGAGGAGGCCGAGCACCTCTGCGATCGCATCGCCGTAATCCACCAGGGCCGGATTCGGGCCGAAGGGACCATGGAGGAACTACGGACCTTGACCGGCCGCGGTCGCCTCCGGGAAGTCTTCCTGGCATTGGTAGGACAGCCATTCCAGGCTGTCTAGGGCCGAGGTGGCCTACGGGCCACCCCGGCCCCGATTGTAGAGTGTGGATCGTGGAGACTCGATGAACATCAACGCCATCCGTCTCATTTACGGCAAGGAATTGCTGGACTTCCTGCGCGACCGCCGGACCATCGTGAGCCTGATCGTGGCGCCGCTGGCCGTCATGCCGGTGTTCATGCTCGGCATGGGCCACTTCATCCGGCGCTCGGAGTCCCAGGCCCGCGAACAGAACTTCCGGGTGGCCCTGCGCCAGCAGATCCCGCTGGAGGGCCTTGGCGAATGGATCCGGCAGGCCGGGCTGCAGGCCAGCCAGAGCGAGGATCCCCCGCCGCGACGTCGAGTCCGGGAGCGCCGACATCGGCATCGAGGTGCTGCCTGGCCCCGCCCCGGTGGTGAAGATCTACGCGGATCGCTCCCAGCTGCCGGTCTCCGGAGCCCTGTCGACCCGCATCCGGCCCGGCCTGGACCGGCTGAAAGGCCGCCAGGTTCAGGCGGCATTGGAGGCCCTGGGGGTCTCTGGAAGAATCCTCGAACCCTTTTCAATCGAGAGCGTCAACGTCGCTCCCCCGCGCCGGATGGGAGGCATGATGCTCAGCAACTTTCTGGGGTTTCTGCTGGTGATTTTTCTGCTCAACGGCGGCATGTACGCGGCCATCGACATGACCGCCGGCGAGAAGGAGCGACGGACCATCGAGATGCTGCTCTCCTCGCCGGCCTCGCGCCAGGAGATCGTGCTCGGCAAAGTGCTGGCGACGGTGACCGCGGCGCTGGCTGTGTCGGTGCTCAGCATTCTAAGCTTCGCCGCCACCACCTGGCTGGGCCGCTTCTCGGGCGGCTCCGGCCCCGGCGCGATGTTTGGCGGCCTGTTCCGCCTCACCCTCGGCGGCCCCATGATCCTGCTGCTCGGCGCTTCCATATTTCCCATGGCCGTGATGGGCGCCGCCCTGGTGCTGGCCATCGCCGGCCTGGCCCGCAGCACCCGCGAGGCCACCAGCTACTTGACGCCGCTCATGCTGTTCGCCATGTTCTTCGGAATGGTCAACTTCCTACCGGGGATCGAAAGCGCTCCCTGGGTGGCCCTGGTACCCATCGCCAATTTCTGCCGCCTGATCAAGCAGATCCTGCTCGGCGACTGGTCCTGGGCCGGGCTCTCGCTCACGGTGGCCTCTAACCTGGTCTACGCGGCTTTGGCGGTCGGCGTCGCCGTGAGGAATTTCAAACGCGAAAGCATCTTGTTCCGCCTGTGAGGGCCCCACCAAGCAACTCAGAACCCCAGGCGCAAAGCGAAGCGCACCACCCGCTGGTCCTGCAAGGCCGAGGTGATGAACGTGTAGTTGGCGCTCCCCAGCGTCCCATTCGGGTTGTCGAAGTGCGGCGTGTTGGTGAAGTTGTACGACTCCGTCCGGAACTCCAGGTTGAAGCGCTCCGTGAGCTGGAACTTGCGGAACAGGCTCAAGTCGATGTTGATCACACCCGGCCCGCGCAGGCCGCGCAGGGAGGAGGTGCCCAAGCGGACGTCGGTCACCGTCCGGTAGGCCGTGCCGTCGAAGAAGGAGTGTCCGACATCGATGCCGCCCAGCTTGTTCACCGTGGAGGCTACCTGGTCGGCGAACTGCGTGGTCCCAGGCGCGTTCAACGAGGTGCCGGGGGCGGTGACGGTATAAGGGGTGCCCGTGTACGAGCCGAACACCGAGTTGATCTGCCAGCCACCGACCAGGGCGGCGCCCACGCCGCTGGTCAGGTATGGCTTGTTCTTGCCGAAAGGCAGCTCATAGAGCACGCCGGTCTGCAGGTTGTGGGTGCGGTCGAAGCTGGTGACGGCCCGGTTCCGCTGAAACTCGCCAGGCAGATAGACGCTCAGAGTGCTGTCGCTGTTGCCATCGTTGATCCCCATGGTCTTGGACCAGGTGTAGGCGAGCTTGAGGAGCAACCCGGCGTGGAAGCGCCGGTCCACTTGCACTTGCAGGGAGTTGTACTTGTTGTCGGCCATGGGAATGATCATGCCCATGTCCACATTGCGGCCGAATCGGGAGGACAACGGCCGACCCGCTGCGCCGCGGCCCGGAATCAGCCCGGCGTTGATGTTGAAGCCGCTCAGCATCTGGCGGACGCTGTGAGTCCCCACATAGCCGACCTGGCCGGTGAAGCCGCCGGCGAGTTGTCGCTGGACCACGAAATTGAAGGACTGGATGTAGCCGCGGCGGAACAGCCCGGGCTGGAGGGAGTTGGTGGCGATGCTGTTGGGGATGTCCACGATGCCGGTGGAGATGTCGAACGCCGGGAAAGGCGGGATGCCGGTTTCGAGCGTCCCGGCCGGGACGAAGCTGCTGGTCTGGATGAACTCGTTTCGGACGATGGCCGGGAAGGGGCTGCGCATGGGCCGGCTCATCGGGTAAGGATCATTGGTGATGCCGTAGCCAGCGCGCAACACGGTCTTATCGCCCAGCCGGTAGGCCAGGCCGACGCGCGGAGCGATCTGCTTCTTGGAGGCCGTGGTGCCGGCGTTGCGCGGCACGTTGCCACGCCCGCCGATCAGCATCTTGTTGGTATCGGGATCGTACCGCTCGATGCCGAATTCGCCACGGTGGATGATCGGGTAGTACTCCCAACGCAGCCCCAGGGTCATCGTGAACTGGCGCGTGACCTGCCACTGGTCGCGCACGTAGTACCCGTGTTGCCACTCGCGGGTTCTCATCGGGTCGTAGAACTGGAGCGCCTTGCCGTGAGAACGGGTCAGGCCGAGCAGGAAGGAGCCCAGGTTGTTGAACTGGTTCGGCGCCGCCCCGCCGTTGAGGGCGGTGGTGCCGCCGCCGAAAAACAGAGCGCCCTTCGGGCTCCAGCCGCCCTGCTCGGGCTGCCAGTGGTTCATCTCGTGCTTGATCAGATCGCCCCCGAACCGGATGTTGTGCGCGCCCTTGGTCCAGGCGGCGTTGGCCACGTAGGTGTAGACGCGGTCGTTGCGCTCCACCGGGCTCCAGGTGTTGGGCTGGCCGATGGTCTCGTAGCCGTCGATGCC
>Ga0247727_10017676_pt1 | contig 11319 bp, 10 predicted proteins | sample WisWelCaveWW1625_FD_202498 | JGI IMG/M metagenome (GOLD analysis project Ga0247727, IMG submission 202498) | Biofilm microbial communities from Wishing Well Cave, Virginia, United States - WW16-25 | ecosystem: Environmental > Aquatic > Deep subsurface > Groundwater > Cave microbial mat | place...
TAGGGTATCCTTCAATTGGTCTGAGACCATAATTTTCTCCTTTCCTTTCTGGCAAGTTTGAAAAGAAGAATTTGATCTCAGACCTTTTTTCTCTCCAGCTTTTTTACCTGGCCGAAGTATCTCAGTCTGAATTTACAGAACGGATGTTACACTACCTCTCGCTCCTCCATAAGGAGCATTATCCAAGTCGAGCTGAGCTTCTCCAATACGATAGACAAAAAAATCACCAAGATCTTGCTGAGCAAGCGTACGCAGCTCTTCTAGAATCATAGCACTTAAAAGATCTCCCTCTCCTTTCAGCCTCTTCAGAGAGGTAAGATCGATGTCTTTCGTGGCGCGTGCCGTTTTGAGCCTTAATTCCATCGCATAACCACCTTTCAGAAAAAAGCTCTGTTCTTCCGAAGAGAAAAATCGTGCAAGCAATCTGTCAAAGGCAACTTTTCTTCTCAGACGCTGTAAATTCTCTCCCTTTTCCGTTGCCATGGTTTTTAGGCGACTTTCGAGGCTTTTTCTAAAGTCGGCAGATGTTTTAAATCTTGTAGTCATCGAGAATCCTCATCAATTTTGAACCAGTCTTGCAAGCGGCTATTTCATAGTCGGGCCTGATTTACGCGCTTAAAGGCACTATTCGTGGGCGAGTCGGTTCCAACGGACTGTTTTTACATTGGCCCAGGCCTACCATCTTCCACGCCCAGTTCAGCAAAAAGACATAAAAGAGCCTCAGTTTCCTGAGGATCAACCGGAAGTTATGACCAATCCCGACAAGAAGGGCATGTATTTGGTCTCCGATAAGTCCTTTCAGGTGGCACCGACCCAGCTTCCCATCGCTTTTCATGTGCCCTATCCAAGGTTCTATCGCTTGTCTACGCCTCAAAGCGCGTTTAAGATGCTTTGACAACCCCCTGGTACAGCTTATAAGCACTTCAGCACTTTGTACTTCATGTCCTCTAAAGCCCCTGTCAACGAGTATTCTGCTGATGTTGGTCTTAGTATTTCTGACTGATCGGGCTCTCGCCTCTTCTAGGAGATGACCATCGTAGGGATTGCCAGGATGAGTGGTGAGACTCAAGACTAGCCCCTTTTTTCCTGATACGACAAGGCAGGCTTTACTCCCAAATTCATAAGGCTTGTGTGCTTTGCCTTTGGCGATACAAGAGACTTGAGGTTCATGACAGCTGTAGATTTTATGTTTATCCTCTCGTGTCTGGAGCAGGAGCTTAGCTCCGATGGCTGCTTCTCGCAAAACCTCTTTAGAACAGCTCTCAAGCATTGGGTCCAGTTCTGCCAGAACCTTAGCAAGGCATCGTCTTAACTTATTCAGAGGTCTTTGGGCTTTTCGCATTCGTCTGCCATGCATGAGTCTCTGGTATTCTCGCAAAGACCAACGTGAGACGCGCAAATAAGCGCGTTTAAGGTGAATATTTGCCCCTCTAGCTGCTCGGACGATCCTCTCAAGGCTTCTTTGTATCAATTTTGCGTCTGTTGGGTGTGCAACTGCTTTAGGCATCACGGTCGTATCACAGATGGTTTTGCATAGCTCCTGAGATGTAACAGTCTTAGTCTGCACAGCAACTTGGATCGATACTTGGAGGATTTTCTCTATGCCTTCTGGTCCAATTCTCTGCCGCCAGCGTGTAAGCGATGTGGGGTGCACAGGAAACTCCCACTGTAAAAAGTCATAGCCGCAAAAAGCTTGCCAATAGGGGTTTTCCACCCAAGCCTCCACGACTCTTTCGTCTGACAGAGCAAACATGTGTTGTAAAACCATCAGGCCAGTAGCTAACCGTACAGGGAGCGGGGGTCTGCTAGGCCCTTCAGAGAACAGAGGATTAAACTCGGTTTCGAGTTGTTCCCAAGGGATCCTTTTGGCTAGCTGTAAGAGCTCATGGTCTGGGTTGAGTTGTTGGCTCAGACGGCTTTTGAAAAGATCGTGTTGATCTTGTTTGAGAGGCTTGGGCTGCATATGATTTTCCCTTGTTTTGAACAAACAAGTGTAGGAAATCGCTTAAAATTTTTCATGTCTTTTTCATCAAATTGGTGGGGAAAAACACTAAATCAGGGGCGACTTCATAGAGTTCTTTGCGAGAAATAAGACCTTTTCGAAGAGCATCTTGGATCGCTTGGACGATAAGATCCAACGAGAGTTTTCCTTCTTCAGCGATATCAGCAATGGTTCTTAAAGGAGTGGTCACCAGATATCCTTGCTGGACTATTACTTCAGTCTTAGGAAGGTCATTAAAGTGAAGAACAAGGTTTTTGGGTATGACAGTCCATTTTCGGAACTGCTTTGGCACAGTCATGTGCATTTTCGCTGGCATGGCATCAGAAAGCTCATGGATTTCTAACGCTGTCTCATGTGACCAGACTCCTTGCACTTCTCCCTTTAGATTGCGACTCCAAAGGCTCCATAAAACTAGATCGGGATGTGATGTGACCGGATAATGGGCTAAACGGTAAACACCCCGCTGCTCTTTGACCCATTCTCCAGAAGCTAGGAAGCGATGAAAGTTCGTGCGAGAATAGCCACACCTTACCGCTTGCTGAGTAGTAAAGTATCCTTGTTGACTGTCGGCGATTTCAAAAAGATCATCTTTTTTGCTCATACATGAATGTTATCAGATTGATAACATTCCCACAACAAACAACTTTAATAGGCTGTATATCAGACTGTTATATACATCCATACCATTTAAGGATTTATTCGGAAAAGCAGGTTAAGAAGTAGCAAAAACTCTTTCCTTCGCCTCATCAAGCTCTTTAAGCGAGTCATAGTACATCTTACATGCTATAACACCAGGAGCCCAGGAAAATAAACTGACAAACCATCGACTGATTGTAATAGCCGGATTTACATCGTTAATAAATTGGATCATCAAATTACCTAAGCAAATTACAACCACTACATTAAACAAAGACCTTTGTACAAGAATGCTCATTAAATTGAAGGATCGAAGAATTCCATGGAAAAATTTTCCAAAAGAAGGATTTTTTGCCTCAATGTCTATTCCCTCTAGAATCATCTGTGCCATATTTCCCTCAATCCTATGCGAAGCAAAAAAATTCTTAGCGAGGTAATAAATAGATAAAAAGAAGAGAACCGGTGCAGCAATATGATAGTAACCTATCTCCACATATCTCCAGGCATGAATAACACCCATGATGGAAAGCTGAATGAGTAAGTCAGACATTCCAAGCTTTTTGACAACCTGGTTACTACCCTTATACTTATCCACTAACGACTGATAACTTTGACTTCCATTCATGGGCTCAATCTATGGTATTTCCCTATTTTTTTTAAAGTAATCGTCAGAAAGATCTGGAATATTTTCCCAGTATACTTTTTCAGCTTCTATTTCAATCGTACCAACATCAGTCACGCGAGTTTTTGGAGGAAAATTCGTCCATTCAATAAGGAGAAAGACTTTATTATTATCAATTTTAAGATCTAAAATTTCTCCATCATCATATTCTTTCCAAGGAATTTCTTTATTTTCTTTATCATCTACTTTGACCCATTTAACACCCGTTAGGCACAATTTGCCCTTTAAGGCATTATCTTTTGATAAAATTTTTCTATCCATAGGCTCATCCGGTGAGATCTCACAGCTTCGAAGAAAGAGTTCCATGTTCTTTTCTTTTCTTTTCACGCCGATAAAACCTCCATCGTGGAAATAGCCTGTATATTTTTTAATATCCATTGATTTGCCTCCTTGTTTATTCATGAAGGATATAGATGAGATGGATCGCTATGCTCAGGTACTGGATTATCATTGGCATCTAAAAACTTATCGCGTTTGCCTGTTGAATCGGGATTAGGGCGATGCCAATGAGATTCTCCTTTGTGTCCTGTCTCTCCAGGTGTGCCTTCATCATACCGCAGCTTCTCTCCTGTCGCTTTATTTTCAAAAGTTCTATGCCCATTTTCTTCAGCTTTTGGGTGAGTGGTTTCTTCCCAGTTAGGATCGTTCAATAATTCATCTGGGCTACCAGGCAACCGCGCATCAATTTGCTTTTTCCCCATGGCTAGTTGATTCACTGCATATTGAGAAACACCTCCGATGTTTTGAACGACTTGATGGACAGCCGAATTAAAGCTTCTGGCAAACGCGCTGTTTGAGCGTTGATGTTGATGCTCAATCTCATAGGCGACATATGCAGTCACTGCCGCAACTGCTACTACCTTCCATGTTAATGCCAATAAAGGAAGAGCTATAATAAATTGCCCATCAGGGTCTCTGTATCGAAAAGGGTTATTGAAAACGTATTGATAGGGATTAGCACTATCCACAAACCCCGCAGGATCGGTTGTTAACCATCGTCCTAATAGAGGGTCATAATACCGTTTCCCAAAATAAATAAGCCCAAGCTCTGGGTCAAAACGTTTTGAAGCAAAACGCCATGGATTAAACAATGTAGGATCAGAGGTTGCTTGTCGCTCTTCTCCAAACACCGTAAAGTCATAGTGTCCTGCAACAGCTTTTGAATCTAAATCAATCAATCGTCGAATATTGCCTTGAACATCGATGATAGGAGCGGCAACTTGGCCTTCTACTTCAACTCCCACTGTTGTTGGGCTATCTTTGTCTTTAGCTAGCCCCAAAATTCTCAAATTTATGGGTTCATTAGGAGAAGCAAAAGCTCCAATTTCATTTTGTCCATGATAAAGATAGTGTTCGCGGCTCGTCTCTTTCCAGCCGTGAGCAGCTCTAGTAAAGACGATTTTGCTTAAGCGTCTCCCAAGCGGATCGTAGACAAAATTTATCTTTTGTTTTTCAGAAGTCGCTTCAATCAATCGATGAAGAGGATCATAGGTAAAACGAACAGTCTCAGAGGGTGTTTGTCTTAAAATTTGATTGCCATTGAGATCATACGAACAATGCCCGTTCTCAAGTGATAAAAGCTCATTCAGCCCATTGATCTCGTGAACTGTCCCGTTTTTTTGAGTTCTATTATAAAGAGAATCGTGAGCGTAAATGCAAGATTGATTAGAGCTGTTTTCTGATGAAAGTTGAGAGAGCCCGTCATAAGAACAGCGATGCTCTGCTCTATTGATAATATTGCTGACCAGATTTCCAACCGCATCATATCCGCATTCTTGAGAGAAATAGGGGCTAGAAATTAACTCTTTTTGTCCTCTAACATCGGTCATGTGGGTGATTTGACCTAGATTGCCGATTAAGTTTTCTGAAACAAGATTGCCAGCTTCATCGTACTCTTCATAAGTGTGCTCATAGAGCACTTCTCCTCTAGAAGAAGTCCTTGTGACTCCTCGTAAAAATAGAGGATCGTAAGAGTAGAGAACTTCTCCTTGATTGCACATTCTTAAGGAGACAAGACGATTCAAGTCGTCGTAATCTTTTTTAACCTCAAATCCATAAGGAAACACTTCTTGAAGCACATTGCCAAAGGGGTCGATTTTTCGTTTGATGGCAATATTCTGATTCTCGTCAGATGCGTATCTAAGGTGCCCCAGTAGATCATATTCAAACGCATGATGGATTTTGCCGTCTGAGGAGTCTAAGCGGCTCATAAAGCCAAACGAATGGTAACTATAGGCAAGTGTCATGCCATCTGGCAGAGTTTTGGTGGCTATCCTCCCAGAAGGCAAATGGGTATAAGTCGTTGTTCTTGCATCTTTAGTCCCAAACGCCCTCGTTAAACTTGCTATCCGATTGTCTGATGTATAAGTATATTTGATAGTTTGGGTATTTAAAAAATGACCACTTTCATAGACATGGTCCCTTTGATATAAGAGGTTGCCTTGAGGATCTTGAATCATTTCCTGACAGGAGAGGGTTGTTCTCTGCGGATTCAGAGTCTCTCGCTTTACAGTTCGGGAGAGTGCATCTTTAGTAACAATTGTCGTAATATGGCGAGGATCTATCGTTGCTGTTTGTAATACTTTTTGGCCGAGCGCGTTAGTATGGCTCTCATCATAAAGTGTTTTGGTGATGTACCCCATCGCGTCTTTCTCTTCAATCAGCCTACGGAAAGAGTCATAGGTAAAGGTATCAACAGCTTCTTTTCCATTGATATATTTGGTGATGGTTTCTCGATTTCCATCGCTGTCATAGGAATAATTGATTTTATAGAGAGTGCGTCCAAAACTGTCTGTCTTATATTCTTCGAGGAGTTGTCCCTCTAAATCTCTCTTATAGTGGATTAAAAGGGTATTATCTCCGTTATGTTTGCAAGTAGTTGCAAGATATCCTAGAGAGTCATAGCTAAAATCAGTTACCTGTCCACAGAACTCGTCTCGAATTTTCCTTCCAGCTCCGTCATAGACAAGCTTTTTGAGGTTCCCTTCTTTATCGGTTTCCGTGAGTAGGTTAAAGCCACTATAAGTGAAGGTTTCTTCAGCCAGAGCCTTTCCATCAGCTGAGACATATGTTTTTGAAAGGACTCTGCCAAGGACATCATGTTTATAGTGAGTCGTAAGTCCATCTAGATCCGTAGACCAGCTTAGTTTTCCGTTTTTGGTGTAACGGAAAGTTTCTCGTCCTCCATTAGGATAAACAATTTCAGTAGGAGACCCATAGGCGTTATATCGATAAGTTTTGAGATTGCCGTTAGCATCTGTTTTAGTCAGCTCTCGTCCAAAAGGATCATAACTTGAAAGAGTTGAGACATGAGTTGGTTGCCCATCTATAGAAGCAATTGAAGGAAAATCAGTTCTTACGATCTCATTGACGACAGGGTCGTAAATATAGCGAGTTTCATTTTGGAAAGGGTCTTTCTTTTGAATCTTACGGTCGTAGAAGTCGTATTCTGAAGAGGTTATATGGACGATTCCATCGTCCCCTTTTTCCGTCTGAACTTTAAGTCTTCCCTTTGTATCGTGGTGAAATGTTTTTTGAATTCTATTTGAGAAGTTAGTCGTTGTTTCAGGGCGGCCCTTTGCATCATAGGCGTAGGTGGCCTCTTGTCCTAAACGATTGGTCTCAGAAAGAACATCTCCGCGCTCGTTATAGGTTTTGCAGATCGTATAGGCATGCTTCCCTTCTGCATCATAAACTTCTTCTTGAGCAACATTGCCGTGCTGGTCGTAAACTAAATGGCTCTTTTTTAAAGATTTTTCGGTTCCGCCTTCCCAGTAAGTCTCTTCAATCCATTCAGGTATGTGAAGAAAAGGTGCTGACCCACGTAAAGTGTAAGTCTTGAGTGTTCGCTGGGTGACATGGGACAAGTTGCCTTTATCCTCGCTGGCACCATCGTCGGAAATGGTTTGCATGAGGTTATTGCAATCATCATAGACGGAAAACTCTCGCAGGATGATCTTGTCGTCGTCTTTTGTCAGCTTGGAAGTAACAAGGTTGGTATTGGGAAGATACGAAAAGCAGATGACTTTTCCATCTTCGCTTTCTTCTCGCAAGAGAAGGTTCCTTCCATCCTCGGAAAAGATTCTTTTAGTCGTGAAAGTCTCTTGATTTCCTTCTCCCGTTAAATCACCGGTGAAAGTCTCTAAGATTGGATTGCCGAAGCGGTCATACTCGTAAGATTTTCGATAGAGGATATTTTTCTGGCTGTCTCTCATTTCCAGGGCTTTTAACCAATTCTTATCATCCCAAGAAAAGACCTTTTCTTTCTTAAGACCTCCATCTTGTCCAAAATATTGAATTAAAGTTGTCAGGAGATTCTTGGAAAAATGGTAGACGATGGACGTTCCATCGCTGTTTTTGACTGTTGTTGTTCCTTCTCTATGGCCTGCAATAGGAGGACGATAGGAGAGCTCATAAACAGGCTGAAAACTATCATTTTGACCTACTGGTAACTGAAGTTTATGAACCCTGTAGTGCTGGCTACCCTCTCCAAATCCCGTATGGAAAGTCGTGAAAATATCGTCTTTTCCAGAATAAGAGCCTAAGAGAAATTGGCCGCAATAGTCTAAAGACTCATGTCGATAAGCAGGACCACTGACTGACGTCAGAATAGGAGGAAAAACACCTTTACACTTGTGTTCTTGTTTCCGTCCATTAACTTTCTCTTTAATTTTCCATTCAACAGGTCTCTTTTGATAGTTGTAATCGACAGTCAGCCCTGAAGAAGAGGTAAAATGGCAATTGCCCTCCCAGGACATTCCTGCAATGCGAAGTGAGGAATAGACATACCTCTCCTTGGAATCAAGGCTTTCAATATAATGCGGCTGATTTCTTTCATTGTAATGGTACCTAAGGATCTTTCCATTCGAGAGAATTTCCTTTTCGAGGAGATACAAATAGGAAGTTCTTGTCGCCAATCCTTTTTTGCGATAAATCCGCGTTGTCCCATCTACTGCATAAACGACGATCTTATTTCCATTCTCTTCGTAAGCTATTCGGGTATTTCTGGGATCATATTTACCACTCGGCACATCTCCTGCCACATTGCTAATGGCATAGGGATGAGAAGCTAAAGACGTCTTTGAAAACCCAGGACCTGATAGTCGGAAATCAAGTGTCATTCCGCTTGGTTCTGCAAGACGAACTTCCATCGAGCGAGGAATGAGCTCAAGCCTTAAATGGGGATAAAACTGCCACCCCTTATAATTGTTATAAAGGTGATTGTATAGATATCTTTTGTTTTGCTCTTCCTGATAGTGTTTGTGGTGAGGAAAAGAGCAAGGCATATAAGGAGGAAGGTAGGTGCGACTTAGGACGATATTCTGAGCACCCTTGACGATGAGATCTGTTTGTCTTAAAGCAGGCTGTCCACTTAAGGGACTAATCAAACCACCTACCAAATAGCTGGGTTCACTCGTCAGAGTTGCGACTTGTTCTGGAGTTGAAAGAAAAAGATCCTCCCGTGGCTCTTCTTCCTCATTCGAAAAAACTGAAGCTGTTAAAAGGCAGCAAGCCAGAGCAGTTAAATATCGTATCATTCTCTACCTCCCTATCATCCCAAAGAAGTTCCTTACGATTTTGAAAGGATGGATAATACTGAAAATAGGCTTTCTGGATGAAGAGAAATTTGAAAATGTAGGATGTGCTGGGAAATGTTTTTAAGATCCTAGATCACTAGAAGCAAGCTGAAGATCAGCTTCAGAAGGGCTCCCTTGTAACTTCGCAGCTTTCCTGAGCTTTGCCTGCTGCCTTCTTTCTCTGGCTTTCTGGGCTTTTCGCTGGATTTTGGCAATTGTGTTGGCTGGTACCCCTAAATCTTCAAAGGTCACCTCTCCTTGCGTCGCTTTTACGATGCGCACAGCGATGTTACTTCTTGGTACCTTGCCTTTAAAATACTTATAAATGCTCTCTTCACAAACGTCATTGTATTTACAAAACTTCGGCACTGAAAAGCCTTTTAACTGAAGCCATTCTTTTAAACGCATGTTTTTCCCCGTACCCGATCTTGTTGCGAATCATATCTTAAATAGAATTCTTTATGAAGAGAATGCATCAATTTAATTTATAAAATTGTTCTCTCGATTTTAAGACTCGCTTGTGACCCATTCCTGCGCATTCTGTGCGGCAAGCTTACTAGCTTTAGCGGCAGTTCTTCTAGCCTTATCCTTCTCCATCTTTTCTTTAAGTTTTTGTTGTTTTAGTCTGACTTTTACAATCAACTCTTGAGGCAATCTGAGATCTTCAAGGGTAACAACCCCTCCTGTAGCTTTGGCGATTTTAACAGCGACCTTCGACTGAGGCACTCTCCCCTTGAGATAGCTGTAGAGCGTTTCTTTACAAAGGCCGTGATGCTTGGCAAACCGATTCACGCTGAGCTGTTTTGATGCAAGCCACTCTTGTAACTTCATACTTTCCCTTATTTTTGCTGAAGGGTTCCTCGTTCTTCCTCAACCAATTTGGTATACGTCTCCCAAAGCCCTTGATCGATATCCTTTTCTCGGATCATTTCCAACATCAATTTTTGGACTTGAGGAAGAGTTTGGTGAGGAGACAGCATAGAGATAAGTTCGTCTGCTCCTTGTATCTCTGATCCTGAACTTTTCAATACAGTCAGCAATTGATTGATCTGGGATCTCTTCAGCTTGACATCCACCACTCTTTTTACCATGAGAGCAGGCCGCGGTTTAGAGGAGACATGAGAGGGATTGTCTTTTTCAAGAATGTGCTCTCTGATCATCCTTAAAAGCTCAGTCGGCTCCGCTTTTTTGAGCCTTCCAAAGGCAAAATGGTGCAAATGGCCATTTTTCCAGGGAATATAGAAACAGAGATCGGTCTCTTTTTGTATATTGACTCGGTTCATCGCTTTCGAAATGCATTCTTCAAGTTCTTGCAAGGTGCTTGTGGAAGTTTCAACAACTGCGCTCATGTCATCTCCTTTCTTGTGTTCTTTGGAATCTTTTGCAATTTGCTTTAAAGACTTAAAATTGTCAATTGGGTGTTTTTCCGACCCTGAAACCCGCTTAGCTCGTGCCTTTTTCTGCTTGAGCCGGATTTTCCGAATAACTTCTGGAGCAAGCCCTAGATCTTCGAAGGAGACCTCACCGTGAGTTGCCTTTACGATCTTTACAGCAACATCTAATCTTGGGATTCCTCCCTTGAGATAAGTGTAAATCGATTCTTCGCAAAAATCATGCGGAATACAAAACTTTGGAACACTAACATTGTAACGCGTCAGCCAATCTTGCAATTTCATAATTTGTATCCTAACAATGCTCGGTAATTTGCCTAAAGAGCTCTGTAACAGCCATCCTAATTTTGGCTTTCAGATTTTGTCAAAAGTTTTTTGATGTGTGTTTACATGAGCAGAACATTGCTATTGAAAACTTTTTTGAAAATACGTAGGGTGACGTTAAGGAGAAAAACTAAAGGAGCGCTTGTCCCACTATGGCTAAAGAGCATTGGATACTTCTATTTGCCACATTTCTGGTTGTATTTAGCTTCGCTGGCATGATTTTAGCGTTAATATGTGGATGTGCGGAAGCGTATTTTAGAGAGCGCGCTGAGAAACGGGCTAAAAAGAGCCCACTTCCAGCTAAAATGTTTCGTATTGCTAGAGCTCTCACGGCAGCTCTTATCCTAAGCGTCATTGCAACACAAGTGTTTTTTATACTGCTTGCTTGGGTTCCATTAGGAAAGTGGGATATCTGGATAACAGTAGGAACGACCGTTTTAATCGGCATCCTTACCAGAGTATGGGTATGGAAATCAGCAGAGGGTGAGGAAGACCCAGACCAAATGCTTTATTGGTTGATTGCTTTAATCCTTGTTTTTCTTGTTCTTTTATTCGTTAGCTTCATTGCACTGGTTTCAGAGGTGTACCGCCACCAATTTTGTGGACACAAATTTGCGCTTAAATATTTTCTCATAGAGCAGACAATCCCGTTCGCATCGTCTCCGCGAGCTGCTTAGGGCTCACTCGCGATGTCTTCACTGCGCTTAC
>Ga0247727_10017677_pt1 | contig 11319 bp, 12 predicted proteins | sample WisWelCaveWW1625_FD_202498 | JGI IMG/M metagenome (GOLD analysis project Ga0247727, IMG submission 202498) | Biofilm microbial communities from Wishing Well Cave, Virginia, United States - WW16-25 | ecosystem: Environmental > Aquatic > Deep subsurface > Groundwater > Cave microbial mat | place...
CACGGCGCCGTGGAGGCGGAAAATGTCCGCCACTTCCAGCATGAGGGCCTCTGGGGAGGATCAGAGCCCCTGCATGAGTTGGTTGAGCGGATCGGTCGCCGCCTGGGCGCCAGGGTGGCTCGCACCTCGCGCGTCAGATGGGTGTAGATCTGGGTAGTCCGCGCGCTGCCGTGCCCCAGGTTCTCCTGGATGATCCGCAGGTTGACGCCGGCCTCGAGCAGATGGGTGGCGTAGGAATGGCGCAGAGTGTGGATATGGGCGCGCTTGACGATGCCGGCGCGCTTCAGCGCCAATCGGAAGGCACTCTGGAGGCTGCTGCGGGTGACCGGGCCACCGTTATGGGCCAGGCTGTGCTTCAGCAACGGGTGGGCGCCGGGAACAACCACAGCGGAGAGTGGTGGGTACGCCAGTGGGCGCGGAGCATCTCCAGGGTGGGCTCCAACGACCTGAATGGACGACCGAGGGGGTGATGTGATACTCTTACATCAGAGGGTGGAAGGCCTCCCCTATGGCGACGTCCATGCATCGTTTGCAGATCTCACTTCCCAAGTCCCAGCTGCGGTACCTGGTGGAGCGGGCGCATCGCGAGAGGGCCAGTATCGCCGAGCTGATTCGCGGCATGATCCGGCGGGAAGCGGAGGCTGCGCCCAGACGCGAGGTGGACTCTCTGTGGGAGATTGTCGGCATTGGACGCGAGACCGAGCCGCTGATAGCCGGTATTCCGGTCAGCGAGCGGCCCGATCTGTACCTGGCTGAAATGGCTGCGCCTCGCAGCGCAGCGGCCGCCGCCGGACCGCGCCTTCGGCGGGGGAGAAGTGGTCGTTAATGCGCCGGGCTCTGATCGACACCGGCGCCATCTATGCCCTGGTGGCCGCCAGCGACCGCCACCACGCCGCCGCTGTAGATTACACCAAGAAGTGGGTGGGGCGAGGCGGCGTGTGGGTGCTGGCCGACCTGGTCTTTGCCGAAACCATGACGCTGGCCAAGCGCCGGCTGGGAAGCGCCGTTGCGGTCCGGGTCGGCCAGGAACTGCGGGAGAACCCGGTCTACGTCTGGACTGACGTGACGACGGATCTGGAACGCGAAACGTGGGCCCTGTTCCAAAGATACCAGGACAAGGAATGGTCGTACACCGATTGCGCCTTGCTGGCGCTCTCGGGCCACTTGAGAAGCCGCGAGGTTTTCGCCTTCGATGAACACTTCGTTCAAATGCCGGGCATCGTTCGAGTCCCCTGAGCGAAGGCGTCAGGCTGGGGAGCTCATGGTGGACAGCGCCTGGCGGATGCGTTCGGCAGAAGCTTCCAGGTCGGTAGCGGACTGGGAGCGATCGAGCAAGGGCAGAGAGGCCAGCACATCGGCAACGGTTTCGGCCGGAGGCATTTCGAGGACGCTGAATCCCAGGCAGTCGGCCAGGCGGCAGGCGGCGCGAACCAGCGGCGTGAGCTCGCCCTCGGCGGGGCCGGCGCCGTGATGTTCGGCGATGGCCAGGGCAAAGTCGGCGGGCAGGTTCCAGTGCTCGGCCAGCCAGCGACCGGCAGCGCAATGGTCCAGGTCGAACAGTTCCCGCTCGCAAACCAGCTGGTCGAAACGCTCGGCGCGGGCGACAAACAGCAGGTTGCCGTACTCCTGGGGATAGCAGACCAACATCGCCAGTCGCCCCACGTCGTGGAGCAGGCCGGCGGTGTAAGCGCGGTCCTTGGAAACGCCCAGTTGCACCGCCAGTTCCTCGGCGATCATAGCCGAAGCCATGACGTGGTCCCAGCAGGTCCGCAGGTCCTTGTAGCGGAGGAAGGTTGTGGAGAACTTGTTGAGCGCCACCGTCAAGGCCAGGCGTTTGACGTTCTCGCTGCCCAACACCACCACGGCATGCTTCACGGTGTCGATGCGCTGCACGAACCCGTAGAGAGCGGAGTTGGCGACCCGCAGCACCTCGGCCGACAGGGCTGGATCGACGCGCAGCAACTCGACAATCTTCGCGAGCGGGACATCCGGGTTGTCCAGCAGGCTTAGCAGCTGCAAGGCCACTCCGGGAAACGGCGGCAGGGCCTTCAAAGCCCAAGGCTTCTTGTCCATCACCGGCGGAATCTCGGTTTGGGTCGCCATTCCGGCACCTACTTAGGAGCATTCGGACGAGAGGAGGGTTTCCTTTAGGGTAGCGGGAGGCTCTGACAGGCAGGAATGCCTGTGGCTCGAGTTTGGACATTTCCGTAGGGTTGACAACAGGCTGGGACACGGCCAGGACCTGTCATCCCGAGCGAAGCGAGGGATCTGTTTTTTGCCAAAACCTGCTGGCCAGCCAATCCGTGAACAACAGCAGATCCCTCGCTTCGCTCGGGATGACGGGCTCTGGTCCTACTGCTGGGTGAGCCAGTAGAGATTGCACCACACGCGCCCGTCGTCCATGCGTTGACCGGCCAGCTGGAACCCGAACCGCTCCAGCAGCCGGACCGAGGCGGCGTTGACCGGTCGGGCGATGGCGCCGATGCGTTCCAGACGCAGTTCCTCGAAGGCGTATTGCAGAATCCGCGCCACTGCCTCGCGGGCATATCCTTGGCCCCAGTGGGCCGGCGCGAACTCGTATCCCACCTGGAGGTCGTCCCGGTCGGGGCCGCTCAGCTTGCCCAGCTCCACCCAGCCGAGCGGGGCGCCGTCGGCCCGCAGCTCTACCAGCCATTTACCCCAATGCCACCTCCACCCAGCCGTCTCGACCTGCAGGTGCGCAAAGCGAACGGCCTCCTCCTGAGTGAGCGCGCCGTTGTGGATGTGTTCCATGACCCTGGGGTCGGAGTCGAGCGAGGCCAGGAACTCTTCGTCGCCGCGGCGCAACCCTCGCAGGCGCAGTCGAGCTGTCTCAAACCGGGGAAAGTCCGGCTTCTCAAAGTCGTCGTTTCGACCCGTCATGGCTGCTCAGCTACTCCTCCTTTCCGAATCGTTCCACCAGGGTCCGGGTCAGCTTCTGGGAGTGGTGGGTGGCGGTCTCGATGGCCGAGATCAGCATGGCGCGCAGGCCGTGGCGCTCCAGCTCGTGAATGGCCGAGATGGTGACGCCCCCCGGTGTGATCACCTGGTCCTTGAGGACGGCCGGGTGCAGCATGGTCTCGCGCACCAGCTTGGCAGCGCCCAGCACGGTCTGCTCCGCCAGCCGCGTCGAGATCTCGCGCGACAGGCCCATCTTGAGGCCTCCGGCGATGAGGGCCTCGATGATCATGTAGATGTAGGCCGGCCCGCTCCCGGAAAGCGCCGTGACGGCGTGCATCTGGTCCTCTTCGACGAAGGCCACCACGCCGACGGCGCGGAAGATGTTCTCGACCAGCTGGCGCTGGGCGGCGGAGCCGTGAGCGTTGGAAGCGATGGCGGTGGCGCCCTCCTCCACCACCACGGGAATGTTCGGCATGGCCCGGAACACCGGCATGGACCTTTGAATGATCCGCTCGATCAGAGAAATGGGGAAGGCGGCCGCCAGCGAGATCAGGATCTGGTCGCCGCGCAGGGCCTCCCGGATCTCCTCCAGCACGCGCGGCAGAGTGGGCGGTTTCACCGCCAGGATGACCAGCTCGGAGGCCTCGGCGGCCTCACGGTTCGACCCGGCCGTCACGGTGATGGAGTAGCGGGCGGAAAGTTCCTGGGCCCTCTCCTGGGTCCGGACGGTGGCGATGACGTGAGAAGGCTCCGCCACGCCCCCCTTCAGGATGCCGCCAATCAGCGCCGCTCCGATGTTGCCGGCGCCGATGACGGCAATGCGTTTGGAATCCAGCATGCCGGCATTGTACCCTGGAAGGATGAAGCGCGCCGGAGCCTGCCTGGTGGTGCTGTCGCTGGTGATGCTGTGGCTGGCGGCTCCGGCGGCGGCCGAGACAGGCGCCGAGCGGCTGGCCAAGATTCGCGGCCTGGCCTTCCAGCCCAGTCAATGCTACCGGGTCCGCGATCTGTTCCTGGAGCGCGAGGACTTGAAGCTGCATTTTTCCGACGGCCACCTGCTGTTTGCCGATCCGGTCGAAGGCCAGACGCTGGCGGTGGTGTTTTTGGCTTCCACGGAGGCCGGCGAAGGCGAGATCATCCTGATGCCGCCCAGCCGCAGCGAGCGGCAGTCGCTGGCGCGCTTCCTGGGGGCGCCGGTGCTGCAAGAGAAGATCCGCACCGCCATGATGTTCTTTACCGACGACACCGCCGAGGCCTTGCGGCGCGCCATGGCCGAAAACCCCTTCAACCGTCCGGATCCCGAGGCCGGGGCCAGCCTGGCCGACAACTGGCGCCTGGTGGCCCGCAACCTGGTCCCCGGTTACGAGACCCGGATGCTGATCGATTCTTTCGCCCCGGAGGAGGAAAAAGCCGCTGGCGGTTTCTTCGCCGCCGCCGTCAGCGGGTTGAAGCTGGGTCGCTTTGACATCCTGGTGGATCCGCGGCGCCGGGAGCAGATCAGCGTCGGCCAGGCAAGCTGGCAGGAGGGCCAGCGCTACTACGACATTTGGACCAGCTTTCCGGCGCGCAGCGTGCGCGAGGGCCGGCGCCAACCCCTGGTGGATTCCTCGCTGCTGCAGAACTACCGCATCGAAGCCACCCTGGGGCCGGAGCTGGACATGCAGGTGACGGCCCGCGCCACCCTGGCCCTGGGCCATCGGCCCGAACGAGCCATGGCCTTCGAGCTCTCGCGCCAGATGAAGATCAACGGGCTGCTGCTGGACGGGCAGCCGGTCGAATACCTCCAGAGCGAGGCGCTGGATTCGAGCGGCGCCCGGCGGCGCGGCAACGACTGGATCCTGGTGGTGGCCGACCGGCCGCTGGGACCCTACAGCCGCCATCAGCTGGAGTTTCAGTACCAGGGCAACGTCATCACCGACGCCGGCCATGGGGTCTATTATGTCGGATCAAGAGGCACGTGGTACCCCAGCCGGGGCTTCCCGTTCACCGATTTCGAGCTGCTGTTCCGCCACCCCCGGCGGCTACAACTGGCCGCCACCGGACGCCTGGTCGAATCCAGCGTCGAAGGCGAGGTGCGCACCACGCGGTGGAAGCCCGACGGGCCGATCCGGATCGCCGGATTCAACCTGGGCAACTGGGAGCGCACCACCCTGCCGGCGGGCGACTATCGGGTCGAGGTATTCGCGAACAAGGAGCTGGAGCCGGCCCTGCGGCCGCGCCCTCTCCCGCTGATCGAGCCGGTGGCGCCCCCGGTCTTCCCGCCGCGCCGGCTGCCGGCAGGTCCCCGCCCAACGATGCCTCTGCCTGTCCTCGAAGAGCCGGCGCCCGACCCGGTGCGGCGCCTGGAGCAGGTGGCTCGCGACAGCGCCGAGGCCCTGGAGTTTTTCGCCTCTCTTTTCGGCCCCCCGCCGCTCGGCCATCTCACCATCTCCCCGATCCCGGGGCGGTTCGGCCAGGGCTTTCCGGGGCTGGTCTATGTCTCCACATTGAGCTACTACCAGCCCGGGGACAAACCCCTCGAAAAACTCCCTGTCTCGGCGCGCCTGTTCTACTCCGACCAGCTGCGGGCCCACGAGATCGCCCACCAGTGGTGGGGCAACCTGGTGGCGTCCGCCGATTACCACGACGAGTGGCTGCTGGAATCGCTGGCCGATTACTCGGCCCTCATGTTCCTGGAGCGGTACAAGGGCGCCCGGGTGCTGGAGGAGGTGCTGGAGCGCTACAAGAGCCACCTGCTCGAGAAGCTGGAAAGCGGCCAGACCGTGGAGAGCGAGGGCGCCATCGTGCTGGGCGAGCGGCTGCGCACCTCCCGGGCGCCCCGGGCTCAGTACCTCATCACTTACGAGAAGGGCGCCTGGGTACTGCACATGTTGCGCCGGCTGATGGGGGATCCCAAATTCTTCGGCCTGCTGGCGGAGCTGCCGCGCGCCTACCGCTACCGGGCGGTCTCGACGGAGCAGTTCCGCGAGCTGGCGTCCCGCTTCCTGCCGGGGGTCCCCCACGATCCCAACCTCGAGAACTTCTTCTACCAGTGGGTGTATTCCACGGGTGTGCCGGCGCTGAAGCTGGACTACAAGCTCACCGGCAAGGCTCCCCGATACCGGCTCCACGGGGTGGTCCGCCAGTCCGGCGTTCCCGACGATTTCACCATTTCGGCGCCGATCGAGGTGCAGCTTCCCGGCCGCGCCGAGCGAATCGAGACCCGGGTGCAGACCACCAACGGGGAGGCGGCTTTTTCGCTGGTGCTGGAACAGCGTCCCACCCGGGTGCTGCTGGACCCGCGGAGTTCCGTGCTGGCCCGGTAACACAGGCCTTCCTGCCTATAGCAGCCCCGGCATCCCCGAGAGGCACGGGGGCAGTGAAGGGGACTCCGGCCCCGCCGCGGTTACCCTGCAATTCTTCCATATCATAGTATAATTACATGGATGATAAAACGCGGGGCGGCGGCGCGGCTGACGGAGCTGATGGGCCGGTTCCCGGCGGTTGCCCTGCTCGGCCCGCGTCAGGCGGGCAAGACCACTCTGGCGCAGATGCTGGCCGGCGAGCTGGGCGGCCAAGCCATCTACCTGGACCTGGAACTCGCCTCGGACCGCGCCAAGCTGTCAGACGCCGAGCTATACCTGTCGACCCATGAGAACCGCCTGGTGATTCTGGACGAGATCCACCGCGCACCGGGCATCTTCCAGACGCTGCGAAGCCTCATCGACCGCCGGCGCCGGAAGGGGATAAGAAACCGGCAGTTTCTGCTGCTGGGGTCGGCCTCCATGCATCTGCTCCAGCAGTCGTCGGAAAGTCTTGCCGGCAGAATCGCCTATGTGGAGCTGACTCCTTTTACGCTGACGGAGATCGGGAGGCGGGGGAAGAACGCCGCAAACCAGCTTTGGCTTCGAGGCGGGTTTCCTGAAAGCTTCCTGGCCGCGGAGGATCGCGACAGCCTGGAGTGGCGCCTGGCATTCATCCAGACGTACCTGGAACGCGACATCCCGGACCTGGGGCCGCGCGTGCCGGCTGCAACGCTCGACCGCTTCTGGCGGATGCTGGCCCATGAGCAGGGTCAATTGCTGAACGCCGCGCGGCTGGCCGCCGGGCTTGGCGTCAGCGGACAAACTGTGGCGCGGTACCTGGGCATTCTGGTGGATCTGATGCTGGTGAGACGGCTGGAGCCCTGGACGCGCAATGTCAAGAAGCGGCTGGTGCGCTCGCCCAAGGTGTACGTGCGGGACAGCGGGATTGTCCATGCACTCCTCGGGATTCGCGAGCTGGAGCAACTGCTGGGCCACCCGGTGGTGGGGCCAAGCTGGGAAGGCTGGATTGTGGAGAATCTTCTCGCGGCCGCGCCGGCCGCATCGAACGCCTCGTTCTACCGCACCTCGGCCGGGGCCGAAATTGATCTGCTCCTGGATCTGGGGCCGAACGGCTTATGGGCGGTGGAGGTAAAACGGTCTCTCAGCGCTCCTCACCCGCGCAAGGGTTTCCATCTGGGGTGTGAGGATTTGAAGGCGACACGCCGACTGGTAGTGTATCCGGGACAGGATCGATACCGCATTGATGCCGGCACGGAGGTGATGGCGCTGCCGGCCCTGCTGGAGGAGATGGCGCGTCTCAGGGGTTGAGCTATCCTGTGAGTCGTATGCGAATCGCGCGACCCTGGCCGGCGCCGGTGCTGCTTTGACGCTGTTGGGATCTCTCTATGGCCGGCAACAGCAGTACGGGTTCCAGCGCCGCTCGATGGCCTACGAGAACGAGATGCAGAACCCGGCCGAAGGTAGCCGGACGCTCACGAGGATGCGGAGTGCGCCTTTGCGCGGCGGCGCAGCCGGCCGCGGCCGCTACCGCGGCAGTTGGGCACCGACTCCAACAAGGCCGAGCGTCAGTTTCCTCCAGGGGTTCGACGCCTCACTGGAATCCAAACCCGCTCGGTCGAAGCGCAAGTAAGACGCCTTCGTCCCTCTAGCAACCCTGGCGCCGGCCTGCTGGTAGAATTGGTTTGACATGGTCACCGTTCAGGTCCATCTCGACGAGGAGACCCTCCACCGGGCGCAGTCTGTGGCCGAGGTCCGCAACTGTTCCATTGAAGATCTCTTGCGTGATCTACTGGCGGGCTGTGTTACGGGCGGGACCTCGAAGGTCCCCCTGCTCGGCATGTTTGCCGATGACCCGGCACTTATCGATGAGATCGTCGAAGCCGCGATGAAGGACCGGGCCGAGCAGCCGATGAGGCGTCCGGTTGCCTAAAGTTCTCCTCGACACAGACATCTTCAGCGAGATCTTGAAGAATATCGATCGCCGGATCGCGCGCAGGGCGGAGGAGCATGTGTCCTCGGAAGGACCCTACGCCATCTCCACGATCACGGTAATGGAGATCGTCAAGGGCTTACGCAAGAAAGGCCAGGAAGATCGCGTCCAGAAATTCGTCGCGGAGCTACCGACGATAGCGGTGCTGAACTTCGACACGCGGGGCGCCGAACTCGCCGGCCGGATCTCGCTGACCTGGAAAGTTCGGGTCAACCGATCGGCCGCGCGGACCCCATGGTAGCGGCGATTGCCCTGCGGCACGATTTGACGCTGATCACCGGCAACCTCTCGCATTTCGAGCGGATCGCGTCCTTGGGCTATCCATTGAGGTTGGATAACTGGCGCGCCTGAGTGGCGATTCTTCTTTTTCTTTGCCTCTTCAATATATTTTGCTACTAGTTGCTGCGTGGCGGTACCATCTCGGAGGTTGCCTGCCTCCCGGATGGCTGCGTCCAACTTGGTGCCTCTGGCAGCCTCCTGGACTGCGGAACTCAGGTCGGGAGTAGGTAGTGCCTTCTGCTGGGCGGCGGCAGGCGGCGTCTGGGAAAGCTGGACGACAAAGAGCAGGGCCGTGAGTCTTAAGGCGCGAAACGCGTTCTTCGCATCGATGCTGTTGAGAAGTTTCATGCCGTCCTCCGTCGGTGAACTGATGGCCGTGAGCGGCCTAACGACTTGGGCATCACCCGCCGCCCGCCTCTTGGGCGGTCGGGTGCATGCCTTTGTTAGACGCGGAATCCTCTCTTCGGATCTCTTGCTTCAGACCCCACCATGCCTCCAGCACATCGATTTGACTGCGAATAACTCCCCCGATCTTGGCTTCGTCGACCAATCCCCTGATCGCGGCGATCCCCGCCACCGTCTCGAAGTCGCTCGGCAATCTTCCCCTATAGCTCCGGTAGGTGTTGCGAACCGCTTCCAGTCGGTTGCCGGCGGAGCCTTCCCGCAGGTCACCGACGGTACCGAAGCCTCGGCTCGCGAGCAGCTTCAACTGCCCATCGATCTCGCTCTGAGCACATCCAATTCCGAGCTCACTCAACACCGGGGGGAGGTTCTCAGCGTTCAGTGGATCGGTGTCGCGAAATATTCCCTCTTCCTGGAACCGGGATAGCTCTTCGTACAGAAGGTTGAAGTGTTCGTCGATGGCGGTGAGTTCAGGTGCGATGATGCGGAACTGCCGTTTTACGGCAAAGGAAGTTCTCTTGTCGGGTTTGTAGCCGAGAACATGCTCTACTTCACCCCACACATCCTCAGCCAAAGTCCGAACCTGGATCTCAAACCAAGGGCGTTGAACGCCCGCCAGAGCCGTCGAGCGAAACCTCGCGACATAGTGAAGAGAGGCGTAGCCGCTGTCTTTGTGCGACACGTTGAGGTGTGACAGGCCAAGTTGGCTGGCAAGGTCTTGCGATAGGTATGCGATCGGTTCGCCGACCGGCGAGATTTCGAGAACATCGCTGTCCCTAAGTTCGCGATCGACGAGAGGAAGGTTTGACAAGAAGTAGACAACGACGCGACCGCCAAGGGTATCATACATGCCATCAATGCTCTTCATGCTCAAGCCATCCGGAAAGGATGCGGGCTTTCGCAGGATCTTGTCCAGCACGCTTTCGGGCCGCTTAATGCGGGAAAAAGCTCTCTGGACGGGCGAAGGAGCGGGAAGACGGCTCATTCGTGCGTGCCGAGCCCAATGGTTCGGGTCCTTCCATTGACGGAATAGTTTCTTTAGCTCGTCCCGGCTGGGTCGGAGGACCTGGCGAGCGTACTCGTCATAGTCCCGCATCAGCTGCCGAATCACTTCCGGATCAGTCATACTATCGACCCAATCTTGCAACCGTCTAGCGCCGCAACATCTGCCAGTTTAGGCCACACGCCCGCGACGCTTGAGCCTCCCCCAGAGCACACTTGCATTCTCGAATAGGGATCATCCGCTCCTCTTCATCTTGGGCGCGCTGCCATCCTGGACACTTGCCTTCAGAAGCGCATCAAACAGAGGTGTGAGATCAAACCGATTCGTCTGGGCAATCCTAATTACCCGATTGAGATAGTGCTTCTGTTCTAGACTCTGAGCGTGGCGGCGGGCCATCTTGGGGCTGATTCCCATGCGCTTGGCTAGCGTCTTGTACCCGGGAAATGGATTCTCTTCGTCCCACTTGAACTCCATCAGGTGTAGGACAAACAGAGCTTCTCCGGACGTCAAGGGAAAGGGCTTCAAATCAGCGTAGTGGTGCAGGAACAGCACCGGCAGAGGCACGTAGCCCTTCTTGAATAAGTCTGCGTGCTTCCAACGCTTGACGAACGCGTGCTTGGATGTGGCCTTTTCGGCGGTCGGGAAGTCAACGATCTTCTTTTGGGCAGACATAAGGAACCTCCTCAGGTTCGGCTGTCGGCTAGCGGAGAGGAGGGGAATCGAACCCAAACCCGGAGGTTCCGACGGTGTCTAACGCCGCGCGACCCACCAGGGTCAACTCCTCTCCATCCAGCGACGGCACCATTCTACCACGATTTGGGGGATTCTTCGCCCACGGGCCTTGCTTCCTACGTCACGCTATTCGTCCTACCCGTATGGCTACTGGTGTACGTGCATCCTACTTTAGTGGACACTTACGGGGAGAGCCCCTGGGTCACTCTTGGGGTCCCCTCTGGTCACGGAGTTCCACGGGGGGGTGGAAATAGATTTCCCTTTTTGGGTTAAGATGAAATTGTCTAACGCCGCGCGACGCACTAGGGTCGCGCATCAGCCCGGCGGGCCGAGTTGGGTCCGCTGGGCTGACTTGTTTCCGGGCTTCTTCGTTATCGCCTTTTTACCACGCGACGCCCAGGCACCAGGCCGTATCCGTGTCTAACGGCTTGGGCATCACCCGCCGCCCGGTCTTTGGGCGGGCCGTGCATGCCTTCGTTAGACGCCCATTCTGATTCCCCTGCAAATCAGCCGAAGAGTGTTCCCTGGCGCTGGACCGCGGACTTCAGTTCTGGCCAACGCTCGACAAACAGTGCTGCAGAAATGCGGCCCAGCTCGCTCGGCTCAATCTTGTTGAGCCCACCGCCGTAGACTCGGCCCTCACCGCGCAGCTCGTGGCCGGTGACACGACGCAAGAGCTCGTGGATCAC